>PPYF01660327.1_pt1 | contig 45420 bp, 35 predicted proteins | sample 1559871 | NCBI WGS metagenome assembly PPYF01 (sample SAMN08240021, study PRJNA423297) | Human gut metagenome, whole genome shotgun sequencing project.
AACTCAAATTCAAAATTTAGTCGTGGCATAGGACAAAAAAGTCTCTATTTAAATTGTCTATTTTATTGACAGGGAACCAACTAGTCGCCACAAAAGGCACTGCCCCATAACGTGAAAACAGCGTCTTAAATTTGGCTAGTTGGTTAGCGCTGATAACGTTAGTTGCTGCGGCGTTAGTTGCTGTCAATTGGGTTGCACTGTCACTAGCGCTTTGCTGACTTTCGCTCAGTGATAATGAGCTTACCAAAGAAGCGGTGCTAGTCGAGGTGCTGGCACTTACGGAAGTGGCGGCACTAGCAACGCTGGTTGATGATAATTGACTGGCGGAAGTTGAGTTAGTGCTCGTTGAAGCTGAATCAGACCCGCTGTTGCTCGTGGAAGTTGACGACTTAGTGCTATCTGAGTTACTAGTTGAGCTACTCGTCGAGGTTGAAGCGATACTCTGGCTAGTTGACACAGAGGTGCTGACACTCTGGGAATTTGCGATACTTTGACTAAGTGAATTTGAGAGACTTTCACTCGTGGAAAGGCTCGCCAAACTATCTTCACTCGTGGACGTCGTCGTGCTCGTGCTTGCTGAAGTCAGCGTTGCTTCGTTGGTGGTAGCCAAGGCGTCCGTCGTGGTTGTATCAACGGACTTGGTATCGGCCATCGCGTTTTGGTTACCCAGAACTGACACCCCACCTAGCACTGCCCCGGTAATTAAGGTGGCATCAATCAGGGCACGCCCCTTCTTTTGGTGCTCCTCGTCTTTTTCTACCAGGTTGGCTTCAACGTCCTTGGCAGAGAAGCTGATCAGTCCAATCTTGGACATTAAAGACTGAACCCACTTCTTACCTGACTTATAAAGCTTGACGTGGGTTGTCCGGTTGTTTTCTTCGTAGCCCTTACCAAACTTGTTCCTTCTCATAGGCCTTAACTCCTCCTAAAAATAGTTTCTTAGATCCCTGAAAAGCTCCCCCAGTAACCCATAAACGTGTGGTTGCAGTTGCGTGCTCCACTTGTTAGATGCCTTCATGCAATCCTCTAAATGAATTACACGGGAGACGGCCTGTGAGCACAGCAACCCTTACAGTTATCTATTAAAATTATTTTATAGTTGAACAGCCATTCTTTCAAGTTTCGGTTATCTATCGATATACTACATATAAAAGGCGATAAAAGCCCTATTTATCAACGCTTCAAGTGTGCAACAGTTGTTATATTTTCGTTAACATTCCGAAAAAAGTTCGTTGATAAGCCTATGTATACAACACGCAAACCAATCACTTTAAGTTATCGATGATTTAACAACTTATTAACTTAACGCTCACTCCTTAAGCGATTTTTCTAATCCCCCTAATTTAATCTATACCAATTATATAAACTTAGCCTGGCGTTTGTTTATTTAACATTAACGCTAGTTAGACCAATCTAAAATCAAGCTTCTTTTTCTTTTGCTCCCCTGGCCACTCGTCACCTCCCCCTTTCCCGCAATTCACAATCGGTCAACTTACCATTTTTATAAATTGACCACCGAGATTTATATTCTTAATACGCGTCAAGTGCCGTTGTAACGGTATTTTCGCACCTCCTTTCTTTCTCTTTTCACGCCTAATTCACATTGTCGCTTTAAAAGGTATCGGTCACCTTAACAATCTTTTGTTTTTCTTCCGTTTTGATTTCCCACCGGTTCTTTCCTATACTTATGGAAAAATGATTGAGAGATGATTGTTGTGACAACTGATTTGTTATCGCTGAGCGGGACTGAGATGGCCCAAGCCGTCAGGAACCAGGAGGTTAGCGCTAAAGAACTAGTTTCCGCTAGCCTAGCCAGAATTAAAGAAACGAACCCGGCACTCAACGCCGTGATTTCGTTGCGAGCAGAGGAGGCCTTAACAGAGGCCGATCAACTTATCGATCGCGGCCAACCCTTCTTAGGGGTGCCCCTCTTGTTAAAGGGGCTTGGTCAAACCTTTCAGGGCCTGCCCGCTACCAACGGGAACCGCTTGTTTAAGGATCAGGTGGCCCAATCGAGTAGCAACTTCGCCCGGGCGTTAACCGCGGCCGGCTTCATCGTCCTCGGCCAGACCAACTACCCGGAGTTTGGGTTTAAAAACATTACCGATTCCAAAATGTATGGTAACGCCCACAACCCCTGGAACCTGGCTTACTACCCCGGCGGCTCCTCCGGGGGGGCCGGGGCGGCCGTCGCCAGCAAGATGGTCCCGATCGCCGGGGCCAGTGATGGCGGTGGCTCGATCCGCATCCCGGCCTCTTGGACCAGCACGATTGGCCTCAAGCCGACCCGGGGCCGGGTAATCACCGGGCCGAGTGACTGGCGTTCCTGGCAGGGGGCGGCCGGCAGCTTCGCGATCACCAAAGACGTTGAGGACACCGCCCGCCTGCTCGACGTTTTACAGGCCCTCCAACCGGCCGCCGTCTTCCAAGTGCCCCTGCAAAGCCCGTCCTTTGCCGACTTGCTCAAGCAAGAACTCAAGCCGGTCCGGGTCGGCTTTACCACCGAATCGCCGGTCGGCACCCCGGTGGACCCGGAAGCCGTGGCCGCCGTTCACCAAGCGGCCACCTTCTTAGAGCAAAACGGCTTTGAAGTTGAAGAAATTGAAGTGCCCACGGACGGACGGGCCCTAATCGATTCCTACTATTTAATGAACGAAGGCGAAACGGCGGCCATGTTTGACCAGGTCGAAGCTAGCCTGGGCCGGGCCGTCACCGTTGACGACATGGAACCGCTGACCTGGGCGCTGTACCGCACCGGTCGTCACATCTCGGCGGCGACTTACAGCAACGCCCTGGCCGCCTGGGACCAGGCTGGCTATCAGATGGCCACCCTGCACGAAGCCTACCCGCTGGTGTTGACACCGACGACGGCCATGACGGCGCCGCGCATTGATCAACCGATGGTCTCTGAAGCCCAGCTTGACCAGATGAGAGACATCGACGCCCTCACCCCCGCCGCCCAGCAACGGTTCATCTTCGACCAGTGGTTGCCGTCGTTAACCCGCTCCCCGTTCACCCAGCAGGCCAACTTGACCGGCGAGCCGGCGATTAGCTTGCCCACCCACCTCACCAAAGCTGGATTGCCGCTCGGCATCCAGTTGGTCGCCGGCAAGGGGCAAGAGGGGCTCTTATTACAGGTCGCCAAGCTCTTTGAAACGCAGGGGCGCCTGCTGTTGAAAGACTAACCATCCATTAATTTTCCTCATCAATTTCCCATCGACTCTCAGCGCCCCCTCATGCTTCGGTAAGGGGGCTTTTGGGGCGCCTGGTTCCCCTCCTTGGTTTGTGTATAATTAGACATGTAAGCATATTCATGAATAAAGGAGGTGGCGATAATGCAAGCACAACCGGAGAAGAAGCGACACCGTTTTAAGATGCCGTCCGCCTTCACAATCTTGTTTATTATCATCATTATCATTGCCGTTTTAAGCTGGTTCATTCCGGCCGGGAAGTATTCGACCGATTCCAGCGGGAACTTGATCGCTAACACCTACCACACCGTCAAGTCCAACCCCCAGGGACTCTGGGACGTCGTGATGTCGCCGGTGTACGGTATGGTCGGTGACAAGAACACCGACGGGGCGATCTCGGTTTCGCTCTTCATCCTGGTTATCGGGGACTTTTTGGGCGTCGTCAACAAGACCAAGGCGCTGGACGCCGGGATCTCGTCAATCGTCAACCGCTACAAGGGGCGCGAAAAGGTCCTGATCCCGATTTTGATGATCCTCTTCGCCCTCGGTGGTTCCACCTACGGGATGGCCGAAGAAACGGTCGCCTTTTACCCGCTCTTGATCCCGGTGATGATGGCCTGTGGCTTTGACTCAATCGTCGCCGTCGCCCTGGCCCTGGTTGGCACCTCGGTCGGTAACATGGCCTCGACGGTTAACCCCTTTGCCACCGGGGTGGCTTCCCAAACGCTGGGGATCTCACCGGGGGACGGCCTGGTCTCGCGGATCATCTTCTTCGTAATCGTCGACGTGATCGCGATTGCCTTTGTCATGCGCTACGCCACTAAGATTCAAAAGGACCCGACCAAGTCCTACGTCTACGCCCAACGCGAGGAAGACTGGAAGTCCTTTAACATCGACGAACGAACCAACGACGTCGAACCCATGACTGGGCGCCAAAAGGCAGTTATTTGGCTCTTCATGGCCGCCTTCGTAATCATGATCATCGGCCTGGTGCCGTGGTCGAGTTTAAAACCCGGTAACTCGCAAAACTGGTTGCGAATTACCGGGTTTTATTGGTTTATAAAGATCTCTTTTTGACGATTACACAGATAACGTGCTCCCAACCACAGGCCTAGTGCCTAAGTCTGGTCGCAGAACACCGCTGGCGCGCTAACTTGCGCCCTATCCTTAGTCATACGGCCTGCCGAGGAGGTTGGGCCGCACTCACTTCTCTCTACCTAATCTTCTTACCCCAGTACTGGAACAGGTCGGTCCGCAAGGCCCCGTTATAGAGCTTGCGTTTCTTCGTGGCCGGCGCCCCGTAGAACTTTTCAAACTCCAGGTCGGCGGTCAAGATGTACTTAGACCAGGTGGTCAGCGGCCGGTAGAGTTCCCCCATCTGGCGGTAAAGCTCGCGTACCGACTCCTGGTCAGACAAGCGCTCCCCGTACGGCGGGTTGGCGACGATGACCCCGTTAATTTGGTCGGTGTGCCAGTCCTTAACGGCTAGTTGCTTGAAGGTGATTTCCTGGCTCAAACCGGCCGCCCGGGCGTTTTCCTTGGCGATGTCGATCATGTTTTGGTCGATGTCGTAGCCGTGGATGTCCAATTCGACGTCGTAATCGGCGGCGTCTTCGGCGGCATCGCGCACCGCATCCGATAAGCCCTCCGGCACCAAGTTAACCCAGCTCTCGCAAGCAAAGTCGCGGTTGAGCCCCGGGGCAATGTTGTGGGCTAACAGGGCCGCTTCAATCGGGATCGTCCCCGACCCGCAAACCGGGTCCACGAAGGGGTTGTCCGGGAACCAGTGGGCCAACATGACCAGGGCGGCGGCCATGTTTTCCTTAAGTGGGGCGCCCCCCTTGGCCTTGCGGTAGCCCCGCTTGAACAGGGAGCTGCCGGTCGTGTCCAGGAGGATCATCACGTGGTCCTTATTGATGACCACTTCTAAGGGGTAGCGGCTCCCGGTTTCGGCCAACCGGGTCCGCCGGTGGTAAACCTGGGAGAGCTTTTCGACAATCGCCTTTTTGACGATCGCCTGGGCGGACGGGACGTTATGGAGCTTAGAGTTGCGGCTCCGCCCCTCGACCGGGAAGTTGGCGTCTAGGGGCAACAGGTCCTCCCAGGCCAGGGCCTTGGTGCCTTCAAACAGGTCGTCAAATGTGTAGGCGTCAAACTCGCCGACCACGATTTTGATCCGGTCGGCGCAGCGCAGCCACAGGTTGGTCTTGATGACGTCTTCGATCGTTCCCTCAAAGCACACCCGGCCGTTTTCGACTTGTCCCTGGTAACCCAGGTCCCGCAGTTCCCTGCCGACCAGGGCCTCGATGCCGGCCGCGGCGGTCGCCAGCAGTTGATATTTTTGCATGTTAATTACCTCGTTTTTCAGTCTGCCTTTTATCTTACCACACTATTGGGCCAGGGTCGCTACCACCAGTTGCCACATTTTGGCGTGCTGTTGGTTAAAAAAGTGGGGCGCCTCGGTGGGGGCGAAGAACTTAGTGGTTAAGGTTTCGCTTGGTTTGGGCGTTTGTTGACGGTCGTGCACCCTTTCAACTAGGTAAAAAGCGTTGACCGGTTGGACCGCATCCCCGTTCGGGTAGGTGTAAAAGTCGTCGTCTTGGATTGCCAGCAACTTGACCGGAGTCACGGCGATGCCAGCGTCCTCTAAAAACTCCCGCACGACGGTTTGCTTGAAGGTATCGCCGTACTCCATGTAGCCGCCGGGAAAGCCCCAGTCGCCCGTATCGGCCCGCTCCTGCAAGAGGATCCGGCCGTCTTCGACCAGGGCTCCCGAAGCGCTAGTCATGATCAGGGGGGTGTGGCCCACCTTTTGGCGTAGGTCGTGAATGTATGCCATTGTCTACTCCTTTCCCCACCAGTCCGGTAGGTTAACTTGTCCTTCGGCAACTTCCTGGCCGTCTTGGTAAACCAGGACCTGTCCGGTGGCCAGCTGCTCTTGGCTGCTTCCTAGGCCCAGGGCGGTTTGCTCTTCCGGGGTCGTCAGGCGGTGGACCAAGACGTTGGGGAACTGGGAGCGCAACTCGGCCGGTAAGTCGAGCGGTGACTGGGTGGTCATGATCATGGATAACCCCAGTTTGCGCCCCTCGCGCAGGACCTGGAAGATCCCGTTACGGGCTAGGGCCGCCCCGTTGCTTGGCAAGTAGCGGTGAGCCTCGTCAATCACCAGCTTGACCGCAAACTGCCCCGGCTTAGCCAACCGGAAGGACAACAGCCGCTCCAAGAGGACCGAGATTACCGTCGTTTGCCCCTGGCCGTACCGCTTGAGGGCCGCCAGGTCGAGCACCAGGGTCTTGTGGTTGCTACGCTGGGTCATGAACATTTTCAAGACGAAATTGAGCTCGGTTTGAACGGCGCCGGGGGTGGGAACCGTGCCAAAGAGGGTTCGCATCGCCGGGGCGTTAAGGCGCTCACGCAGGGCCAACAGCTGGTCCCAGTGAGCGTTCAGCGCCGCCCGGTCGTACTCCTGGCCGAGGAGCCGGTAGTCGGCCCGCTCGTCTGGGTAGGGGTGCACCGTTTCTTCAACCACCTGATCGACCAGGCAACCGAGGTCGTAATCGCTGGTCCACTCCCCCAACCTAGCCACCTGGTCTTCAAACTCACTCGCCAGGCGCCCCCGCTTTTGGTAGACGCCGGGGGTGGCGAGCAGGTTCTTTTGGATCCGTAGCGCGGTGATTGCGGCTTCGAGCTTGGTCACCAACCACGGGTCCGCCGGTAGTTCCAGCACCCGCAATAACTGCGGCGCCGTTAAGGCCCCGGCCTCCAAGTAGGCGTTAACCCCCAGCCGGTAGGTGATCGTGTTGGGGAGCTTGGCGTACTCGCCGGTCGGGTCCAGGATGATCGCCGTCTGGCTGGTTTGTTGCAACTGCGACAAGAGGGCCAGGGTGGTGGTTGTCTTGCCACTGCCGGTCTGGCCCACCACCAGCAGGTGCCGCTTCGTCAGCTCGGTAGCGGTGACCCGCCCCCCGGTTTGTTCCGTCATTAATTCCGTCATAGTCTTCCCCCGTTCTATCATTTTCCCCATTGTAGCACCCCAGCCGGGCCACGCAAGTAACCTTATTATTAACATTTTAATTAAAATCTAATTGGATTATTATTCCCCGGCCTGAAAATTAAGAGGGCCCGCCCCTACTACCGCGGCTGGGCCGTCGTCTGGTAGGGCACGTGCATCGTTTGGGGGACCTGATCCCAGGCGACCGGGTAACCAGCCCCGTGGGCGCAAAAGACCGAGTCCGGCGTGTTAGCCAAGTCGCCCACCGGATCGTAATTGGCAGCCTCGATCAGTGGGGTTGGGTCCGCTACCGGTCGGCTACCTGCCGGGGTCAGGGTTAATTGCCCCTGGCCGTGGGTGTAGGCCCGCACCGTCGCCGCGTAATCGCGCAACTTAGTGACCGGGCCACTCCCCTCCAAGCGCACCAAGTCGCCAGGCCCGGCTTGGGGTTGGCTGACTTCACCGCCAAAGCGTTGCAGGTCCGTCAAAGCGTGGCCGACTGCCTCGGTGGGGACCAGTAACTGAAAGTTATACCAGGGTTCTAGCAGTTGGTTGCCCGCCCGGCCAGCTTCCATTAGCCCCTGGCGCAGGGCCCGCCAAGCCGCCTGGCGGAAGTCGCCGCCAACGGTGTGAACGATGCTGCCCTTACCACCGACCAAGGTAACCTTGACGTCGGTTAGCGGGGCACCGACTAGGATCCCCCGGTGGGCCCTTTGCTTGAGGGCGGTCAAAATTTGGCCCTGCCAGGCGTTTGATAAGACGTCGACGTGGCACTGGCTGGCGAAGGTCAAGCCACTCCCACAGGCTCCCGGTTCAAGCAAGAGGTGAACCTCGGCGTAATGGCGCAGGGGTTCGAAGTGGCCGACCCCTTCTATCGGGGTGGTCAGGGTTTCTTGGTAGCGGATCCGCCCCTCGTCAAAGCCCACCGTTAGGCCAAATTCCTCTTCTAAGCGCTGGGTCAGGATTTCTAGTTGGACCTCCCCCATCACCTGGACGTAAAGGCGCTGGGTCGCCGGGTCGTCCACGACGCCCAACAGTGGTTCCTCGTCTTCCAATTGACGGAGGGCGGCTAAACATTGGTCAAAGGGCGCTCCCCGTTGATCCAACCCGTAGGTCAAGACCGGCCGAAAGCGGGGCTGGGCCTGCTCTTCAACCGCCCCGATTCCCTGGCCCGGCACGGTGCTAGTGGGCCCCGCCACCGTACAAACCTGCCCTGGGCCGACCTCCTGCACCACGGTGGCCTTAGCGCCATTGTAGACCCGGAGCTGATCGGCCTTTTGCCCCGGCAGCAACTCCGCTTTGGCCCGCAAGTTGCCGCCGGTCACCCGCAGCCAGGTGAGCCGGTTGCCCCGCTCGTCGTGGGAAACCTTAAAAACCCGGGCGCCAAAATCGGGCGTCGGGGTGGGCGTTTGAGTCCACTCCGTTAACCCCTTAATCAGGTCCGCCACTCCCTCGTCCTTGAGGGCGGCTCCAAAGTAAACCGGGAAGGCGCGCCGGTTTTTGATCAAGCTCCGGAGCTGGGCGGGAGTGATTTCACCGTTCGTCAGATAATCGTCCATCACCCCTTCATCCAGGAGGGCGAGCTCCTCGAACTGGGCAGCGGGGTCTTTAAAGGGCAGGCAACCGGGGTCTAACTCGTCTTGCAACTGCGCTAAGACCGCCGCCTGGTCCACCCCGGGGGCGTCCATCTTATTGACGAAAACGAAGGTCGGCACCTGGTACTTGTCCAGGAGGTCCCACAGGATCCGGGTCGTTGCTTGCACCCCGGCGGGAGCGGACACCACCAGGATGGCGTAATCGAGCACCGCTAAAACCCGCTCGGTGGCCGCCAAGAAATCGATGTGACCGGGCGTATCTAGGAGGGTGAGTTTTAAGTCACCAAAGCTGAGCTCGGCCTGGTGGGGGAAGATCGTGATCCCCCGCTGTTGTTCTAATTGATCGGGGTCCAAAAAGGCCGACCCCTTATCGACCCGGCCCAGTTGACGGGTGACCCCGGCGTGGTACAAGAGGGCTTCGGATAGGGTCGTCTTCCCGGCGTCAACGTGGGCGACCAGCCCGGTGACGATTTGTGACATGATGCTACCGCCTTTCTATAGTAAGTGAGTGCGACCCAACCGTTAAGCAGGCCGTGGGCTAAGCTAGGGCGGGGGTTAGTGCGGAACGCACCGTTCTTTGCCCATACTTAGCCACTAGGCTCGTGGCTAGGAGCACGTTATCTGTGAGTGTGACCCAACCGTTAAACAGGCCGTGGACTAAGCTGGGGTGAAGGTTAGCGCCCCTTTTCTATGTACAAAAAAACCCGGGATAAATCCCGGGTGCCTGGATGCAGACTTCTGTAGGCCATGTTTTGTCAAAGTCCGGTCCTCAGGCAAGACCGAACCGTGGTAATCATCTATCTCAGCGCAAGATGCGCTCCCCTGGAATCGCTTCAATTCGCTATCCAAAGCTCCCCTACCGTAGTTTGGGTTTACCGCTTGAGGGGTTTACCGCGTTCCACCGTTAAGGTTTCCCTTAACGCTTCGTCACTGTGGCACTTTTCAGGAATACTGAGGCATAGTAAAACCGTAGCCCGTTTTTCCGCCGTCACCGGGCAAGCCGGTGCCCCGCCTTATTTTTTCAGCGAGCACAAACACTACGGGCATCGCAGCCCGTGCGAGCATGGACCTTCCTAACACGACCGTTGCCGTGCTCAATTACCCAAAGCCTGCATCGAAAACCTGTGGTCAATTATAGCAAGTGAGAATCGTTTTCGTCGTTACCCAGTTGGGAACCAAAGACGCGCCGTTCCAGGTTGGACAGCCGCTTTAAGATATCCATGTTGGTAGCTGACGAAACCGGTTGGCTCGCCGCCGACCGGGAACTAATGGAAGAACCGACTTCGACTTGGCGGTTTAATTCGTCCACCTTGGCCTTCAAACGATCATTTTCGTCTTGCAGCCGGGTTACTTCCTTGTTGAAGGCATCGTAATCCTTAATAACATCGTCTAAGAAGGAATCTACGTCATCGACATCGTACCCCTTCCCGATACTCTTCTCCTTAAACTGCTTGTGCAGAATATCTTGGGGAGTGAATTTAATGTTATCCAATCTCAACACCTCATCTCACTAAGTTATGACTGGTTAATACTTTATTATTCTACCAAAATCTGTCTAAAACTCAAGGGTAACTTTTCATCTTGACCATTTCTTAATGATCAGTCCGTCATTTTCCCCTCGTTTTGCTCGGCCGCCCACTCGTTGGCCGCCTCCTCCAAGGCTGGCATATCAATTAAGTCGACTTGGTAGTCGGGAAAGTCCTCTTGGTAGCGCTTGGCCGCGCGGTATAACCAGTAGGGCTTGCTCTTTTGGTCCGGGTTGTTTTCCTGGTCGGGATCGTAAACCAAGAGGAGCCGGTCGGTGTGCTCAAACATGAAGCGCTGGTACATCCGTAGCTGCTCGGGTGACTGGTAGGGTTGGGGGGAGACCTCGGCACTAAAGTCGACGTTCGCCTTTAAGCTGGCTAACTGGGCCTGGTTGGCCTCGTTCCACCGGTTGGCAAAGTCGGCAAAGGGCAACATCATGGCGACCTTTAAACGGGGGTAATCTTCCTTTAAGGACAGCCCCGCTTCGGCCGACCACTGTTCCACCCCCAGCTGGGGGCCGGTAATTAGCCAGCTTTCTTCCTCGTTTTGGTTCAGCCACTGGGTCAAAAACTCTTTTAACACCCGTTCAATGATCGTTTTCTTGGGGTCTTTGGGGTCAAAGACGGCTAATTCAAAGGCCCGGTAACCACTCACCCAAATTCGTTGCATAAAAAACTCCCCCATCTTTAAGTTGACAAAGATTGCTAGACCGCTTTCTCTGGTATAATGTAACACGTGTAGTTAAGGAGGTAAATCGAGATGACGATCAGATACCCCAGTGGGCAACAACCGCCAAACGCTGGTCGGGCGGGGCAGCCAATCGTGGCGCCCCACTCCTCGAGTTTTGCCAAGCGGGGGATGTCCCTGGAAAAAGAAATCAACGACGCTAACCGTTATTACCTGGCCACTGAGCAGGCGGTGATCTACAAAAAGCCGACCCCGATCCAACTGGTGAAGGTCGACTACCCCAAGCGCAGTGCCGCCGTGGTCAAGGAGGCCTACTTCAAGCGCCCCTCGACCACTGATTATAACGGTGTCTATCAGGGTTACTACGTCGATTTTGACGCCAAGGAGACCCGGGGGAAACTTTCTTTTCCACTCAAGAACTTCCACCAACACCAGGTTGACCACTTTCGGCGGTGCCTGGCCCAGGGGGGCGTCTGTTTTGCCTTCATCCGTTTTACCACCCTTGGCCTAACTTACCTACTCCCCGCCTCCGACCTGATCGCATTTTGGGATCAGCAAGGACGGGGCGGGCGCAAGTCAGTCCCCTTAACCACCATTAAAGATCGCGGCTTTCGGGTCAAGACCGGGCTCAACCCGGTGCTGGATTACCTGCCAGCTCTTGACCAACTGATCGCCGCAAACCAAGCTAAAGGAGCAGATCATGAATAATGAAGAAGTTTCTCGGCGAAGCCAACGCCCCCACAAGGATCGCGGCGGCCGGGGACGGGGCTCGATTCTAAAACGAATCTTCTTGTGGGCCCTTAGTCTCTTCGTCCTCGCCTTCGTGGCACTGGCGGCCCTGTTTTTCTACTACGCCTCCAGCGCCCCCACGATCACCGAAAACGACCTCAAGAGTCAAACCACCACCACGATTTACGATGCCAACAACAAGGTCATCTCGCGGTTGGGGGCCCAGAAGCGTGAATACGCCTCGAACTCGGAGATTCCAACCCTCTTAAAGCACGGGGTTGTTGCCATCGAAGACCGCCGCTTTTACCAAGGCCACGGGGTGGACCCGGTCCGGATCGTGGAAGCGGCGATCGACAACGTCTTACACCGTTCGAACGGGATGCAAGGGGGGTCCACGATTACCCAGCAGTTAGTCAAGTTGTCGGTCTTTTCGACGGCCGCTTCGGACCAAACCTTCAAGCGCAAGGCCCAAGAAGCCTGGCTGGCCATCAACGTGGAACGCCACTTCACCAAAAACCAGATCCTCGACTTTTACATCAATAAGGTCTACATGGGGAACGGGGTTTACGGGATGAAGACGGCCGCCCAGTACTACTACGGTAAGAGCCTAAAGGAATTGGACCTCTCCCAACTGGCCCTGTTAGCCGGGATTCCGCAGTCACCAACCTACTACAACCCGGCCAACACCGACACTAAGCCGGCCACCCAGCGGCGCAACGAGGTCTTGGCCGCCATGGTCCGGGCTAAGTACATTACCCAGGCCCAGGCCAACGCCGCCATGAAGGAAAACGTCACCGACGGGCTCGATTCCACCCACGGTAACACCAGTTCCAACGATTCTAGCGTTGACGAAAAGGTGGTGGACTCCTATGTCAAGGAAGTCCTGACCCAGCTGGAAGCCAAGGGCTACAACCCGAACACTGACGGCTTGCAAGTGCACACCTCCTTAGACCTGGGGGCCCAAGAAGAACTGTACAACGCCGCTAACAACACGGTTCCCTTCCAAAGCGATAAGATGCAGACCGGGGTCGCCGTCGTCAACCCGCACAACGGTCAAGTGGTCGCCATGCTTGGGGGCCGCAAGACCGGGGACGTGGTGTACGGGCTTAACCGGGCCGTGCAAACCGACCGTTCCTCCGGGTCAACGGCCAAGCCGATCATGGACTACGGGCCGGCCATCCAGTACCTGAAGTGGCCAACCTACTACGCCCTGTCCGACACCAAGTTCACCTTCCCGGGCACCAACACCGTCTTGCACGACTTTGATAACCAGTACAAGGGCACGATGACGATGCGGACCGCCCTGGTTGAATCACGGAACGTGCCGGCCATCCGGACCCTGCAAGCCGTGGGGATTTCCCGGGCCACTAAGTTCTTAAAGGGCTTAGGGATCTCACAAAAGTCGGCTTACACCCTGGCTAACGGGATCGGCCTCTACGTCTCCCCACTGCAAATCGCCGCTTCTTACGCCGCCTTTGCCAACGGGGGAACTTACTACAAGCCGTACTACATCACTTCCATTACCACTCAGGATGGCAACACCATCAACTACAACAAGAGCGGTAAAACGGCGATGAATAAGGCGACGGCTTACATGATCACCGACATGCTCAAAGGGGTCATCAACTCTTCCGATGGTTCCGGAACGGCCGCCAAGCTCTCCGGGGTTAACCAAGCCGGTAAGACCGGGACGACCTCGGCATACTCGGCAGCCACCGGAACAACTTCCAACACCAACTCCGGGGTCATGGACTCTTGGATGGCTGGTTACACCAAGAACTACTCAATTGCGGTTTGGACTGGTTTTGACAACGCCAAGACCTCGATTTCCTCCTCGTACACCAAGGCGGCTCAGTACCTCTACCGGGACGTCATGCAGTACCTGGACGCCGAAAACCACGCCAGCGATTGGACGATGCCAAGCACGGTCGAAGCCGTTCAAGTTAACGGGGTCCGGCAGTTGGTAATCAAGGACTCCAAGTGGGCCCTGACGGTTACCTCTTCCACCTCGAGCTCTAGTTCCAACTCCTCTAGTTCAACGAGTTCCAGTTCTAGTTCTTCAAGATCGAGTTCTTCTAGTTCCTCGAGTGAAAGCTCCAGTTCCAGTTCGATCTACAGCTCTAGTTCGAGTTCTAGTTCCACCCCGTCTAGTTCGAGTTCCTCAAGCAACTCTGCTTCGACGCCAACTCCTGCTAGTTCCACCCCTACGACAACGCCAACGACACCAACGCAATAAAGCAATAAAGCACTAGCTGAATACAAAACAAGAGGCCTGGAGAAAGCAGCTTTCTCCAGGCCTCTTGTTGTCTATTCGAATATCAAACGGAAAACGTGGCCAATAACATCCACCCTATTCCCGATACGCCAATCGTTGGCGTCCCCGTTGTAGGATGTAAATGGCGATGATGACGATGACAATCCCGAGCGCTTCCACCCAGTTTAGGTTGAGGCTGAAAAAGATCACCGATAAGATCGTCGTCACGATTGGTTGCACCGCGTCCATGATCGAAACAACGTCGGACGGGGCGAAGTGAATGGCTTCTAACAAGAGGCCAAACGGGATCGCCGTCCCGAACAAGACGACCGTCGCCACCGAACCAACCAGGGTGACGGTGACGTGAGGCGGGTTAACCCAAAACGGGTGGTAGAGGTTAAATAAGATCCCGGCGATCATCGTCCCCCACCCTAACACCACCAGCGGCGGGTTCGTTTCGTTAGCCTTGCGCGGCAAGACGACGTAAAAGGCGGCGGTGATCCCGGAACCGATCCCCCACAACAGCGAAACCAGCGGAATCGCCAAGTGGGCGAAGTCACCCCGGGTGATGCAAAGGACCACCCCGACCAGGGCAATCACAAAGGCCAAAACGTCGCTGCGGATTGGCCGTTGCCCCCTAACCACGCTGCCCAACACAATAAAGAGGGGCGCCAGGTATTGTAAAATCGTCGCCATCGAGGCGTTCCCGGTCTGGATGGCGTAGTAAAAGGTTAAGAGGTTGGCCATCAGCCCGAAGATGGCGTATGTGATCACCGAAAGGGCGCTGCGCTTGTCAGCAAAAATAGCAAAGGTCTTCTTACCGTACAAAACCAGTGAAATGGCAAGCAGTAAGACGCCGGCGGAAAAGGTCCGCATTGACAGCATCCACGGGGCTGGGATGGCCAGGTTTTGCGAGATTAGTTGCAAAACCGTGCCGGAAATCCCCCAGCTCCCCGATGCCAAGGCCGCCAGCAGGATCCCGCGGCTGACCCGACGATAGTTATTCATGTTCGTTCCCCCTAAAATTAGTTACGAGTACCATCCTATCATAGACGAATAGCCGGCGCCATTTCTTTGGTTGGCAAGGGCGGCCTGCGGGGCTATTATTAAAAGAAAACGTTTGCGGAGGAATGATTATGCAACTAAAAGTAGACCGTTATCAAAACATGACTTACCGGCGGGTCGGCAAGAGCGGCCTCAAGCTTTCGGCCATTGGACTGGGCTTTTGGCACAACTTCGGCTCCGTTGACCCGTTCGATCAACAACGGGCGATCATCAAGGTCGCCCTCGACCTAGGGATTACCTACTTCGACCTCGCCAACAACTACGGCCCGACCCCGGGTAGCGCCGAAGAAAACCTCGGCCGGCTGTTGATGACCGACCTAAAGCCCTACCGCGATGAACTGGTGATCGCCACCAAGGCCGGCTACCACATGTGGGAGGGACCTTACGGTGAGTGGGGATCCAAAAAGAGCATCATTGCGAGCGCCGACCAGAGCCTGACGCGGCTGGGGTTAGACTACGTTGACATCTTTTATTCCCACCGCCCCGACCCAGAGACCCCGTTTGAAGAAACCGCCCTGGCCCTCGACCAGCTGGTCCACCAAGGGAAGGCCCTGTACATCGGGATTTCTAACTACTCCGGCGCCCAAGCTAAGGAAATGGCGACGATTTTTGACGACTTGAAGACCCCCTACATCGTCTGCCAAAATCGCTATAACCTCTTTAACCGCCAGGTCGAAAGCGACCTCTTCCCTGAGCTCAAGCGGGCTGGCAAGGCCATGGTCGCCTTCTCACCGCTTTGCCAGGGCCTGTTAACCAACAAGTACCTCAATGGCATCCCGGCGGACTCACGGGCGGCCAAGACGACCAGCCCCTTCTTGCACCCGAGCCAAGTGGAACAGACCCTCGCCACGGTCAAAAGGCTTAACCAAATTGCCAGCAACCGGGGACAAACCCTGGCCGAAATGGCCCTTTCCTGGAACCTGAGGAGTGACCTGGTGGCCTCCGTGATCGCCGGGGCGTCGCGGCCAGAACAACTTGTCGCCAACGTCATGGCGCTCAACGCCCCCGCCTTCACCGCTGATGAACTGACGGCGATTGACGCTGCTCTGGCGGCCCAGGCGGAGGTTGATTGGTCAAGGGAATAAAGAAGTGTGACCCACCAGTAAGGCAGGCCGTGGGCTAAGGCTCGGACACAGGTTAGCGCGTCAGTGGTGTTCTGTGGTCTGACTTAGCCACTAGGCCTACGGATGGGGAGCACGTTATCTTAGGAAAGTGGGAAATAACCTTCTCGGCAGGTCGTATGACTAAGCTCGGACGAACGGTTAGTGCGGAACGCACTGTTCTTCGGCCTGCTTAGGCACTAGGCCTGCGGTTATTTACCACGTTTTCTGTCTAACATTCGGGAATACAACAAGAGGCTGGGAGAAAACTGTGTTTTCTCCCAGCCTCTATTTTTCTTTCTTAGTTAAACAAGTTTTGGATCCAGGCGATCAGCTTTTGGAACCAGTTTTGGGCGTCCTTGACCGCCGTCTTAGCGGCTTCGGAGTTGGCCCAGTTCTTGGACTTGTTCATCAGATCCCCGGTCGAGTTTTTAACGTTATTGATCGTGTTAGTCACGTTATTAACGTAGGTCTTGGAACTAGAGATCGGCGAATCCCGGAAGGTAATCAGGGCGTTGACGATCGTCGTTTGGGCGCTAGAACTAGTCTTGGAGGCAATCCCCTGGTTCTCCAGGGCCTTGGTTAAGATGGCCTGGATCTGGGCGGAATCGTCAGTTTGGCCGTCCTGCTTGTCTTGGGCGACTTGCTTAGAAACGTTCCCGACGGCGGCCATTAGCTTACCCGGGTACGAGGAGTCGTCCGAGTTTTCGTTAATTGCCCCCTGGGTGGCGTCCAGGACCTGGTTGGCGGCGCTGGTGTTTTGGCTGTCCAGGTTCTGCCCGTCAGCGGCCAGGGCCTTGTAAACCCCGGTCAAAGCAGATTCACCGGACACGGCCCGGTTGGCGGTCACGACGATCGTGACGTCGGTTACCCCGGCCATCTGGGCCACCATGGCGTACTGTTGGGCCGTCACCTGGGTGATGTTGGACTCGCCGTCGTACTTCTTGATGTTAACCCGCACCCCGGAACCCGGGTCGGACGGGGCGATCGCAACCGATGAAATCATGGCGGCGTTGGTGGTCGTCCCGTTGCCGATGTACTTCTCGTAGTCACTCGCCGTGGCGGTCAGCTTTTCAAACGAGGAGTCGACCCCCATCGTCGAATTCAGGGTGGAGTAGGCACTCTCCGGCGCCCCCGCACCGTACACCACGTAGGATTTGGAGATCGTGTGGGTCGTCGACGTGGTACTGGATGATGATGAACTTGCCTGGGTCGTCGTGTCGGCGTGGGCCTGCACGGCGGGGACCACGGCCCCGCCACAGAGGAGTGCCGCTACCATCAGCGTCGTCATTAGGGTTCTTTTTTTCATCGTAATTCCTCCGTTAATGAAAGTACCCTTATTATACCCGTTTAGCTAAGCACCGGGGGCTTTTTCAGCACGATTTAGTGATTAATTAATGGTTGCCGGCTACTCAGTTTGGTCGGGGTGCAGTTTTTTAAGCGACGCCTTTAAAACTAATGGTTTATCACTGGTTGAACCCGGGCGCCCTTCCCCCCGTTGTTCCCGCGCCAGCTCGTACTGGTGCTTATCGGCCATCACTTGTTGTGGCGTCGTCAAGCGGCTCTGGCGCCAGCGCCGCAAGATCCCTTCAATGTACTTCAAGTTGTACTTACCGGCCAGCACCGCTTCTTTTAGGGCCAGCTGAACCAAATCTAACTGGTAGTGGTCCTCATCCAGCCACTGGTTGACCGTTTGCATCTCCATCGGCGAAATCGTGCGGCCAAACTCGACTTGGATCTGGTTGAAGAGTTCGGACCGGCTGAGGTCAGCCTGCTTTTGTTCGTTGACCACCCGCTCGTGGTTTACGGCCCGGGCCAAACGGTCGTAGAGGGGGGTGAAGTCGTAGTAGGCGTCCTCCTTGCCATCCGGTTGGCGGCGCAAGCGCTGTTCAACCAGGTTTTTCTTGGTCATTTGGTGGACTAGCTCAAACACCTGCTTAGAACTGGTCCCCAGGTGATCGGCAACCAGCTCGAGGTCGGGGGTCGGGTTCCCCCGGTCAATGTAAGACTTCAGCTCTAAGTAGACCATTAATTCCCCGGTGGTCATGTCGATGTCGTGGTAGTGATGCAACAAGAGGTTGGAAACGTTGGTGCTCCCTGCCTCCAGCATCGTCATCAAGAATTGATTTTCCGCCATTTTTCCTCCCCCACTAGGTGCTAACAAGAGGAGGCCGGGAATAACCGCAGTTTTCCCAGCCTCCGTTTGAATTTTTAACTATCGCTATTTATTACGGGTACAGACGGTTTAAGAGCCGTGGGAACGGAATCGTCTCCCGGACGTGGTCTTGCAGGGCAATCCACGTTAAGAAGCGTTCCAGCCCGAGCCCGTAACCGGAGTGCGGCACGGAACCGTACTTCCGCAGGTCTAAGTACCATTGGTAATCCTTTTCGTCTAAGCCGGCGTCAGCAATGGCTTGGCGCAGGGTTTCGTAGTCGGTTTCCCGTTCGGAACCACCGATGATTTCCCCGTAGCCTTCTGGGGCCAAGAGGTCGGCACAGACGTAAACGTCGTCGCGGGTCGGGTGGCCCTTCATGTAGAACGGCTTGATCGCCTTCGGGTAATTGAGCACGAAGACCGGCTTAGAGAATTGGTCGGCTAAGTAGGTTTCCTCCGGAGAACCAAAGTCTTCACCCCACTTGATGTCCATCCCGGCCTTTTGCAGCATTTCGATGGCTTCATCATAGCTAATCCGCGGGTACGGCAGCTGGGTGAACGGCTTTAAGGTTTCCGGATCGCGGCCGAGCACTTCTAATTCGCGGCTGCAGTCGTCAATTACCTTTTGGATCAGGTAGGCCACGTATTGTTCTTGCAGTTCCAAGCTTTCTTCTTGGTGCATGAAGGCCATTTCCGGTTCGATCATCCAGAACTCGATCAGGTGACGGCGGGTCTTGGACTTTTCGGCCCGGAAGACCGGCCCAAAGGAGTAGACCCGGTTTAAGGCCATCGCCCCGGCTTCTTCGTAGAGCTGACCGGATTGGGACAGGTAGGCGTCTTGGTCGAAGTATTCGGTGTGGAATAAGTCGGTCGTCCCTTCCGGTGCGTTCCCGGTCAGAATCGGCGGGTCGATCTTGGTAAAGCCGTGTTCACCGAAGAATTCGTAGTTAGCCCGGATGACCCGGTCACGAATCCGCATCATTGCTTGGGGCTTGCTGGAACGCAGCCACAGGTGGCGGTGATCGAGCAAGAAGTCGATCCCGTGTTCCTTGTTACCAATCGGGTATTCATCGGAGTCGCCGATCAGTTCGAGTTCTTCGATTTGGATTTCGTAACCGAACTTAGAACGGGTGTCTTCGTGGATTTCCCCGGTCACCCACAGGCTAACTTCTTGGCGTAGGTGGCGCGCCATTTCAAAGGTCTCTTCGTCGACCTTGTTTTTTAACAAGACCCCTTGGAAAAAGGCCGTCCCGTCACGCAGTTGCAGGAAGGCAATCTTCCCGCTGGACCGCTTATCGGTTAACCATACCCCAATGCGCACGCGTTCGTTGACGTGCTTGGGCGCATCAATGATGTTGATGGTTTGCACAATAATTCCCTCCAAATAGTGGTTGATTATAAGTTGTTGATTTGTTGGATGCTCTTGCCACTGGTGAAACTAATCAGGTCATAACACAGGTTGCCCTTTTGGTTCAAGTAGGTCACTTCCCAAACCGGCTTGTTGTTAAAGATGCCCATGGCCACCTTCAACACCCGCTTGGGGTTATCGGCCGTTTTAACCTCACTTTTGGCCTGACTAGCCGTTAATCCGGCGGACTGCTTGAGGACCCGGATGTCGCCCCCCTTTTGAGGCACCACCACCAAAATAGTTTGGCCCTTCGCATTTTTCCCCGCCACCGTGTAGTAGGTTTGGTCCCGATTGTAGATGTAAAAACCGCTCGTGGACTTTAACCCCGCGTACTTTTTCGCCATTGCCGTAGCCTGCTTTTGGGCGGCCGCCCGCGGGTGGTTAGCAATGGCGTACACGCTCCAAGTGACCAAGATGACCAGCAAAAGCGTCACAACAATGTTGCGGACCGTCTTTTTAAACGACCGCCGACTTTGCTGACGCTGAACGTCTCGCCGACTTTGCATAGAAGCCTTCCTTCCTAAAAATCAATATCTTTATTATTATAGCAAATTTCTCACTCGTTCGTGGCCGATTCCGGACCTTTTAGGAATTTTTTGGTTTTTACCACGATCAAATCGCTACTTTCGGCGATCACCGGCAGATCACTCGGCAAGGCTGCCTGGATGGTTTTACCGTAACGCTTGGTGACGAGGCGGGGGTCCAAGACAACCGCTACCCCCCGGTCCTGCGGGGTCCGCAAGAGCCGCCCCAGCCCCTGGCGTAAGCGCGTGGTGGCCTTCGGCAGTTCCACTTGGTAAAACGGATTCTTGCCGGCCGCCTTCAAGAGGGCGCTTTGGGCCCGGTTAATCACATCGTTAGGGGAGTCAAAGGGGAGCCGGGTGACGACCAAGAGCTCCAGTTGTTCCTTAGGCAGGTCAATCCCCTCCCAAAAACTAGCCGCCCCCATCAACAGTGAATTGGTGCCGGTGGCAAACTGCTTCAAAAGCTTTTCCCGGTTACCCGAGATCCCCTGGGCCAAGATGTCGCGTTGGTTAAAGAGGTCGGTGTTACGCAACTTGGCGTAGACCTGTTCGATCGTTAGAAGGGAGTTGAACAAGACCATCGTTTGGCACTGGGTCTTGGTGGCCAGTTGGTAAATCATCTTGGCCAGGTAATCAATGTAATCCTCGCCCGCCGTGGCGCCCGGCGCTGGCGCATCCTTGGCCACGAAGAGGCGGGCGTTTTGCCCGTAGTCAAAGGGTGATGCGAAGCGTTTCACCCGGACCTGCTTGCGATCGAGGTCGAGCTGGTTAAAAATGTAGGCCGACCGCCCCGAGGTAAAGAGGGTCGCCCCGACGAAGAGGTGGTTCAAAAAGTGGGGGTAAACCTCGCGGCTCAGGTAGTGGTTAGCTACCAAGAGGCCCCCGGACAGCTTGAGGGTGCTTTGCTCGTCCCCCTGACGAATCGTCAACCAGAAGACGCAGGCCTCCGGTTGGCTAGCCAGGAGCTGACCAGCCTCCTTAATCATCCTGGTGGCTTCCTTCAACCCGGCCAGCTGGCTCGCAAACTGGGTCATTAGGTAACGATCGGTCGCCAACCAAGTTTCGCTGCGGGAGGAAAAGAGGTGGTTTAGGGCGGTGAAGTGGAGGTTAATCGCCGACAGGGCCTGCTCTAGCCCGACCATTAGCGGGTTGGTCGGGGCTAGCATCCCGGCTAACTGGCGGTTGTCGATGGCCTGTTCAACCAATTCCCCATCTTGGCCCCCCTTTACCAGGCCATAGAGGGCCTGTTGAAAGTCCACCAGGCGCCCCTCGAGTTCGCGCAGATCGCTCGCTAGTAACTCGACGTTGTAAGCACCCAGGGGAAGGTTTTCAAACAGGGTTACCAGGTTCTGCTCCCCGGTCTGGTTGACCAGGTTTTGGAGCTGGTGGAGGATCATCATCACCCGCGCGAAGGTCAGGGTCTGCCGCGATTGACGGAGGACCGCCCGGCTCAGGTGCTGAGCCTCGTCAACGACCAAAAAGGCGCCCCGATCGTCGCCACCCAGTTCAGCGGGGTGGGCAACCAAGTAGGCGTGGTTGGTGATGATTAGGTTAGCCGTGGCCACCTGGCGCGCCCGGCGAACCAGAAAGTCATCCTGGTAAAAGGGCGACTGCTTGTTGAGGGTCCGTACCCCGCGGTGGCGAACCTCAATGAAGTAGGCCGCCTGCTGGGCGTTTAGGTTCAACTCGTCGAGGTCGCCGGTCGTCGTCTCTAACAGCCACACCAGCATCCGGGCCTTGAGCGCCTGGGCCAGCTGGGAATCCTCGTGCACGGCCAGCGAGTGGGCGAAGCGGTCAATACTTAAGTAGTGATCGTTGCCCTTCACCACCACCGCCGTCAACTGGAAGGGCAGGTGGTCGTTTAAGATGGCGACCGTTTGCTTAGCCACCTGCTGTTGCAAGAGGTTGGTGGCCGTTGAAACCACGATCCGGTGGTCCGGGTAGGTCAAATAGGCCAGCGGCAACAAGTACCCCAGCGTCTTCCCCGTCCCGGTGCCGGCCTCTAAGACCAACTGGCGGACCGGCTCGTCCTGGGAGAACTGGTTATAGATGGCGTTCATCATTTTGGACTGGAGCGGTCGGTAGGCGAGGTCATCACCAAACAAATACTTCTTTTGGCGCTTGGTGGCCGGGTACTTCCCCGCCACCTGGGCGGTCGGCACGCTAACCGGGCGGACCTTGTGGAGGACCAGGCCGTTTGAAACGTACAGCTCCTCTTTGAGCGGCTGGGGTTCCACCGCCCGCTTGGCCAGTTCCCGTTCAAAGAGCCAGGCCGTCTTCTGCGGCAGGGTCAACTGCAAGTCAACGATGCTTTGCAGGGTGATGGTCGGCAGGTCAGCCAGCCGCTTTAAGAGCTCAATTAGGAGGTGGGCGGTCGCGACTGCGTCGGAAACGGCGCTGTGCGGTTGATCGTGGTCAATCGCCAGGTAACTGGTCAGATCCCGGAGCCGGAAGCTGGGCGCCGTGGGCATTAAAATCTGACTCAAGGTAACCGTATCGATCGCCGGGATCGTCAATGGCGCTTCCCCCGCCCGTTCAAATTCGGCGTTTAAAAAGGGAAAGTCGAAGTTGACGTTGTGGGCGACGAAAATAGTGTCATCTAAGAGGCTCTTTAAGGTCGGCGCCACGTCTTCAAACAGGGGGGCGTCCTTGACGTCGTTATTTTTAATTCCGGTCAGTTGTTCAATGGTTAAGGGAACCACCGTACGGGGATTGATCTTGGTTTCAAATTCGTTGATGACCTGGCCGTCTTGGACCAGGACGCAACCAATCTGGATGATCCGTGAACCGGTCTTAACGCTGGTGCCGGTCGTTTCTAAGTCGACCACCGCGTACACTGGTCCCCGTCGTTTTTTCTTTGCCAAACTAACCATCCCTTCGTTTCTAAAATTCTTCTATCGATTGTACTACACTTTGCCCAGGCGACAGGACAAATGTTTAGATTTTACCTGTGGATAAAAAGTGAGGGCTTTGCCTAATTCTACTGGTCAACTAAGTCAACCTTGCCCCACCGCCCCTAGTTAGTGGTAAAATGTTGTTTTACAGGTGTAATGACACCACCCGAAAAAAACGGCATCTCAATAGAAAGCAGGTTTGACTTCATGCAAGCAAGCGTCAGTGGTGAGAGCCACGCAAAAATTATTTTGATGGGCGAACACAGCGTTGTCTACGGAGAACCCGCCATTGCCCTACCGCTACCCAGCGTTGCCACGGTGGCAACATTAACCCGGGGTGGCGTGGGAAAGCGCCTGACGTCACGCTATTTTCAGGGGCCAATCGAGGAACTTCCCGCCTCAATGACCGGGGTGTTGAAACTGCTCAACGCCCTGACCGACCGCTTCAGCCCGGACGATAATTGGGAACTGACGATCGAAAGCGACCTCCCCGCCGAACGCGGGATGGGCTCGTCAGCCGCCACGGCGATCGCCATTATCCGGGCCTTCTTCGCCGCTTATCACGAGGAACTGAGCCACGCGCAGCTGCTTGAGTGGGCCGACATTGAAGAAGAAGTTACCCACCGGAGCCCCAGCGGCCTAGACGCCGCCACCGTTTCCTCCAGCACCCCGCTTTGGTACGTGAAGGGGCAAACCGGCCAAGCCATTGACATGGAGCTGTCCGCCACCCTGGTAATCGCCGATACCGGCATCAAGGGGGCGACCAAAGAAGCGATCGCCGCCGTTAAAGAACAACTAACAACCAACCCGGCCCAAACCAAGGCCCGTTTCGCCCACATGGGGCACCTGGTCGAAGAAACCAAGGTGGCCCTAGCCACCGATGACATTACCCGCCTCGGCACGGCGATGGACGAGTGCCAACAAGACCTGGTGGCCCTTGGCGTTTCTTCGCCGGCCCTCGATCACCTGGTTGCCGTGGCCAAGCAAAACGGGGCCCGCGGCGCCAAGCTGACCGGGGGTGGCAGGGGCGGTTGCATGATCGCCCTCACCGCTACCGCCATGGGGGCCCGCAAGCTAGCCGCCGTCCTAAAGGAAAACGGCGCCACCGCGACCTGGATTCAACCCCTGAAAGGAGACCATTAACATGACCACCACCGCCCGCGCCCACACCAACATTGCCCTGGTCAAGTACTGGGGCAAGCGCGACGCCGCCCTGATGCTTCCGCAAACCGACTCGCTATCCTTGACCCTCGACGAGTTTTACACCACCACCACCGTCAACTTCAACCAGGCCCTTAACGAGGACCAGTTTTACCTCGACGGTGAGTTGGTGAGCGCCAACAAGGCCCAAAAGGTCGTCAAGTTCATGGACCTGGTGCGCCAGCTGAGCGGACGAACCGAATACGCCCAGATTGCCTCGGTCAACAACGTCCCGATGGCGGCCGGGCTGGCTTCTTCGGCCTCGGCCTTTGCCGCCTTGGCCGGGGCCGCCGCTAAGGATGCCGGCCTGGACCTCTCCTTAAAAGACCTAAGCTGCTTGGCCCGGCGCGGGTCAGGCTCGGCCACCCGTTCCGTTTACGGGGGCCTGGTAGAATGGCACCGCGGGGTCGATGACGCCACTTCCTTTGCCGAACCGGTGCAAGAAGTCCCCGACTTTGACATTGCCATGTTGGCGATCCTCGTTGATACCAGCCAAAAAAAGGTCTCCTCGCGCGGCGGCATGCAACTGGTAGTGGAAACCTCACCGTATTACCCGGCCTGGCGCGAAGTCGTTAAGCGTGACATGGTGGCGATTAAAGAGGCGATTGCCAACCGTGACCTACCAACGATTGGCCACATCGCCCAGGAAAACGCCCTGCGGATGCACGCCCTCAATTTGGCCGCCGACCCGGGCTTTACCTACTTCGACGGCCAAACGATCCTGGCCATGCAAACCATTGATCGCTTGCGTGAGGAAGGCTTAAACTGTTACTATACGATGGATGCCGGTCCCAACGTCAAGGTGATCTTTGACCCGAAGGACCAAGACGACCTCTTAAACGCCCTCACCCCGCTCTTTGGGGCCGAGCGACTGGTGGTTGCCAACCCGGGCCCGGGGATTGAATTCCTCACAGAACCGGTAATGAAATTTTAAATGAGAGGATCTAACTAAGTTGATTACTGCAAAAGCTCCCGGCAAGCTCTACATTGCCGGCGAATATGCGGTGGTTGAAAATGGCTACCCCGCAATTTTGGTTGCTTTAAACCAGTTTGTTACCTGCACGATTACCGAAGCCAAGGATGAGGTTGGCCAAATCATTAGCCGCCAGTACCACGATAACTCCTTGCAGTGGCGCCGCCGTGGCGATCAGATGGTGGTTGACAAGCGCGACAACCCCTTCTCCTACATCCTGTCGGCGATTAACGTGACCGAAGAATTTGCCCGCAGCCTCAACCAGCGCCTGGGGATTTACAACATCCGCATCGACAGCCAACTCGATTCCCAAAGCGGCAAGAAGTACGGCCTGGGCTCTTCGGCGGCGGTCACGGTGGCGACCGTTAAGGCCCTGTGCGAATACTACCAACTGCCGGTCAACAAGGAAATGATCTTTAAGCTGTCTTCGATCGCCCACTTCGACGTGCAGGGAAACGGCTCGCTGGGTGACGTGGCCGCCTCCGTTTACGGCGGTTGGATCGCCTACCGGTCCTTTGACCGCCAGTGGCTGTCCGAACAGCGCCACTACCTCGACTTACCGGCCCTGCTTTCACTGCCGTGGCCGGACCTCAGGATCGAACTACTCGATGCCCCGGCCAACCTAGCCCTGCTGATTGGGTGGACCGGCAAACCAGCCTCCACCTCACGCCTGGTTGATAAGATTTCACTCTTTAAGGCCAAGCAACAAGACGAGTACCACCGTTTCTTGGACCGTAGCAAGGCCTGCATTCACCGGATGATCGACGGTTTTCACACCGGTGACCTCGATAAGATCAAAGCAGAAATCCGCTACAACCGTAACCTCTTGCAGGAATTGGCCCACCGTTCCGGGGTCCAAATTGAAACCCCGTTATTAAAGAAGCTGTGCCAAATCGCCGAAGAATTTGGCGGCGCCGCTAAGACCTCCGGGGCTGGGGGTGGTGACTGTGGGATCGTGGCCATCGATGGTCACGCCGACCTGCCCGCTGTCCTCGATTCCTGGGCTAAGAGTCGCATCGAACACCTACCGCTGTCGGTCTACTTCGTCAACAACATCCGCCGCTACACCCTACAAGTTAAGCAACGCTAATCCAACCACGAGGCGGGCGTCGATAATGACCCGCCTTTTTTAGGAGGTTTTTGCAATGGAATCTGCTCACGCCCAACGTAAAAATGAACACCTTTCCCTCGCCGAAAAAGACTTTGTGCTCAATCACCAGGTCCACCCCTTTGATCAGGTGCGCTTAATACCGAATGCCCTCCCCGAAATGGCGGTTAAAGAAGTCAAGCTCAAGCCAGCGGGCTTGGCCCTGCCCTTTGAGTGGCCCTTTTACATTGAGGCCATGACCGGGGGGAGCCAACGGACCACCGCCGTCAACGCCTCCCTCGCCCGCTTAGCCAAGCAATTTAACTTGGCGATGGCTACCGGTTCGATGTCGGTGATGTTTAACGACGAGGCGGCCAAGAAATCATTTGCCGTCCTTCGCGAGGAAAACCCGGACGGCTTTTTAATGGCCAACCTGGGGGCGGGCGCCGATTTTAAAAAGGCCCGTCAAGTGATTAACTTCATTGACGCCGACGCCTTGGAGATCCACTTAAACCCCGCTCAAGAACTGATCATGAAGGAGGGCGACCGCGAATTTTACTGGTTGGAAGCATTGGCCGGCTTAGTTAGCCGCCTCCACATCCCGGTGATCGTCAAGGAAGTCGGCTTCGGCATGAGCCAACAAACCATCTCTCAATTAGAACAAATTGGCGTGCGGTGGATCAACGTGGCCGGCACCGGGGGAACCAACTTCGCCCGGATTGAGGACCGGCGTAACCACGAACTCGACCTGAGTGACCTGGTTAACTGGGGGCTGTCCACCCCCGAAAGCCTCCTGGAAGCCCAGCAAAAGTCGCCTTCCACCCACTTGATTGCTAGTGGTGGCATCACCTGCCCACTGGACGTAATCAAGGCCGGGGTACTGGGCGCCAAGGCGGTTGGGGTGGCTGGTTACTTCCTCCACCTCCTGATCAAAGAGGGCGAAGAAGGGTTAGCCAAGGAACTACACCGCTGGCAAGTTGAACTACCCCGGTTAATGACCTTGGTGGGGGTCCGCAACTGGGATGACCTCTACCTAGTTGACTACCTGTTGAGCCCAGAACTGGAATCGTTCACCCGGCAACGCGGCTTAGTCAACCGACGGGGGATGGGAAATACCGCCCACCTCATTAACCCGCTTGGCTAAAGAGAGTTTGGCAAACAACTTTCCCGACAGGCCGTAAGTAAACTTGGACGAACGGTGATTGTCCCCCTTTTTACCTAACATTCGGATATACAGCAAGAAGCTGGAAGAAAACCGTGTTTTCTCCCAGCTTCTTTTTTGTGGATTGGCCACCCTCTTTTACCCAAAGCTCCCGGTTAGGTAGTCCTCGGTCGCTTGGAGGTGGGGTTTAGCAAACATAGTGGCGGTTTCGTTATATTCCAGCATGTGGCCCATGTGGAAAAAGGCGCAGTAGTCGCTGATCCGCGAGGCCTGTTCCAGGTTGTGGGTGACGATGATGATCGTGCGCCCCTCCTTTAGGCGGGCCAAGGTTTCTTCCAGCTTAGCGGTCGACAGCGGGTCCAAGGCGCTGGCCGGCTCATCCAAGAGTAAGATCTCCGGGTCGACCGCGAGGGTCCTGGCAATGCAGAGCCGTTGTTGCTGGCCCCCCGAGAGGGCGAGGGCGCTTTTATCCAGGTCGTCTTTGACCTCATCCCAAAGGGCGACGTCTTTTAAGACCCGTTCAACGGTCGCATCCATTTCCTGCTTATCCTTCATCCCGTACTGCTTGGGCGCCAACAAGAGGTTTTCCCTGATCGAGCGGGCAAAGGGGTTGGGGTGTTGAAAGACCATCCCAATCTTTTGGCGCACCCGGTAAACGTCGGTGGTGGCGGTATTGATATCGACATCGTCATAGATGATCTTGCCGGTCACCTTGGCCACCTCATCGTTCATCCGGTTTAAGCACCGCAAGTAGGTCGACTTCCCCGAGCCGGAGGGGCCAATTAAGGCCGCAATTTGGTTCTTGGGAAAGATTAGGCTGGTCTCCACCAGCGACGGTTTGTCCGGGCGGTAGTAGACGCAAACCTTTTCGGTGTGAAAGATGCTGGGTCCCGCCACAGCAACGGTGTAGGTTTCGTTTAAATCGTACGTTTTCATTGCTGTTCTCCTATTGGCCCAACCGTTTCTTGAGCGCCCGCCCGGTTAACCGGGCACCGACGTTGAACAAGAGGGCCACAATTACCAAGACCGCCGAGGCCCCACTGGAGATTTGGTGTGCGTTGGTCACCAACCCCTCGGTGTTGAGCTTCCAGATGTGGACGGCCAACGTTTCGGCTGGGCGCATCGGGTTTAAAAAGCTATCGGCCGACAGGGGGTTCCAGTTAGCGTAACTAACCGCGGGAACACTTTGCCCCGAGGTGTAAATCAAGGCGGCGGCTTCCCCGAAGATCCGTCCGGCACTCAGGATGATCCCGGTTAAAACCCCCGGGATCGCTTCGGGAAGCATAATCTTGGTCACCGTCTTCCAGCGCGAAAGCCCCAGCGCCAATCCCCCGGCACGGTGATCGGCGGGCACTTCTTCCAGGGCGCTTTCGCAGTTTCTGGTTAAGAGCGGGACGTTAAAGAAGGTCAGGGCGATCGCCCCAGCCAACACCGAGAAGCCCATCCCCATTTTGACCACGAAGAAGAGGTAGCCAAACAGACCGATGACGATCGACGGCAAGGACGAGAGGACCTCGATGGCCGACCGAATCACCTTAGTCACGGCGTTTTTTGGGGCGTACTCAGCTAGGTAAATCCCGGCCCCCAAGGAAAGGGGCACCGAGATGATGAGGGTCAAGACCAGCAAATAGAGAGAATTGAAGAGTTGGTCCCTGATCCCGCCCCCCATCCCCATGCTGTCGGCGGGCGTGGTTAGAAAGGTCCAGTTCACGTAGGGTAAACCGGTCACGATGATGTAGCCAATCAACCCCACTAAAATCATGAGCACGATCGCACACAGGAGATAGATCACCCCCATTGCAATGTGATTCGTTTTTTGCGCATTAATGTTGTTCTACCCCCTTCTTGTTAATCGTCCGCACCAACAGGTTGAAGATTAACGACATTAAGAGTAAGACCAAGGCCAAGGACCACAGGGCGTCATTTGGTAGGGTCCCCATGACGGTGTTCCCGATCCCGGCCGTTAAAATAGAAGTCAGAGTGGCCGATGGTGAAATCGGGCTCGTTGGCATCACGGCGGCGTTCCCAATCACCATTTGTACGGCTAGGGCCTCCCCAAAGGCCCGGGCCATCCCGAAGATCACGGCGGTCAAAATCCCAGGCAAAGCGGCCCGCAGGATCACCCGGTGCATGGTTTGCCACATCGTTGCGCCGAGGGCAAAAGAAGCACTGCGGTAGTCACGGGGGACCGAGCGGAGGCTTTCAATCGTTAGCGAGGTGATCGTTGGTAGGATCATGACGAACAACACCAGGGTCGCCGTCAAGATCCCCGACCCGGTCCCACCAAAGAGGTTGCGGATCACCGGCACCAAAACGGCCAGGCCGATGAACCCGTAGACAACCGACGGGATCCCCACCAAGAGCTCGACCATTGATTGAATCAAGCCCCGCGAGCGTTTCGGTGCCAGCTCGGTGGTAAAGAGTGCAATCGCCAAGGCAAAGGGCGTGGCCACCACCGCCGCTAAGAGGGTGACGCTAAAGGAGGTCACGATCATCGGCAGGGCGCCGACGTACTTAGCCCCCGAGGTTGGGTCCCAGGTTGTCCCGGTAAAGAAGGTTGCAAACGGAACCCCATCCTTAAAGAAGGTTGTTAACCCCCGGGCGGCGATGAAGTAAATAATCGAGACCACCAGTAGGGCGATCAGGCCGATGCAAAGCGTGCTGATGGTCCGCCCCCAACTATCCTGCTTACGCTGACGGCTCTTGGTGTTTAAAGTCGTGTACTCCTCGCTACTTCTTTGTGACGTTTCCATCTGCATCCTTAGTCACCTTCATATCGCTGACGCTGATGTAACCCAGCTTTTCAACCGTCTTCTTTTGGACCTTGGAGCTTTCCATGTACTTTAAGAAGGACTTGTTTTCACCGGTTGCCTTACCCTTGGTGTACATGTGCTCGTAGGACCAGATCTTCCACTTGTTGTTTTCCACGTTCTTAGCGGTTGGTGCCACCCCGTTGATCTTCAGAGCCTTAACTTGGTCGGTTTCCGTGTAGGAGAAGGCTAAGTAAGAAATGGCCCCCGGCGTGTTGTAGACCAACTTTTGCACCGTCCCGTTGGAATCTTGTTCCTGACCGTTGACCGCCTTTTTACCGTCCAAGACGGCCTTTTCAAAGGTAGCCCGGGTCCCGGAACCCTTCACCCGGTTGATCACGACAATCTTCTTATCCGGTCCCCCAACTTGCTTCCAGTTGGTGATCTTACCAGTAAAGATCTTGCGTAACTGGCTCATCGTTAAGTTATCGACCTTCAAGTCCGGGTTGACGACCGGAGCCATCCCCACGACGGCCACCTTGTGATCTTGCAGCTTTTTAGCGTCAATCCCCGATTGTTGTTCAGCGAAGAGGTCCGAGTTCCCAATCGTGGCTGCCCCGGAGGAAACTTGGGAAAGCCCGGTTCCGGAACCGCCCCCCTGAACGTCGATGGAAACTGACTTGTGGTCGGACATGTAGCTCTTGGCGGCCGTTTCAGCCAATGGTTGCAGCGCCGTCGACCCGACCATCGAGATCTTGGTGCTGGCGCTGGCGGTTGCCCCGCCGGCCAGGGTGAGGCCAATCGTTACGACACTTACTAAACTTACCAACGACGTTTTCTTCATGATGGTTCGTCCTTTCTATCTTGCCATCCAGTCATTACTTTACAACATGGTCTACTATACGCAGGGCGTGTAAAGAAAGATGACTAATTTATGAAAACGTTTTGTAAATGTTCGGTAAAGCTTTGGCTAAACTACGCTAAAACGCCGCTACCAAAAGGTTTCGTAGCGGCGCATTCTTTTAAATATTATCTTAAGGAGTTCATAATTAAAGTGTTAAACCGTTTCACCTTAGCCCCAATTGTAAATTGGTCTGAAAAAAGAGCCTGGAAAACTGTTATTTTTCCCAGACCCTTATTAATTTTTCGACGCTTAAGCAACTAACGCGGAAAATGTCCTTTAAAACCGCAAGCCCTTGGGGAAGAAGTTCTTCAGGGTCCCGTTGACCAACTTGCCCCAGCCTGCGGCGTGTTGGTCGCACTCAACCAGGTACCAGCCGTTCTTTGGGGCGTCCTGAATAGTGAGGGTATCGCCGTGGACGTAGGTTCGCCAGGCCGGTTCGTCCACTTCCACAACCTGGGTGCAAGTGGCCGGCTTGGTGGCTAACGCCAGCGCCAGGGCCGGTTCGAAGCGGTTCTTCTTGAAGACCCCCAGCTGCAGGCCCGGCCGAATGAGGCTCATCTGATCAATCGCTGGCATCCCCACCGGCAAGTCATAGAGGTAGTCACCAAAGACGACCAACTGGCCCGCTTCGTAATTAGGCAACACCTTTGTTTGGAAGTCTTGCCACAGGGCTTGTTGTTCCTTAGTGGGGGCAAACTTACTCCGTTGACCACGGCCTTTTTTCTTCTTGTTTTTCTTGGTGGGGAGGACGGGTTCTTCACCGTTCTTAACGAACTTAGCAATGAAGTGGCCCTCGCCCTTGAAGTGGTGGGGAAAGAGGCGCAGCGCCTTAGTTAATTCGGGGTTACCGTCCGCCCACTCCGGCCGGCCGGCGTCCATGCCCGGCGCCTTTTCTAATTCGACCATCGTTAGGTCGTAGTTGTTTAGAAGCCAAGCTGCCATTTGCTCATCTTCTTCGGGGGCAAAGGTACAAGTCGAATAAACCAGGGTCCCACCCGGCTTGAGCATTTTCAGCGCCGAGGTTAAAATGTGGCGCTGACGGTTGGCACACTCGGCCGGGTAGTCTTCGTTCCAATACTCAATGCCGGCCGGCTCCTTTCTAAACATCCCCTCCCCCGAGCACGGGGCGTCGACCAGGATCCGGTCAAAAAAGGCCGGGAACTGCTTTTCCAGTTGGTCGGGGCTTTCGTTGGCCACCACCACGTGCTTAGCCCCCCACCGCTCCAGGTTTTCGGCCAGGACCTGGGCCCGGTTCTTAAAGATTTCGTTGGCGACCAAAAGGCCCTCGTCATTCATCTTAGCGATCAGGTGGGTTGACTTGCCCCCCGGGGCGGCGCACAGGTCCAAGACCCGTTCGCCGGGTTGCGGATCGGCAAACTCGCCGACTAGCATCGCCGAGGGTTCCTGACTGTAGACCCAACCAGTGACGTGATCGAGGCTGTGGCCGTCCACTTTGCCCAGGTACCCGTTGGTAACGTAGGGGCTTTGGCCTGCCGCCGCTTCAATCGTTGCGGTTGGCTGACCCGGTTTTAAGGGGTTGGCCCGAAAGCCACTTTGGACGGTCCCGGAAGTCAGGGCAGCCAAAAAGGCCGGGGCCTCCTCTTTTAACAGGCGTTGGTACTTTTCAATAAAGGCAGTTGGTAATTGCACGATGGTTTCCTCGTTTTCTTTTGACATCCGTTTCATTTTACCCGTCTAACTAGGGGCGCGCAAGATTTGTCAAGGCGCTCCTTGGTCGGTATAATCAAGCTATTGACTTTAAAAAGCGAGGGATAAGCATGGACCAACACTTGATCGCCCTAGACATGGACGGCACCACCTTAAATAACCAATCTAAGCTGACCGACCACACCGTCAGCACCCTGCGCCGGCTAGCTAACGATGGCCACCTGGTGGTGATCGTGACCGGGCGGCCCTGGTTGATCTCGGCACACCTTTACGACCAGATCGGCCTCAAGTCGCCGATCATCAATTTTAACGGCGCCCTGGCCCACCTGCCCTACCAAAATTGGAAGCACGAGTACGCCATTAAGGTGACCCGCGAACTAACCCTAGACATGCTAGAAAGCCGCCGAGAACTAGGAGTTCAAACCCTAATCGCCGAGGACAAGCACCACGTCTGGGCGGACCACCCGTCAAACGAACTGCCGGAATTTTTGCCGGCCCAACTCAGCGACGACCAGATCCTTAATGAGCGCAATTTAACTGACGACCCGATCGCCCTGACGATTCAGTTTGACCCCGCCAAAAAAGACGCAATCATCAACCGGGTCAACGAGCGCTACGGTGACTTTGTCGAACCACGGGTCTGGGGCGGGGGCTATTCGATCATGGAGCTGATCCACCGCGGCACCCACAAGGAAACCGCCCTGTCTTATTTAGCCCACCACTTCCAAATCGACCGCCAACACATCGTGGCCTTTGGCGATGAGCAAAACGACCTCGAAATGATCGACTTCGCCGGCCACGGGGTCGCAATGCAAAACGCCATTCCTGAGCTCAAGGCCGTCGCTAAGGACGTGACGACCCTAGACAACGAGCACGATGGGGTCGCTGATTACTTGGAGAAGTACTTTCAATTGTAGTGAGTGCGACCCAACCTTCGAAACGGGCCGTATAGCTAAGCTAGGGCGAACGGTTGGTACGCCAGCACCGTTCTTCGCCCGTACTTAGATACTAGGCCCATGGTTGGGGAGCACGTTATCTGTGAGTGCGACCCAACCTACCCAGCGGACCGGAGTTGCAACCATGTTACCTTTAGAATAAAAAGAAATGGGCTGGGAGAGCACGTGCTCTCCCAGCCCATTTGTGTACTGTTAAATTCTCTTTAACTCCGCCAAGGTCTTAATCCCCAGCTCGTCCATTAAGGCCGGCAGTTGAGCGGCAATGTGGGGACAAGCGGCGATGTCTTTGAAGTGGGCGGCCCCAACGGCGACGGCACTGGCCCCGGCCATCATAAACTCAAGCACGTCGGCGGCGGTTTCGATCCCGCCCATCCCGATGATTGGCAACTTGGTAGCGCGGGCCACTTGGTAGACCATCCGGACCGCTAGCGGCTTAACCGCCGTCCCGGAGTAGCCACCCATTCCGTTACCCAAGACCGGCTGGCCGGTGCGGATGTCGATGTGTAAGCCCAAGACGGTGTTAATCAAGGACAGGCCATCGGCGCCCCCCGCTTCGGCCCCCCTGGCGACCTCGGTAATATCGGTCACGTTGGGGGTCAGCTTAACGTACAGCGGGACGTCGCCGACCACCCGTTTAACCTGGTTGGTCAACGATTCCAAGACCTTGGCGTCGGTGCCAAAGGCCATCCCCCCGTGGGCGACGTTGGGGCAAGACACGTTAAGTTCCAGGGCGCTAACTAACCCCGACTTGGCTAACTTTTCGGCCACTAACACGTAGTCGGTTTCGGTACTGCCGCCGATTGAGCCGACCACCGGCAGGTCCGGGTACTGCTTAGCTAAGTTGGGTAGCTTTTCTTTGATCACGGCGTCAACGCCGGGGTTGGTCAAGCCAACGGCGTTCATTACCCCGTCGGTCAGCTTGGCAATCTGGGGTTGCGGGTTCCCCGTCCGCGCCTCGGGGGTGGTAGTTTTAATTACCAAAGCACCCAGGTCGTTAAAGTTAACCTGGTCGGCACCCCAGGCGTCCCCAAAGCCAAAGGTTCCGGAAGCGGGCATCAACGGGTTGGTCATGTTCAGGCCGGGTAAGGATACGGCAAGTCGGTTGGTCATGGTTGGGTCTCCTTATAGTTCAGTGGTTTTAAAGGACGTCATTTCAAGCGAGCGCAACAGGGCGTTCACGGTGTCTAGGGCGGTTAAGAGCGGCACGTGGTGTTCAATCGCCGTTTGGCGGATGATGAAGCCATCGGAGTTCTTTTCGTCGTCGTGGCCCATCGTGTTGATCACCAGGTCGACGTGCTTGTCTTTAATCACGTCTAAAATAGCGGGTTGCCCCTGTTCGTGGAGCTTAGCGACCACAGTTGGGTGCAAGCCGTTCTCTTCTAAGAAAGCGGCCGTCCCGCTGGTGGCCAGGATCCGGTAGCCAATTGCCAAGAAGCGCTTGGCCAGCGGCAGGATTTGTGCCTTATCGTTGTCTTCGATCGTTAACAGCACGGCGCCGTTATCTGGCACCTCCATGCCGGCCCCGGCAAAGGCCTTGTAGAGTGCCTTTTCGTAGGTGGTGTCCGAACCCATTACCTCCCCGGTCGACTTCATTTCCGGGCCGAGGTAGGAGTCAACGTCCCCCAGCTTCGAGAAGGAAAAGACCGGCGCCTTAACGTGAATCATCTGGCTTTCCGGCGCCAAGCCGCTTCGGTAACCCTGTTCAGCCAGGCTGTGGCCGAGGATCACCTTGGTGGCTAGCTGGGCCATTTCGATTCCGGTCACCTTGGACAAGAACGGCACCGTCCGGCTGGCCCGCGGGTTAACCTCCAAGACGTAGGCCTGGCCATCGTGGATGATGAATTGGATGTTCATGATCCCCACGCACTTGAGGGCGACGGCCAGCTTCTTGGTCGCCTCTTCGATTTGAACCTTTACCGCGCCCGAAAGTGATTGCGGCGGGTAAACGGCCATCGAATCCCCGGAGTGAACCCCGGCGTGTTCGATGTGTTCCATGATCCCTGGTAAGAGGACCCGTTCCCCGTCACAAATAGCGTCAACTTCACACTCCGCCCCTTCCAAGTAGGCATCCACCAGGATTGGGTGGCTACCGGTGACGTCGGCGTTTTGGTTTAAGTAGTCCTCCAGTTCGGCTTGGCCGTAAACGATCTCCATCGCCTTGCCCCCCAGGACGTAACTAGGCCGCACCAGGACCGGGTAGCCGATCTCCTTAGCGGCGTCTAGCACCCCCTGGCGAGTCGTAGCGGTCATCCCAATTGGTTGGCGCAAGTTCAGGTCCTTGATCACCTGGTCAAAGAGCTCGCGGTCCTCGGCGGCGTCCAGGTCGGCCACGGTCGTCCCCAAGATCTTGACCCCGTTTGCCTCCAACCCGGCCGCTAAGTTGATGGCGGTTTGGCCACCGAACTGAACGATGGCGCCAACTGGTTGCTCTAAGTCGGTAACGTTTAAGACGTTTTCTAGGGTCAGCGGTTCAAAGTAGAGCTTATCGGAGACCGAAAAGTCAGTCGAGACCGTTTCGGGGTTGGAATTGATGACGATCGCTTCGTAACCCAACTTTTGCAGGGCCCGGACGCAGTGGACGGTCGCGTAGTCAAACTCGACCCCCTGCCCAATCCGGATTGGACCCGAACCGATCACCAAGACGGACGGCTTAGCGCTGCGGCGGCTTTCGTTTTCCGTTTCGTAGGTCGAGTAAAAGTAGGGCGTTGCCGAGTCGAATTCGGCCGCGCAGGTGTCGACCATTTTGTAGACCGGCACGATCCCGTTAGCCTTGCGGAAGGCACGGATGGCTGCCGGGTTTTGGCCGAGTAGGGTCGCCAAGGTCGTGTCGGCAAAGCCGTCGCGCTTGGCTTCGTAAATTACCTCCTTATCCAAACCAGCGGCCTTGATCCGCCCCTCTTCTTCAACCAACCCGGCCACGATGTCTAAGAAGTAGTGGTTAATCCGGGTCAGTTCGTGGAGGTCAGCCAGGGAATAACCGCGCCGAAAGGCCTCGGCGATGTAAAAGAGGCGGTCATCTTGGGCGTGAACAAGTTTGTCTTCTAGTTGGCGATCACTAGCGGCGGCGGCTTCTTTTGACAAGAGGTCCTTTTGGTCGATTTCCAAGGACGCGACCGCCTTTAAGAGCGCTTCTTCGGCGGTCCGGCCAATCGCCATCACTTCCCCGGTCGCCTTCATCTGGCTACCTAGGCGCCGGTCGGCCTTGGTAAACTTGTCAAAGGGCCAGCGGGGGAGCTTAACGACCACGTAATCAAGGGCTGGTTCAAACTCGGCGTAGGTCGTCTTGGTGACCGGGTTCTTGATTTCGTCGAGGGTTAAGCCCACCGCAATCTTGGCGGCTAGCTTGGCGATCGGGTAGCCGGTGGCCTTAGAAGCCAGGGCCGAGGAACGGCTGACCCGCGGGTTGACTTCAATCACGTTGTAATCGTAAGAGTTGGGATCGAGGGCCAGTTGGACGTTGCAGCCCCCCTCGATCTTTAAGGCCGAAATCAGTTTTAACGCGCAGTCCCGTAAGCGTTGGTACTCGCGGTCGGCCAGGGTTTGGCTGGGCGCAAAGACGATCGAGTCGCCGGTGTGGATGCCGACCGGATCGAAGTTTTCCATGCAACAAACGACCATCGTGTTATCGGCGGCGTCGCGCATGACCTCAAACTCGATTTCCTTGTAGCCGGCGATCGACTTTTCGATCAAGCACTGGGTAGCCGGTGATAGTTCAAGGCCATTCTTGGCGATTTCGGCGAGTTCGGCCTCGTTGTTGGCTAACCCACCCCCGGTCCCGCCCATCGTAAAGGCGGGGCGGACGATCACCGGGTAGCCAACGGTTTTAGCAAAGGCCAGGGCCTGTTCAACCGTGCTGACGGTCAAGGAGGCCGGGACCGGCTCACCCAGTTCTTGCATCAATTCCTTGAACTTTTCGCGGTCCTCGGCCTGGTCAATCGAGGCCAGTTTGGTCCCCAGTAGTTCAATTCCCAGTTCGTCTAGGATCCCGGTCTTTGAAAGGGCGACGGCTAGGTTCAACCCAATTTGCCCCCCTAAAGTGGGTAAGAGGGCGTCGGGGGCCTCCTGGCGCAAAATCCGGGTCAAGGCCGCCACCGTCAGCGGTTCGATGTAGACGTGGTCGGCAATCTCCTTGTCGGTCATGATCGTGGCCGGGTTGGAGTTGACCAAAACAGTTTCGTAACCCTCCTCCTTTAGGGCTAGGCAGGCCTGGGTACCGGAATAGTCAAATTCAGCGGCTTGGCCGATGATGATCGGGCCCGAGCCAATCACCATGATCTTGTGAATATCAGTGCGCTTCGGCATTAGTTTCGTCCTTTCTTGCGTTGGTCGACCAGGTTAATGAAGTCATCAAAGAGCTGCTCCGCATCGTGCGGTCCCGGGGCCGCATCCGGGTGGAATTGGACCGAAAAGGCCGGGTAGTGCTTGTGGCGAAGCCCCTCGACGGTGCCGTCGTTAATTTCGACGTGGGTGATCAGTAACCGGTCGGGGTCGATGGAGGTGGCGTCGACGGCGTACCCGTGGTTTTGCGAGGTGAAGTTAACCTCGCCGGTCGCCACGTTTTTGACCGGGTGGTTGAAACCGCGGTGGCCAAACTTCATCTTGACCGTCTTGGCACCGTTAGCTAGGGCCAAGATCTGGTGACCCATGCAAATACCAAAGACGGGCAGGTGTTGTTCAACTTCTTTAACCATTTCCGCGGCCGCCGTCATTTCCAGTGGGTCGCCGGGGCCGTTGGACAAGAGGACCCCGTCGGCGTGCAAATTTAGGACCTGGGTGGCCGTCGCGGTGTGGGGTAAGACGATCACGTTACAGTCGCGCTTAGCCAGTTCCCGTAAGATGGAGTGCTTGATCCCAAAGTCGACCACCACGATGTTGCGCTTGGTGCCCGGGTTGGGATAGGGGCTCTTGGTGGAAACGAGCGGGATGATGTTTTTCATCGGGGTGGCTTGCTTTAATGCGGCCACTACTTGGTCCAGGTCGGTTAAGTCATCGACCAGCCGCCCCCGCAGGGTTCCATGTTGGCGCAGCTTTTTAACCAGGGCCCGGGTGTCGATCCCCTCCAGCCCCGGAATCCCCCGCTGGGTCAAGAAGTTGGCCAAGTCGTCTTGCATCCGCCAGTTAGTGGCGACGCGGGCCAGTTTGCGGCAAACAACCCCCTTGATCTCGGGAAGCAGGGATTCGTCATCATCGAGGTTGACACCGTAATTCCCGATCAGGGGGTTGGTGAAGACCAGAATCTGGTTGGCAAAGGACTGGTCGGTGATCGCCTCTTGGTAGCCGGTCATGCCGGTGGTAAAGACCACTTCACCGGTCTTGGCTTGGTCGGCCCCAAAGGCGGTGCCACGGTAAGTTGTGCCGTCTTCTAAGACGAGGTAGCGTTGCACGTTAGTTCTCCTTTCGTTGGTAAACCACTTGGCCGTCAACCATCGTCATCACGGTTTGCCCGTAGACGGTCATCCCGGTAAAGGGTGAATTGATTCCCTTGGACAGGTAGTCACGCTGGTCGATAACGTAGGGGTGGTTGAGGTCAAAGACGGCGATGTCGGCGGGCTTACCGACCTCTAAGTGACCGGCTTCGGTCAGGTTAAAGGCTTCGGCGGGGTTGGTGGCCATCAGGTCCAAGAGCCGCTCTAGCTTCAAGAGCCCGGTCTTGACTAACTTGGTGTACAACAGGGCGAAGGCCGTTTCACTGCCGGTGATCCCGTTGGCCGCGCAGCAAAAGTCACGACCCTTATCTTCTTCGGTGTGCGGGGCGTGGTCGGTAGCGATCATGTCAACCGTGCCATCGTTTAAAGCCGCCACCAGGGCGCGCCGGTCTGCTTCGTGGCGTAGCGGTGGGTTCATCTTGTAGTTACTATCGTGACCGTCAATGCACTGGTCGGACAAGAGCAGGTGGTGTGGAGTCGCCTCGCAAGTCACCCGGACGCCGTTTTGCTTGGCGAAGTGGATCATCTCCAGGCTGTCCTTGGTGGAAACGTGACAGACGTGGTAGTGGACCCCAGTGGCCTTGGCCAGGGCGAGGTCGCGAGCGACTTGGGCGGATTCGACTACTTCCGGGGCGCCGGGTAGTCCCAGGTAGCGGGACCGGTCCCCTCCCGTCATCACACCGCCAAAGAGCAGCGATTCGTCCTCCACGTGGGCGGCTAACGGTAGGCCCACCGCCTTAGCGGCCTGCATGGCCCGGTACATCGTCCCCGCCGCTTGGACCCCGTTACCGTCGTTGGAAACGGCGAAGGCCCCGGCCCGCTTGACGCCGGCCATGTCAACCACCTCGTCGCTAGTCCGGTCGGTCGTGATCGCCGAGTACTGGGCGATGTGAACCAGGCCGTCCTGCTTATTTTTAGCGACCATCTGGGCCACCTTGGCCGGGGTGTCCGGTACCGGGTCGACGTTTGGCATCGCCCCGACCGTGGTAAAACCACCGTGAGCCGCGGCGGCCGAACCGGTCCTGATCGTTTCCTTTTCGGTTTGGCCCGGCTCGCGGTAGTGGACGTGCACGTCGACTAAACCGGGGCTGACCAGGAGGTTGCCGGCGTCGAGTTCGTCGTAATCATCGTCTAGGTACTCGTGGAGGTCCTTGCCAATTGCCCGGATGATCCCGTCTTCCACCAGGACGTCTTCTTTAACCAGGCGGCCATCGTTGTAGACGGTCCCGTTTTTAATTAGGGTTTTCATTATTCCAAGCCCCCCAGTTTACGACCGCGCAGTACGGCTTCTAACATCGCCATCCGCATGAAGACCCCGTTTTTCATTTGGGCGACGAAGGCCGACTTTGGGGCTTCGACTAAGGAGTCGGCTAGTTCAACGCCGCGGTTAATCGGGCCCGGGTGCATGATGATCGTGTCCGGCTTGAGCAGGGCGTAGCGTTCCTCGTTGATCCCGTATTGCTTGTGGTAGTCCGCCGCCGAGAAGTCCCCTTCGTGGGCATCGCCGGCGTGGCGTTCGTGTTGGACCCGTAAGAGCATCATGACGTCGACTTCTTCGACCAGTTCGTCGATCGGTAAGAACTTGCCGTACTTGTCAAAGGCGTGGTCGTACCAGTATTCCGGGCCGGAGAAGTACACTTCGGCGCCGAGCTTGTTTAAGATTTCCATGTTGGAGCGGGCCACCCGGGAGTGGGTGATGTCGCCGACGATCGCCACCTTGAGGCCCTTAAAGTGGCCAAAGTGTTCGTGGATGGTCATGATATCTAGCATGCATTGGGATGGGTGTTGACCAGAGCCGTCACCACCGTTCACGATCCCCAGGCCTAGGTAGTGGCCCGCCCCCGGGTTGATCAGTGGCAGGTAGTAGTCGTTTTCGGACGCCCGGATCACCGTTAGGTCAACGCCTAAGGCATCCAGGGTTAGGCAGGTGTCGTAAAGGGTTTCGCCCTTTTTAATCGAGGAGTGGGACGTGTCGAAGGGGATTTCGGTTAAGCCCAGCTTCTTTTCGGCCATCGCAAAGGAGGTGTGGGTGCGCGTCGAGTTTTCAAAGAACATGTTGGTCACGTAAACCGGCTGGCTAAGTTTCGGTGCCGGCGCGCCGTTCTTGAATTCTTCGGCCCGGGCAATCAGGGCGTTGACTTGGTCAGTCGTTAAATCCTCCACGGAAACAAAGTGTGGTAAAGAAACCAGTTGTTCAACGAGTTGGGTGGTCATGAGACATTCTCCTTTTCTGTGCCCCAAAGAAAAAACCTCCCCGGGGCAACTTGGCGCTGCTCCAGGGAGGTTAATCGTTACCACTACCGTCTTTAATCCGGAAAGCGTAACCATTTTGCCCTCGCTGGAGCAATTTGATGGTTTATTCTCGGCTGTCCCAAAAGAAAACCCTCCACTCGCATTCCGCAAGTGAAGGGTTCAACGGTGGCCCAAACCGGGCAATTTCTCCGTTACCTTTCTAGCCTCACGGGACTAGCTTAAAGGACATCTGATTGCTAATAATATACCCCTTCTATAGGGGGGTGTCAAGGCTTGGTCATCAAAGTTTTGATTGATCACCCGTTACCCTTCAGATCGGCGTTTAACACGTCGGTGATCAACATGTGGCCGGGGGCGTGGGTAATCACCAGCGGGAGCTTGCTTTACATGATCGCGTTTTGCGGGGTCACCCCACAGGGCCAAAAGACCGGCAGCTCCCCGTCTTTGATCGTGACCGGGTCGCCGTAATCGGGGTGGGACAGGTCCTTGATCCCTAACGAAGCGGGGTTGCCAACGTGGATTGGTGCCCCGTGGACCCTAGGTATCGCCGCCGTCACCTCCACCGCCTTAGCTACCTGGCTAGCCGGGATTGGCCGCATCGACACCACCATGTTACCGTGCAGGGCGCCGGCACCTTGCAGGGGTAAGTTGGTGTTATACATCGGCACGTTGACCCCCTCGGTGATGTGGCGCACCTCGATGCCGGCCGCCAGCAATTCGGCCTCAAACGAAAAGCTACAACCGATCAAAAACTAAAAAACGACTGATACTCATCAACGTTAGTATCAGTCGTTTCCTATTTATCTAGAAATCATAAATGTGCAATTCTTATCTTAAATCTGACAAAATCTACTATATTCTTTCTAAATTCTTTCTAAATCTAATCGTCTTCAATATTAGCATAATAATCAGCGGAAGACATCGTTTCTGGCAAAGTGGTGTTAAATGCTTTATTATTACTATCATTTAAGTAGGCATAATCGCCATTAGCTAATTTAACAGCTAAGCCTATTCCAATGTTTTGTAGAGAAGTACCATTTTGATATTTAGCACTCCATTCAGTAATATGAACTGATGGATCTGGAGCTACTCCTGTTGAAACGGCCTTTGTAGTAAACAACTCAGGATATTTTTTTTGAAGTTCATCCAAGTATTTACCACCATAGTTCTTTTGTCCTTCACCACCACCACGAGTGTAGGCAAAGTAAATTTGATTAGCAAATGTCTTACCATCTACAGTTAATTGTTTAGCATGTCCGTCGGTGCGAGTAACTGTTACAGCTTCCTGACCAGAAAAACCTATCATTTGGTTCATTACTAAGTCTTCTTGTACCTTTAATCCAGCATCATGCAAAGCTGCTATTGCATTTGAAAGTTCTTCACCACTACCATACTTAGTTAGATTTGCTTCAGTTCCCAAGTTATAACGATCAGTCATTGAGTAGCCTTCATTATACCGACTCGTATTAAATGGCGTGTATGCAGGTGCCATCCAGAAATCAGTAATTCCTAATTCATTAAATAGTGAGGCATTATCTGCAATAATATTATATGCATGTTCTGCCTTTGACGTTGGCTCTGGTTGGAATAAACTAAAGTCTTCGTAAATCACGTGTGAATCTAATGCTGCATTAGAGCTGTAAGTTTTATCACTTTGATTAGTTACTTCACTTGCCTTAGTAGTAATATTAGCTCCACCATTTAGAGGCACCCAAACCCCTAAATAACCGCTAACATATGGATTACTATATCCTTTTACTGTAACATTCAAGACTCCATTGCTATCTGTATGGTAAATTGTAGTATCACTAGAGGTTAATCCAGAATCTATTGTTCCCAATAATTGTTTATAAGCTTGGTTAGCGTGAGCTTTCCCCATATTAATACTGATAGTTTGGTTAGCCATTTGAGCGTCATTTCCTACAACAACTGCAATACCCGAATTTCTACCAAGTATATCTGTCATTGAGACATTACCATCAATTATTCCTTTACCATATCTAACACTAGTAAGTAAATGGTCGTTGATCTTAATCATAGATTGACCACCACTTACATACGACTTACGAGCTTTCATCAAAGTGGTGATTGCATCATAGTACACCGACTTATTTTGCATATATTGATCGGTTTCATCATATAAATCACCATAGTAAACCTGAGGAACGGTATCCTTGTTAGTCAAGAGTAAAGCATATTGGGCAGGCAAGTTATATTGAGTATACTTTTTATCTGTCCTTGCTTGGTCAGCATAGAATTCTTTCCATGCTTGGTTTACATATTCAGCCTTATAACCGTCACTCATAATATCGGCAACCCCAGGATGATCATCAATTACAATTTGATTAATTAAATTCTTACGTTGATCATGGTTAGTAACAAATGACCAGTTTGGTGTAGCAACATTTTCACTAACATCATTTTGACGGTTAACAATACTATTTGTAATTAAATTATTAATATCGTCACGATCACTAGCACGTCCTAAGACATTTTCAAGAGTATAGAAATAACCTGAATCCATATACAATTCAGGATTGCTCTTTCGATCTAACATATTAGCTGCTCCTAAATGATATCCTTCATTGTAGATCAAATGATCGTTTGCATTAGCCTGATTACCCTTAGTATTGTATATACTATTAATCAATTGAGCTGCTTGGTCTAAAACATCCGCATCGATATTATCAGCAGCATCAATTCTAAAACCATCAAAATTACCATTTGGATTATAATTCATGAATTTACCATAATTCAAAAGGAAATATTCCCAATTAAGATTTTCAGCTTGAACAACTGGGTTAGAATTGTCAATATCATTACCAACCAACAATTCTGGACTGTCATCGCTATTATTATCCCCATTTTGATTATTAATTGTTCGATTCATTAATCTGTAATTACTATCAGCATAACTTGTATTTCCAATTTTTTGATTCTTAGAATCATTATTAACAAAAATTACTTGATCATCATCAACGCTTCCACTGTTATCCGGTTTATATCCATAACTATTAACTACCGACAATTCTGAAGCCTTTGATAATTCTGGAATTGTAGTTATAAAATTATTTATATCATTAGCAAGCTGAATTGTGCTCTTAGCTGCTACAACATGTTGTTCAATTACATAACGTAAGTTTTGAGCAACTTCATTCAATTTAATAGAAGCAGTGTTTTCAGACAAATCTTTAACTGAACCAGCTGTTAAACCATAATTACTATTTTCATAACCATGATTTACAAAGTACTGAATAAATTTAACTTGAACATCTTTGCTAGGCCAAACGTACATTAGAATTGGACGCCAATCAGCTACTGTGGTTGGATACCAAGTCTTACCATCCTGGCTTGTACCATATGGACGATACCAACCAGTATAACTAATATACCCATCAATATTATTAATAGAGTTCGAATCCATACTATACGCCATATTTTCCCATGGACCTGCTTCAACTGTCTTAATTAAGGAATTGTCAGCAAGACTATAAATATTCAGCTTACCGTTTTCAATCTTTCCATAACGATTTCCAAGTAAATACCCATAATTACTGAATTTGTATACTTTACCATCAATCGTCTGTTGCCCTGTTACAGCCGCACTATCATTGCCAAAATAGTACTTATCTCCATGAATAGTTCTAAATTGGTTTGAAATTTCTTTTCCTTGATCATCAAAATAATAAAGACGATTATTAATTGTGACTAGCTTAGAGATGGCTTGTGCACCATCTTCATCATAATAATTACCGTCTACCCACTTATTAGTAACTTTTAAGTAGGTTACTGGATCAAAGTAGTACCATTGATTATTCTTATCCCATTTGTATAGTCCCGTGGCAATCCGACCATCTTTACCAAACATGTACCAGTCGCCCCATTGCGATTGAACATAATTATCATCTACACGTAAATGTG
>PPYF01424632.1_pt1 | contig 45406 bp, 39 predicted proteins | sample 1559871 | NCBI WGS metagenome assembly PPYF01 (sample SAMN08240021, study PRJNA423297) | Human gut metagenome, whole genome shotgun sequencing project.
AACAAACGAGATAATTAACTGAATAATAACATTTTAAATAACAGAATCAGAAAGTGGTTTCAACTACTGATTCGCATTAATGATTAAGTCGTTATATTATTCAACAAATACTAACTTTACGACGTTATAAAATATAAAGAGCGAACGAAATGATTGTTAAGACATTACTAGATACCGATCTTTATAAGTTTACCACATCGTATGCTTATATCAAACTGTTTCCCTATGCAATGGGCACGTTTAGTTTCAACGACCGGAATGAAACTCAATATACCGAAGATTTCCTGAAGGCACTCAAGACAGAGATTATGAATCTTAGTCAGTTGAGGTTTACGGAAGAGGAGCTGGAATATATGACGAAAAACTGCAGATTCCTTCCGAGGGTCTACTGGGAGTGGTTATCTTCTTTTCGTTTCGACCCTAATAAGATTGATATTCATCTGGATGAAGCCTGTCATCTCCACATCGAAGTGACTGACTTGCTTTATAAAGTGACTTTATACGAAGTGCCTTTGCTCGCTATTGTCTCCGAAATCAAAAACCGTTTCTTTGGCAATGTAGCAGACATGAACGAGATTCTTTGCAAGCTGTCGGAGAAAATAGAATTGTCGAATCAACATCAGCTTCGCTTTTCAGAGTTCGGCACACGGAGAAGATTCTCCATTGATGTGCAGGAAACGGTTATCAAGAAGCTGAATGAGACGGCACATTATTGCACCGGAACTTCCAACTGTAACTTTGCAATGAAATATGGAATGAAAATGATGGGGACTCATCCACATGAATGGTTTATGTTTCATGGAGCACAGTTCGGATATAAACATGCCAACTATATGGCACTCGAAAACTGGGTGAATGTTTATGACGGGGATTTGGGTATCGCACTTTCCGATACATATACTTCCGGTATCTTCCTTAGTAACCTTAGCCGCAAACAGGCTAAACTATTTGATGGAGTGCGTTGCGATTCCGGTAATGAGTTTGAGTTTATCGACAAGCTGGTTGCCCGTTACAGAGAGTTGGGAATTGATGCGACGACCAAAACCATCGTTTTCAGCAATGCCCTCGACTTTACAAAGGCATTGGATATTCAGGAATACTGCCAGAACAAAATACGCTGCTCTTTCGGAATCGGTACCAACCTTACCAATGATACCGGATTCGAGCCTTCGAACATCGTGATGAAACTGACACAATGTAAGATGAATGTCAATCAGGAATGGAGAGAATGTATCAAACTGTCTGATGATGAAGGAAAACATACCGGCAGTCTTGAAGAGGTACAGGCTTGCCTGTATGAGTTACGACTCAACAGACAGCAATAAAAACAAAGAAAATAAAGAAAAGCAGGAAGTACCTCACCGGAGAATACTTTCTGCTTTTCTTTATGCATATTAGAAGTATGCCAGACAAAGACACACCAACATAGAATCAGCCACGTATATCATTGTGATAAGCTATGCAATAATCGTCAGGATTTGAATCCTTTCACTGCTCTTTCCAGTCTTTCCAAAGGTAATTCGCCGGATTGTCTCCAAAGCTGTTGTCCTTTTCTAAAAAGAATAAAGGTAGGAGTCGACTCAACCGTATAGAAATCTGTAAGGGCAGGTTCCTGGTCGATGTCTACCAATACCACTTCCAATGTTCCCTCCATCAGTTTCTTAAATTCTTCAACAACCGGTTTCATACGTTGGCAATGAGGACACCACGTTGCATAAAACTCTGCCATTACCCAATCACCGTTAGCCAGTTTCTCCTGATTTCTTTCTTCACGAGCTATTTTCTTTTCTTTCATACGAATATCTCCTTTTAATTAATTACTATCAACTTAACAATATCAGGAGAAATATAGTTTAGAAAAGTAGCAAGGTTACACACTAATTAAAGAATCAAACCCGTTTACATTTGCCCGACCAGTTATCAATATCCAGACGAATGATCTCCGTGCGATGGAAAGACTTCTCCGCATACTTCATTCCTACCACTTTATCTTCAGGAGAGAGTTTATCCAACAGCAGTTCAAGCGCCTTCATCCGTTCGGCTTCCGAAAGTCCAGTATGGGCTGTCCCTGTCAGTACAATACTCTCATACCCCGTCGTAAACTTGTCGGGAACAAGATGAGTGGCTCCTACCACACAAAAAGAAACTCTCTCACAAGCAGAGATACAACGCAGTTTCTCCCCTTCGGGTGCACAATGAATATAAATAGAATGAGCACCATCCCACACATAATTGACAGGAATTCCATAACCGCCGCCTCCTACTGCCTGCATCGACAATATTCCGTATTCTGCAGTTTGTAATAAACGAAGAGCTTTTTCTTCTTCCAGCAGACGATCCTGGCGCCTGACGGGTTCATTTAAATATTTCATTTTTACTATATAATTAATGACATTACAAAGATATACAATATTCTTAATCGAAGACAAATCCCCGTTTTAAAGATAAGCATTGCACAAAAATGAAACTTTCGTGCAAAAAAGGAACATCTTATTTAATATTTATTTATCTTTGCCCCCCGAAATGGTTCAGAATCCGTATCCAACGGACGACGATTAATAGGGAATCGGGTGTAAGTCCCGGACAGTCCCGCTGCTGTGAAGCTCTGTTCAATGTCTTATAATTGAACTAGTTTAACGCCACTGATGTTAATCGGGAAGGCAAATAAGACAAGAGTCAGTCAGAAGACCTGCCATTTTGTGTAAGACGCTCCCCTCCTCGTGGGTTAGGAGAAAGAGCATCACTTGTTAAGCCCCAAATCAAAAAAATACTGTTTTTCGTCGGGTGGAGTATGTCCATTAGATAGGAAGACATTAATAAGTATGTACTTAATTGAAAAAAGTATGATAAAAAAAATCTTAGTAGCCAATCGCGGTGAAATTGCCGTAAGGGTGATGCGCTCCTGCCGGGAGATGGAGATAACGAGTATCGCTATCTTTTCCGAAGCAGACCGGACCGCGAAGCACGTGCTTTATGCAGACGAAGCTTATTGCGTAGGGCCGGCAGCATCCAAAGAGAGTTATCTGAATATAGAAAAAATCATCGAAGTGGCGAAAGCAGCTCATGCGGACGCCATCCATCCGGGTTACGGCTTCTTGTCCGAGAATGCTACCTTCGCCCGTCGATGTCAGGAAGAAGGAATCATCTTTATCGGACCTAATCCGGAAACAATGGAAGCCATGGGGGATAAAATTGCTGCCCGTATCAAAATGATCGAGGCGGGAGTACCCGTTGTTCCCGGCACACAAGACAATTTGAAAAGTGTGGAAGAAGCCATAGAACTTTGCAATAAGATCGGATACCCGGTGATGCTGAAAGCTTCTATGGGCGGTGGTGGAAAGGGTATGCGCCTCATCCACAGTGTCGAAGAAGTGAAAGAAGCTTATACCACTGCCAAGAGCGAATCGTTGTCTTCCTTTGGCGATGACACGGTTTATCTGGAGAAGTTCGTTGAAGAGCCTCATCATATCGAGTTCCAGATTCTTGGTGACAAGCATGGAAACGTCATTCATCTGTGCGAACGCGAATGTTCCGTGCAACGCCGTAACCAGAAAATCGTAGAAGAGACTCCTTCGGTTTTCGTCACTCCCGAACTGCGGAAAGACATGGGTGAAAAAGCGGTAGCCGCGGCTAAAGCAGTAAACTACATTGGTGCGGGTACTATCGAATTTCTTGTTGACAAACACCGCAACTATTATTTCCTTGAGATGAACACCCGTTTACAGGTGGAGCATCCGATTACGGAAGAAGTGATTGGGGTAGATTTGGTGAAAGAGCAGATTAAAGTTGCCGACGGACAGGTGCTTCAACTGAAACAAGAAAATATCCAGCAACGCGGACACGCTATTGAGTGTCGTATTTGTGCCGAAGATACAGAAATGAATTTCATGCCGAGCCCGGGTATCATCAAACAGATTACAGAGCCGAACAGTATCGGTGTACGTATCGACAGTTATGTGTACGAGGGATATGAAATTCCAATCTACTACGACCCGATGATCGGCAAACTGATTGTATGGGCTACCAACCGCGAATACGCTATCGAGCGGATGCGCCGCGTACTCCACGAATATAAGTTGACCGGTGTGAAAAACAACATCAGCTATCTGCGTGCCATCATGGACACTCCCGATTTCGTGGAAGGTCACTATGATACAGGATTCATCACCAAGAACGGCGAATATCTGCAACAACGTATCATGCGCACTAGCGAACATTCCGAAAATATTGCTTTGATTGCCGCCTATATGGACTACTTGATGAACCTCGAAGAGAACAACAGCGGTATGGCTACCGACAACCGTCCTATCAGCAAATGGAAAGAGTTCGGACTGCACAAGGGAGTGTTGAGAATCTAATTTTAACAAAGAGAATTCAATTATGGAAATTCATATAGGAAACCGTGTGGCCGAAGTAGAGTTGGTCAGCAAGGAAGATAACAAGGTGGTGCTTACCATTGATGGAAAACCGTTTGAAGCAGATGTAGTGATGGCGGAAAACGGCACTTGCAACATCTTGATGGACGGACGCAGTTCGAATGCACAGCTGATTCGCCGTGATAACGGGAAAAGCTATAAAGTGAATACGCATTATAGCAGTTTCAATGTAGAAATTGTGGACAGCCAGGCAAAATATCTACGGATGCGCAAGAAAGGGGAAGAGGAACAGAACGACTGCATCATTTCTCCGATGCCGGGCAAGGTAGTGAAAATACCTGTTGTAGTCGGTCAGGAAATGAAAGCGGGAGATACTGCCATCGTTATCGAAGCAATGAAAATGCAGAGCAACTACAAAGTGACTTCGGATTGCCGCATTAAAGAAATTCTGGTTCAAGAAGGTGATAGCATAACCGGCGAACAGACATTAATAACATTAGAACCGATTGCATAATAATAAGAACGGATTGCATTATGGAAGAAATAAATAAAGCATACGCCACGTTCGAGGAACGTGACCGCATCGCTTCTCTTGGTGGAGGCGTTGATAAAATAGAGAAGCAACATGAAAGCGGTAAAATGACTGCTCGCGAACGTATCGAGATGTTACTCGATAAGGGTACTTTCGTTGAACTGGATAAGTTGATGGTTCACCGTTGTACGAACTACGGTATGGATAAGAACAAAATTCCGGGAGATGGTATCGTATCCGGTTACGGAAAGGTGGACGGTCGCCAGGTGTTTGTTTACGCTTATGACTTTACGGTATATGGCGGCTCACTGTCAGCTTCCAATGCTAAAAAGATTGTGAAAGTACAACAACTTGCATTGAAGAACGGTGCCCCGATTATCGCTTTGAATGATTCGGGCGGTGCACGTATCCAGGAAGGGATCGAGAGCCTTTCCGGTTATGCTGATATTTTCTATCAGAATACAATGGCCAGCGGTGTGATTCCACAGATTTCGGCAATCCTGGGTCCTTGCGCCGGAGGTGCCTGCTACTCTCCTGCCCTGACCGATTTCATCTTTATGGTGAAAGAAAAAAGTCACATGTTTGTGACTGGTCCGGATGTAGTAAAAGCTGTGATTCATGAGGAAGTAAGTAAAGAAGAGCTGGGTGGCGCAATGACACATAGTAGCAAGAGCGGTGTGACTCACTTTATGTGCAATACCGAAGAAGAATTGCTGATGAGCATCCGTGAACTGCTTTCTTTCTTACCGCAGAATAATATGGATGAAGCTAAGAAAAAACCTTGCACTGACGAAACAAACCGCGAAGATACTTCTCTGGATACAATCGTTCCGGTAGACCCGAACGTACCGTATGACATGAAAGACATTATCGAACGTGTTATAGACAACGGCTATTTCTTCGAAGTGATGCCGAACTTTGCTAAGAATATTATCATTGGCTTTGCCCGTATGGCAGGTCGTTCGGTAGGTATCGTAGCGAATCAGCCAGCTTATCTTGCCGGTGTTCTCGATATTGATGCCAGCGACAAAGCAAGCCGTTTTATCCGTTTCTGCGATTGCTTCAATATTCCATTGATTACATTCGAAGATGTTCCGGGATTCCTTCCGGGATATACACAGGAAAACAATGGTATCATCCGTCACGGTGCAAAAATAGTTTATGCATTTGCAGAAGCCACTGTTCCCAAACTGACAGTGATTACCCGCAAAGCTTACGGTGGTGCTTATATCGTAATGAACTCCAAGCAGACCGGAGCTGACGTGAACTTCGCTTACCCAAGTGCAGAAATTGCTGTGATGGGTGCGGACGGCGCCATCAATATCCTGTTCCGCAAAGCTGACGAAGCAACAAAGGCCAAGGAACTGGAAGCCTACAAAGAAAAGTTTGCCACTCCGTATCAGGCTGCCGAGCTGGGATATATTGACGAAATCATTTATCCGAGACAGACTCGCAAACGTCTGATTCAGGCACTGGAAATGACGGAAAACAAGATGCAGACAAACCCGCCCAAGAAGCATGGTAATATGCCTTTATAACAACTAGATAAGGTGCGCAAAAGCACCACTCATAAAACGAGCTTGCAGAGATTCTATGATATACTTTAGGAGATTTGTAAGCTCGTTTCTTATTTGTAAGCCTGCCGTTTCTTTATATGTGACAAAAAAACGGCACCTCGATTCACATCGCAGCACCGTCACAACACAAACACAAAATAAAACACGACAAAACTACTATGCAATCTTCCTGTCATGCCGGGGAGGCATACCTTGCTTGACTTATCTATATTCGCATACACACAAGAAGCTTTATCAGGCGATTTGCACAATAAATAACATACATTTCCGGATTTTGTTCACAGGATTGATAAGATTTTATTCAATAATATGATAAGAAAATGAAATAGCACGCCCTTTAAGGAATTCAAGAGAAACGAAAAAACGGTACCCCGATTCACATCGCAGCACCGCCACAACACAAACACAAAATAAAACACGACAAAACTACTATGCAATCTTCCTGTTATGCCGGGGAGGCATATTCACTAGCCTATATATATTCGCATACCTACAAGTAGCCATCAGGCGATTTGCATATATAAAACATTCAGATTTTTATTTTGTTCACGAAAGGAGAAGTAAAAATGTTATTTCTTCTCCTTATAGTCTTTCAGGAAGCCTTCCATCAGCCATTTGGCGAGTGCCTGACGATTGGAATTCATCACCAACCGACGCTGATCGAACGTATTCTGGATATTACCCAACTCCACAAAGACGGAAGCGGGAGTGGTATGGGAAAGTACGTATAAGTTACGCCCACTTACTGTGCCGGAAAAGCCCCGGTTGGGTTGATGTTTATCGTACTTTGACTCAAACGTATTTTTCATATTATTCGCCAATCGTTTGCTTTCTCCCTTTTTATTCGAATAATAGAAAAAGACATCCGTTTGTTTTCCCTTACTACGGCTATCAATATGAATAAAAATCGCCCTGCAATAAGAGTAGTTCTTACGGTCTTTCCGGTAAAGAGCGTTTATTTTATCACAGCGTTGCTGTAAGCGTTGCACCTGATTCAAAGGAATTGGATCACCCATACAAGTCTCCCGTTTACTGTTTGACAGGTATGAATCATCACGGATACCATCTTTAGCATCTTGAATGATAATACGGACTTCGGCCCCTTCCTGCATCAGGTTACGTGCCAGACGAAGGGCAATATCATAAGCGTATTCATCTTCGTGCAGTTCGTATTTACCAACTTTCCCGATAGCACCCGGATCAGGACCTCCATGTCCGCTGACCACATAGAAGCAAGCACCGGCAAGACGGTTGGAAGTGACTTTCACATCAGCCAGTTGTTTTCCAAACAGAGGATGATTGAGGGTAGTTCCTATTTTTGTTGATTTAGCTTTCGGAGATTGTTGCTTTGTCCCGGTATTTCCGGAAGGTGATTTCTTGATGGGAGGAATAACATACGTCACGCCCACTTTAAGCACATTGTTCTTTCCCAGTTTCTGTTTATTCAGCTCAATAAAGTCGTCGTAATACTTCTTCGGAGAGCGGTTGTGCCTCAACAGAAAAGAAGAGATACCTTCACCCGCCTTCGGGGTTGCCTTCTGCTGTGCCCAAAGAGTTGTGCCCGAAAAAAGAAAAGCTAAGAATAAAAGAATATAGAGTTTATTTTTCATAACTACATTAACTATCTCCTTCGCAAGAGTATCATTTCACTCATAAACAGGGCAAAAATACAATTATTTTCCCTACTTTTGCAGCATTAAAACATTTTTTGAAATAAAACATTAAAACCCGATAACATTATGGCAAAACAATTCAAACCGGAAACCCTGTGTGTACAGGCAGGATGGACGCCTAAAAAAGGCGAACCACGCGTATTGCCCATCTATCAAAGTACAACTTTCAAATACGATACCAGCGAGCAGATGGCCCGCCTGTTCGACCTGGAAGACAGTGGTTACTTTTATACCCGCCTGCAAAATCCAACGAATGACGCTGTTGCCGCCAAAATCGCTGCCCTTGAAGGTGGTGTAGCCGCTATGCTGACTTCCAGCGGCCAGGCTGCCAACTTCTATGCCATTTTTAATATCTGTCAGGCAGGAGATCACTTTGTTTGCTCTTCCGCTATTTACGGAGGTACGTTCAACCTGTTTGGCGTGACTATGAAGAAGCTAGGCATCGATGTGACTTTCGTTCATCCGGATGCCAGCGAAGAAGAAATTTCTGCAGCTTTCAAACCGAATACAAAAGCTTTATTCGGTGAAACGATTTCCAACCCTTCTCTTGAAGTACTGGATATTGAGAAATTTGCACGCATCGCACACAGTCACGGGGTTCCCTTGATTGTTGACAACACTTTCCCGACCCCGATCAACTGCCGCCCATTTGAATGGGGAGCTGACATCGTGGTTCATTCTACTACCAAATACATGGACGGACACGCTACAAGCGTAGGTGGCTGTATCGTAGACAGCGGTAATTTTGACTGGGATGCTCATGCTGAAAAATTCCCGGGACTTTGTACTCCGGACGAGTCATACCACGGACTGACTTATACCAAAGCATTCGGTAAAGGTGCTTATATCACCAAAGCAACTGCCCAACTGATGCGTGACCTCGGCAGCATCCAAAGCCCGCAAAATTCTTTCTTATTGAATCTGGGACTTGAAACGTTGCACCTGCGTATGCCTCAACACTGCCGCAACGCGCAGAAAGTAGCCGAATATCTTTCTAAAAATGAGAAAGTTGCCTGGGTAAACTATTGCGGACTGCCGGACAATAAATATTACAGCCTTGCACAGAAATATATGCCGAATGGTTCCTGCGGAGTCATCTCCTTCGGACTGAAAGGCGGACGTGACGTATCTATCAAGTTTATGGATTCACTGGAATTCATTGCGATCGTTACTCACGTGGCGGATGCACGTAGTTGCGTGCTCCATCCGGCGAGCCATACTCACCGCCAGTTGACGGATGAGCAACTGATGGAAGCAGGTGTACGCCCGGACTTGATCCGTCTATCGGTAGGTATCGAAAATGCGGATGATATTATTGCTGATATCGAACAGGCATTGAACGCATAAGAATACCGTAAAGGCATAAAATAATAAGAGAAGGCACGGGAATGAAATATTTCCCGTGCCTTCTTATTTTCCACAAAAAGAAAGTTAATTTCGCAAAGAATCATTTCAAATATGAACCGATAAATCTTCTCGGATGTTTATCTTTGCAGGGAACCAAATTCTGTACAGATATGAAAAAGAATCTATTATTAGCATTCGTATTATGCTTTTCTTACGGATTTTCTTATTCCCATTCATTTAACAACCCAACTAACCTGACTACAAAGATGCAAAACTTTGAAATGGATTCATTTACCACCCAAAATGGGAAAAGCCTGAAGATCACTTTCTTCAGACATGCGAGCTTATTGCTGGAATATGCAGGACAAAAAATATTCGTTGATCCAGTATCCGATTACGCCGACTATACACAACAGCCGAAGGCGGATTTCATCCTGATTACGCATGAACATGGAGACCATTTCGATACCAAAGCAATAGCAGCTATCGAAACAAGCGGGACTAGAATTATTGCTAATCCTAATTGCCGGAAAATGCTGAACAGAGGACAGGAAATGAAGAACAGTGATGTGCTTCAACTGGCAGATGATATGAAACTGGAAGCCGTACCGGCCTATAATACGACTCCCGGCAGAGATAAGTTCCATCCCAAAGGACGTGACAACGGCTATATTCTTACTCTGGGAGGGACCCGCATCTATATCGCCGGAGATACAGAAGATATTCCAGAACTAAACCAAATGAAAGATATTGATATCGCTTTCCTGCCAGTCAACCAACCCTACACCATGACACCGGAACAAGCGATACGTGCAACTCAAATTATCAAGCCGCACATTTTGTATCCTTATCATTACGGAAATACGGATATCAATAAAGTAAAAGAAGGATTGAAAAATGAGAAAACAACCGAAGTACGTATACGGGCTTTACAATAAAGCCCGTACAAATGATTACAAATCCTCCGCAGATAAATTGAAGATCATTGTATCCACCCAATATACAACCGTTCTATCTGCAGGTAAAACATCTTCGAGATAAGGTGAATCAGATACATCTTCCAACCATGCCGTAGTAATCGGACCTCTTTCTCTTGTAAGACTTTGAGTTCCTAAATACGGGCTAAAATTAAAGAAGGTGTGTTGTTTCTCTACATCATTTTCACCTTTATATGTAAAGACACTTCCCATCCATTAAGATACAGGACTGTAGAAGAAATCGTGTTCGTACAGGTTCCCGTTTCGTCGATTAATTCGGAACCGCTAAATAAAATAATCTCTGCATCATCTTGACAGGCTGATATACAAAAAGTCATGAGAGAGAGGAGAAAGAAGCCTAATAAAGTTTTTGTTTTCATATTTTCAGTGGTATGGTTAAATCGCGATTTATGTCATTGTTTTACAAAGATATAAAGTATTTGTATAGTATCATCATACAAATATGATGAATTATGTTTTCTTTATATACACCCGATGTGTTCCTCTACCATCAATCCCGATACCGGAACCGGGCGTATACGCCCATTGGCGCAATTCATTGGTAGCCGCCGTGCGCAGCAGACCTGTCAGTTTCCGGTATTCGTAGACCGTCAGAAAAGAATGTTCCTCCAGATATCTAACAGCCAATGCTAGTCGTTGCTCCGGTGTATACTTCTGTGAAGAGCGTTGCGACTTCCACGGAGCTCTTTCCAGCAGACATCTTCCGTTGATACGCCTCACCATCTTCCTGTCTACACGAAAGTTCACGCTCCCCACCACAATGCTTCGTGCGTTACGATGGGTTTCACCCTCTCCGGTCTTTTCGCGTTCTTTATCTTTGCATAACGCCAACGAAGGAGAGAATGTTCCGATACCATCCAGCTTCACAGACTTGCCTTCTGCCATCTGATGTGCCATTTCAATACCGATCTGTGTAATTACGCCTTCCACATCTCCGACATTAAAACCACTGCTGGATGCTATCTGACGTATTAAATCCTCGGTAGATACCTGATCTATCATTGCAAACCGAGGATAAAGTACCTGTTCGCCCGTTCCATGAATATCGGGCATTTCTTCCATTACGTACATTGCCATAATACTAAAGTTTATTTGAAATATGGATTATTAATAGAAAACTTACTCGCTATAGGTAGAAAACTTGTTCTCCCCTACAGGAAAAGTTGTTTTTCCTATAGGACAAACTAAAACCGCAAGTTCTGGTTTTATAACTGAAACTTCTGATTACATAATCAAAAGTTCCGGTTTTATAATCAGAACTTGCGGTTATAGTTTTCTTACCAACAAAGATACGTTTTCCTGCCGGGATAAGCAAGTTTAATCCCTATGAAAAAGAAGTTTGATTACAATTCAGTTACTTATTACCGCTTCTTTACTTTATATCCTTTCAGGGTAAAACCAACTTCAAACAGGTTCAAAAGGGCTATCCGGATGTTATCTTCTATATAGGTCTCCATATTATCATATTTTGCAAAGTTGACGGGAAGGAGTCTGTTATTCCTCCTAAAGCTTTCATCCGGTATTTTACCCGTAAAACGTCCTTTCTTCTTCACTCCCCAACGAATGGTTTTACTACAAGGAAGAGGTATACCTATCGTCAGCACTTTTTCTTTAGTTACCGTATCGGTGATTCCATGTTTCCAGATACTGATATGGTTGGCTCCCAAATAAGTGCCGATATAAAGGACAACGGTCAGCGTCCAATCGTCCAAAGCCTCATCGGTTTGAATACCATTCACCAAATCAGAGAAATAGCCTTCAACCATTTCTCTGTCAAAACAGTTTAGTTCAGGCCATTCACATTTCTCAAACAGTTGATGCACATTGACAGGAACCAGTAAGGTGGTTATTTCTAACTGATATTTCATTCATTTCGTTTTTATATCATTGCATCTAAAATCGTCTCAAGTATCTTATCGACTATAAATATACAATTTTACCAGATCAAATACTAAAGAATAGAGCTTTTTTAAACCTATTTCTGAAAAAGAAAGGACTGTTTGATACACCCCCTCCTATGTAAACAGGGTTTATCAGACAGTCCTTTCCGTGCGGAGTATGATTCGTCCGTTATTCAGTGGACGATCCTTGCTTTTCGTCCTTACGGCATTTCAGTTTCTATCTGGAATTTACGGCTTACTTTCATCAAATTGATGGTATAAGTGACTACGTTCTGTGCTTCCTGAACCATCGTGAGATACACCATGCTCACCCGGATGCTTCCTGATTGGCTTTGGATGCGTTGCAGTTCCTTACGTTTCAATAGTGAAAGCTGTCCGTTGAGGTCGTTGGCACGACGGATTTCTTCTTCGAAGTCGTTGTACTCGTTGTTTTCCATTTTCTTACGACACTGCTGAATCAGATAGGTGATATCTTCGGATACATCGCTGAATTCACCTTTCTGGATGGCGTCCAATGGGTTGAAGTTGTTGTCGATATGTTCGAGGCAAGGTTCGCAGAGGCGGGAAATACTGTAGACCAATTCGCTGGCGAAGTCGTTGCCTTGATAGTAATAAAGTCCTTTTTCGAGTACGGTGTTATTGTCGAGACGACACATGGCGACGGTGCCCGAACGTTTCATCTGTTTGATGAGCTGTTTCTCAAATTTAGTGGACCCCATGGCACGACGCAATCCTCGCAGATTTTCATGAAGGAATGAAGTGACAGTCAGTTCGAAATTTGTTTCTGCATATTCCAATACTTTGGAAAGTTCTTCGCGGGTGTGCTTACGCATCAGTTGCAGGGCTTCTGTGCTGTCTGTGGTTTGCATCAGTTGCTTCAGCGTTTCGTTACCTTGTTCTTTCGCTTTACGTTTCTTGTACATCACCTGGCTACGGATCAAGATGAATACAGCTATACCGATGAGGGCGATGATAGAGATGTTACCTCCATAATGGAGTACGAGAGCTACGAAGAAACAGATGGTGAAGGCGGCTCCGGCGGTGATGAACCAGCCTCCGATGACGCTTAATACGCCGGTGATACGGTAAACGGCTGAATCACGTCCCCAGGCGCGGTCGGCCAAAGAAGTACCCATAGCTACCATGAAGGTTACGTAGGTGGTGGAAAGGGGAAGTTTCAGGGAGGTTCCCAAGGCGATGAGCAGACCGGCCAATACCAGGTTGACAGAAGCGCGGACAAGGTCGAAAGCAGCTCCGTCGGCAATGATTGCTTCGTCTTTGCGGAAGCGGGAGTCAAGCCATTTTTTGCTGCCGTCCGGCATTATTCGGGAGATTCCATTGGCAAGTGTCATGCTGATGCGGACTACTGTGCGGGCGATCGGAGTACTTCCGAATGCTTCTTCTCCTTCATCTTGGCGGGAAAGGTCGACAGATGTTTTAATTACAGCATGTGCTTTTTTAGAGGTGCAGAGGGCGTAGACCATGACGGCTCCGGCTCCGATAAGAAAATACCACGGTGTTTTAGCAGGTCCCAGCAAGGAGGTCATCAGGAAGCCGTTCGGATTTCCTTCTCCGTTGGCGGTGTAATCTAAAAAAGAGGAGAAACCTGCGAGGGGAACGCCAATAAAGTTGACAAGGTCGTTACCGGCAAAAGCGAGAGCCAGAGCGAAGGTTCCCATCAGTACGACGACTTTGAAAACATTGATTTTCATCCAGTGAAGGATTTGCATCAGTACGGTGAAGAATACAAAGAAAACGGTGATTAGCATCAGTGTGTTGTCTTGTATCCAGTGTTTGTTTTCAGAGGTCATGAAGGAGCTGTCTTTCAGTCCTTTGATAAGCATGAAATAGATGATGGCAGTAGCGGCTATCCCCCCAAAGAGGGCGATGCTGTATTTCATCTTTTTCGTATAGTTGAAAGTGAATATCACACGGGCAAGCCATTGTACAAGCATTCCGAAGAAGAAGGCGATAGCGACGGAGACGAAGATCGCCATGATGACGGAGAGGGCTTTGTCGGTGTTTATGAGGTCGCCCAGACCGAGGGTATCGCTATTATGTACTTTGATAAGTGAGAGGGCAAAGGTACCTCCGAGTAGTTCAAAGACTAGTGAAACGGTGGTAGAGGTGGGCATCCCCATGGAGTTGAATACGTCCAGCAGTACTACGTCGGTCAACATGACGGCCAGCAGAATGCACATGATTTCGGCAAAGTAGAAGTGCTCGGGCTGGTAGATGCCGTGCCGGGCAATGTCCATCATACCGTTGGACAGGGAAGCGCCAATGAATATACCAATACCGGCTATGAAAAGAATGGTTTTAAACGAAGCGGCCTTGGCGCCTACCGCAGAGTTCAAAAAGTTAACTGCATCATTACTGACTCCGACTATCAGATCGAAAACAGCTAGTACAAAGAGGAAGATGATAATGCATAAATAAATAGTCTCCATAATAAATATATGTGTATGTTGTTTCCGGCTGCAAAGGACGGGATTTGACGTTGCAGGGAGGTGTCATACATGTTACATTTATATTACAATCGTCTTTCTTTTGTCTTGAAACAAAAGAAAGAAGCAAAGAAAAATTCAAGGCTGACTTTTTTCTCCTACTCGCTCCCTGCACTGCGCTAAAGGGCAGAAACTCGCTACGCTCAAACAGTCTGCCCTTTTTGACGCTCCGCTACGGGAGCTCGCTTGACGGAGAAAAAAGTAGGCCGGAGAGGCGTGCGGGGGGCTGCAGGTTGCCGGGCTTGGGGCACGGGTATGGGATTCTTATGTTAGTTAGTTAGTCAGTTAGTTGGTTGGGGTGTTAGTTATTTGTTTTGTTTAGCCAGTCATAGAAGGTGTATTGGGCTCGTACAGCGGGAGTGCCGGGCGTTCTTTTTTTGAAGATGTTTCGCAGGTTGTTGTCTACCCAGCAGGCTTTTTGGTTGTCGGAGAGCTGGATGTTGAGCATTTCGATGAGGCCGTCACGCAGGTCGGGGGAAAGAATGGGGGTGACGGCTTCGATGCGACGGTAGAGGTTACGACGCATCCAGTCGGGGGAGCCCATGAATACTTTGGGTTTGCCGTCGTTACCGAAGTACCAGATACGGGCGTGTTCGAGGAAACTGTCTACAATACGGGTGACACGGATGTTACGACTGTATGACTGTCCGGGGATGAGGCAACAGATTCCACGAACGATGAGGTCGATTTGCACGCCGTGTTCGGATGCTTCGTAGAGGCGGTCGATCATGGTGGGGTCTTGAAGGGCGTTCATTTTGAGGATGATGCGTCCTTGCTTGCCTTGATCGGCGAGGGCTATTTCACGGTCGATGAGGCGGTTCAGCTCCGGGATGAGGTTGAAGCGGGCGACGAGAAGGGTGGTGAACTTCGGGTCTTCTTTGCCTTGCAGGGTGCGGAAGAGGTTATAGAGGTCGGCCACTATCTTCGGACGGCAGGTGAAAAGGCCACAGTCGGCGTAGAGGGTGGCGGTCTTTTCATTAAAGTTACCGGTGCTGATATAGGCGTAGCTGGGTATTTTTTCACCGTTCAGTCCGCGGCGGCGGATAAGGGCTACTTTGGCGTGTACTTTCAGACCGGGTATGCTGTATATTATTTTAATGCCGGCGGCTTGCATCATTTCGGCCGTGGCAAGGTTGTTTTCTTCGTCGAAACGGGCTTTCAGTTCCACGAATACGGTGACTTTCTTGCCGTTTTGGGCGGCGGCTATCAGGGTGTTGATGACGGCGGAGTTTTCAGCTACGCGGTATTGGGTTACCATGATTTCACGGGTTTCCGGGTTGTGCACGGCTTCATACAGGAAGTGGATGAAGTGCTCGAAAGAGTGATAAGGGTAATATAATAACAGGTCCTTCTTGGCAACGTAGTTGAAGATAGATTCTTTTTCGTCGAGGATGGTCAGCTTCATTGGCTTCGGCTTTTCGAGGCTGTGAAGAGATTTGTTCGGGTTGGGAAGATGACGCAGGTCTTCAAGATTCAGGTGCTTGTCGCCGGGGACAAGTTCATCACGCTGAATATGGAAGGCGTCTACCAGAAAGTCCAGAAAGTCATGAGGCATACCACGGTCGTAGACGAAACGGCAGACGTCACCGATCTTACGTTTCTTCACTTTCTTCTTGAGTTGAGCGACAAGGTCGGCACTGCTGGCGGTGTCGTCAATTAATATGTCAGCGTCACGGGAGATTTTGATGCAGTAGCTGGAATCAACATCGTAGCCGGGGAAAATAAGGTTGAGGTTTGCCTTGATTATATCTTCGGTAAACATCAGGTAATGATTTTTCTCGCGGGATGGAAGTTCGATGAAGCGGGGTACTTTGGCGTAGGGCTGCTTCATTACGAAGTAAAGGGGCTGCCGATATTCTGTTACATTTGTATCTGCTCCATCACTTTTTCTTCGAGTTATGCGTTCTTCTGTATATTTTTCTTTGTTAATAGATTCTTCTGTTTTTTCTTTATCTTCTTTCCTTTCGTCTTTTGCTTCTTTCTTCGGATAGACTCGTATCGCCAGATAAAGTCGGTTATCTCGTAGGAAGGAGACTATTTTATCTTTGGATACAGGCACAGGTTGCAGGTAGGGAAAGATTTCTTCCCGGAAAAAGTCTTTAATAAACTGCTGGTGGAACGGTTCGACATGGCTGTCCTGATAAAAAATAATGTGGTTTTTGCGCAGGGCAGGTAATAGTTTCTCTTCATAAATACGTACACGGTCATCCAACTGGCGAGTGACTTCTTTATTGATTTCTTCTACCAGTTCACGGGCGGATTGTACGGTTTCTTCATCGCTTTCCGTAGCACCGGAGGCAACTGCTTTATGATCGGCTACCCGGATTTTGTAGAATTCTTCGAGGTTGGAAGAGTAGATAGAGATGAAGTTGATACGTTCGTAGAGCGGCAGACGCTCGTCCAGAGCCTCCAACAATACGCGATAATTGAATGAGAGCCAACTGATATCTCGCTTGAAATAATTATATTTGCTTTCCATGTGCTTTAAGATTTTTCCAAATATAGTATCTTTGTGGGATTAAACAAAGAAATTTATGACAAGAATTGGATTATTATCTGATACTCACGCTTACTGGGACGAGAAATATCTGGAATATTTTGAACCATGTGACGAAATTTGGCATGCCGGAGACATCGGTTCGCCGGAGGTAGCGGAAAGGTTAGCCGCCTTCCGTCCATTCCGGGCGGTATATGGAAATATTGACGGACAGGAAATCAGAAAGCTGTATCCGCAAATAAACCGTTTCACGGTGGATGGTGCAGAAGTGCTGATTAAACATATCGGCGGTTATCCGGGGAAATACGATCCTTCCATCATCGGCAGTCTGATGGCACGTCCGCCCAAACTTTTTATCAGCGGACATTCTCATATATTAAAGGTGAAATATGATAAAACACTGGATATGTTGCATATTAATCCGGGAGCTGCCGGCATGTCCGGTTTCCACAAGGTACGGACTTTGGTACGTTTTGTTATCAACCAGGGGGCCTTTCAGGACTTGGAAGTCATCGAATTGGCGGACAAATAAAATAAATGTTCCTGCCAGATTGAAAAATTATTTTAAAATTTTGCCACGTCGGAATTCTTTCCGACCTTTGCACGCAGTTAATGAATAACTCAGACGAACATGAAAGGAATTATTCTAGCCGGTGGTAGTGCCACCCGACTTTATCCGCTCTCTAAAGCGATTTCCAAACAAATCATGCCTGTGTATGACAAGCCGATGATTTATTATCCGTTGTCAACACTTATGTTGGCAGGAATACGCGAAGTGTTGATTATTTCGACTCCACGCGACTTGCCGATGTTCCGCGACTTGTTGGGAACGGGTGAGGAACTGGGTATGTCTTTCTCCTATAAAATTCAGGAACAACCTAACGGACTGGCACAAGCTTTCGTATTGGGAGCCGATTTCCTGAACGGCGAACCGGGCTGTCTGATTCTTGGGGATAATATGTTTTACGGACAGGGCTTCTCCGCCATGCTCCGCCGAGCTGCCAATATAGAAAAGGGCGCCTGCATCTTCGGTTACTACGTGAAAGACCCGCGCGCTTATGGTGTAGTGGAATTTGACGAACAGGGAAAAGTGATTTCACTGGAAGAAAAGCCGGAAGTGCCGAAAAGTAATTATGCCGTTCCGGGACTTTATTTCTACGATGCCAGTGTGACGGAAAAAGCAGCGGCTCTTCGTCCTTCAGCACGTGGAGAATATGAGATAACAGACCTGAACCGTCTGTATCTGGAAGAAGGTACATTGAAAGTGGAACTTTTCGGACGCGGATTTGCATGGCTCGACACGGGTAACTGTGACAGTCTGCTGGAAGCTTCCAACTTCGTGGCCACTATTCAGAACCGGCAAGGTTTCTACGTCAGCTGCATTGAAGAAATTGCTTGGCGTCAGGGATGGATTCCGACGGAACAGTTGCTTCTACTGGGTCAAAAACTCGAAAAAACCGAGTATGGGAAGTACCTTATCGAATTGGCTAAACAATCCTAAAATCAACATAAAGAATAAAATATGAAAACTTATCTAGTGACCGGTGCCGCAGGATTTATCGGGGCAAATTACATCAAGTACATCTTAGCCAAACATAACGACATCAAAGTCGTGATATTGGACGCTTTGACGTATGCAGGTAACTTAGGAACGATTGCCAAAGACATCGACAACGAACGCTGTGTCTTTATCAAAGGAGACATTTGCAACCGCGATGTGGTAGACGGTCTTTTTGCTGAGTATCGTTTTGATTATGTAGTGAATTTCGCTGCCGAGAGCCACGTGGACCGCAGCATTGAAAATCCGCAGCTGTTTCTGATTACCAACATTCTCGGAACACAGAACTTACTGGATTGTGCACGCCGTGCATGGGTAATGGGGAAAGACGAACAAGGATATCCGACTTGGAGAAAAGGTGTACGCTATCATCAAGTATCTACCGATGAGGTGTATGGTTCATTGGGAGCCGAAGGATATTTCACAGAAACAACTCCGCTTTGCCCTCACAGCCCGTACAGTGCTTCTAAGACAAGTGCAGACATGGTGGTAATGGCTTACCACGACACTTATAAAATGCCGGTAACGATTACCCGTTGCTCCAACAACTATGGTCCGTACCACTTCCCGGAAAAATTGATTCCGTTGATTATCAAGAATATCCTCGAAGGAAAGCATCTTCCCGTTTACGGTGACGGTAGCAATGTGCGCGACTGGCTTTATGTGGAAGACCACTGCAAAGCAATCGACCTCGTTGTGCGTGAAGGTCAAGACGGAGAAGTGTACAACGTTGGTGGACACAACGAGAAGACAAACCTCGAAATCGTGAAACTGACAATTTCGACTATCCACCGTCTGATGGCAGAAAATCCCGAATATCGTCAGGTTCTCAAAAAGAAAGTGAAAGACGAAAACGGCGATATTTCAATCGACTGGATCAACGAAGATCTGATTACTTTCGTCAAAGATCGTCTGGGACACGACCAACGTTATGCTATCGACCCTACCAAGATAACAAATGCCTTAGGATGGTATCCCGAAACTAAATTCGAAGTCGGCATCATAAAGACAATCGAATGGTATTTAGCCAACCAAGCTTGGGTGGAAGAAGTTACCAGCGGAGATTATCAGGGTTACTACGAAAAGATGTACGGGAAATGATTCTCAATTTATCAACATTCCTATTGCAATAAGAATACCCATAAGCAGCATATTACGCGAAGTCTCGCCTAATATGCTGTTTAATTTTTTACCGCTGTATATTTTCACCATCCGTTTCCAGGTAAGGAAATGAGGGATCAGATAAAGTTGTGGAAGAAAAGCGGCGTAGAAATGACCTTCACGGAGGAAACACAGGCAGAGAAGAGAAGCAGTAATCCCCAACATCAAATAAAAATAGCGACCGAATTTCTCGCCGAAACGAACGATCACTGTCCTTTTTCCACTGCGTGCATCCGCTTCGCGGTCACGATAATTATTGACTACCAACAAGGTATCGATAAGCAGTCCGCAGATTAAAGAGGCAATAGTGACATCCGGTGTCCAAGTTAGCGCCTGTACGTAATATGTTCCGCCTACGGGTACAAAGCCGAAGAAGACAATCACCAATACATCGCCCCAACCGTTGTAAGAAAGAGGATAAGGACCGGTGGTATAAAGAAAGGCAAATAACACACAAAGCACTCCTACGATCATCAATTCCCACCCGGCAAAAAAGAGTAACGTACAGCCGATAAGGCAGGCAAGAGCAACCGTAATAATAATCCCGGTTTTCATCGCTTGCGGAGAAATCCATCCTTGCGCACAAGCACGTTCGGGACCTAACCGGTCTTCCCGGTCTGTTCCTTTGAGGAAGTCGAAAAGGTCATTGATGAAATTAGCGGCAATTTGCATCAGACTTGCAAACAGACAGCAGATCAGTGCAGGCAACCAGTGAAAACGTCCGTCCATTGCAGCAAGAGCAGTACCGATCATAACCGGGGTTATGGCCCCTGTCAGCGTTTTGGGACGTGCAGCTAATATCCATGCTTGTAGCGAGTTACGTTTTACTTCTTCCATACTTTAATATATTATAAATAGTTTTGACGGACAAAGATACATGATTTTTCGTATCTTTGCACCCCGAAAAACTTCAAACTAAGAGAAGATGAAGAAAATAAAAACAATCTACCCTGTTATCCTGTTGACATTACTTTTGTTGTTTTCCTGTAAGTCGAAAAAGAATATGGTGGCTACCTTGCCACGCCCTGTTTTAAATTCAGATTCTATTTATCCGGATACGGCTAATGCCATAGCCGGGTTATTCTCCCCCGACCACTCGCAACTCAAAGAGCTGAATGTTTCCAAAAACAAAAAGCAGAATACAAAGGAAAAGACTTCTACCGATACACACGAATCGTCGGATCTGGTACTGCGGGGAACAAAAATCACTTCTTCCAGCGTAGATGTATCTTCTGTCTATACCGGAGTGGACCGTGTAGTAAAATATGACTTTACACACCGCGATGTTCCCGAAGCCTTTGAAGGTTTCCGTATCGCTTTCATTTCCGACTTACACTACAAAAGTCTGCTGAAAGAAAAAGGTCTGAACGACCTTGTCCGCCTACTGATTGCTCAAAAGGCTGATGTGCTTCTAATGGGTGGTGACTATCAGGAAGGTTGTGAATATGTGGAACCTTTGTTTTCCGCACTGGCACGCGTAAAAACACCGATGGGCACTTATGGGGTAATGGGCAATAACGACTACGAACGTTGCCACGACGATATTGTGAATACAATGAAACATTACGGCATGCGTCCGTTAGAACATGAAGTAGATACGCTTCGTAAAGACGGGCAGCAGATCATTATCGCTGGAGTGCGCAATCCTTTTGATCTGGGGCGCAACGGAGTATCGCCTACTCTGGCACTCTCTCCCAAAGATTTTGTCATCTTACTGGTTCATACTCCGGATTACATCGAAGATGTTTCAGTAGCTAACACCGACCTTGCCCTGGCAGGACACACCCACGGCGGACAAGTCCGTGTATTCGGAGTTGCCCCGGCACTTAACTCACACTATGGCAATCGTTTCATCACCGGACTGGCATATAATTCTGCAAAAATACCTTTGATTATAACAAACGGAATAGGAACCTCCAAATTACCAATCCGTGTCGGCGCTCCGGCGGAAATCATCGTTATTACTCTTCATCGATTAACGGAGTAAACTGGATAGCCTCCCAAGCCTTTGGATGCACAAAGTATCGAACATCTTTCCCTGCATCCAGTGCTTCTCGAATAAAAGTAGAACTGATTTCAAATACAGGAGAATGAACGAGACGCACCGTTTCCGGCAATTCCTCCTCTTTGACGGGAAAGCCGGGACGGGGGTAAATAAGAATCTGATTCTCTTTAATGATACGTTCGGACTGATACCAATATCCAAAACGTTCCCAATTATCGGAACCGATAATGAAATAAAACTCGCGATCGGGAAATGCCTCACGCAGTTTCTCCAACGTATATACGCTATATGAGGGGCGAGGCAAATGAAACTCAAAATCTGAAGCCTGAAAACGAGGATAGTCACTGATGCTCAACTTTACCAGTTCGAGACGTAATTCATCATTCCATAACTTCTCCTGTGCTTTCAAAGGATTCTGCGGACTCACCATAAACCAGATTTCATCTAATCCTTCATACTCACAAAGGTAGTTGGCTAGAGCAAGATGTCCGATGTGAATCGGATTGAATGATCCGCTGAAGATTCCGGTTTTCTGCTTATTCATTGTTCCAAAAACTCTTTGATAACTTTCAAAGCTTCCGCTTTAGCAGTTTCCAAATTGTCATTGACAATCACACAATCGAATTGCGGAGCAAAACCCAATTCATATTCCGCCTTAGCGATGCGACTTTCAATCACTTCCGGCGCATCCGTTCCACGTCCTTCCAACCGGCAGCGTAATTCTTCCACCGAAGGCGGCTGGATAAACACCGACAACGCACGATCGCCATAAAACTTCTTGATATTGCATCCGCCAACCACATCTACGTCAAACACCACATTCTGACCCGCTTCCAATTGCTTTTCTACCTGCGCTTTCAGCGTTCCGTAATAACGGTCCTTATACACCTCCTCATACTCCAGAAATTCGTTGTTCTCAATGCGTTGGCGAAATTCTTCCGGCGTAAGGAAGAAATATTCAACCCCATGCTGCTCCGTTCCACGCGGAGGACGGCTGGTAGCAGAAATTGAAAACGCTAAATTCAAATTCTGCGTCAGCAGATAATTGATTATAGTAGATTTGCCCGAACCCGACGGAGCAGAGAAAATAATTAGCTTACCGGTCATAAGTTTAATGAAGAATTAAGAATTAAAAATGATAGATACTGTTTTACATCACGTTCAGTACCTGTTCCTTAATCTGTTCCAGTTCATCCTTCATCTGAACTACGATCTTCTGCATTTCAGCATGATTGGACTTGCTGCCTAACGTATTGATCTCCCGACCCATTTCCTGGGCGATAAAACCAAGCTTCTTACCCTGTCCGCTACCACTTTCCATCGTGCTGATGAAATATTTCAGATGGTTGCTAAGACGTTGTTTTTCCTCGTTGACATCCAGTTTTTCGATGTAGTAAATCAGTTCCTGTTCCAGACGATTCTTGTCGTAGTCTACGCTTAACGTCTTTTCGAGAGCATCAGTGATGCGTTCCTTCACTTTCTCTACACGTTCTTTCTCGTAAGGAGTAATCTGTTCGAGCAAACTGTTGATGTTGGCAATCTTCTCACGGAATTTCTTTTCCAATGCAGCCCCCTCCTGTTTGCGGAAATCGACCAAATGACTGATGGCTTCAAGTATGGTAGCATGCACCATGCTCCATTCCTCTTCCGTCAGTTCCTGGATTTCCGTTTTCGTCATCACGTCCGGCATGCGGAGTAATAGTTGGAGCCAGTCTTCCGGTGCGGGACAAGGAATCCCCAGTTCGCGGCTTATCGAATCCAACTGGCTATAATAACTTTTCAGTACATCCTTATTGATGGGAGCAGCATCCGCACCCTCCTTCTTCTCTATCCACAGGCTGAAGTCAGCTTTTCCACGTTCCAGAACTTTAGAAATCTCATTACGGATTTCAATCTCTTTTTCACGATACGCCGGAGCGATGCGAGTGGACAAATCCATTGCCTTGCTGTTGAGCGACTTGATTTCTACATTTATTTTTTTATCAGGAAGTTCGGCCGTAGCTTTACCGTATCCTGTCATAGACTGTATCATAACCTTAAAGTTTTGTGCAAAAGTACACGAATATTTTAAGAATTGGAAATAATCATGTAAATTTGCGACAATTTAATAAGCTGATTTTTATGTCGTGTATACTGAATATTGAAACCTCTACCTCTGTTTGCTCGGTAGCGGCCAGTCAAGACGGACAGACGATTTTTGTGAAAGAAGACTTGAAAGGCCCTTCACACGCCGTGTCTTTAGGAGTTTTTGTAGATGAAGCATTGTCGTTCATAGACAGTCATGCCATCCCTTTGGATGCCGTTGCAGTGAGTTGCGGACCGGGTTCGTACACCGGACTCCGAATCGGGGTTTCTATGGCGAAAGGAATTTGTTACGGGCGCAATATCCCCTTGATCGGTATCCCGACGCTGGAAGTATTGAGTGTTCCGGTGCTGTTGTATCACGACTTGCCCGAAAACGCTTTGCTTTGTCCGATGATCGACGCCCGCCGCATGGAAGTATATGCAGCCGTCTATGACCGTCGTCTACAAGTGAAACGTACAGTTGCCGCCGACATCGTAGATGAGAACTCTTACCTGGAGTTCCTGAACGAACAACCGGTTTATTTCTTTGGAAACGGAGCCGACAAATGCCGCGAACAGATCACGCATCCGAACGCACATTTTATCGACAATATCCATCCGTTGGCTAAAATGATGTTCCCACTGGCAGAAAAAGCAGTGGCCGATGAAGACTATAAAGACGTGGCTTACTTCGAACCTTTCTACCTGAAAGAATTCGTTGCCTCCATGCCGAAAAAGCTTCTTTAATTTTTTAATTTTTAATTCTCAATTTTAATTTAACAAATGCAATACAATACTCAACAGAAAAGAATGCCGCTTCCCGAATACGGACGTAGCATCCAGAACATGGTAGATTATGCGTTGACCATTCAGGATCGTGCAGAACGTCAGCGTTGTGCCAACACCATCATCAACATTATGGGAAATATGTTCCCCCATTTGCGTGATGTACCCGATTTCAAGCACAAGCTTTGGGACCACCTGGCTATCATGTCCGGTTTTGAGCTGGATATTGACTATCCGTATGAAATCATCCGCAAGGACAATCTGGTGACCCGCCCGGACCATATCCCCTACTCCACTGCCCGTATGCGTTACCGTCACTACGGACATACGCTGGAAGTACTGATAAAAAAAGCGATCGAATTCCCTGAAGGAAACGAAAAGAGAAACCTGATTGCCCTTATCTGCAACCACATGAAAAAGGATTACCTGGCATGGAACAAAGATACAGTGGACGACAAAAAGATTGCCGAAGACCTATACGAACTGTCTAACGGGGAACTCCAAATGACCGACGATATCGTCCGGCTGATGGCAGAACGCCTGAATCAGAACTACCGTCCGAAGACGAACTATACCAACAATCGTCAAAACAATAAAAGAAGATACTAAAACACTTTATACTTAATACTAAAAAAATTAATGGCTTCATTTGTAATCGAAGGAGGACATCGGCTTAGCGGAGAAATCCACCCGCAAGGAGCTAAAAACGAAGTTTTGCAGATAATCTGTGCCACGTTGCTGACCGCAGAGGAAGTGACGGTGAACAATATACCTGACATTCTTGATGTCAACAACCTGATTCAGCTCTTGCGGGAGATGGGAGTGACGGTTGCAAAGAAAGGCATTGATTCTTATAGTTTTAAAGCAGAAAATGTAGACCTGGCTTATTTGGAAAGCGATGAATTCCTAAAGAAATGTTCCAGTCTGCGAGGCTCTGTGATGCTTATAGGTCCCATGGTGGCACGTTTCGGCAAGGCATTGATTTCCAAGCCGGGAGGAGATAAAATCGGTCGCCGCCGTCTGGACACTCACTTTGTAGGTATTCAGAATTTAGGGGCCGACTTCCGCTACGACGAAGAGCGGGGTATCTACGAAATAACGGCCGACAGACTTCAGGGAAGCTATATGCTACTGGACGAAGCATCTGTCACCGGAACAGCCAACATCGTCATGGCAGCCGTACTTGCCAAAGGTACGACCACCATTTACAATGCCGCCTGCGAACCCTACGTGCAACAACTCTGCCGGTTACTCAACCGGATGGGAGCCAAAATCAGCGGTATCGCATCCAACCTGCTCACCATCGAAGGCGTGGAAGAACTGCACGGCACGCAACACACCGTACTGCCCGACATGATTGAAGTGGGCAGCTTCATCGGCATGGCGGCAATGACGAAAAGCGAAATTACCATCAAGAATGTTTCTTACGAAAATCTTGGAATCATCCCCGAGAGCTTCCGCCGTCTGGGCATCAAGCTCGAACAAAGAGGAGACGATATTTACGTTCCCGCACAGGAAACATACCAGATAGAATCATTTATCGACGGCTCCATCATGACGATAGCCGACGCCACTTGGCCGGGACTGACTCCCGACTTGCTAAGTGTGATGCTCGTTGTAGCCACACAAGCCAAAGGCAGCGTACTGATCCATCAGAAAATGTTCGAAAGCCGCCTGTTCTTTGTGGACAAGCTGATCGACATGGGTGCACAGATCATTCTCTGCGACCCTCACCGCGCCGTAGTCATCGGACACAACCACGGCTTCAAGCTGCGCGGCGCCCGCCTGACTTCACCGGATATACGTGCCGGTATCGCCCTTCTGATTGCCGCCATGAGCGCCGAAGGAACCAGTACCATTAGTAACATCGAACAGATAGACCGTGGTTATCAGAACATCGAAGGACGTCTGAACGCTATCGGAGCTAGAATCACCCGGATATGATAAAGAAAGAAGAAGTATACAAGATAGGATTATTCAATAAACCGCACGGCATCCACGGCGAATTGCAATTTACCTTCACGGACGATATTTTCGACCGTGTGGACTGTGATTACCTGATATGCCTGCTCGATGGCATTTTCGTGCCTTTCTTCATCGAAGAATACCGCTTCCGTTCAGACTCCACCGCCTTGGTGAAACTGGAAGGAGTCGACAGTGCCGAACGTGCCCGAATGTTCACCAACATTGAAGTCTACTTCCCCGTGAAACACGCCGAAGAAGCGGAAGACGGCGAACTGTCCTGGAACTTCTTCATCGGTTTCCAAATGGAAGACATCCATCACGGACTTCTGGGAGAAGTCATAGATGTAGATACCACTACGGTAAACACCCTTTTCGTGGTTGAAGGAGCGGAAGAAGAGGAACTGCTCGTTCCCGCCCAGGAGGAATTTATCGTAGGAATAGACCAGAAACAGAAACTCATCACGGTGGAACTTCCCGAAGGGTTGCTCAATCTGGAGGAATTGGAAGATGACCGGTGAGAACGAATCAAACGATGAGCCGCTCATCCACTGAAAATAGTAAATAGTAAATCGTAAAAACAGTAAATACCCGAGATGCCAAAGAGAAGACGAAGTAAAGCTTTCTGGAAAAATTTCAAGTTCAAGTATAAACTAACGATCGTTAATGAAAATACACTTGAAGAAATTGTCGGACTTCGCGTATCCAAGCTCAATGGACTTTCCGTATTACTTTGCGTGCTGGCGGTACTTTTCCTGATCGCTTCCTGCATCATCACCTTCACCCCGCTGCGCAACTACCTCCCCGGATACATGAACAGTGAAGTCCGTACACAAATCGTGGACAATGCCCTGCGTGTAGACTCTTTACAACAAGTGCTCAACAAGCAGAATCTTTACATCATGAACATTCAGGATATCTTCAGTGGAAAAGTATCCATCGACAGCGTGCAGACACTCGATTCACTGACCACTGCCCGCGAAGACACACTGATGGAACGTACCAAACGGGAAGAAGAATTCCGCCGTCAGTATGAAGAGAATGAAAAATATAACCTGACCTCCATCACTTCCCAACCGGACGTGACCGGACTCATTTTATACCGTCCGACACGAGGTATGGTGTCCGACCACTTCAATGCCGAGAAGAAACATTACGGCACCGACATCGCCGCCAATCCCAACGAAAGCGTATTGGCAACCATGGACGGGACCGTCATCCTAAGTACATACACCGCCGAGACAGGTTATCTGATTGGCGTACAACATAACCAGGATTTAATTTCAATCTATAAACACTGCGGCTCCCTCCTGAAAAAGGAAGGTGAACGCGTGAAAGGAGGCGAAGCCATCGCTCTGGTAGGAAACAGCGGCACACTTAGTACAGGGCCGCACCTCCATTTCGAACTTTGGTATAAAGGTCATCCGGTAAATCCCGAAAAATACATCGTATTTTAAGTGATAATAGAAAAATGAATATAGAGACTAACAAAAAGAAAAAACAAATAGCTATCCTAGGCTCAACAGGCTCCATCGGGACGCAGGCTCTGCAAGTCATCGAAGAACATCCCGACCTGTACGAAGCCTATGCGCTGACAGCCAACAACCGCGTGGAACTACTGATTGCCCAGGCACGGAAGTTCCAGCCGGAAGTGGTAGTGATAGCCAACGAAGAAAGGTATTCCGAACTGAAAGAAGCATTGAGCGACCTGCCTATCAAAGTGTACGCAGGCACAGACGCTATCTGTCAGATTGTAGAAGCAGGCCCCATCGACATGGTGTTGACAGCCATGGTCGGTTATGCCGGACTAAAACCAACCATCAACGCCATCCGCGCCAAGAAAGCGATTGCGTTGGCCAATAAAGAAACATTGGTAGTAGCGGGCGAACTGATTAATCAGTTGGCACAACAATATCGCACTCCGATTCTGCCGGTAGACTCTGAACACTCTGCTGTTTTTCAGTGTTTAGCGGGAGAAGTGGGTAACCCGATCGAGAAAGTGATATTGACAGCCTCCGGAGGTCCGTTCCGCACTTGCACCTTGGAACAGCTGAAATCCGTCACAAAGACGCAAGCCTTGAAACATCCCAACTGGGAAATGGGAGCAAAAATCACAATCGACTCCGCTTCCATGATGAATAAAGGTTTTGAGGTGATCGAAGCCAAATGGTTGTTCGGTGTTCAGCCCAGCCAGATCGAAGTGGTGGTGCATCCGCAATCAGTCATCCACTCGATGGTGCAGTTTGAAGACGGAGCTGTCAAGGCACAACTTGGGATGCCAGATATGCGCCTGCCCATCCAGTACGCATTCTCCTACCCCGACCGTATCAGCTCTTCTTTCGACAGACTCGATTTCTCCCAATGCACGAATCTGACGTTTGAGCAACCCGATACGAAACGGTTCCGCAACCTGGCACTCGCCTACGAAGCGATGTACCGCGGAGGGAATATGCCCTGTATCGTCAATGCTGCCAATGAAGTAGTGGTAGCCTCTTTCCTGAAAGACGGCATCAGCTTCCTCGGCATGAGCGACGTAATAGAGAAAACAATGGAACGGGTTGCCTTCATCGCCAATCCGACATACGACGATTATGTAGCTACGGATGCGGAAGCAAGGAAAATAGCAGCCAGTCTGATATGATCCGCTTCATCCCATTGATGAACAAAGAAAATAAAGAAATTGATTAGTATTAATATAAATTGAAAATAGCCTTTATATCCTCTCTTCGGTAGAGAATTAGTTGAAGGCTTTAAACTGTAAATAGACTATATGGAAACATTTTTGATTCGTGCCCTGCAATTGATTATGAGCTTATCCTTGCTCGTTATCGTTCATGAAGGCGGGCATTTTCTTTTTGCCCGTTTGTTTAAGGTGCGTGTAGAAAAATTCTGCTTATTTTTTGACCCTTGGTTCACCCTTTTTAAGTTCAAACCCAAGAAAAGTGACACAGAGTATGCAGTAGGCTGGTTGCCATTGGGCGGTTATGTCAAAATAGCCGGCATGATTGATGAGTCGATGGATACCGAACAGATGAAACAACCCGAACAACCGTGGGAGTTCCGTTCCAAGCCGGCGTGGCAACGTCTGCTGATAATGGTGGGTGGCGTACTGTTCAACTTCCTGTTGGCACTGTTCATCTACTCCATGATTCTTTTTGCATGGGGCGACCAATATATAAAGGTACAGGAAGCCCCTCTTGGTATGGAATTCAACGAGACTGCCAAAGCGGTAGGTTTCCAGGACGGTGATATCCTCCTTTCTGCCGACGGTGTTCCTTTCGAACGTTATGACGGCGACATGTTGAGCCAGATTGCCGATGCACGCGAAGTAAGCGTCATCCGTAACGGGGCAAAAGCCTCCGTCTATATCCCGGAAGACCTGATGCAACGCCTCTTGGCAGACAGTGTCCGCTTCGCCTCCTACCGTTTCCCGTACGTTATAGACAGCGTAATGGTGAACTCTCCTGCCGCACAAGCAGGAATCCAGGCAGGTGACAGCATCATCGCCCTGAACGGAACACCGATCTCTTTCTCCGACTTCAAAGAAGCGATGGCAGAACGTAAGAAAAACGAAGCAACCCTGCTCAAAGACAGCATAGATCCGCGTCTAATCACGCTGACTTATGTGCGTAACGGTGCAACAGACACGCTAAGTATGCGTGTAGACTCCGCCTACCTGATGGGTGTAACCGCCTGTCTCGTCACAGACCGTCTGCTCCCTATGGTAAAAAAAGAATATGCTTTCTTTGAATCCTTCCCCGCAGGTGTCTCCCTCGGTGTGAAAACCCTGAAAGGCTATGTAGGAAACATGAAATACCTCTTCTCAAAAGAAGGAGCCAAACAACTGGGCGGCTTCGGAACGATCGGCAGCATCTTCCCCGCTACCTGGGACTGGCACCAGTTCTGGTATATGACAGCCTTCCTTTCCATCATCCTGGCTTTCATGAACATCCTCCCTATCCCCGCATTAGACGGTGGCCACGTGCTCTTCCTCTTCTACGAGATGATAGCCCGCCGCAAACCGAGCGACAAGTTTATGGAATACGCCCAGATGACCGGTATGATTCTGCTCTTCGGTCTGTTGATATGGGCTAACTTCAATGATATTTTGCGATTCTTCTTCTAGCGAATATAACAATAGAAAGATAGAGAAAACATATAAAAAGAATCATCCCGGATGAAAAAGGTTTTAAAAACCAATTTTCATCCGGGATCTTTTTTTATTGTTGTTTGTCTTTAAATCTTCAACATCTTCTTCTCTCTCTCCAAATCCGTCTCATCCAACTTAGGTGAAGGCACCGTGCACGTTTTGATATAATCTCCCTCCTGACACGTATAATTATAGTACACCTCCAATTCCGGAGTCAATTCCGCCCGCGGAACCAGACACCCTTCCATCTCCAGAAACTGATTAACATCCGTACTATCCGACTGTTTCACCAGTACAATACGACGCGCAATCGGATTATGATTGTAGTCCAGACAGAGATAAAGCCCTTTCAGCATATTCGGAAACTCATAATGCGGAAGTTGCAGGTAAATAGTCACCAGCGCAAACTGTGGCAAATCCCTTTCGTTGAACATCAGGTAAGAGTTCTGATGATTACTGATAATCCCGCTCCCCCAATGCACCGACTTATACGCATTAATCATCCCCACCTTCACATACTCATTATTCTCGGAAGCACAAATCATGTACGGCTCGATCTTCAAGCTATCCGTAGAAGACGACAAACTGTAACTAAGATACATACCGCTATAATTATACACCTCCTGCACAGACTCCTTCGCCTCTTTCCCCAGCAACTTGATAAAAGAGTTGCCATTCTCCGCCTCGCTCTGCACGTCCGGTTCCATCTCCTGAAGCAACAGCCTCACCGATCCCACATTATTTAATAAGCGTTTCTTGGAAACATTATTCACCAGTGCCAAAGCTTCATCCAGCGCCTCGTCCGGTGTGCGTGTTTTCAATAAGTCGATATAAGCGGGAAGCACACTCGAATACAAAGCAGACAACACACTCGGAGCCATATCCACCCGGTCGGCAATTTCTTTCATCTTCACCCCGTTGTTGCGCAGGTACTCTATTCTTTTATAAATATCCGTAAGTTCGTCCATGATTTTTCGGTTTGTTAATTGATTCCGTTGCAAAGGAATGACTAAGGTATTATGTTTGTATTGCATGAATATTACATTAATATTTCAGTACACTTAAAGGCTCATATATACAATATGATTCATTGAAATTCATTTTTTCGTTCGCTCCGACACCCTACTTTTGCACCGGAAACAAAAAAAATAGCATTATGAATTTCAAAGAAAAACTGTCGCCTTCGGCCCAAAAGAAACTTTCCGATTTACTCTTTATCCTTTATGCGGGAGGAGCGGCACTGCTATCCTATTCATTAGTCTACGCACTACGCAAACCGTTCACCGCCGCCACGTTCGACGGCATGGAACTATTTGGTATGGACTATAAGATAGCCACCAGCATCATCCAGATATTCGGATATATGGTATCCAAGTTTATCGGGATCAAACTTATTTCCGAACTGAAGAGAGAAGGCCGCCTGAAATTCATTCTTGTTTCTATTTTAGTGGCCGAACTCTCTTTGGTTCTTTTCGGATGCCTACCCCGCCCGTTCAATGTGTTGGCGTTGTTCTTCAACGGACTGTCGCTTGGCTGTATGTGGGGAGTCATCTTCAGCTTCCTCGAAGGACGCCGGGTGACGGATCTGCTCGCTTCCCTTTTCGGACTTAGTATCGCAGTCAGTAGCGGCACAGCCAAATCCATCGGACTTTTCGTTGTCGACACCCTGCATGTCAGTGAATTCTGGATGCCTGCACTGATCGGTGCGGTAGCATTGCCCTTGCTGGCAGGACTGGGCTATATCCTCGATCACCTGCCCAAACCGACTGCCGAAGACAAAGCACTGCGTGTGGAACGTGTCACTCTCAACAAACAACAACGCTGGAACCTGTTCCGCAGCTTTGCTCCCATATTGACACTGCTTTTCTTCGCCAACCTCTTTCTCACCGTTTTGCAAGATGTCAAGGAAGACTTTCTGGTGAAAATCATAGACGTCAATGCCGCCGGACTTTCCCCGTGGGTATTCGCCAAAGTGGACGGTGTAGTCACACTGATTATCCTGGCTATTTTCGCCACCCTGGCAGTGATGAAAAGCCACATCAAAGTACTTTCCGTTCTATTGACCCTTGTCATTGCGGGAGCAATCACACTTAGCACTGTGGCATTCAACTACCATACCCTGCAACTTTCTCCGCTCGTGTGGTTATTTATCCAGAGCCTCTGCCTCTATTTTTCTTACTTGAGCTTTCAAACCATCTTCTTCGACCGCTTCATCGCCTGTTTCCGCATCAAGGGAAATGTAGGTTTCTTCATAGCGATGGTCGATTCCATCGGCTACACAGGCACAGTGGTGGTATTGGTAGTGAAAGAATGTTTCAACCCGGATTTAAATTGGCTGGAATTCTACAATACGATGGCAGGGACAGTAGGAATCGTCTGCACCTTTGCGTTCACCTTAGCAATGATTTATCTGACACAAAAATACAGAAAAGGGAAACAGGGTGAAATACGCGGGAACGAATCCTGCCCCGTCCCCTCCCTCGCTTCTTATTAATTTCCGACGAATAAACCAATATTATATAGAAACAAGAATGAAAAAGATTGAATGTATTATTATGGACTGGGCTGGTACAGCCGTTGACTATGGATGTTTTGCCCCCGTGGCTGCTTTTATCGAAGCATTTGCCGAAAAAGGACTGGTAATCGATGTTGTACAGACCCGCAAACCAATGGGACTACCCAAAATTCAACACATCCGCGAACTACTTTCCATGCCTGACGTGAACGAACAGTTTACCGCCCGTTACCAACGCGCCTGGACGGAAGAAGACGTGGTAGAACTAAACCGCCTTTTCGAGAAGCATCTCTTCGCCTCTCTCGAAAACTACACAGACCCTATTCCGGGAGTAATCCCAACTTTGGAAAAATTGCGTGCCGCAGGTATTAAAATAGGATCGACCACCGGCTATACCCGCGAAATGATGGATGTAGTTCTCCCCGCCGCACAGGCAAAAGGATACCACGTGGATTATTGCGCCACTCCCAACCTGCTTCCCGCCGGACGTCCCGCTCCTTACATGATTTTTGAGAACCTGACGAAATTAGCAGTCCCCAGCCTCGACGCCGTTATAAAAGTGGGTGATACGATTGCCGATATTCTCGAAGGAGTGAACGCGAAAGTGTATAGTGTAGGCGTGATTCTCGGCAGCAATGAAATGGCACTTACCGAAGCAGAAACAAAATCAATGCCTGCCTCCGAACTCGAAGCCCGCATCGCCGATGTCAAAGAGCGCATGCTTGCCGCAGGAGCTTCTTACGTGATACGCACTATCGAAGAACTTCCCGCACTGATTGAAACGATCAACGCCGGCAACTAACATTCAAGCCCGCACCCAACAATCAGAAAAGAAACAAAATCATTTATTTATTCATTTCTAAAGAAAACATCATTATGAAACCATATTTGTTATTAACTCCGGGACCTCTAACCACCTCTGAAACAGTAAAAGAAGCCATGATGACCGACTGGTGTACATGGGACGAAGACTACAACCTCGGCATTGTTCAGGAACTCCGCAAAGACCTGGTTAACATCGCCACTAAAAAACCGGAAGAATACACTTCCATCCTTTTACAGGGAAGCGGAACCTATTGCGTGGAGGCCGTTTTAGGCGCCACCATCACCCCGAAAGACAAACTCCTGATTTGTAGCAACGGAGCCTATGGCGACCGTATGGGCAACATTGCAGAATATTACCATCTCGACTACGACATGCTGGCTTTTGAAGAAACAGAGCAGGTATCAGTTGAATATGTAGACGATTATCTTAGCAATAACTCCGATATCACACATGTCGCTTTCGTTCATTGCGAAACAACGACCGGTATCCTGAATCCGATCAAAGAACTGTCCCACATCGTCAAGATGCATGGTAAAAAGCTGATTGTAGACTGTATGAGCAGCTTCGGAGGTATCCCCTTAGATGTAAACGAACTCGGTATCGACTTCCTAATCAGCAGTTCCAACAAGTGTATTCAGGGTGTACCGGGATTCGGATTCATCATCGCCCGCCGTTCGGAATTAAAATATTGCAAAGGAGTGGCACGCTCTCTTTCCCTGGACATCTACGACCAATGGGAAACAATGGAAAAAGGACACGGAAAATGGCGCTTCACTTCACCGACACACGTTGTCCGTGCTTTCAAACAAGCCCTGACCGAATTGATTGAAGAAGGAGGTGTAGAAGCACGTTACCAACGTTATTGCGAAAATCACCGTATTTTGGTGGAAGGAATGCGTGCACTCGGATTCAAAACACTGCTCGAAGATGACATCCAGTCGCCTATCATCACTTCTTTCCTTTATCCGCATGAAGGATTCGACTTCAAAACATTCTATTATGCACTGAAAAATAAAGGATTCGTGATTTACCCGGGAAAGATTTCAAAAGCAGATACCTTCCGTATCGGAAACATCGGTGATGTGCATCCGGAAGACTTCCGCCGTCTGGTAGAAGTCATACGGGAAACGAAATACTAGAAAGTCAAATCTTTCAAGTTCATCTTGAATGATTACTTACTGATATGTTGTATGATGTTCCTGTGAAGTTCTGAAAGACTTAATCCTCTTTCAGGACTTCATTATTTTCTTTTCAGGGTGGAAGGCTGTGATAGCCTCAAGCTACTGACGATAGCTGCCACAACGGCAAACCCACTCCCCACCATCAGGCAAACAGCCGTGCTCCGGCTATGAGTGACAAAGCTGAAAAGCAAGGCAACCAATGTTGTTCCGGTGGTCTGTCCCAACAGGCGGGCCATTCCCAGCATCCCACTGACCCCTCCCGAACGCTGCGTAGGAGCGGAAGAGATAATTGTACTGTTGTTTGGCGTCTGAAACAATCCGAAGCCTGCACCGCATAACATCAAACGCAGGATAATACTTATATCAGATGATTCGGCAGTCAGACTGGAAAGCGAGAAAAGCCCGATGGCAAACAAAACCATCCCGATACTTCCCAGTATACCGGGGTGAATACGCTCCACGAGATACCCTGCCAATGGAGCCGTGACCAGCGTAGCCAACGGCCACGGAGTAAGCAAAAGTCCGGTCATCACCTCACTGTGTCCTAAAGTGTTCTGCAGGAAAAAAGGCAGGGAAACCATTGCCGACATTTGAGCGATAAAGGAACAAATGGAAGTCAGGATGGATAACCGGAAAATCGGAATCCGCAACAGGTCGAGCGGCAATAGCGGAGTAGTCTGCGTGAGTTGCCGGCGCACATAGTACGTGCCTACCACTGCCAATACAACCAGTTGGATGAAAAGGAAATCCATTTCCTCGTGATGGGCGAATCCGTCCAGCGTATATATAAGCAGGCCGAAGGTAACCGCATTCGCTATGGCGCTGATATAATCAAACTTGCGTTTCGAGCGTTCCTCCTGCCTTGGCAGATGTTTGATGCCGAGAAACAATGCGGTAAGTCCTAACGGAACATTAATAGCAAATAACCAATGCCAGCTGGCAATAGAAAGAATACCGCTCGCCACAGAAGGCCCGGCGGCAGCCGATATGGCAACAACCATCGCATTAATCCCCATTCCCCGCCCAATCTGGCTCTTCGGATAGATATAACGTAGCTGTGCCGTATTCACGCTGGTGATGGCAGAAGCACTGAATCCCTGAAAAATACGGGCGACAGTTAGCGTCCAAAACGAATCGGACAAGGCACAAATCAATGAAGTGATGCAAAACAGCCCGATACCCGAAAGAAAGACTTTCCGGTAACCGATGATTTCACCTAAAGCGGAAAAAGATAGTAGCGATATGACGATAGCCAGCTGATAGCCGTTGATAATCCAGGTTGTTACAGCGGGAGAAGTCCCAAAATCATGCGAAAGCGTGGGTAGTACGATATTGACGATGTTAATATCCAATACCGACATACAAAGAGCAAATCCGACGGACACCACCGCCCAAATACGCTTAGGCATCGGCAATCCGTCGGTTTCCTCTATTTTTTGAGTTGGATTTATTGATTGTACCATAAAAACTTATTCTTGTAAGTAGTCATTCTTTTTTCACCATAAAGCAACGCAGGGATGCAAACACAAACACCACCGACTACAAAAAAAGCACCGCGTTACTCTGTGATGAAAAATGAGTCACTTGGTTTCGTAAAGGTAAACAAAACAATGGTACAGGTGTTTTTGTTTCCTTTGAAAAATAAGTTTTTTTAGTGCAGTTTATTTCAGCTTCAAGATCCGTTGATTGCTGCTTCCCCTGAACTCCAGATACGGAGAGAAAAGAGCCTGCTCGAAGCGTCCGTCCACCAATACGTCTATATAATCAAGGGCAGCGCTCAAGCGGGGCTGTGCCTTGATTTCTTCGTAGCTATATCCTGTATAGCACCACACATTCATCCCCGTCTCCTCTTTCACCCGTTTCAGTAGAAGCAGAAACTCCTCCGGATGGAAAAACGGATCACCACCGGAAAAAGTAACACCGTCCAGCAAAGGATTTGCCTTGATTTCACGGATGATGGACTGTATTTTTTCTTCCGTCAATTCTTCCCCCGCCCCCGGATTCCAGCTCTCCGGATTGTGGCAACCGGGACAGTGATGGGAACATCCGGCAAGATAAATAGAGTACCGGATGCCTTCACCATCGACAATCGTTTCAGGATAAGTTCCTAATAAATTCACTTCTTAAATTGAAAATTGAAAGTTGAAAATTAAAAAATTAAAGATAGAAGCCTATTAGTGAGGCCATTTTCAACTCCTTACAGGTGTTTTACGCGGTCTTGTTCTTCTGCCCGTTTAGCAGAGTTCCAGGAACTTAAATCGCCTGTCAGGTAACCAGTTATACGGCGCATACGGAGGATGCTTTCACTCTGGCACACCGGACATTTATCGAAGATAACCCCTTTATAACCACAGTTATGACAAGTATCTACCGGGTGATTGATAGAGCCGTAGCCAATCCCCTCGTCGTGCATCACTTTCACAATCTTGGCGATGGCACGTACATTCTTCTGTGCTTCACCGTCCAGTTCTACATACGTGATATGTCCGCCGCGCGTAATGGCGTGGAACGGAGCTTCACGCTTGATTTTCTCAACGATGCTGATCGGTTCTTTCACATCTACGTGGAAAGAGTTGACATAATAGTCGCGGTCTGTCACTCCGGGGATTTTTCCATATTTCCGACGATCCATTTTGGTGAAACGTCCCGAAAGTCCTTCGGCAGGAGTAGCCAGAACGGAGTAGTTCAGGTTATATTTTTCTTTATATTCGTTTACCACTTTATTCATTTCCATCACAGCTTCATACAGCGTGTCCCATGCTTTCTGGTTGTGTCCGTGACCTTGTCCGTAGAGAGCCACCATCGCATTGTGTCCGCCGATAAATCCGATACCCAGCGTGCCGCTGCGCAATGCATCCCCCACCTGCTCGTTCGGGTTCAGCTCACCACCACCCTTCCACACATTATTTCCCATCATGAACGGGAACTGACGTGCCAGGGCCGTACGCTGATACTGATAACGCTCATAAAGCTGATCGGCTACAAGAACCGACATAGTATGTACGGATTCGATGAAAATTTCTTTTGCCTTCTGTTCAATGGCATCCTTGTTGCGTTCATCCTCTATCAGGTTTTCCGCCTTGATGCGGGCTTCGATCGCCAGTCTCGGCATATTCAGTGTAGTGAACGAAAGATTGCCACGACCTAAAGAAGATTTTTCTCCTGCCACGTTTTCAAATACACGGGTGCGGCAACCCATCGTCGCCAATTCGTAGACGTAACGTTTCGGATCGTCTGCTCTCCATTTCTCGTTCTGGTTGAAAGGTGCGTCGAGGAACATGAAGTTCGGGAACAATGCTTTCGCCGTAGTCTGGCAAGCCTTCAACAGCAAGTCGAAGTTGGGAGCCTCGTAACGGTCGGTCATTGCCTCTTCGATATTTCCCGCTTTCATTGCTTTCTCAAAGTCTTTCTCCGAGTAAGAAACTCCGTCTTTCACCTTGAAAATCTGAATCGGGAATACAGGTACTTCGCCTCTTGTGCCCAATCCTTCAATGGTAGCTTTCAGCAATTCTTCGATCACCATGCGACCTTCGGCAGAAGTGTCCGTACCGTAGTTGATGGAGCTGAATACCACCTGATTACCGCCGCGTGAATGCATCGTGTTCAGGTTGTGGATAAATCCTTCCATGGCCTGATGGGTATCTTTGCGAGTCTGCTGATAAGCTTTCTCAACGATACGGGCAAGGTGTTCCTTATCTATAATGATTTGTAAAGCTATCAAAGCAATGCGCAATGTTTCGCGTTCGGCTTCGGTAGCCTTGATAGACGGAAGATATTCTTTAATCAATGTGCGGATGGATTTCTCATCGGCCTGATTTCCGTTTTCCATGGCGACATAGAAATTGATGAACGATGCCAGATGCTTACGGAAAGATTTGGCCACACCTTTTGCCATGAAGAAATCAAAAGCAGGAATCGCCTGTCCGCCATGCTGCTCATTCTGGTTGGTCTGGAAGATAATGGTAGCCAGCGTAGCATAACTCTGGATGCTTTGCGGGGTACGAATACTACCGTTCTTTGTGCGGAAACCACGTTCAAAGAGGTCGTCCATATCATATTGGATACAAGTTGTCGTCTTTGTCGGATAATAATCCAAGTCGTGAATGTGAATATCTCCCAACTGGTGTGCTTCGGCAAAACGTTTCGGCAACAGGTATTTATACGTATAATCTTTGGTTACTTCGGAAGCGAATGTCATCATCTGTCCGGCAGGCGTGTGACTGCTCATGTTGGCATTGCTCAAGTTGACATCGTTCTTGTCGATGGCAACGATGCCGTCCATCACTTGCTTCATCTGGGTTTTCTTATCGCGCTCCGTATTCCGCCATTCGCGATAAATAATATATTTCTTCGCTACTTCCGGGCGTACTTTCATCAACGACTTTTCTACTAAATCTTGAATCTCTTCTACGGTAATAGTAGGAGTAGTAAACTGACTGATTACGTTCATAGTGATGTCAGCCACCAACTGCTGCTCATCCTGAAAACCGGTTGCACTGAATGCCTTACTGATTGCATTCTTGATCTTACTGATAGAGAAATCTTCTCTTTTACCATCACGTTTGATGATACAAATTTCCGCGTAGTTCATAACTTTAACTCCCGAAAGCTTATTAAATTAAAAATTGAAAATTAAAAAATTCCGGCAGGTCTTCTGACTTATCCCTCCCTCGCAACACCTTCCCACACCGCCATCGATGCAGTGGCTTATTGTGCGGATTCTTAGAGAATTACAGCAGCGGGTACTGTCGCCGATTTACACAGCGTTCCCTCATTGACTAAACCTCTTTTTAGCTCCGAAACCGGATACAAAGATAGAAGATTATCTAATAGCTTGGTTAGCTTTTAACATTAAATTTCGGGAAACTTTTCTTTCTCGCTGATACAGAAAGTTTTCCAAAACGGAAAACTTTTTTCTGATTTTAACGCAAGAAGTATTCTGTTTTCATTCATCCTTTTTCCAGAAAGTAGACATCCCACAGGGCGCCTATCCCCTATTGCAGCTACAAAAGTGGGAAATTATTTTCTTTTGTTCTATACAAAATCAAAGAAATATTTCTGCCTTTTAAAATTTACTACTGATTTTTTCTTTTTCACTATGTTTCCGAAAAAGGATTTTCGGAATGCGAAAAAAAGAAAAGGTAAACAGGAACAAAATAGAAAAAGAGAGAGAGAATAGAAAAAGGAAAAAGAGAGGAAAAAGGAAAGAGAGAAAAGGAAAATAAGAGACAAAAAAGCTGAATATGGAAAGAAGAAGAGAACACCTTATTTATAATATGTATTCCCGTCTCCTCCTTTATTTAAAATAGCTACTCACCTTTTTGCAAGCTTCCCCGTATCGCTCCATGTTCTGCTCGGATAAAGGAAAATCTTTAGCGGGAAGGATGGGAATCACTTTCACCGCAAAGTTTTTGGCATCATAACAATTACCACAGACTTGGATAAATGCTTTGCCGTCTACCGGTTGGTAAAAAGGCTGATAGTTTTCAGTTCCTGTGCGCCGGGGTTCGGCAGCTGATAGAAACTCGGCACTACCTTCGTAGAACCCGCCTTTCTGAAGCCAGTAATTGGTTTGCAACGACATGGCAAACACATATTCGATGGTGGGATTCTGTGATAAAATCCATTCGATGTGTTCAATTCCTTTCAGAGCTTTATCTTCGGGTATGAGAACCCTCTTTCCTTTGGGGGCAGGTTCCAAGTTATCATTGCATAGATTGGTGATATAGAAATCTTCGGGAGTCATTTGGTTACCCGTCAGTTTGATGATATAATTGAAAAGGTTGCGCGCCTCTACATTACGGCTGCGTTCACCATGATCTTCGGGAAAGCCACGGAAGTAGTAATCGGCAAACATTACATATTCAGGCACAGTCTCCGACCATTGTAAATTAGAATCTTCACCCACTACCAGCACTTTGGCATTATTTATTGCTTTCCAGTCTTTTGTCCTCATTTTGTTCCTTATTTAATTCAGTGTACAAAAGTAGGATATTCTAATTGGATTTAGGCTGATTATCCGGATTAATTGTTTCTGATGTTTCATTTACTAAAGTCATAAAGGTTTTAAACGAAGCAAGCTGAAACTTAGTAGGTTTCAGCTTGCTGGATATTAAATTTTGCTTAATTCATTGGCGCTATTGATTGAATTAAAGTTAATAAGCATAGCAAGCACGCACTTTGTAACTCGGTTTACCAGAAGTTGAACTACCACCACCATTAAAGGAAATAGCTGAATCGCTGCCAGAATCAGTATTGGAAGTCCAATAGTAATTCTTAAACGTATCTAAATTTATGGCTGTTCCACCTGCATTGGTAAATTTCGTATTATAAGTTGTTGGATTCGCATACCAAATGTTGCCAAATCCAGTCAATTCACCTTTAGCAGGCAAATACCATCCTACACCTTTGGCTACACACCATGCTGCGGCAGGATATTTCGTATCAGCCTCTGCTTGTTCCATTATTATCTTGGTATTTGCAGCACCATCATTATAATCATTTATTGTGAAATAGTGATTCACCGTACTCCACTGTGCGGTAGTCTCATCCAATGATATGACTTTACCATGAACGCCTCCATTAGTAATTTTAAATACTACACCTACAGCAGTGCTTGAATCGTCCGCATCAGGATAATAATCTCCGACATTATAAGCCTTTAAAGGTATGCTCGTTACTTCCACTTTGCAAGTAGCAGTTTTACTTCCATCTTCGGTAGTTACAGTAACGGTTGTTTCACCTGCGGCTTTACCTTCTATTGTACCATCAGTGCCAATAGAAGCAATCTCTGGGTTACTGCTGTTCCATATAATTTTTTTATTCGTAGCATTGGCTGGGGCAATAGTAGCAGTGAGCTTTACCGTTTCACCTATGGCTATGGCTTTGTCTCCCTCAAGCGTAACACCAGTCACGGCAACGCTCTTCACGGTCACGGTGCAAGTAGCAGTCTTAGTAGCATCGGCTGTAGAAGTAACAGTGATAGTTGCAGAACCAACCTTAACCCCCGTCACTTTTCCAGCTGCATCTACGGTTACAATCTCATCATCACTACTTTCCCACTTTAGAGTTTGAGTAGTAGCGTCGGCAGGTGTGATGGTAGCTATTAAATTCGCTTCGTCACCTACATTGACATCAATTGTGACCTGATTAAGTGTTACACTTTCCACAGCTACTTTCGTACTATATACGATGATACGTGTAGCAGCATGCTCCTGCCCTTTGGTATCAATTACTGTTACTTTCAGTAGGGCAAATTCGTCTTCGGCTACATCGGTAGGGAAGTCGAAGGTAACTACGGCGTTCTCTTTAATCGACTTATCAGCATTGAATGTTGGCTCTTTGAGTGTTACACCCCACGGACTACCGGCTGCGGCACGAGTGGCTTTTACGATAGCTGTCGTCATGCCTTTACTGCTGGTGAGTTCAGCTTTAATAGCTGTGTATTCGTCCTGTTTCAAGTTCAAATCAAGTGTTAGAGTCTTCATCGCTGGGCGCACCATACAGTCAGTAAACTCTTTAAATATCTTCATTTCGCTTGCCATAGGCAGGGTAAATGTTGCACCGTCTTCACCTGCAAGGGTAAAGGTCACCGTGCCTTTGGTTTTGTCTACCGTTACACCGTCTGCGGCAAATACGGCATCGCCTTGTGCACCGTCTGCTCCGGCAGCACCTGCTGAACCTGTTTCACCCTTGTCGCCTTTATCACCTGTGGCTTGTACTTTCTTTCCGCTGTTCAACAGCCATTCACCGTTTACTTTCCAATAAACTTTACCATCGGTGTCTGTAACTACGCTTAATACGGGAGACTGACCGTTTATACCTGCGCTTCCGTCCACACCCTTATCGCCAGTGGTGCGAATCTTCTTGCCATCGGCATCGAGCATCCAAGTGGCGGCAGTAGTACCAATCTTTACCGTCCAGTAATACTCTCCTTCGAATTTGTCTACTCCGATAACAGGAGTCACACCGTCCGCTCCTTTGGCTCCATCCTTGCCGTTGTAGATGGTGATGGATTCGCTCTTGCTGAAATTGATAGTGTAACCATTGGTCACGGGTGAAACTCCTGTCACGTAGTCTTTCGCTTCCAACGCGGTGACCAAACCTTGCAGGGCACTGATTTGCCCATTGACGGTGGTGCACCACGTTTCCAACTTTTCCACTCTTGACTGAAGATCGCTAATGTCCTGCTTCAATTCGGTGTCGTCATAGTCTTTTGAACAACCGAATACTGCCATTGCCGTAACCAGTAGTAAGGCGTAATGTCTGAATTTCTTCATTGTTTTGTTGCTTTAGTTAATAATTTGAGTACGTCCCGTTACTTCGTAGGTAACGGAAAAACCTTTGTTTACGCCTGTTGCAAGGCAAATGATACATGGAAAATAAAAAATAGTAATCAAACTCTCCGCCCCTGCTTTTCAGGAGAATGGTAGGGGGAGAATGTCTTTTGCAAATTTTAGATGTCGATGAAGCTCTAATGCAAAGAAGTAATATGTTTTGCTCGTGTTATTTCCCTTTTGGAACTATTTGTTAGAAATAATGTTTGTTTCCGTTTGCTTATTTTAGTAAATATGCATACTTTTGCTGCATATTCAAAATCCCGTTACCTACGAAGTAACGCCTTATTTATCAAGCGATTGCTTTCCCTATCGACCGCTCTACAAAATCAATAATCCTCCTGTTCGCATCATCTATTTTCTTGCTGTGGAATGGTTTCAGGTAGGTTTCTGTCACCGTGATGGACGAATGTCCCATCGCTTCGGAGATCACTCCCGGATGAATCTCGCAATAATAAGCAGTCGTAGCCCATGTATGGCGGGCAGTATAAGAACTTAACTTGCCTTTGATTCCCAACAGTTCACCCAACAAAGCCAGCTGGTGATTGAATCCCCGCAATACCAACTGATATTCCCGATATGCCTCTTCCGTTCCCTCACCACTCCGCAGGATGGGAAACAGATAGGGAGAAACGACATCCCGATTCATATACCGCTGCAACAGAAACATCGCTTCCGTTGTCAATGTCACGGACAATGTGCGGCCTGTCTTTCTGCGTCGATACGTGATAACATTCTCCTTCAAATCATTCTTGCGTAGATAAGCCAGATCGACGAACGGCAATCCGCGGAGCAGGAACATCAGGATAAACCAATCCTGTGCAGTGCGCATGGCAGTAGTGGCGGAGGATTGTGTAGCCAGACGGGTGAACACTTTCTTCATGTCCTCATTGTCCAATGCCCGCTGACGGTCTGCCCTTGTACCCGTGTAAACCGAACGGAATAAATGAGGCACATACGTCGCTTTCCGCTGGCTGACCGCACGGTTATAGACCGCCCGCAAGGTGCGCAGATAAGTAGACACTGTGTTCCAACTGCATCCACGTTCCCGCAGACTGTTCTCAAAACGCTTCAACCATTCGGGCGTCAGTTGCCGGAACGGCATCTTGTCCGAACCCAGAAAGGTGCGGATTGCATTCAAACTGCTCCGGTACACATGAGCAGTCCCTAAATTTCCCCTTCGCTGCAACTCGGCAGCGATTTTTTTCATAAACGAAATTAAATCTTCTTTCTTCATCAACTTTTTTAATAATTACTATGAGCTAGTTTAACAGCCGAATTTATTCGAAAAAAGCAAAACTACAAATAAATTTTAGCACATGCGATTTGCGTTATAAAGATTCAAAAAATAGGAAAATCGAACTATATATTTTAATATATAAGTAACTAATCAAAATTAAGCAGCATAATGACTAAAGTTAATATTCAGTTGTGTTCCTATCGCCGCCAAAGCC
>PPYF01303925.1_pt1 | contig 45355 bp, 42 predicted proteins | sample 1559871 | NCBI WGS metagenome assembly PPYF01 (sample SAMN08240021, study PRJNA423297) | Human gut metagenome, whole genome shotgun sequencing project.
CCACCGCCGTGCTGACCCCGCAGGAGACGGACAAGCTGTTCGCCGTCATGCGCAACATGAAGGCCGACGGCAAGTCCCTTATCATCATCACCCACAAGCTCCACGAGGTGCTGGACGTGTCCGACCGTGTGGCCGTGCTCCGCAAGGGCGAGTACATCGGCGACGTGCAGACCAAGGACGCCGACCAGCAGTCCCTGACGGACATGATGGTGGGCCGCAGCGTGTCGCTGAACATCGACCGTCCCGAGCCGAAGAACGTGGCCACCCGTCTGAAGCTGGAGGGCCTCACCGTGTTTGACGAGCTGGGCGTCAAGCGTCTGGACAACGTCAGCTTCGAGATCCGCTCCGGAGAGGTACTGGGCGTGGCCGGCGTGGCCGGCTCCGGCCAGCGTGAGCTGCTGGAGTCCATCGCGGGCCTGTACCCCATCGCCTCCGGCTCCGTCACCTACTACGCCCCCGATGGCGGTGTGCCGCAGGAGCTGGTGGGCAAGGATCCCATGGACATCCGCAAGGCCGGCATCGCCATGTCCTTCGTGCCCGAGGATCGTCTGGGCATGGGTCTGGTGGGTTCCATGGGCATGACTGGCAATATGATGCTGCGCTCCTGGCGCAAGGGCCACAGCATCTTCCTGGACCGCAAGAACCCCGAGGCGCTGGCCCAGCGCATCTGGCAGGAGCTGGAGGTCGTCACCCCCAGCACCAGCTTCCCCGTCCGCCGTATGTCCGGCGGCAACGTGCAGAAGGTTCTGGTGGGCCGCGAGATCGCGCAGGAGCCCGCCGTTCTGATGACGGCCTACGCCGTCCGCGGTCTGGATATCAACACCTCTTACACCATTTACAACCTGCTGACGGAGCAGAAAATGAAGGGCGTCGCCGTTGTCTACGTCGGCGAGGATCTGGACGTGCTGCTGGAGCTGTGCGACCGTATCGTGGTGCTCTGCGGCGGTCAGGTGTCCGGCGTTGTGGACGGACGCACCACCAATAAGATGGAAGTGGGCGCACTGATGACCCGCATGGGAGGAGGCAAGGCAGATGAATAAAAAAGGATCGCTCTTTCACATTTCCAAGCGCGATGCGCTGCCTCTGCCCAAGGCACTGGCCATCCGCGTCGGCGTCATCCTGCTGGCGCTGGTGTTCTGCGGCCTCATCACCACCCTGCTGACGAGCCAGAACCCCCTCAGCGTCTACGGCACCATTCTGGACGGCGCCTTCGGCTCTTCCCGCCGTATCGGCGTCACCTTCCGCAACACGGCCGTGCTGCTGGGCATCTCTCTGGCCGTGACCCCCGCCTTCAAGATGCGCTTCTGGAACATCGGCGCCGAGGGGCAGACCCTGATCGGCTGTCTGGCCACCACCACCTGCATGATCCTGCTGGGCGGCAAGGTAGCCACCCCCGTGCTGATCCTCATCTCTCTGGTGGCCGCCCTGCTGGCCGGCGCCCTGTGGGGCTTCCTGCCCGCCTTCTTCAAGGCCAGATGGAACACCAACGAAACGCTGTTCACCCTGATGATGAACTATATCGCCATGCAGCTGGCCTCCTACTTCATCATCGTCTGGGAGGTGCCCAAGGGTGCCGGTAAGATCGGCATCATCAATCAGTCCACCCGCGCCGGCTGGCTGCCCGAGATCGGCAACGCTTACCTGCTGCCCATCATCGTTGTGGCGCTGATGACCGTTTTCATGTATGTGTACCTGAGCTACAGCAAGCACGGCTACGAGATCGCCGTGGTGGGCGAGAGCCAGCGTACCGCCAGCTACGCCGGCATCAAGGTGGATCGCGTCATCATCCGTACCATGGTGCTCTCCGGCGCCCTGTGCGCCCTGATGGGCTTCATGATGACCGCCGGCATCGACCATACCCTGACCACCACCATCGTGGACAGCCGCGGCTTCACCGCCGTCATGGTGTCCTGGATGTCCAAGTTCAACCCCTTCGTCATGATCGCCGCTTCCCTGCTGCTGGTGACCATGGATCGCGGTGCCAGCGAGGTGGCCAGCGCCCTGAGCCTGAACCACTCCTTTGCCGACATTCTGACCGGTATCATCCTGTTCTTCATCATTGCTACCGAGTTCTTCATCACCTACAAGGTCACTCTGCGTAAGAGCAGCAAAAAGGAGGCGTAACGGATGGGCTTTGACTTTGTATCTTTCTTCCCCCGTGCGGTCATGCAGGGTATCCCCCTGCTGTACGGCAGCACCGGCGAGATCCTGACGGAAAAATCCGGTAACCTGAACCTCGGTATCCCCGGCATCATGTATGTGGGCGCCATCAGCGGCGTTATCGGCTCGTTCTTCTACGAGCAGGCCGCCGGCGGCGATCTCAACGGCTTTCTGGCCGTGATGATCCCCATCCTGTGCTCCCTGCTGGGCTCCCTGCTGATGGGTCTGGTGTACTGCTTCCTGACCGTGACCCTCCGGGCCAACCAGAACGTCACCGGTCTGGCCATGACCACCTTCGGCGTGGGCGTGGGCAACTTCTTCGGCGGCTCCCTCATCAAGCTCACCGGCAGCGAGGTGCCCTCCATCGCCCTGTCCAGCACCAGTGTGTTCTTCAAGACCACCCTGCCCGGCGCCCACAGCACCGGCTGGTTCGGCCAGCTGTTCCTGTCCTACGGCTTCCTGGCCTATGTGGCCATTCTGGTGGCGCTGGGCTCGTCCTACTTCCTGAACCGCACCCGTCCCGGCCTGCACCTGCGCGCCGTGGGCGAGAGCGTTTCCACCGCCGACGCCGCCGGCATCGACGTCACCCGCTACAAGTATCTGGCCACCTGCATCGGCTCCATGATCGCGGGCCTCGGCGGTCTGTACTACGTCATGGACTACGCCAACGGCGTCTGGTCGAACAACGCCTTCGGCGACCGCGGCTGGCTGGCCATCGCGCTGGTCATCTTCACCATCTGGCGTCCCAACGTCAGCATCCTCGCCTCCATCCTGTTCGGCGGCCTGTACATCATCAACATGTACCTGCCCACCGGCGGCCAGATGGCCGTGAAGGAGCTGTACAAGATGCTGCCCTACGTCATCACTCTGGTAGTGCTGATCATCGTGTCCCTGCGCAAGAAGCGGGAGGATCAGCCCCCTGCGTCCCTCGGTCTCTCCTACTTCCGCGAGGAACGCTGACTTCACACAAAAAGAGTAGGCCGCTTGCGGCCTGCTCTTTTTCTCTACCCATTTACATCTGTCAAGGAGGAACCGCCATGTCCACCCTGCTCATTCGGAACATCGCTCAGCTGGTCACCTGCGACGACGGTGACCGCATCCTGCAAAACGCCGATATCTACTGCGAGGACGGCTTCATCAAGACCATCGGCTGCGGTCTGGATATCCCCGCAGGCCGCGTCATCGACGGCAGCCACATGTTCTGCTACCCCGGCCTTGTCAACACCCACCACCACCTCTATCAGGTATTCTCCCGCAACCTGCCGCAGGTGCAGAACATGGAGCTGTTCGACTGGCTGCGCACCCTGTACGAGATCTGGAAAAATCTGGACGCCGATGTGATCCGCCTGTCCAGTCTCACCGGCATGGGCGAGCTGATGAAGCACGGCTGCACCACCTGCTTCGACCACCACTACGTTTTCCCCGCCGGCAGCGGCGACCTGCTGGGCGCGCAGTTTGCCGCCGCCGATGAGCTGGGCATCCGCATGTACGCCAGCCGGGGCAGCATGGATCTCAGCAAAAAGGACGGCGGCCTGCCGCCGGACAGCGTGGTGCAGACTGTGGACGAGATCCTGCGCGACAGCGTCCACGCCATTGAGACGTACCACGACCCGTCCTACGGCGCCATGCACCGCGTGGCGCTGGCCCCCTGCTCCCCCTTCTCCGTGTCCGCCGACCTCCTGCGGGAAAGCGCCATTCTGGCCCGGCAGTACGGCGTGCGCCTCCACACCCACCTGTGCGAGACGAAGGACGAGGAGAACTTCATGCTGGCGCGGGAGGGCGTCCGCCCGCTGGCCTACATGGAGCGTCTGGGCTGGATCGGCAACGACGTCTGGTTCGCCCACGGCATCCACTTCAACGATGAGGAGCTGCGCCTGCTGGCCCAGACCGGCACCGGCGTGGCCCACTGCCCCATCAGCAACATGAAGCTCGCCAGCGGCGTGGCCCGCATCCCGGAGATGCTGGCGCTGGGCGTGCCGGTGGGTCTGGCGGTGGACGGCTCCGCCTCCAACGACGGCTCCAGCCTGCTGGAGGAGCTGCGCGTGGCCTTCCTGCTGCACCGCCTGACCGCCAGCCGCAAGGCCCCCACCGGCTACGACGTGCTGAAAATGGCCACCCGTGGCAGCGCCCGGCTGCTGGGCCGGGACGATATCGGCCAGCTGGCCGAGGGCAAGTGCGCCGACCTCTTTATGATCGACAGTCGCCGGCTGGAGCTGGTGGGCTGCGGCTGCGACGCCGGCTCGGTGCTGGGCACCGTAGGCGTCCGCGGCCCCGTTGACTGCACCGTGGTGCAGGGCCGCGTCACCGTGGAGGGCGGCCGCCTCGTCACCGTGGACGAGGAAGCGCTGGCCCGCGAGGCCGACGCCAAGTGCCGCGCCTATCTCGCCCTGTAACGCAGGAAAAGAGGGGGGACTTCCTGCGGAAGTCCCCCCCCTCTTTTTTCTCTGTCTCATTCCAGCTCGCTGCGGTTGTCCGCCATGGTCTTGGCAAACAGCGACGCGCTGCTGGGCGGCGTGTATGTAATGGCGTTGGCCCCGGCCTGTATGGTGGACAGGATACTCTCCTCCGTAGGCCCGCCGGTGGCGATGATAGCCAGCTCCGGGTACCGCGCCCGCAGCGCTGCCACGATCTCCGGCGTCCGGGCCGCGCCGGACACGTTGATGATGTCCACTCCGGCGTCCAGGTACGGCTGTATATCCGTTTTCTCCGAGATGACCGTGTACACCACCGGGATCTCCACCGCGTCCTTGATGTCGTGGATAGTCTCCAGCCCGATCTTGCTGTTGCACACCACGCCGTAGGCGCCCTGATGCTCCACATATGCCGCCATGCTGGCCGACCGGATGCCGTTGGTCAGGCCGCCGCCCACGCCGCAGAACACCGGCACATCCGACACGCCGATAATGGCCTGTGTGATAGCCGGTTGGGGCGTAAAGGGGTACACCGCGATAATCGCATCGGCGTTGATATTCTTGATAATGGCCACATCCGTGCTGAATACCAGCGACTTGATGCGGCGCCCGAACACACGGATGCCGCTGCACTCGCTGATGCAGCGGGGCACCGACAGCGTGTGCTTGCGCAGGTTCCCCTCGTAGGCCGGTACATACTTTCTCACTGGTTTTCCTTTCCCGCTGTTGCATACCTGTTCTAACCGTACTATAATAACACAAATGAACAAACCTGTAAATATTTTTGTCGGCGATCTGAACATTCCCTTTATATTGTCTGCTATCCGTACTTTTTTGTGAGGTGAATTCATGCTTTCCATCGTTCAGGGCGATATCACCCGCTCTCATACCGACGCCATCGTCAACGCCGCCAACACCTCCCTGCTGGGCGGAGGCGGCGTGGACGGCGCTATCCACCGCGCCGCTGGGCCGGGACTTTTGGCGGAGTGCCGCACCCTCCACGGCTGCGAGACGGGGCAGGCCAAGCTCACCGCTGCCTATGATCTGCCCTGCCGGTATGTCATCCACACTGTCGGCCCCATCTGGCGGGGCGGCGGACACGGTGAGGCGGCGCTGCTGGCCTCCTGCTACCGCAGCGCCCTGATGCTGGCCGTATCCCACGGCTGTCGCAGCGTGGACTTTCCCTCCATCTCCACCGGTGTCTACGGCTACCCGGTGTTACAGGCCGCCCATGTAGCGCTGAAGGCTATCATGGACTTCCTCCGGGAGCACCCGGACATGGAGGTGCGCATGGTCTGCCGCGGCGCGGACACCCTCCACGCCTATCAGGTGGTGTGGAACATGCTCTATCAGGACGTAAAGCCCCATGAGGACTGACGCAAAAAGTCTCCGGCACAGCCGGAGACTTTTTCACAGGCATTTTCAAATCTTGATAAGCTCGTATTCCCTTGTGCCGATGCCGAGCTTCTCACCGTGCTCCAGACAGCTGCGCCAGTCGGTGTCCGGGTGGATGCGCCGGAAGTGGTCATGCGCATGGCCCTCCCCGCCGTCGGCGGCGGAGCCCCGCAGGGGCGTCTGGGCGTTGACCGCGTCCACGCAGGCCATGTCCAGCGCCACTGGGTCGAAGGAGGCGAACATACCCACATTGGGTACGATGGGCATATCGTTTTCCGAACGGCAGTCGCAGTTGGGAGACACGTCGATGACCAGCGCGATGTGGAAGCATGGCCGCCCGTCCACTACGGCCTTGGTGTACTCGGCAATTTTCCGGTTCAGGTTGGTGGTCGTCTCGTCCCAGTTGATCTGCACCGCGTTCTTGGGACAGACGGCGATGCAGCGGCCGCAGCCCACGCATCTGTCGTGGTCGATGACGGCCTTGCCGTCGGTGATGATCGGCGCGCCGTAGGCGCAGACCTTCCGGCACTGGCCGCAGCCCACGCACAGCTTCTGCTTTACATGGGGCTTGCCGGCATTGTGCTGCTCCATCTTACCGGCGCGGCTGCCGCAGCCCATGCCGATATTTTTCAGGCAGCCGCCGAAGCCTGCCTCCTCGTGGCCCTTGAAGTGGGTCAGGGAGATAAACACGTCGGCATCCATGACGGCGCGGCCGATCTTGGCGTTTTTCACGTACTCGCCGCCGGCCACCGGCACCTCCACCTCGTCGTTGCCCTTCAGACCGTCGGCGATGAGGATCTGACAGCCGGTGGTCATGGGGCTGAAGCCGTTGAGCATGGCGCTGTCCAGATGATCCAGCGCGTTCTTCCGCCCGCCCACATACAGGGTATTGCAGTCCGTCAGGAACGGCTTGCCGCCCCGCTCCTTCACAAAGTCCGCCACGGTCTTGGCCCAATTGGGCCGCAGGAACGCCAAATTGCCCGGCTCGCCGAAATGCATTTTGATGGCCACATACTTCTCGCTGAAATCGATATCGCCCATGCCCGCCGTTTTCATCAGCCGGGTCAGCTTCTGCTGCAAATTCTCGTGATAGTCCGCCCGCAGGTCGGCAAAATACACCTTGGATGCCATATTGCGTCCTCGCTTTCGTAGAATGTTTTTTTATGATACCACATTTTCCCCTGTTGTGCTATACTGTTTTTCGGAAGGAGGTGCACCATGCGTATACTGACCCACACCGTCACCGCCGGAGAGGACGGTCTTACCGTCAGGCAGCTGCTCCGCAGCCTGTGGCATATCGATCACAGCCTGCTGAGCCGCCTGAAGTTCCGCGACGCCATCACGCTGAACGGCGCACCCGTCACCGTCCGGGCCGTGGCCCACACCGGCGACCTGCTGTGCGCCGACGTGTCCGATTCCCCCGGCGAGAACCCGCATATTCAACCGGTGGACTTTCCGCTGGACGTTCTATACGAGGATGACGACCTTCTGCTGCTGGACAAGCCCGCCGGCATCGCCATCCACCCCGCCGCCCTGACGGAGGAGACGGCCACCATCGCCGGCGCCGTGGCCCACTACCTGCAAAGCGACAGCTTCCACGCCGTGAACCGGCTGGATCGGGGCACCACCGGTGTCATGGCCGTGGCCAAGACCGGCTTCGTCCACGCCCGCTGCATGACGCTGCTCCATACCGACGGCTTCCAACGGGACTACCGCGCCGTGTGCGACGGCCTGCCCCCTCACCCGGAGGGGGACATCGACCTGCCTCTGGGCCGGGCGGAGGGCTCGCTGCTGAAGCGCTGCCCCGCCCCCGGCGGGCAGTCGGCCCACACCCACTATCAGGTTCTCTCCGCCGCCAACGGACGGGCGCTGCTGCGCCTGACGCCCACCACCGGCCGCACCCACCAGCTGCGGGTACACATGGCCGCCATCGGCTGCCCCCTCACCGGCGACTGGCTCTACGGCACGGAGGACAAGTCTCTCATCGCCCGTCCCGCCCTCCACAGCTATCACCTGCGGATGACGCACCCCGTTACCGGCGCGGTCATCGACGTCACCGCCCCGCTGCCGGAGGATATACAGCGGCTGTTGAAGGAGGAACGTCTATGAATTTTCGCCTGTTAACCGCAAAGGAATACCCCCGCTGGTATCACGACCAGCTATCCGAGGGGACGGCCTCTGGTAGCGGAGGCGGAGTTTCCTGTGCCAGGAGGCAGTGACGCGGAAAACGCACTGCGTCTGCGGCGTATCCAGTTTTATATTCGCAATGGGTTCACTCCCGCCTATATCATGTCCACCTGCGGCATGGTCTGGCAGGCGCTGCTGTGTGGCACTGTCGAACCGTTGGAAAATATCATGGCGCAGCACAAGACGCTGTACGGCGACGTGCGGACAGACGTGGTCATTCCCCTACCCGAGGGGCAGACTCCTCAGCCTCCCTACTGGATGATCTAATAAAGCAACGACCGGCTCACGCCGGTCGTTGCTGTCACAGATCAACTTTTTCATACTGCGCCGCCGCCCTCCGGAACGTAAGCACCGTGCCGATGCCGTAGAGCAGCACGGTGGCGACGAAATACGGCAGCTGCCGCAGCTGGGCGGCGCGGTCAAGATCGTCCAGCCAGCCCAGCGCCGGGAAGTGGGGCAGCGCCTCGCACGCGATCATGGCCGCCGCCATGGGGATCACGGCCTTCAGATACGACACGCCCACCTTGTAGCCGCTTCTGTAGAACGACGGCAGGAACACGGCGTTGAACACGGCGTACAGCAGAAATCCGGCGGCCAGCAGCGCCGCGTTGGGGTCAAGCCCCACCAGATTGTCCTTCCCCGGCTGCAGGTGCACCGCCAGCGCGGCGAACAGTGCCAGCAGCACCAGCGACAGCAGCTCGATAAGCACCGTGAACAGGCACCCGGCCTTCACTGTGTCCCGCTTGGGCACCGGCAGCAGCGCCGAATAGTAGATGTCCTTCTGCTCCCGCATGTTCAGGAACGTGAAGAACAGCCCCAGCGTCACATAGAAAAAGATGACGGTATAGGGGTAGTTGGGGATGAGCACCATCACGCCGAACAGGCAGAAGACGGGCGTCATGGGATGGCACACCAGCCGGATCTGCTTATATAATAGCGCTGTCATCCAGCTCCCTCCTCTCCACGGCCACGATGATGTCCTCCATCGTCTCGCCCTTGTCCCGGAACCTCTCCCTGAAATCCGCCGCGCCGCCGTTATACAGCATCTCGCCGTCCTTGATGAAGGCGATGTGGCTGGCGCACTTCTCCAGATCGGAGGTGATATGGGTGGAGAACAGGATACTCCGCGTCCCGTCCGCCACAATGTGCCGGAACAGCTCCACCAGCTCGTCCCGGGATACGGGATCCAGCCCGCTGGTAGGCTCATCCAGAAGCAGCAGCTCGGCGCCGTGGCTCAGCGCCAGCGCGATCATGTACTTCACCTTCATGCCGCTGGACAGCTGATCCACCCGCTTGCTCTCGTCGATGGCGAACAGCTCCAGATAGTGGCGGTACTTCTTCTCGTCCCAGTTGCTGTAAAACCGCCGGGTCACATCGGTGATGACCCCCACCCTCTTCTTGGGGTAGAAGTCGATGCCGCCCAGCACCACACCGATGCGCCGCCGGATGGCCGCCTCGTTGGCGGCGTAGTCCAGCCCGAAGGCCCGCACCGTACCGCCGTCCGGATGCACCAGCCCCAGAACGGACTTCAGCGTGGTGCTCTTGCCCGCGCCGTTGCGGCCGATGAAGCCCACGATGGCCCCCTGCGGCACGTCCAGCGACACGCCCTTCAGCGTAAACGCGGGATACGTCTTGCGCAGCTCCCGCACCTCCAGCACGTTCACGGCTCCTCCACCGCCCCTTCATCCTCCGGCAGTGCGTCGAACGCCTTGCGCAGCAGGGGATTCAGCTTGTCCGTGGTCTGCAGGGCGATGCCCTTCTTCTTGTCCGCCAGCAGCACCAGCGTATCCCCCGGCTCCAGCCCGAACATGGCCCGCGCCTCCTTGGGGATGACGATCTGCCCCTTGGGCCCCAGCCTGACGCTGCTCATAAAATACCGCTCATCCTTGCCCATATTGCCGCTCCTCTCCGTATAACTGGTATAACTTTTCTTACTTTTGCAACTATACCACCACCGCTGCCTGTTGTCAAGCCCCGGTTTCTGTGGTACAATACGGACAACGAACCGTAAAGGAGCACCGCTATGGATCTCTGCGACCGCAACGACATACAGGCCCTGCTGGCGCGGCACGGCTTCCGCTTCGCCAAGTCTCTGGGACAAAACTTCCTCATCGAGGGCTGGGTGGCGGAGGATATCGCCGCTGCCAGCGGCGCGGACGCCGATACCGGCGTGGTGGAGGTCGGGCCCGGCATCGGCTCTCTCACCACCCGGCTGGCCCGCCGGGCCGGAAAGGTGGTGTCCGTGGAGCTGGATCGCCGCCTGTACCCCGTGCTGGCGGAGACGATGGCGGACTACCCCAACTTCACGCTGGTGGAGGGCGATGTGATGCAGCTGTCCCTGTCCGCGCTGGTGCGGGAGCACCTCGCCGGCCTGCGGCCCGTGCTGTGCGCCAACCTGCCCTATAACATCACCACCCCGTTCCTTACCGCCTGCGTGGAGGCCCGCTGCTTTGACAGCCTGACGGTACTGATCCAGAAGGAGGTGGCCCAGCGCATCTGCGCCGCTCCCGGCACCGCCGACTACGGCGCGTTCACCCTGCTGATGCAGTATTACACCCGGCCGGAGCTGCTGTTCACCGTGCCCAACACCTGCTTCCTCCCGGCCCCCAAGGTGACGTCCGCCGTCATCCGCTGCGCCACCCGCACAGCCCCGCCGGTGCAGGTGCGGTCGGAAACCGCCTTCTGGCGCACGGTGCGGGCGGGCTTCGCCCTGCGGCGGAAAACGCTGGTCAACAGCCTGCAGACCGGCTGGGAGCTGCCCAAGGACACCCTGACGGACATCATCGCCGCCTGCGGCCTTTCCCCCACCGTCCGGGGCGAGCGGCTGGGTCTGGCGGAGTACGCCCGCCTGTCCGACGCGCTGCTGGACGCCGTCCAATAGGTTCACATAACAAAAGCATGGTGCGGTGATACCGCGCCATGCTTTTTTGCTGCACTTTCACGCCAGCCGCCGCCACCGCCGCGCCTGTAACGACCCGATGACAACGGGTACGTTGGATGCCTTGGCAAATGTCTCCGCCCACGGCGGCGACAGCTCCGCATCATCTACTTGGTTGACATAAATTATATCACACAGTCCCTCGGCGCAGATGACCCGCGCCGCCATCTCCGGCGTGATGGACGCCGACCACGGCGCCCCCGCCAGCCGGGCATAGATGGCGGGACGGTGCGCCGCCTGCCGGATAGGCTGCCCGAAGGCGGAGGCCCCCAGCACGCAGACGGTGCGCGTCCGCTCCGGCGGCAGCACCGGCTCCCACGTCTCGTGGGCCTTGGCGGGCAGGCGCTTGGAGCCGTCCGCCTCCACCAGCACGAAGTCCGCCGCCTGCTGCCAGCCCGCGAAGGCCGGGGCCGTCAGCTTTCCCTCCGGCGTATAGCTGCCGGCGCAGGCCGCGCCGTGTGCCGCCAGCGCCGCCGCCAGCTCCTCCGCCGTCCCGGCAAAGGGATACTGGGGCGGCCGCATGATGTGGGTGGTGGTGGCCAGCAGCACCGTGCCGCAGGGCCGCAGCTCCTCTGCCAGCTGGTACAGCAGGCTGGTCTTGCCGCCGCTGCCCATCACCGCCGTCACGCCCCGTCCGACGCCCAGCAATTCCCGCAGCTGCTCCATGTCCGCACCCCCTTTTTTCCTATTGTAACACGCCATTCCCCGCCCTGCAACGCCAAAAGTGGGGTATTTTCCCAAAAAGAAAGGGAAAACTTGACAAAAAAACCGGATGGTGCTATACTCCACGAGTATTGCTTATTGGTAACAAAAGTTACAAATTATTTCAAAAACTGCCGCCGCCCTGTTTAAGAACCGGGCCGGGCGGCCATACTGCGAGGTACTATGGAACGAATCGAAACTGCAGGCCGGCGCGTCGCCCCCGTACACCGCCGCCCCAAGCTGACCCCCGCTTCCGTGTGCCAAGCCATCCACGACGCCCCTTACTGTCTTGCGCGCCTTGTGCGCCGCGGCGTCCGCGCCGTGGGCTACTGGGTGGCATGGACATGGGACGCGGTGGTCACAGACCAGAAACAGATGTATCACAACTTCCTCCGCTCCCGCTTTGTTCAGGGCTGGCGCGCGTTTCTCCACGCGCCGGCGCTGGTGGGCTTTTCCGCGGCGCTGCGGGACAACTGGCTGGTGCGCCTGACGGCCATGACCACCCTGACGGCGGCCATCTTCGTGGGCGTGTCCCTGACCCCCGCCGCCCCCGCGCTGGACGCCATCTGCGTCCTCGTCACCGACTCCGGGCCGCAGGTGGTGTCGCAGGACACGGCGGAGCTGGATCGTGACTACCTCACCATGCGCCGCAGCTTGGGCGGCAGCCACGCCATGCAGTATATCCTCCAGTCCGGCCGCACCGTCACGGTACACCACAACGGCCATACCGTCACCGCCGAAGCCCGGGGCGAGCGCCTGCCGGTCTTTCTGGAGCGCTGCGGCATCCGGCTGGGCAGCGACGAGATGGTGGAGCTGGATCTCACCGGCGACGAGCTGTCCCTGCGCATCAGCAGCTCTCTGACCTACCAGCACTTTGTAACGGTGGAGACGGACTACGCCGTGGAGCGCACCCCCGATCCCCTGATGGACAAGGGCACGGAGACGGTGATCCGCAAGGGCGTCTCCGGCCACATCATCGAGACGTATGAGGACACCATGGTGCGGGGCGAGGTGGTATCCACCCGCTATGTAGGCGCCAGCCACGACACCTCCCACGCCGAGCTGGTCCGCTACGGCACCCGTGTCTACGAGGTGGCCCGCGACGACACCATTGAGCGCGTGGTGCCCAACGCGGACGGCGAGGGCGGCCTCCTCTACTTCAAGTCCGGCGACACCATGACCTACTCCAGGGTCATGACCTGCAGCTCCACCGCCTATTACAGCGGCGGCGACGGCGGCGCCGCGTGGACGACGGCTGTGGGCGCCAGTGTGGGCGTCGGCACCATCGCCGTGGACCCCAAGGTCATCCCCTACTATACCAAAATGTTCATCCAGACCACCAACGGCAGCCGCGTCTACGGCATGGGCACGGCGTTGGACTGCGGCGGCGCCATCAAGGGCAACATCGTGGATCTGTGGTTCCCCACCTACGGGGACTGCCGCAGCTGGGGCCGGCGCAACGTGACCGTGTATATTCTGGACAAGCGCGCCTCCTGAACCCCATCGCTTACCGAACCGCATAAAAAATATCCCGCAGCGGCGCTGCGGGATATTTTTTATTTCTCCACCGCCGCGTTCTCCCGCAGGGGGCATTGCGCCAGCAGTCCCCGCGCCGCCGGCAGGTACTCCTCCAGCGTCCGGGCCTTGCGGATGGCCTTCCGCTCCCGCTCCGCGCCGTCGAAGCTGCCGCCCAGCCAGCTCCACAGCTCCCGCATCCGGTGCAGCACCGGCGTGTCCCCGGACAGCCGCTGCCGGTAGTCCTCCAGCAGCCGGTCATGGAACGCCGTCAGCTCCTGCCGTGAGGCGGCGCTCCCGCCCCTCAGCCGCCGGCATAGTGCCGGATCGGCCGCAAGTCCCCGGCCCAGCATCACCGCCCGCACCTGCGGGTACCGACGGCAGAGCTCCTCCGCCTCCGCCGCCGTGAACAGGTTGCCGTTATACACCGGCGCGTCCCGCCGCACCGCCAACGCCGCTTCAAAGGCGTCCCGGTGTACCGCGCCCCGGTAGAACTCCTTCTGCACCCTCGGGTGGACGATCAGCTCCGACAGGGGGTACTTCTCATAGATAGCCAGCAGCCGCGGCCACTCCGCCGGGTCGTTCTTCCCGATGCGTGTCTTGACGGACACCCGCATGTCCGGCAGCGCGGAAAATATCTCCTCCAGACACCGCTCCAGCTCCTCCGGATAGGCCAGCAGCCCCGCCCCCTTGTGCTTGGCGGTGACGGTGCCGGAGGGGCACCCCAGGTTGAAGTTCACCTCCCGGTACCCCATGGCGTACAGCTCCCGCGCCGCCCACACGAAGTGATCCCCCCGGTTGGTCAGCAGCTGGGGCACGACGTCCCCCTCCCCCTGCGTCACCTCGTCCAGCTCCTTCCGCTGGAACGCCAGATTCCCGTTGGGGGACAGAAACGGCGTAAAGTATTTGTCCGCCCCGCCGAAGATATCCCGCTGCGCCCTGCGCCAGATGTAGGTGGTCAGCCCCTCCATGGGCGCGGCGTACAGTTTTATGTCAATCATCGTATTTCCCCTCCAGCAGCTGCTCCAGCGCCGCGTCCCGCACCGGCGCGCAGTCGTACCCGGCCAGCGCCGGGAACACCTCCCCTACCTGCTCCGGCGCGGCCAGCAGCGCCAGCTTCCGCGCTCGCGGCAGGGTCTTGACGGCGTATTCCAGCCGGGCCGCCGCCGTCTTGCCGCCGCAGCACCACAGCCCCGCCAGCGCCTGAGGCGGATGGGCACGGGTGTACTTTGCGCCCTTTCCCGTCATGTGTAGCGCCATGCGGCGGCGCAGGTCGTTGGTCATCCCGGTATACAGACTGCCGTCCCGGCACACCAGCACATAGACCCAGTACAACGGCTCCGCCCCCTTTCTTCTCCCATCATACCCGATATTTCTTGCATTGGCAACCTCTGTATGGTAAGATACCATGTTGGAAAGCGAGGGATACGATGACCCTTTTTGACTATTATCTCCAATATATGACCGAGGTGTGGGAGGGCAAGCGCCCCGCGCCGGAGGGTATCACCCTGCCGGAGGACGGTGACGAGAGCACCCGCATACAGGCGCTGGGACAGCAGCTGCAGGCCATGGGCATGGCCGCCTTTGTCCGCGCCTGCGCCGCCCAGGACGGCGACGCCCTGCCGGAGGAGCTGTTCACCGAGTGTGCGCCCGTCCCGGATGCGCCCCCCGCCCCGCAGGCGGACGCCGCGCCCTCCGAGCCTGACCCCGACGCCGGCAAGCACGCCTTCGAGGTGTTTCTGGACTGCATCGCCATGGACGATGGACTGGTGCAGTACCTCATCGACGTGCTCAAGCGTATGGATCGCGCCGAGTTCTTTAAGCTGAGCCAGATCACCACCAAGCTGGATCTGGACCCGGAGGAGTTCCTCTACTGGCTGGCCCACCGGCAGGACTACGCCGGTGAGGACGAGCAGATCTGCGCCGCCGTCATGGATGCCGCGCTGCTGCGTCTGGCGCAGGAGGGCCGGCTGGACGTGGTGGCCGCCCTGCTCAGCGGCGACCAGAAGACCTTCGAGGCCCTGCGCTGCGAGGCCCCGGAGCTGGTACACCTGCCCGCCGCCACCTACGACTGGTACGCGCGGCACTATCTGGATCGGGACTATCCCATCCGGCTCATCATGCGCCTGAACGGCGTCAAATTTCCCGAGTGAGGTATCGACTATGCTGGAACAGTACAAAACCCTCGGCGTCAGCGACGCCGTGCTCACCTTCGGCGAGGGCGTTCTCGCCGGCCTGAAAGACCGCTTCGCGTCCATCGACGCCATTGCCGAGGCCAATCAGCTGAAGGTCATCGCCGCCATGCAGAAGAACCGGCTGGCCGCCAATCACTTCAACCTCTCCTCCGGCTACGGCTACGACGACGAGGGCCGCGACAATCTGGAGCGCGTCTACGCCGACTGCTTCGGCACCGAAGCGGCGCTGGTGCGCCCCCAGATCACCTGCGGCACCCACGCGCTGGCGCTGGCGCTGGGCGCCAATCTGCTGCCCGGCGACGAGCTGCTCAGCCCCGTGGGCGGGCCCTACGACACGCTGGAGGAGGTCATCGGCATCCGCCCCTCCGCCGGCTCTCTCCAGGAGTACGGCGTTTCCTACCGGCAGGTGGATCTGCTGCCCGACGGCAGCTTTGACTATGACGGTATTCGGGCCGCCATCCATGAAAAGACCAAGCTCATCACCATCCAGCGCTCCAAGGGCTACGCCACCCGCCCCAGCTTCTCCGTGGATCAAATCGGTGAGCTGATCGCCTTCTGTAAGCAGTGCAAGCCGGATGTCATCTGCATGGTGGACAACTGCTACGGCGAGTTTACCGAGCTGCGGGAGCCGTCCAACGTGGGCGCGGACATGATCGTAGGCAGCCTCATCAAGAATCCCGGCGGCGGTCTGGCCCCCACCGGCGGCTATGTCTGCGGCCGGGCCGACCTCATCGACCGCTGTGCCCGCCGTTTGTCCGCCCCCGGCTTGGGCCGGGAGGTCGGCGCCAATCTGGGCCTGCTGACCCAGCTGTATCAGGGCTTCTTCCTCTCCCCCACCGTCACAGCCTCCGCCGTGAAGGGCGCGGTGTTCGCCGCCGCCTGCTATGAAAAGCTGGGCTTCCGCGTAGTACCCGCCGCCGACGAGACCCGCCACGACATCATTCAGGCCGTGGAGCTGGGCAGCCGCGAGGGTATGGTGGCCTTCTGCAAGGGCATCCAGGCCGCCGCGCCGGTGGACAGCTATGTGACGCCGGAGCCGTGGGCCATGCCCGGCTATGACAGCGAAGTCATCATGGCCGCCGGTGCCTTCGTGCAGGGCAGCTCCATCGAGCTTTCCGCCGACGGCCCCATCCGCCCGCCCTACGCTGTGTACTTTCAGGGCGGCCTGACGTGGTATCACGCCAAGCTCGGTATCCTGATGAGCCTTCAGAAAATGCTGGAGGCCGGCCTCATCTCGCTATAATTATGTAAACTTGCAGAGGTAACTATGCTCCTCCCTAACCACCCTTTTCGACGGCGTCCGCCACCCGCAGCATTCTCCCGGAAATAATATTATGTAAACTTAAAGGAGAATATTATGTGGTTTTGGTTTTCCCTCATCGCTCTGATCTGCTGGAGCGGCTCCGACCTGTTCAGCAAGATCGGCTGTCAGGATGCGGACGATAAGTACAGCCATCTCAAGATGGTCATGGCCGTGGGCCTTGTGATGGGTCTCCACGCGGCCTACGAAATTATCATCAACGGCACGGAGATCAACGGCAGCATCCTTCTCACTTACCTGCCGGTGTCCCTGCTGTACATCAGCTCTATGACCATCGGCTACATCGGCCTGCGGTACATCGAGCTGTCCATCTCCTCCCCCATCTGCAACTCCTCCGGTGCGCTGGTGGCCGTTCTGGCGCTGGCCACCGGCGGTCTGGGCGATCTGGTACCCGCTCAGCTGGTGGCCACGGCGCTGGTCTGCGTGGGCGTCATCGGCCTTGGCATCGTGGAGGCGCGAGAGGACGACGACCTGCGGGCCGCCCGGCAGGAGGCCAGCAACCATCGCTACGCCAAGTCGGTGCTGGCGCTGGCGCTGCCGGTGATCTACTGCCTGTTGGACGCGCTGGGCACCTTTGCCGACAGCCGCGTGCTGGAGACGCTGAACGAGGACAGCGCCAACTGCGCCTATGAGCTGACGTTCCTGCTGGCCGCTATCGTGTGCTTTATCTATGTGGTGCTCATTAAAAAGAGCAAGCTCGTCCCCAAGCGGGAGGGCCCCAAGTACGTGGGCGCTATCTGCGAGACGGCGGGCCAGTTCGCCTACATCTACGCGCTGGCGGACACGGCCCATGTGGCGCTGGCCGCCCCCATCATCTCCGCCTATTGCGTGGCCTCCGTGCTGTGGAGCCGCCTGTTCCTCAAGGAGAAGCTGAGCTGGCGGCACTACGCCATGATCGCGCTGGTGGTGGCCGGCATCGTCATCCTCGGCCTGTACGATGCATAAAGAGCAAAAAAATTCCCCGACACCTGTCGGGGAATTTTTTTGCTCTTTTTACCGCCCGGTCATGACCGTCATGACCTCCAACTCCTCCGGATTCAGGGTCTTCTTCATGGCAAGGCCCTCGTCGATGTCCACATTGACGATCTGCTCGCCGCTGGCGCAGATGATACGGTTGGTCTGCCCTTCTGCCAGCAGCTGCACCGCCTCGTAGCCCATGCGGGTGGCCATGACGCGATCCTTGGCGCTGGCGTTGCCGCCCCGCTGGATGTGGCCCAGAATGGTGACGCGGGGATCAAGCCCCAGCTTCTCCCGGATCTCCTCACCCACGGCGATGCCGCTGGCCGCGCCCTCGGCCACCACAATCATAAAGTTGGTCTTGCCGCTGAGCCGCGCCCGGCGGATCTTCTCGGCCACATGCAGGTCGAAGTCGTATGCCCGCTCCGGCACCAGCACCGCCGTAGCGCCCACGGCCACGCCCACATACAGCGCCAGATACCCGGCCCGGTGGCCCATGACCTCCACCACGGAGCAGCGCTCGTGGGACTGCATGGTGTCCCGTAGCCGGTCGATGCATTCCACCGCCGTGTTGGCGGCGGTATCAAAGCCGATGGTGTAATCGGTGCAGACGATGTCGTTGTCGATGGTGCCGGGGATGCCAACCACAGAGATGCCGAACTTGGACAGATCCTGCGCGCCCCGGAACGTGCCGTCGCCGCCGATGGCCACCAGACCGTCCAGTCCCAGCAGCTTGCAGGTGTTGGCCGCCTTCTGCTGGCCCTCCCTGGTGCGGAACTCATCGCACCGCGCGCTGTACAGGATAGTGCCGCCCCGGTTGATGATGCGGCTGACGCTGGAGTTGTCCATCTCCATAAAGTCGCCGGCGATGAGTCCGGCATAGCCCCGGCGAATGCCCACGCACTCGATGCCCCGGGCCAGCGAGCTGCGCACCACCGCGCGGATGCAGGCGTTCATACCCGGCGCGTCGCCGCCGCTGGTCAGTACGCCGATACGCTTGACTGCATTGTTCATAAGACCTCTACCTCTTTCCCGTCTGGCGGCGCGGCCCGCAGGCCCGCGTCCCCGTATCTCATATTGTATCACGGCGCGAAGCGCCATGGTAGCATCTGTTGTTTTTTCGGCTGCCCGGCCCCGCCGGGCGGGAAAAACGGCGTGCTCCGTATAATGGCCGCCTTGCGGACATTGTACCATACGTTCGGTCTGTTTGCAACAAGCATTTGCGAAAACTTCTTGGACAAACCGCACCTTTTGTGGTATGATAGAAACGGACGGCCACCCGCCGCCCCTCTATTTTCCCGGAAAGGATGAGTCTCCATGCACCCTCAGTTTGCCGAATTCACGCCCCGCTGGTTCAAGCGGGCCTTTGTCTACACCGGCTCCATCGGGGAGTTCCGCTACCGCTTCAAGACCGACAAGGACGCGGGGCTGCTCCACGCCGCCGTCTACTCCCAGCTGTGCTACGAGCTGGCACGGGACGTTGAGGAGCAGGACTTCCCGTGGGACGAGGACGGCGTCCGGCAGCTGCAGGACTGGCTTCAGAGCCGCTATGAGGCCTACTGCGCCGCCAATCCCTGACGGACACCTTGTATAACATACAATGCAAAAACAGGACGCAGACTGTGATCTGCGTCCTGTTCTGCGTTTTTTACTCCGCCAGCGTACCGTCGATATTGACCACCTGCACCGTCAGGGGAATGTCCCTCCCGCAGGCGGCCAGCGCCGTTTTCACTGCGTGCTCCAGCCCGCCGCAGCAGGGCACCTCCATCCGCAGCAGCGTCACGGAGCGGATGTCGTTCTCCCGGAGTATGGCGGTGAGCTTCTCGCTGTAATCCGCCATATCCAGCTTGGGACAGCCGATGAGCAGCGTCCGCCCCGTCAGGAACCGGCGGTGGAAATCGCCGTAGGTGTAGGCGGTGCAGTCGGCGGCGATCAGCAGGTCGCGGCCCGCGAAGGCGGGGCCGTTCACCGGCGCCAGCTTGATCTGCACCGGCCAGTTGGTGAGCTGGCCGGGCACGGGCTCCCCCGCTGCCGCCGGGGTCTTGGCCGCCATCTGGCGGATACGACTGCCGGGACAGCCGCCGGTATGCGCCGCCGCACCGGACGCGGCTCTGGCGGCCTGCGCCGCCTTTACCGCCGCCTCGTCGTAGGCCGGGGCCTCCCGCTCCTCAAAGGTGATGGCGCCGGTGGGACAGGACGGCAGGCAGTCGCCCAGCCCGTCGCAGTAATGCTCCCGCATCAGCTTTGCCTTGCCGTTCACCAGGTCAATGGCCCCCTCGTGGCAGGCGTGGACGCAGCGGCCGCAGCCATTGCACTTTTCCTCGTCGATGTGAATGATCTTTCGGATCATGTGATCCCTCCTGTTCTGTTTGACAACGTCAGTATACCGCCGCCAACCGCGAAAATCATGTTGCATTTGCAACAAAATTACGCCGGAATTTTTTCGGGAATTTCCCGGAACCTGTAAAAATAAATTCATGATATGCTTCAGGTCAATAGCAGGTTCGGCACACCATGAATTTATTTTTACGTTAATTTTATAAAGTTCTGTTGATATATGGTTTTTTACCTGTCGCGCCACGCGCCGCGGGTCAGCAGCGCAAGCATGGGCATCAGCTCCAGACGGCCCGTCAGCATCTCCAGCGACAGGGCGATCTTGCTCAGGGGCGACAGAATGGAAAAGTTTTCCATCGGCCCCAGAATGCCCAGGCCGGGGCCCACGTTGCTGATGCAGGTCAGGGACGCGGCGAAGGACTCCTGAAAGCCGTAGTTGTCCCAGCTGACCACCAGCGCACCGGCCAGCAGCACCGCCATATAGGCCATGATGTAGGCCCCCGTGGATGACACCACCCGCTCCTCCACCGGCTGACCGTCCACCTTGATGACGCTGACGTGGTTGGGATGCACCATCCGCTTCAGCTCACGCACCAGCGACTTCCACAGGATCAGCACCCGGGACAGCTTTATGCCGCCGGAGGTGGAGCCGGCGCAGCCGCCGGTGAACATCAGCACCAGCAGGGCCATACGGCAGAACGTGGGCCACAGGGCGAAGTCCACCGTGGCAAAGCCGGTGGTGGTGATGATGGTCACAGTCTGGAACGCCGCGTCCGTGACGGATTCGCCCAGCGGCACACCGGCCTGCACCCGCAGGCACAGGCAGATCAGCAGCGTGACGCCCACCACGATGGACAGGTAGACCCGCAGCTCCTCGCTGCGCAGGGCGGCGCGGAGGCGTCCGGTGACGGCCAGAAACGGCAGGGAGAAGTTGACGCCGGCCAGAAACGAGAACGCCGTCACGATCCACATCACCGCCGGACTTGCGCCTGACAGCGACGTGTTGTAGATGGAAAAGCCGCCGGTGGCCATGGTGGTAAAGGCGTGGTTGACGGCGGAGAACCACGTCGCCCCCGCCAGACGCAGGCACACCATCTCCAGCACGGTCAGCGCCACATAGATGGCGTAGAGGATCTTGGCGGTGCTGCCCACCTTGGGCACCAGCTTGGACTTGATGGGCCCGGGGCTCTCCGCCCGCATCAGGTATACCGCGCCGTCCCCCAGCTTGGGCATCAGCGCCAGAAACAGCACCAGCACGCCCATGCCGCCCATCCACTGGGTCAGGGAGCGCCACAGCAGAACGCTGCGGGGCAGGTGCTCCACCTCCGGAAACACCGTGGAGCCGGTGGTGGTCAGGCCGGACACCGTTTCAAACACCGCGTCCACATAGTGGGTCAGCGCGCCGGTGAACGCATAGGGCAGCGCACCGGTGAGGGACAGGGCGATCCAGCCCAGCGCCACGGCCATAAAGCCGTCGCGGCTGTGCATCTGCGCCTTTTTTACCGGCACCAGATGCAGCGCCGTGCCCAGCAGGATGCACAGCACCGCCGTGCCGAAAAACGGCAGCCACGCCTCGCCGTACAGCACCGACGCCGCCAGCGGCAGCAGCAGGAAGCCGGCCTCCACCCACAGCACATAGCTGGTGGTATTTGCGATCAGTCGAAAGTTCATAGCAGTACCTCAGTGATGCCGCAGGCTCTGCGGCAAAAGCAGGCACCCCCTGTCTGGCCGCGCAGCCGGCGGGGATGCCCTCTGTCGTGCAATAGATGCTGTCGTGCCATGTACACAGGTGGATTATATATCCCGCAGACGGTACTGTCAAGCGCAAGGGCCGCAGGGACGGAAAGCGGCGGCGCGGCCGAAAAATACTCCCCGGAGTAAACAGTTTCGTGAGAATACTATTTTTCTTGCCGTGCCGCAGGAGTATGTTAAAATTTTTTCATGCACTAAGCAGCAGTTTTAGAGAATTTTTCCTCACTTATACAACTTTTTTGTTTTGATTGACTTTTTTCGTTTTTTGTGGCATTCTTATCTCAACTTAAGCTCTGTTCTGCGCCCACCGGACGGTTGTCCGCGCAGCGCAGACGAAAGGAGGGTTCTGCCTTGAGCAGACTTGATATCAAGAGTCCCAGCCGCGCACAGACGGTGGTGGATAACCTCTACCGCGACGTGGAGCGCCGCATCGCCGCCAGTCCTCCGGGCCTGTGTCCCGTGGACATGTCGCTGGCGTTTCTGACGCTGTGCCACGCCCAGTCCTGCGGCAAGTGCGTGCCCTGCCGCATCGGTCTGGGGCAGCTGAGCAAGCTCATCGAAACGGTGCTGGACGGCTCCGCCGACCTGAGCACCATCGACATCATTGAAAAGACGGCCCGCACCGTTGTGAACACCGCCGACTGCGCCATCGGACGGGACGCGGCGCGGCTGGTGCTGGACGGTCTGGACGGTTTCCGGGACGACTACGAGGAGCACATCCTGCACCACCGGTGTCTGGCCGGTCTGCAGCTGCCGGTCCCCTGTGTGGCGCTGTGTCCCGCCGGCGTGGACGTGCCGGGCTACATGGCACTGGTGGGCGAGGGACGCTACGCCGACGCCGTGCGCCTGATCCGTAAGGACAATCCCTTCCCCACCGCCTGCGCCTACATCTGCGAGCACCCCTGCGAGGCCCGGTGCCGCCGGAACATGATCGACGACGCCATCAATATCCGGGGTCTGAAGCGCTATGCCGTGGATCACGCCGGGGACGTGCCCCAGCCCGTCTGCGCGCCGTCCACCGGCAAAAGGGTGGCCATCATCGGCGGCGGCCCCAGCGGCCTGAGCTGCGCCTACTATCTGGCGCTGATGGGCCACAAGGTCACGGTGTTCGAGGAGCGGGACAAGCTGGGCGGTATGCTGCGCTACGGCATCCCCAGCTACCGGTTCCCCCGGCACCTGCTGGACGCGGAGATCGCGTCCATCCTGTCGTTGGGCATTGAAACCCATACCAACACCACCGTCGGCACCGACGTCTGGGTGGAGGAGCTGCAAAAGGATTACGACTGTCTGTATATCGCCATCGGCGCCCATCAGGAGAAAAAGGTGGGGATCCCCGGCGAGGACAGCAGGAATGTGATGTCCGCCGTGGAGATGCTGCGCTCCATCGGCGACGACGTGATGCCCGACTTCACCGGCAAGCAGGTGGTGGTCATCGGCGGCGGCAACGTGGCCATGGACGTGACCCGCAGCTCCATCCGGCTGGGGGCGGACAAGGTGACATGCGTCTACCGCCGCCGCGTGGAGGACATGACGGCGCTGCCCGACGAGATCACCGGCGCGCTGGCTGAGGGCGCGGAGATCAAGCCGCTGATGGCGCCCGTCCGCATTGAGGCTGATGAGAACGGCTGCGCCGCCGCCCTGTGGGTACAGCCCCAGATCATCGGCGAGGCCGACAAGTCCGGGCGGCCCCGGCCCAACAAGGCCGATCTGCCGGAGGTACGCATCCCGGCGGACATCATCGTGGCGGCCATCGGACAGGGCATCGAGATCCAGGGCTTCGAGCAGGCGGGCGTGCCCATCAAGCGGGGCGTGTTCGTGGCGGGCCTGTCCGGGCAGGTGGGCGATATGGACAACCTGTTCGCCGGCGGCGACTGCGTCACCGGCCCGGCCACGGCCATCCGTGCCATCGCCGCCGGTAAGGTGGCGGCGGCCAACATCGACACGCACCTGGGCTTCCAGCACGAGATCGAGGTGGATGTGGACATCCCGTCGCCGCGGCTGAATAACCGCGGCCCCCACGGACGCATCAACACCACCGAGCGGGAGGCCTGTCAGCGCCGGTGCGACTTTGAGGACATCGAATGCGGCCTGACGGAGGAGGGCGCCCGCACCGAGGCGTCCCGCTGCCTGCGCTGCGACCACTTCGGCTACGGTATTTTCAGAGGAGGGAGGAACGTCAAATGGTAACGCTGACCATCGATGGGCGCACCGTTACGGTGCCGGAGGACACCACCATTCTGGAGGCGGCCCGCTCCATACATATTGACATCCCCACTCTGTGCTATCTGAAGGACATCAACGAGATCGGCGCGTGCCGCATCTGCATGGTGGAGGTGGAGGGTCAGCCCCGGCTCGTCCCCGCCTGCGACAATGTGGTGGACGAGGGTATGGCCGTACACACCAACTCCCCCCGCGTCCGGGAGGCGCGGCGGGTGAACCTGCGGCTGCTGCTGAGCCAGCACGACACCAAGTGTACCAAGTGTACCCGCAGCGGCAACTGCAAGCTCCAGCAGCTCACCAACGACTATAACCTGCTGGGCGAGCACTACATCGACGACCTGCGGAACGCGCCCCCGGATTTCTCCAATCCCGTGGTGCGCATTGAGAACCGCTGCGTCAAGTGCATGCGCTGCATCCAGATCTGCGACAAGGTGCAGACCATGGGCATCTGGGATCTGATGGGCACCGGCTCCCACACCACCGTGGGCGTGGCCCGTACCCGCACGCTGGGCGAGAGCGACTGCACGTTCTGCGGCCAGTGCATCACCCACTGTCCCGTGGGCGGTCTGCAGGAGCACGACGACACCGGCAAGGTCTTCGACGCGCTGGCAGATCCCCAGCGCATCACCGTGGTACAGATGGCGCCCGCCGTCCGGGCGGCGTGGGCGGAGTATTTCCACCTCGATCCCAAGTACGCCTCGGCGGAACGGATGGTCACGGCGCTGAAGACCATGGGCTTCGACTATGTGTTCGACACCAATTTTGCCGCTGATCTGACCATCATGGAGGAGGGCAGCGAGTTCCTGGAGCGCTTTACCCACCGGAACAAGTACCACTGGCCCATGTTCACCAGCTGCTGTCCCGGCTGGGTGCGGTTCGTCAAGAGCCAGTTCCCCGCCTACATCGGCAATCTGTCCACCGCCAAGAGCCCTCAGCAGATGTTCGGCGCGGTGGTCAAGAGCTACTTCGCCGATCAGCTGAACGTGGACCCCAAGAAGCTGTTTGTGGTATCCATCATGCCCTGCACCGCCAAGAAGGCGGAGGCGGCGCTGCCCACCATGAAGGACGCCGAGGGCGACCGGGACGTGGATGTGGTGCTGACCACACGGGAGATCGTCCGGATGTTCCGGGGCGAGCAGATCAACCCCGCCGTCCTGCCGGAGACGCCCTTCGACAGCCCGCTGGGCACCGGTACCGGCGCGGCCGTGGTATTCGGCGCTACCGGCGGCGTCATGGACGCGGCGCTGCGCAGCGCCTACTACATGGTGACGGGCAAAAACCCCAATCCCGACGCCTTCCACTCCGTCCGGGGGCTGGACAGCTGGAAGGAAGCGGTGTTCACCATCCCCGGCGCAGGCGACGTGCGGGTGGCGGTGGTCAGCAGTCTGGGCGCTACCCGGAAGCTGATGAACGCCATTGATGCCGGTGAGGTGGACTACGACTTCGTGGAGGTCATGGCGTGTCCCGGCGGCTGCGCCGGAGGCGGCGGTCAGCCCATCCACGACGGCGTGGAGATGGCGGCGCGGCGCGGCGGCGTGCTGTGGCGTCTCGACCGGACGGCAGATATCCGGTTCTCCCATGAGAACGCCGACGTGCAGGCACTGTACAAGGAGTATCTGCGCCAGCCGCTGGGTCACAAGGCCCATACGCTGCTGCACACCGACCACTTCGGATGGAAGATGCCCAGCGGACACTGATAAGACGCAAAAAGACATCCCGCGCCGGGCGCGGGATGTCTTTTTCGTATGTGGGTCAGCGCTTCAGCGCCTTGCGGATCACCGGGGAGATGGTCACGGCGATAAGGCCGCCGATGGCCGCCGTCACCAGCTGCGGCCAGGAGAAGGACGCGGACATGGTGGCCGCTGCCGCCTCCGGCAACTGTAGGGAGGGGATGGCCACCTTCGTCACCAGCAGGAACAGCACCGCGAACTTGCACACGGCGGCTGCGGCCACGGCCAGATAGCTCCGCAGACCCAGCGGCTTGCCGCCGGCGATGAAATGGAGCAGCAGCACCAGCACCAGATTGCCCACGGCGATGAAGGGCACGATCACCAGCTTGGCGGGGCCTACGCCCACCAGAAACGCGCAGAACGGGCTGGCGATGGCCACCACCGCGCCGCACCATGCGCCGCCCACCAGCGTGGACACGCCCAGTACCAGATTGACGCAGGAGCCGGTGACGAACTGGCCCAGCGGCTTGGTGGCCCACTGCAGCGCCACCAGCAGGGCGATCATCACCGCCGTTTCGGCGATCCAGAGGGTTTTATTATTCATTGAAAGCACTTCCTTTTTGTTTTTCTCTATGATATCATGTCTTACAGAAAATTTCGTTGCCATGGCAACGAAAAAGGAGGTGCCGGCATGGACATCGATACGGGGCTGCTGCGGCGCACGGCGCTGTTCCACGGCATGGAGGACGGGGACATACGGCGGCTGCTGGACTGTCTCCACTGTCCGGTGCGGCGGTACGGACGGGGTGAGTTTCTGTGGCACGCCGGGGACGCGGTGCCCATGGCGGGCATCGTGCTGTCCGGCTGCGTGGACGCGGTGCAGTACGGTGAGGACGGCGGGGCGGTGCTGACCGTCCGGCAGGAAAAGGGCGGCGTGTTCGGCGACCTGCTGATGGCGGCGGGACAGGCCAGCCCCCTGTCGCTGGTGGCCTCCGCCGAGGGGGCGGAGGTGCTGTTCCTGCCGCTGGAGGGCATTCTGTCCGACTGCGGGCGGGGCTGCGCCTGCCACATCGCGCTGCGGCGGAACCTGCTGGCGGAGACGGCCAGCAAGTTCTGGCAGCTGCGGCAGCGGGTGGTCTATCTGACGGAGCCGCAGCTGCGGCGGCGCATTCTGCTGTTCCTCCGCGACCGGCGGGAGGAGACAGGCAGCGACTACTTCCGGCTGCCCTACTCCCGGCAGGAGATGGCGGAGATGCTGGGCGTCAACCGCAGCGCCCTGTCCCGGGAGCTGGGGCGGATGCAGCGGGAGGGCCTGCTGGAGTTCTACCGCAGCAGCTTCCGGCTCAAGGAGGGCAGCCGGTAACATGAGAAGCCCCCTCCGCGCCGTGGCGCGGAGGGGGGCAAAATCGCAAAATAAAAAAACGGGTTTTATTTTGCGATCTTGGTCGCTGCGGCGGGTGATCGAACGCGAAAGGGAACCCTGACGGTTCCCTTTCACACTATCCTTCCCTCCGATACCTGTGACCGGGCAGGTTCTTTGACAGGCAGAAACCCCCCGCTCTGCGCGGCGCGGAGAGGGGGGTGTTTTTGGGGGTTCTGCTTACCGGAACAGGCCCACGCCCAGAATGACGGCGCCCAGCACCACCAGCACCACGCCGGTGGCGCGGTTCAGCGTCCTGGGCTGCGCCTTGTTGGCGAACACGGCGGCAATACGCGCCCAGACCAGCGTGAACACCACGCACAGCGCCCAGACCGTCCAGTCCGGCGCGCCGCCGATGGCGAAGTGGGATACCGCGCCGGTGAGCGCGGTGAATGTCATGATGAACACGCTGGTACCCACCGCCGTTTTCAGCTCGTAGCCCAGCACACTGGTGAGGATCAGCAGCATCATCATGCCGCCGCCCGCGCCGATGAAGCCGCAGATGAAGCCGATGAGCGCACCGCAGACCAGCGACTGGCACACCCGCTTTTTCGCCGACACGCCCAGCATGGCCTCCTTGGTGGTCATCACCGGGCGGACGATGAACTTGATACCCAGCAGGAACGTCATGAACACGGAGAAATTGCCCATGGTGCGGGAGGGCACCAGACTGGCGATATAGCTACCCACCACCGTGAACGCCAGTACGCTGACCATCATAATGAGGCCGTTTTTCACGTCCAGATTCTTATTTTTATGGTAGGTATAGGCCGAGACGGCGCTGGCCAGCACGTCCGAGGACAGAGCGATGCCCACCGCCATGTAGGGCTCCATGTCCAGAAACGTGATGAGCATGGGGCTGATGACCGCCGCGGCGCTCATGCCGGCGAAGCCGGTGCCCAGGCCCGCGCCCATACCGGCGAAAAACGTCACAAGGATCGTGATAAGAAGCTGCATATTCGGTACTCCCTCCTCTGTCCGGCTGCGCCGGACAGCACATATTCTACTCTACCACAGCGCGGGGCGCGTGTCAAGTCCGGGCGGAAAAAGAGATCCCGCAAAATGGAAAAAACGACCCTCCGCGCACCGGCGCGGAGGGTCGTTCAAAGAGGGCAGTCTTACACCTGACCGGACTTGATGCGGTCGAACTCGCTGTCCATGTCGGCGTTGGGCTTCTTCGTCAGCAGGGACACCACCACGATGACCAGCGCGCTGAACAGGAAGGCGGGCAGCAGCTCATACAGGCCGAACACACCGCCCAGCGGCTTCAGCACGCCGCGCCAGAAGAACACCATGGCGCCGCCGGCCACCATACCGGCGATGGCGCCGGCGCGGGTGGTGCCCTTCCAGAACAGGGAGAACAGCATCAGCGGGCCGAAGGCCGCACCGAAGCCCGCCCACGCAAAGGCGGTGATGCCGAAGATGGTGGAGTTGGAGTTCCACGCGATGGCCATGGCCACCAGCGTAATGAGCATCAGGGTGATGCGGGAGCACCACATGACCTGCTTCTCCGTGGCGTCCTTCTTCACGATGCCGCGGTAGATGTTCTGGCTGACGGCGCTGGCCGTGATAAGCAGGTAGGAGTCGGAGGACGAGATGGCCGCCGCCAGCACGCCGGCGCAGGCGAAGCCCGCCAGCACCGGGGGCAGGAACAGGATGGCCGCGTCCACGAAGATGTTCTCGGCGTCGCTGTTGGACAGGTAGTCCAGGCCCACGATGCTGCGGCCCACGATGCCGATGAACACGGCGGCCGCCATGGAAATGACCACCCAGACGATGGCCACGCGGCGGGAGAGCTTCAGCTCCTTTTCAGAGCGGATGCCCATGAACCGCAGCAGCACCTGAGGCATGCCGAAGTAGCCGAGGCCCCACGCAAGGCAGGACACGATGGACAGCACACCGTAGGGACGGGCGGCGCCGAACACGTCTACCTCCGTGGCGGAGGGGGTGGCGGACCGGACGAGGGAGAAGAAGCCGTCGATGCTCTCGGCGTTCTGAATGGCGGCGGACAGGCCGCCGGCAGCGCCCACGGACATGATAAGGATCAGCACCAGCACCGTGACCATCACCACAGCCTGCATGAAGTCGGAGGCGCTCTCCGCCAGGAAGCCGCCCAGAAACGTATACAGCAGCACAAAGGCCGCCGCCACGATCATCATGCTCTGGTAGGACAGGCCGAACAGGTTGGCGAACAGCTTGCCGCAGGTGCTGAGGCACTGGGCCGCGTAGACGGAGAAGAAGATGATGATAATGAGGGAGGACAGCACCATCAGGGTCTTATGCCTGCCCTCGTGATACCGCTTGGAGAAGAAGTCCGGCACGGTGAAGGCGTTCACGGCGATGCTGTACCGCCGCAGACGGCGGGAGGTGATGAGGAAGTTCAGGTAGGTACCCAGCGCAAGGCCGATGCACGTCCAGCCCGCGTCGGCAAGGCCCGTCCAGTAGGCAAGGCCCGGCAGGCCCATCAGCAGATAGCCGGACATGTCCGACGCCTCGGCGCTGAAGGCCGTGACCCACGGCCCAAGGCTGCGGCCGCCCAGAAAATACGCCTCCGCGTCCTTATTGGCGCGGCGGGCAAACACGATGCCGATAACGACCACCGCCAGCATATACAGTGCCATGGCCAGCAGATGCTGCAAATTCGTTCCATCCATGGGAAATTCCTCCTTGACAATCGACACATGAAGATTTATAATGTGTCTCATAAAGATTTTGAATGCATGGGCGTATCATAGCACCATGTGCATAAAAATGCAAGGGGTAAATTCACAAAATGGACACAAAAAAGTATGCTGTCGTCGAAAAAGTGGTGGAAAAGGCGTCGCTGACCAGAGCGGCGGAGGAGCTGGGCCTGACCCAGTCCGGTGTGAGCCACATCGTGGCCGCCGTGGAGGCGGAGCTGGGTCTGCCCCTTCTCAAGCGCACCCGCACCGGGGCGCGGCTGACGCCGGAGGGCGAGCGCATCATGCCCCACATCCGGGCCATCGTGGCGGAGGAGCGGCTGCTGTACCAGACGGCGGAGGAGCTGCACACGCTGGTGGCGGGCAAGGTGCGGGTGGGCACGTTCACCAGCGTGGCCACCCACTGGCTGCCGGCCATGATGATGCAGTTCCAGCAGGAGCACCCGCAGGTGGAGTTCGAGCTGTTCAACGGCGACTACCACGACGTGGACCGGTGGCTGGCGGACGGCAGCGTGGATCTGGCCTTCGCGGCGCTGCCGGCGGAGGGGGACAGCCGGTGCGTGCCGCTGTACCGGGACGAGCTGGTGGCCGTGCTGCCCAAGGGGCACCGGCTGTGCGCCCTGCCGGTGTGTCCGGCGGCGGAGATCGCGCGGGAGCCTATCATCTCCCTGCTGGAGACATCCAACCACGACGTAAGGCGGGCGCTGGACGCCGTGGGCGCCAAGCCGGACATCCGGTTCCGCACCAAGGACGACTACGCCGTGATCGCCATGGTGCGGCAGGGGCTGGGCGTCAGCATCATGCCGTCCCTGCTGCTGCGGGGCAACAATGAGGGCGTGGAGCTGAGGCCGCTGGATCCGCCGGCCTACCGCACCATCGCGCTGGCCGCCGGCAGCGTGGAGGCCGGGCCTGCCGCCCGGCAGTTCGCGGAATTCGCCCGCGCATGGGTGCGGGAGAACGCATAAAAAACAGTCCCCCGGTGGGGGACTGTTTTTTTTACGGTATGGTCTTTCGGGCGGCGGCAAGCAGGGCGGCACGGTCGTTGGGCAGGGCGCCGTCCAGCACCTGCGCCAGCAGCGCGTCCAGCGTGTGGCCGACGGCGGGGCCGCGCAAGCCCAGCGCCAGCATGTCCCGTCCGTCCACCGCCAGATCCCGCAGGGAGAAGCACGCCTGCTTTGCCAGCAGGGCGTCCAGTATCGCCTCCGCTCTGTCGAGCTCCGCCAGGCGGCCGCGATAGGCCGGGTGCTGGGCCAGATTGTCCGCCCGCTTTATCGCCAGCAGGCGGCGGAACGTGTCCTCCCCCAGCTGGTGGACGGCCCGGGCGATGGCCCTTTCCGTCCGGGGAATGTCCCGGTCGTGCCACTGCACCAGCGTCACGATCTCATGGGCGGTGCGCTTGTCCATCCGCAGGCGGCGGCAGAGCTCCTCCGCCAGCGATGCCGACACCTTGGGGTGGCCGTAAAAATGTCCCACGCCCTGGTCGTCCACGGTGAAGCAGGCGGGCTTGCCCACGTCGTGAAGCAGCATGGCCCAGCGCAGCACCGGCTCCGGCGGGATGGCCGCCACAGAGCGGGCGGTGTGCTCCCACACGTCGTACAGATGGTGGCGGTTCCGCTGGTCAAGCCCCACGCAGGGCAGCAGCTCCGGTAAGAACACGCCCAGCACGTCGGGGTACGCCAGCAGCACCGGCAGCACATGAGCGCCGCACAGCAGACGATCCGTCTCCGACAGCAGGCGCTCGGCGGCGATGTCCCGCAGCAGCGGGGCGCAGCGGTGCAGCGCGGCGGCGGTGCGCTCCTCCACGGTAAAGCCCAGCACCGACGAAAAGCGCAGCGTCCGCATGATGCGCAGGGCGTCCTCGCCGAAGCGCCTGTCCGGGTCGCCCACGCAGCGCAGGACGCCCCGGCGCAGGTCGTCCTGCCCGCCGTACAGGTCGGTGAGCGCGCCCCGGACATCCATGGCCATGGCGTTTACCGTCAGGTCGCGGCGGCAGAGATCCTCCGCCAGCGAATCGGAAAAATACACGGCGTCGGGGCGGCGATGGTCGGAATACGGCCCGTCGGCGCGGAAGGTGGTGACCTCCACGGAAAGGCCGTCCTGCCGGACGGTGACGGTGCCGTGACGCAGGCCCGTGGGGATGCTGTGTCCGGCGAACAGCGCGGCGGTCTGCTCCGGACGGGCGGCGGTGGTCACATCCCAGTCCTCCGGCGTCCGGCCCAGCAGGGTGTCGCGGACGCAGCCGCCCACCGCGTAGGCCGGGAAGCCCGCCTGCTCCAGCCGGGTCAGGACGGCGCTGACCTGCGCAGGGAACATATTGACCGCCTCCTTTCGCCCCGTAACGCCCAAAAACCGGCAAAAAAGCCGGTTGCACTTCCTGTTCGGGTGTACTATAATTAGATGTTACCATCAGTTTACAGAATTGTCAATTTTGGTATATCTTATTCCGGCGCTGCGCGCCGTTTGGAGGTCTTTTCTATGATGCATCCCGCTGCGGATATCCGCACACTGTTACAGCCCGGCCGGCGCGTCCATCTGGCCGGCATCGGCGGCGTGTCCATGTGCGCGCTGGCCGAGGTGCTGCAGGGCATGGGCCTTGTGGTGCAGGGCTCCGACATGACGGACAGCGATACGGTGCGGCACCTGCGCTCCGTGGGCATTGAGGTGGCCATCGGCCACTCCGCCGAGAATCTGAAAAGCTGCGACGCGGTGATCCGCACCGCCGCCATCCACGACGGCAACCCGGAGATCGCCGGGGCCATCGCGCGGGGCATCCCCGTATACGAGCGGGCGCAGGCGTGGGGCGGCATCATGCGGGGCTACCGCAACGCCCTGTGCGTGTCCGGCACCCACGGCAAGACCACCACCACGTCCATGGCCGCCCACATCTTTATGGCGGCGCAGAAGGATCCCACCGTTATGATCGGCGGCACCCTGCCGCTGCTGCACGCCGGCTACCGGGTGGGACAGGGGGACACCATCATTCTGGAGAGCTGCGAATACTGCAACTCGTTCCTGAACTTCTTCCCCACGGTGGCGGTGATCCTCAACGTACACGCCGACCATCTGGACTTCTTCAAGGATCTGGCCGATATTGAACACTCCTTCCACCGTTTTGCGGAGCTGGTGCCTGCCGGTACCGGCAAGGTCGTGGTCAATTGGGACGATGAGGGCGCTCGCGCCGCCGTAGAGGGGCTGGATCGTCCCATGTTCACCTACAGCGTCAAAGACCGCGACACCGACTGCTATGCCGACAACGTGGCGTTCTTCGATGGGTACGGCGAGTTCGACATCATCATCCGGGGGCAGCGCTACGCCCATGTGGCGCTGCACGTTCCCGGTAAGCACAATGTATCCAACGCGCTGGCGGCGGCCGCCGCCGCCTATCTGCTGGGGGTGGACGGCAGCGCCGTGGAGGCGGGGCTTGCGTCCTTCACCGGCGCGGGACGGCGGTTCGAGCACAAGGGCGTCTATCACGGGGCGGAGGTGTACGACGACTACGCCCACCATCCCGACGAGCTGGAGGCCCTGCTCAACGCGGTGCAGCCCCTGCCCCACAAGCGGCTGATCTGCGCATTCCAGCCCCACACCTACACCCGCACCGCCGCGCTGTTCGACGATTTCGTCCGGGTGCTTCGCCGCCCCGACAAGGTGATCTTGGCGGAGATCTACGCCGCACGGGAGAAAAACGAGCTGGGCATCTCCTCCCGGGATCTGGCGGCCCGCATTCCCGGCGCCGTGTACTGCTCCACGCTGGAGCAGGTGACGGAGGAGCTGGCCAAGCTGGCCCAGCCGGGGGATATGCTGCTGACCGTGGGCGCGGGGGACATCTACCGCGCCGGGGAAATGCTGCTGAAGCGGGGTGACGCGGAATGACCCTCTCCCCTGTTTACCGCAACACCCGGCCGGCCGGCGAGCTGCCGGCGCAGGAGGCCGCAGCCTTCGGCCTGCTGGAGCGGCTGGGCATCGACTACGACCGGGTGAGCCACGACGCCGCCTTCAATATGGAGCTGTGCGCCGAGGTGGGCCGGGCGCTGAACGTCAGCGTGTGCAAGAACCTGTTTCTGTGCAACCGGCAGAAAACCAGCTTCTACCTGCTGTGCATGATGCCGGACAAGCCGTTCCGCACCAAGGATCTCAGCGCCCAGATCAACTCCTCCCGGCTGAGCTTCGCGCCGGAGGAGCTGCTGTGGGAGCTGCTGCACTGCACCCCCGGCTCCGCCACCATTCTGGGTCTTGCCAACGACACAGAGCACCGGGTGCAGCCGCTCATCGACCGGGAGGTCTATGACGCGCCGTACTTCTCCTGCCACCCCTGCATCTGTACCAGTACGCTGAAGCTGAAGACCGCCGACGTGCTGGACAGGCTGCTGCCCTATACCGGCCACACGCCCACGGTGGTGGACTTGTAAAGATATAAATATGGCGTCCGCCGATGGCGGACGCCATATTTTTGCCATATTTTCTTGCATTTTACACAAAAACCTCTTGCGCTCGGAAACGTTTTCAGCTATACTAACCGTATTCCCACCGGTGCGCCGCACTCCACTTCTTGCGCCGCACCGGCAAATGAAAAGGAGGAATGGGCCGCTGTGGCTGGCGGTGCGGCAGTGTGGAGACCTGTCGTAAGGCGCGAGGGACTTTCCGCCCCGCGTGAGGCTGTCGTCTGCGGAGGCAGGGCAGCTACAGTCAGGTAGTTATGGCAAAGGTGGTTCTGAAGGATCTGAAGAAGGTCTATCCCAACACCGAGAAGAAGAAAAAGGTCAAGAAGGGCGAGGAGCCAGCGGAGAAGAAGAACAATCTCCAGATCACCGACGAGGGCGTCGTGGCGGTGCAGCAGTTCAATCTGGAGATCGCGGACAAGGAGTTCATCGTGCTGGTGGGCCCCTCCGGCTGCGGCAAGTCCACCACCCTGCGGATGATCGCCGGGCTGGAGGACATCACCTCCGGTGAGCTGTGGATCGGCGACAAGCTGATGAACGACGTGGAGCCAAAGGATCGGGACATCGCCATGGTGTTTCAGAACTACGCCCTGTATCCCCACATGACCGTGTATGAGAACATGGCGTTCTCCCTGAAGCTGAAGAAGGTCCCCAAGGACGAGATCGACCGGAAGGTACGGGAGGCCGCTGAGATCCTGGACATCACCCAATACCTCGACCGCAAGCCCAAGGCGCTGTCCGGCGGCCAGCGCCAGCGTGTGGCCATCGGCCGCGCCATCGTCCGCGACCCCGCCGTGTTCCTGATGGACGAGCCGCTGTCCAATCTGGACGCCAAGCTGCGCAACCAGATGCGCGCCGAGATCATCAAGCTGCGCCAGCGCATCGACACCACGTTTATCTACGTCACTCACGACCAGACCGAGGCCATGACGCTGGGCGACCGCATCGTCATCATGAAGGACGGCTTCATCCAGCAGATCGGCACGCCGCAGGAGGTGTTCGACCATCCCGCCAACCTGTTCGTGGCCGGCTTTATCGGTACGCCGCAGATGAATCTGTTCGACGCACGGCTGGTAAAGCAGGACGGCAGGTACGCCGTGGCCATCGACGGCATCACCGTGGAGCTGGCAGACGACAAGCAGGCGCGTCTGAGCGCGAAGAACGTGGAGGAGCAGGATATCGTGCTGGGCGTCCGCCCCGACCATATCATGCTGTGCGCTGAGGGCGTCAAGGGCAAGGTGGACGTCAGCGAGCTGATGGGCTCGTCCGTGCATCTGCACATCTCCACCAACGGCCACGACGTAGTGGTCATCGTCCCCACCAACGGCAATGCCGCCCACTTCCCCATGGGCAGCGAGGTCAACATGATCTTCGGCGGCAACGTGGCCCATGTGTTCAGCAAGGAAACGGAGAAGAATCTGGAGTGGTAACGCCCCCCCTGAAACAAAAAAAGCAGTCCCCGCGCCGCAGGCGCGGGGACTGCTTTTTTTACTTGTTCTTCTCGTAAAGCACGGCCAGACCGTACAGCAGCAGATCCTCGTTGAGCAGGATCTCGTGGGTACAGATGGGGACGATACAGCGGGCCAGCCCGCCGGTGGCCACCACGGTGGCCTGCTGCCCCAGCTCGGACTCCATGCGGTCGATCATGCCGTCCAGCAGCAGGGCCGTGCCCAGAATACTGCCGCTTTTCATGCAGTCCACCGTGTTGGTGCCGATGGCTCTGGGGGGGGCGTCCAGCGAGATGCTGGGCAGCAGCGACGTGTGGGATGCCAGCGCGGACAGGGAGAGCTGGACGCCGGGGATGATGGCACCGCCCCGGAACGCGCCGTCCGCGTCCACCACCGTGACGGTGGTGGCGGTGCCCATGTCGACGAGGATCAGCGGCGGCTGGTAGATATCCAGCGCGCCCACCGCCGCCACCAGCAGGTCGCTGCCCAGTGTGGCGGGATCGTCCAGACGCACCGTCAGATCGGAGCGGATGTCCGGCCCCACCACCATGGGCTCGATGCCGGAGAGCATCTTCACCGCCTCCGACAGGGAGCGGGTCACCTGCGGCACAACGGAGGAGATGATGGCGCCGTCAAAGGCGTCGGGCGCGATGTGGGCGAACTCCAGCAGGCGGCTGATGGTCACGGCGTACTCCGCGCCGGTGGTGAGCCGGTTGGTGGCCATGCGGCAGAGGTACCGGATGTCCCGGCCCTCCATGCAGCCCATGACGATGTGGGTGTTCCCGATGTCCAGCGCAAGGATCATGACGTTATCCCCCTTACTTTCCGTTCTGCACCGCCGTCCTGCGGGCGGCCAGCTTGCCGCGGCTGAACACCACGGCCTTGGCGATGACGGCGCCGGTGAAGAAGCAGACGATGGCTTCGATCAGGCCGTTGACGCCCACAAAGGCGATGACGAACAGGAACGGGTTGGCGCTGCCGAGGGCCTGCACGATGTTCTGGATGAACTCCGTGTGGTAGAAGCACAGGCACAGGGTGGTCATGAAGAACACGGTGTTGCACAGCGCGCCGCACAGGCCGGCGGCGCCGAAAGACCACAGGCGGCTCTTATCCACCTTGCTGAGGGCCTTGAATGCCAGACCGCAGAGCCAGCCCGCCAGAATACGGGTGGGGACGCAGACCAGAAACGTGTAGATGGGGTTGATGCCCAGCAGCACCACGCCGAAAGAGCTTTTGCCGAAGCACTCCCAGAAGCTGATGAGGCCGAACACACCGCCCAGCAGCGCACCGGCGGCGGGGCCCATAACGATGGCGCCCACGATGACCGGCACCAGCATGATGGTGATCTCCAGACCGGCGGTCTTGATCATGCCAAGACCTGTCAGCTCCAGAAGCAGCATGATGGCGATGAGCACCGACAGCTGCACCATGTCCTGCACGGACAGTTTCGTGCGAGGGGACTCGCACTTCATGATCTCGTTATTCATATTTTACCTCCTGCTGCCGCCTCCGTCCAGCAGAGTGCGGCGCGTGGTATTATGATACTATATTTTTTCGCATTTGCAAGTGCAAAATAGTAACAATTTTCCGCGGAAAAAATCAAGTATTAAATGCGCACAATTTTTCACTTCTTGTTTTGTCTAATTTTGACAAGCCAATATGGCCGCCGTCATATCCCATGGTCGGCAGCCTGTGTATTTTCCTGTTCAGTTCTCCGTGTTCCGCTCTGCTCACGCCCTCTCCCTTTGAATGTCCGCTGTGCTGGTTTCTTCCTGTTACGCGCTCAGTCCGATCTCTCGCAGGCACTCCCGGAACATGACCTCGCTGCTCTTGTACCCCAAGATTTTTCGAGGATAGTTGTTAATCCATTCCTCCGTGGCCGCGATCTCCGCTGCGCTGACCTTGGAGAAATCTGTGCCTTTCGGATGACGCCGCCTGATCATGCTGTTGGCGTTCTCGTTGCTCCCCCGTTCCCACGAAGAATACGGATGGCAGTAGTATACCTTGGTGCGCGGGATGGTCTTATTGACGGCGCTCCGCTCCAGCACCTCCGCCGCCGAAAATTCCGTTCCGTTGTCAAAGGTGATGCTTTTGAAGATTGCCCTAAACCGTCTGGCACCGCATTTCCGCTCCAGCGCATCCAGCGCCTTGACCACGGTTTCCGCCTTTCTGTTTGGTATTCCTATAATGATGTCTTTTCGCGTCTTGCGCTCATTCAGGGTCAGCAGGGCGCTGGTGGTCTTGCACTTGCCCTTGCCGCTGTACACGGTGTCGCCCTCCCAATGCCCGAACTCCTCGCGGCTCTCCACCTCCGGCGGGCGTTGCTCAATGCTCTCACCCGCAGAGGCCCGCGCCTGATCTTTCTTGGTCTTGACCTTTTTGTATTTCTGCTTCACCTTGCCCCGGCGCGGCAAATCCACCTGTGTGATGTGGAGAAAGAGACCCTTTTTGATGTAGCTGTAGATCGTCGCCACGGAAACGGATGTCTCGAATGTCCGCCCCTCCAGCATTGCATATCCGAGGACAGCGGCAGGGCTGCATTCCCGCTCCGTGATCGTTGTCTCAATGTAGTTTGCCAGCTCGTGATCTTTGCCGATCTTCAAGTCCGGCCCTTTCTCCCGCAAGTGTTCCTGATACCGCGCTTCCGCGATGTCCGGGCTGTACGCCGTCACCATTTCCCACGTCCCGCCGTCCAACCGTTCATACTCCCCGCGCTTCAATTCCCGATACACGGTTGAAATGTGGACGCGCAGCTTCTCCGCGATCTCGCGCGGCTTCATTCCCATGCGCTGCCACTTTTCAATCCGCAGCCTGTCGTTCTTGCTCAGATGCTTAAAGGTTCTCTTTCCACTCCGCATCGTAAAATCTCCTTTCTCGATCATCCGTGCAGGGCGGTGTCGGCGTTCCCGTTCCGCTCTGTCGCTTTTTGTCTTATTATGATACCCACAAAATCGGCATTGTGCAACAGCATTTTTTCGGCGTATACGCACAAAAAATCCCCCGGCTGCTATATCTATGAGTATAGCAGCCGGGGGTAATTTCAGTTATTCAGTTCCTTTTCTCCGTCCGTTTTGCCGGGGTTGTCCTCCACAAAGATGCCGCCCAGCGTACCGATTGTGCTGTCCACGGCGATGTCCAGTTCCTTAACCGCCGCCTCGATCATGGCCTTTACCTCTGCCGTGACCTTAATGCCCTTTGCTTCAAGCATCTGCACCACATAATCGTACTTCGGGATGGGCAGCGCACCGGCCTCGCGCTGCTTCTCCGCCGCCTTGACCAGAACGGTGACAATGCCGTACAGGCGCTTGTCTTTCAGCCAAGGGATGCCGGTCTTGATCAGCCACGGAACGGCCACGCCGGTGAAGAACAGGCCGAGGATGGCAAAAATGGCCTCAATGACAATGTTGATGATGTCGGGAATGATCTGTGCCATGGTGTGTACCTCCTTACACTTTCGTCAGATATTTCTTGTCCACGTTTCCTGTGATTGCGCCGCTTTTCAGCGTGGAAACTGAAATGCGGTCGCCGCTGATTGCCCGGACATACAGCTTTGCGCTGTACACCCACGAGGAGAATTTGCGCGTGGTGCCGTAGACTGTGGCAGCCTTGTCCATCGTCACCTGATCGCCCACGGCCAGCGCCGCCGCTTCGGTCTTGATGTCCGCCGCGTCCACCCAGCCGTACACGGTGCTTCCGCCGCCGCTCACGGCGACAAGGTGATACGGATGCCTGCTCACAAGCGGCTGATATACCTGCGTCACCTTGGCCTTGCCCGGCTTGCACGGTTTGCCCACGGTGCTGTTTGCGCTGGTGTAGTGCCTCTCGCCGGTGAATGTCACGATGTCGCCCACCTTGCACCCGCCGCCCTTGGCCGGTGCAGCGTCCGCCGCAGTCCCGCCGCCGGTCGCCTCCTTTCCGCCGTACTTCGGTACGCCGTAGCCGCGAATGTACCGTCCGTTCACAGAAATGGTGCGGCGCTTCACGCTGTCGGAGTAGTTGCCCTCAATGACGGTGATGCTTGTCCCGCTGACCTTTTCCACGATGCCCACATGATCGGCGCTGCCGGTGCAGTCTCCCACGCCGCTGTCCTGCCAGTCGTAGAAAATATAGTCGCCGGGCTTCGGCACATAAGCGTCGTTCTCCTGCCAGCTCCCCAGCTTCTTGAACAGCTCGATGTGCTTTCCGCAGCCGCACTCCGTCGGGATGATGTCGGTCATTCCCGCCGCGATGGCGACGGCGCTTGCGAACGTGCTGCACCATGCGTCCGTGTACTTCACGGCGTAGCCACGGGCCAGCGGCTTGTGACTGTTGTACAGGTCGATGATCTTTCTGTGGCTTCCGTCGCTCTCTTTGCATCCGATGTAGCTCTGGGCGATGCTCACGATCTTCTGCCGCTGTTCTTGTTCCGTCATGGGCTTTCCTCCGCTTCCTGCGGCGCTCCCTGCCGCATACTTGTCGTAATACTTCTGGCCGAACGCAGCTCGCCGGGCCTGCGCCGCCTCGCTCTGATCTGCCGGGCGCTCAAATTTCAGCAGCACCGCGTCCGATGCTGCCCGGACGCTTCCAGCCGTTTTCAGCACGGCCAGCACCGTCTTATAGCCCTCCCGCAGCTCTTTCATCAGGAAATCAAGCTGCATTTCCAGATCGCCTATGCTCTTTCGGCAGCATTGGGCATAGTCCAGCAGCTCTGCCTTGCGGGAGCAGTATGTCCATTGAGCAAGGCCATAGCCCGCCTTATCCGTTGCGAAGAACTGATACTTGCCGCTGTCCACCGCCGCCGTATAGCTTGCGTCGGTCACGCCAAGCCTTTTTTCATATAGGTTCTCCACGTTGTTCGGGATAAGGCCGCTCTCCGCATACAGGTTTCCCATCAGACCGGCGGTGCCAAAGTCGTTCAGCCCCGCTCCTTTCAGATAATTCCAGATTTTCTCCTCGTTGTTCTTTCCTGCCAGCATGATCTATCCCTCCTCACGGTTCCTCTGTCTGCTGTGCAATCCGTTCCGCCTCCTCCTTTTCCCGTCTCATGTCCGCAAGCTGCCACCGCCTGTCCTGCTTCTTCTCCTTGGTGGTCTTTATCCATCCGAGGATGCCGCACTCGCCGCCCAGCGTGGCGAACACGCAGGTGATCAGCGTATCCGGTACAGAGCCGTACACGGTAAACAGCGCGATCATGGCTATCGTGAATACTGTCAGACACAAAAAGACGATCAGCAGAATAAAGTCCATGGTTCCCATGCGCTTCTTCCGGCCTTTCGTCTTTGCCTGCGTTCGCTTTCCCGCCATGTCAGTCCTCCTTGATGTGCGGGTGCGCGTTCTTGTTCAGGTGCTTATTCAGTTTGTCCAGCGCATCCTTGCACGGCCCGTTGCACCCCTGCTCCACAAGCCCCTGCAACGCGCCGCGCAGGCCATAGCAGATAAGCGTCTGCTCCTCCTGAATGGCGTTGATGAACTCGCTCTGCTTTTTGTTGCTCTCAATGACCTTGTACACGGAAACAATGGCGGCGACCAGCGCTCCGATTGCTCCCAAAAGGCTGGCCGCCTTAATGATGGTGTCCGCGTCGATGTACATTTTCCTGTCCTCCTGCTTTCACTCCGGCCATTCGTCCCCGCCGATGGACCTGCGGTATGCCTCGTCGGCCTCCGCGATCTCGTCTCGCCCGGTCACGGTGTCGCCCAGCTCCGCAAGGCGTGTCGCCAGCACCCGGACGGTACGCGCCTGCATTTCCACAAGCGCCTCCAGCTCTGCGATGATCTGCAAATGGCTGCTCACGCCGTCGCCTCCGTCCAGCCGTATACCCCCGGTTCCCACACATTGGCATCCGCCGTTGATGTCCAATGCTTTCCATTGTGGCTCACCTTGTCGCCCTTTGCGTAAGCGTCATGCGCCCCCACCGGCTGGCTCCATTCCGGCCATTCTTCCGCCGGGTCAGATGCCGCCGACCAAAGCGACACCGCCTTGTCCGGTTCCCATCCAGCCTGTGAGGTGTGCGCCTGTACGCATTTGTACAGCTTGTCCCCCCAGTTGCGTAGCTGCCCCACCGTGTAAGCAACGCCGGTCTGCCACGTTTCAAACAGGCTCTTATGCTCCCCCGCAGTCACAGCGTCGATGCTTCCGCTCTCCGCCAGCGTCACAAAGGCGATCTCCGTTGCTTTTCTCGTTTCTTCCATCACCTTTATCCTTTCCACATACCGGTAATGCTCGCTGATGGTATAGAAGTCGTACCGCGTCCCGTCCTCGTCCGTGTCGCTGTGATAGTGCCGGTCGATGCGGCAGCGGTCTGTGATGCTGCTGTCGTCGTACTCCCGCACCGTGGTCAGGTATTCACCCTCCCGCAGCGCGGGGCCGCCCACGATTTTCAGGTTTTCCCGTTCTACGCCGCCGATAACGCTTGTTCCGTAGACGTATTCCATCTTGCCCGCTCCTTTCTTGCGTGTTCTCTGACCACGCATTTCAATTTCCGCTGCAAACCCGCCTCCACATAGCTCTGGAAAAAGTGAACGTGATTGCAGTGCTTCATCTGGCCCAGTCTGGATAAAAGCCCCTGCACCAATGCGGGCTTGATCGCGTGGTGCCGCCGCATGGCACGGCGGCAGGCGGAAAGAGAATGTTTCAGGCGCACCATGTTTCGTTTCCGCAGCAGGGTATACCCTCGCCCGAAGCGATACCCCAGCGCCGCCACCGTCCGCTTTGCTGTCGGATAGAGCTGCCACTTGCCGTTCAGCCGCAGGCCGTGTGCCGCCAGCCATTTCTCGATCAGCTCCCGCAGCCGCCGCAGCTTCCGCTTGTTCCGCCCGAACAGGGTAAAGTTGTCCATGTACCGCAGGTAGTGGTCGCACAGACCGCTTTCCCGTATCAGCCGGTCAAGCGGTTGCAGCACCGTGTTGGCAAACCATTGGGAAAAGTAAGCGCCGATCAGAATGCCGTGCTTCATCAACCGTTCGCATACCTCCAGCATTCGCCGGTCTTTCACCAGCCGCCGGAGCCGCTTCATCACCGTCTCCGCCGTCAAACTGTCGTAGAAATGGTGGATGTCCAGCTCCTCGGCGTACTTCGTCCCTTTTGGGTCTGTCCGCATCCACTTCTTGATGGCTCGAACGCCGTAATGGATGCCCCGGTTTCGGATGCTCCCGCAGCAGAAATTGTCCATGTACCGCATCATGATCGGCTCCAACACCTGAATGACCGCGTGATGCACATACTGGTCAGGCCACAGTCTCGGCTCCGATATGTCCCGCCACTTTCCGGCGCTCTTGTCCCAGCGTCGCGCAAGCCTCGGCTCGTTCGCCTCGTAACCGCCTGTAATGATCTCCCGCAGCTCTTTTACATAGCGGTCAATGTCTGCCTCCACCCGTGCCACCGTCCGGTTCGGTCTGTGGTGCGGATGGAAGCGGTGTGTCACGTTCACGGCGAAGATCGCCAGCCGCAGGTTTTCTTCCGATACCAGCTTTGGAAATAGGTTGTTTGCTCGTTTCATCAGGAATGTTTTCCTCCTTTTAGCCTCACGGCCTTTCCATCGCCTCCACGGGTTGTGGAAGTGTACTAAACCGTGTCCTGATGGCTTATCTGCACCAAGGGGTGCCGAGGATGTCTGCGCCCCGGCGCGGGTCTTTGCGTTGCCGGGTGTGGAGGTGGGTAGCCAGTCCATAAAAGGACGCGGCAGCCGATGTTCGCGTTCGAGTTGGACGCGCTGGTGTAGTTCACGTAGAACAGCCCGTGGTTCCCGTTCTGGTTATAGTTACCGCCGAAGTACAGACACGGGTTGGAAGCATTGAAGTTCCAGTTATCCGCCGAACCGAGAAGCAAGGCACCGACTGCGTGCGCGGTCATCCCCTGTATTTTCAAGCCGCCTGTGCGGCTGAAAACCCGTTAGCCTTTTGCGCGGCCTGCGGGCCGCAGGATACGCAGAGGGGGATGCGTCCCCCTCTGCACTCCCCCGTCAGGGGAGTTTTTGGAGGCGGCAGCCGATGTACGCGCTCGAGTAGGACGCGCTGGCGCAGTCCACAGAGAACAGCCCGTGGTACCCGTACTGGTTATAGATACCGCCGAAGTACAGACACGGGAAGGAAGCATAGAAGTTCCAGTAATCCGCCGAATATGTCGTCTCACTCCCGCCCGATGCCGTGGGATAGATAACCCATTCCAGACCGGCCACCGTTGCCACGGTAAATGCGCTGGGCCATCCGCTCGACGGAACGCCCACGGCGATGCCGCCGCTGTTGTCGCTGAAGCTGCTGGGCGTGTTGATGATGTTCAGGCCGTTGCTGTTGTAGTAGCAGCCGTCGCCCCAGTCATACACGTTGTCCCACAGGCCCTCGATGTAGCGATACTGCGTACCGAGGCCATAGCTGTCCCGGCTCGCAAGCGTCGTTCCGGTGTGATAGGGCATACTATCCGTATAGCCCATATTCTCCGTTGCGCTGTTGTTGCCGCAGCCCTTGCCGATGGTTTTCTGGCTGTTCCAGTCCGCGAACTCCACAAGGTACAGCATCCAGATCGTCATGCGCATCCGAATGTCGCTCTGCCAGATGTTGCTCCCCAAATTGTGGATGCTCGTGCGGGCCGTACTGCGTGTGATATTCGCTTTCGGTTTTACGCCGGACTGGCTCTTGTAGTTGTTGGTGTTGCAGTGATAGCGGCCAATGTACACAATGTCCCGCTCTCCCTTGCCGTCCCCTCGGTCGGCGTGGGCTGGGGAGACGTGAAAGCCGTCCGTTTCCTTATCCGCGATCTGGAGTTTCAGGCTGTTCCCGCTCTTTGTCCACTTGTACCAGAACTTCGGGATAGCCACCAGCTCACCGGCCACCGCATCCGTCACGCGCACCATCCCGCTCCACGGGTACAGGTTGTCAAATGGGCTTCCGTAACTGGTTGCCCCCGCCCGGTACGGGGTCGGGTTCACGAAGCTGGCGGCCTCGTCCGTCCGGCTCCACACCGTCGTGCTGGTTCCATCCCACACCACGCCGTAGATGTGCCGATAGGCCAGCTTCACATTTACCGTCTGTCCGTCCGCCGTGATGGTTGCGGTATCCTCCGCCGTCTCTCCGCTCTTGGTGGCGGTGATGGTGTAGGTGCCGCTTTCCGTCACGGTGAAGTCCACCGTCCCCGTTGCAGATGCCGTTTTGCTCTGCGTCTTGCTTCCCTTGGTGCAGGTGACGGTGGAGCCGCTGTCAATGCTCACGTGGATGGTCGCTGTGAAGTAGGATAGCGTCGCCGTGTACTGCTGCACCACGGAGACTGTCACCGTATCCGTGGCAGTCTGCCCGTTCTTGGTGGCCTTGATGGTGTATGTTCCGTAGTCCTCCACATCAAACGTCCATTTTCCGCCGCTCTCCGTTGCGGTGTATACCTTGGTTCCCAGCGTGGCCGTCACCGTGGAGCCGGTTGGTGCGGTCACAACGATCTGCGCCGTCATGCCTACCTGCGGCAGACTGTCCGCGCTGAGCTTGCCGTCTGCCCCCAGCGTCGGGATGCCGTTCGGCACGTTGATGGGGAGCTGATCGGTGTCCATCTTCCCGTCCGCGCCGAGACCTGCCACGCCGCCCGGCGTATTGATGGGGAGCTGGCCGGTGCCAACCTTGCTGTCCTCTCCCAGTCCGGCCACGCCGCCCG
>PPYF01525029.1_pt1 | contig 45268 bp, 32 predicted proteins | sample 1559871 | NCBI WGS metagenome assembly PPYF01 (sample SAMN08240021, study PRJNA423297) | Human gut metagenome, whole genome shotgun sequencing project.
CGAAACGGCCGACTAATTTTAATTTACTTTGCGGACTTCGCATGACGTATTAATCCTTATGAAAATGAAAAAAACACTTGTAATGCTGTGGATGGCACTTTGCCTGATTGTATCTTTCAGTGGATGCAGCAGCGAAGAAATGGATTATAACAACCCTGATGTTGCTCTTTTTGTGAAGCAATTGAAGTCGGGCACGTATAAGATGAAGAATGATAAAGGAGTGGTGGAAGTTCCTCATTTCATGGAAGAGGACATTCCCGAACTTTTGAAATATGCAGAAGATCTGACAATTATCCCCTCTTTTCCGTCGGTTTATAATACGAACAACGGTAAGATTCGTTTGGGTGAATGTATGCTTTGGGTGATTGAGTATATCCGTCAGGGCACACCGCCGTCAATGGGTTGCAAAATGGTATTGGCGAATGCTGAAAATTATGAAGCAATCTATTTTCTGACCGACGAGGAAGTACTCGATGCAGCCGCTTGCTATCGTAGTTGGTGGGAAGAACGGCAATATCCGAAGACACGGTGGACGATTGATCCGTGCTATGACGAACCGCTTTGCGGATCGGGCTATCGTTGGTGGTGACACTAAAAAGGAGTTGCGTTCGGAATAAAAAATAGAGAACATTCATGTGGGAACGTTTGTTTGTATCAGTAGTCTTTTTACTGCTGACAGGGGCTTGCTACGCTCAATGGACTGCTGAAAATCGGGTTGAGGCAGGTATGTATGAAGCGTTTGAAAGGTATTAGGTAATGAAAGTATAAAGAGGATGAATAGATTGATGAAACGTTTTTTGGCAACTATGGCATTGTGTTTTGTAACTTTACTTGCGTATTCGCAAGTCTGGACGGCGCAAGACTCATTGCATCTGAAGAAGTTGCTGGATAGTGACCAGGAGTTGCACTTAAATATGGATGCTGTAAAGTCGATTGATTTCGGTAGTGCGGTAGGAACTCCCCGGATGTCGGAGGAGAAGAATTGGATGCTGCCTGACGAATCGCTACCCGAAGCATTACCTAAACCGAAAGTGGTGTTGAGCCTGATGCCGTATAAGGCAAATACCCGTTTTAATTGGGATCCTGTCTATCAGAAAAAGATAAGGGTGGATAAGAATACCTGGCGGGGAGATCCTTTCTACGAACTACGGCATCAGAGATCATACTCCAATTGGGCGCGTAATCCGATGGCAAAGGGAATGCGTAAGTCTTTGGATGAGATACAGGCGAGCGGAGTACGTTTCCGCCAGTTGAGTGAGCGTGCCAATGGGATGTTTGTGAATTCGGTAGTGATGGACAGTCCTATTCCTTTATTTGGAGGGAGTGGGGTGTATATCAATGGCGGAACCATCGGAGGGCTTGATTTGATGGCTGTCTTTACAAAAGATTTTTGGAATAAGAAGGGGAGGGATAACCGTGCCCGTACGTTGGAAGTCTTGCGGACTTACGGAGACTCGACGACTGTATTGATAAATAAACCAATCGAACAGATTGCCCGTTAAGGGTGTTATATCATATGTACTAATGTTGCGATACGACAATATACTACCTAGAGAGTGTTTGTAATTGAATAATTTATATATTTGTATATTGTTGTATTAGCGCATTAGTAAATATCCTGGTTTCTTATGAGGAATGAGATAATTAGCACATTGATAAATTATTAATTATGAATAGAATAACTTCTCTTCTAGGGATACAGTATCCTATAATTCAAGGTGGAATGGTATGGTGTAGCGGTTGGCGGCTGGCTTCCGCAGTGAGTAATGCGGGTGGCTTAGGTCTGATTGGTGCAGGTTCCATGCATCCCGAAACTTTGCGTGAACATATTCGTAAATGCCGTGCGGCTACAGAGCTTCCTTTTGGTGTGAATATTCCTTTGATGTATCCTCAAATAGAAGAAATAATGAATATTGTGGTGGAAGAAGGAGTGAAGGTTGTTTTTACTTCTGCCGGAAATCCGAAAACATGGACAGGATGGCTGAAAGAACGTGGAATAAAAGTTGTTCATGTGGTTTCTTCCTCGCGTTTTGCTGTGAAGTGTGAGGAGGCAGGAGTAGATGCCGTGGTAGCCGAAGGTTTTGAGGCCGGCGGGCATAACGGGCGTGAGGAAACAACGACTTTCTGTCTGATTCCTGCTGTACGTGAGGCTACGACCTTGCCTTTGATAGCTGCTGGCGGTATTGGTACAGGAGAAGGAATATTGGCTGCTATGGTATTGGGGGCTGAGGGAGTACAGATAGGTACTCGTTTCGCCTTGACCGAAGAGAGCTCTGCAAGTCCGGTGTTTAAGGATTATTGCCTGAGTCTTGGCGAGGGGGACACTAAGTTATTATTAAAGAAACTGGCTCCGACGCGTTTGGTAAAGAATGATTTCCGATATGCAGTGGAGAAAGCGGAAGATAGTGGTGCCTCTGCTGAAGAATTACGAACCCTGCTGGGAAGAGGGCGAGCAAAGAAAGGGATGTTTGAAGGTGACTTAGAGGAAGGTGAGCTGGAAATAGGACAGGTTTCGGCAATAATATCCCGTCGGCAGTCGGTGGTAGAGGTAATGAGCGAATTGGTTGAATCTTATCGGCAAGCGGTAGAGAAGAAATATTTCTTTGAAAGATAAATGATAATTTAGGAGCGTAGCGCCCCGGCAAAGTTTCCATGCGGGATGTTGCCATTTTAGGCACGGATTACGCGGATTTCACGGTTTTTAGAAATATGATTGCATAAAGCAACAGCGTAATCCGCGTAATCCGTGCCTAAAAAAATCCCATTTATTATAGGCTGACAGGTTCGTATTTCAAGCCAAATACGTCGGCCACAGCTTTATAAACGATTTTTCCTTCTATTATATTTAATCCAAGTGCCAGTTCCGGATCGTCTTTGCAAGCTTTTTTCCAGCCCTTGTTTGCTAGAGCGATAACATAGGGCAGGGTAGCGTTGGTCAGAGCTAAGGTGGAAGTATAGGGGACAGCTCCCGGGATATTGGCTACCGCATAGTGAACGATACCGTCTACGACATAAGTCGGCGCACTGTGAGTTGTTGGGTGAGATGTCTCAAAACAGCCCCCCTGGTCTATTGCTACGTCTACCAATACTGTACCGGGTTGCATCATTGAAAGCATTTCCTTTGTAATCAGATGTGGTGCTTTATCGCCGGGTATCAGTACGGACCCGATAACCAAGTCGACGTCCGGTAATTCTTTTCTTATTCTTAATTCGGATGCGTACAGCGTTTTTACATTCTTAGGCAGTGTCTCGCTCAAATAACGCAGACGAGCTAGGTTTATATCTGCAATTGTTACGTCTGCTCCCATCCCGGCAGCCATTTGCGCAGCATTGCTACCTACGATTCCGCCACCTAAAATCAAGACCTTGGCAGGTTTCACTCCCGGAACACCGCCTAAAAGAATTCCTTTTCCCCCTTGTGGCTTTTCCAGAAAACGGGCGCCTTCTTGGATGGACATTCGTCCGGCTACTTCGCTCATGGGTATTAACAGGGGTAATGAGTGGTCGGCTTTCTCTACAGTTTCGTAGGCCAGGCATATTGATTTATTGGCAAGCATGGCAAGTGTCAGATCTCTGTCGGAAGCAAAGTGGAAGTAGGTAAATAATACCTGTTCTTTTCTGATGAGCTTATATTCGGGAGCTATCGGTTCCTTTACTTTTACGATCATCTCGGCAATGGCATAAATATCTTCTATCGTTGGCAGAATTTGTGCACCGACAGCTTGATACGCTTCATCCGGGAAACCGCTGTTGATTCCTGCTGTATGCTGGATATATACTTGATGCCCTTGCTTCACCACTTCGGCTACTCCGGAAGGCGTCATCCCTACGCGGTTCTCATTGTTCTTGATTTCTTTGGGTATTCCGATGACCATAATGTTACATATTAAGGGTTTAACATGGTCGAATGTACGAATAATCCCCTTACGTTGTTATTTGTAAGGGGATGTTTTAGAACAGAATGTCGTTTGTTGAGATGAATAAATGCGTAGAGTGGTTGTTTATAGACATTCACTGCCCTGTTTGTTGATTTTCATGCTTTTTCCATAGAGACCCACTCGAGCTATATTGCTATAAAAGGGTTCTGCAATATCATATTTAAAAGGAAGTATTTCCTTGTTGTTCTTGTCTATATATCCCCATTTGGACGACTGGCTTTCGATGCAGACGGCAGCAAGTCCTTCTGAGAAAGGACAGCCGTTGTCATATTCCAAAGGAATAACGATTTTGCCTTTCATGTTAATAAAGCCCACCTTGTTATGTAGTGAGACGAGGGCTAGTCCTTCTGTAAACTGCTCCATCTGGTTGTATGTCGGAGGCAGAATGTAGTTTCCTTGTCTGTCAATCAATCCCCATAGTCCATTGTTACATACTCGTGCACATTCTTCTTCGAATGAGTGGGCTGCCGAGAATTTTAGAGGTATCTGTATTTGTCCCGTGCAATCAATATATCCATATTGTGAGTTAAGTACTACCATCGCCAATCCTCCCTTAAAGGAAAAAGCCCGTTCGTACTTTAGGGGAATGACAATGTCATATCCTTTGTTGATGTATCCCCACTGGATTTTTCCTTTGGCGGGAGCTAACCCTTCCGCAAAACGACCGATTGCCGAGAAACGTTTTTTCTTATTAGCTACCCCATAAGCTAAAAAAGACGCAAAGAGCTTTGTAATAGTGTTGCTCATACTTATTGATTGTTTGTGGCGGTAAGCGTCCCTGATACCGTGTATATACAGAAGAAGCGTGGACGTCGTTAGTTCATCCTATTCAAGGCTCTGGTAAGCCCAACGGCGAATGAACAACAGAGTCCACGCCCTTGTATAACAAAGACGTGAACGCTTAGTTGTCATTATCTCACCGTTGATGAATTTACCAGATTCTGAATAGAGATAATATTCTAAACGCTTCTACGTTATTTATCGTAATAAGTCGCTACAAAGATATTATTTTCCTGGCAAATGACAATACATTTGGGGGATAAAGATTTCAGGAATGAATGGGAAGTGTGGAGAAAAATGCCGGATGAGTGGTGAGGGAGAATAAAAAAACTCCTCTTGCGAATGAGGGGCAAGAGGAGGAACTGTTTGTATTAGTGTGAAACCTAAAAGAAATCTCAGTCCATTAAATCAGGATTGGCAGTTGTAGCACTTTGTGGAATGCTTAGAGTGTAACGGGGATCATCTTGTTGTAAAATAACGGTTTGTCCGCTGCTCAATGTCTTTTCAATTTTAGGTCGGGTAGTGCGACGTAAATCGAACCAGCGGTGACCTTCGAAAGCTAATTCACGAGCACGTTCGTTTAATATTTCAATAATCAATTCTGTTTGATCCATGTTGTTCACTACGCCTTCTTTTAATGTATATCCTGATGGAGCATATCTTTTCTCCATTAATTGTAATAGACGGCTGCGAGCTTCTGTCAGTTTGTTAAGATGAGCGGCAGCTTCAGCTGCATTTAAATAGAGTTCGCTTACACGGAAACTACATTTGTATTCAGATGTTTTATCTGTTTTCTTTATAGGATAGTTTCCTTTTTCATTTATATCTTTAAAGTATTGGGCGGGACGGAGATCCCCTCTTTCAAACATCTGTACGAATTTGGCGGTGGCTTCCGAGGCACTTAGGGTATTCAAGTTATAGACATTTTCGTATGCAACGATAGACTCTATAGAGTTGTAGCGATTAGGGAGCATGAATTCTGTACTATTATAGTTTTCCAGAGTTGCTTTTTGTGTTAATACTCGTTCAGCAGCATCGTAAGCCTCCTTCCATTCGCCCATATAAAGATGCGTGCGTGACTTGAAAGCATCTACTGCGAGAGTACTGAAACGATAGTTATATCCTGTTTCCCATTCTTTCTGATTGATTAGTTTATGAGCTTTTTCAATATCGGAAAGGATGGAAGCATAGATTTCATTAACCGTATTGCGTGTGAGAGTTTCTTCCAGGTTAAGTGTTAGTTTCAGTGGTATAGCTTTTGTTTCTATTGCCCCGCTTTTTGTATAGGGCTGTCCATAGAAATTGACTAACAGGAAGTGCATGTATGCTCTCATAAAATAAGCTTCTCCGACCAATTGGTTAATGTCGTCTTGGCTACCTTCAGTTATTTCGTCCATTTTGTCTATAATGGCATTTGCGTAGTAAATGTTTTCGTAATATGGGCCCCAACCAAATTCATAGCCAGTCGTGTTGTTGACAGACCATTGTTCGATATTTCCGAAATCACTTTGGTTTTGGGCGTCATCATTAATGGTGATGTCTCCTGTGCGCATATCACACACACCTCTGTCTGTTAGGGATTGAGCGTATGCTTGAGTCATAAGAGCTCTATATTCCTCTAAAGTATTGGGAATAACTTTTCCGGTGGGTTGTATGTCTAGAAAGTTGCTGCATGAAGTTGCTAATAGACTGCCTGCAAACCAAATAAACGTATATATTTTCTTAATATTGTTCATATAAGCTATACTTTAAAAGTTAAGACTAAGATTGAATGTCACCGATTTAGCTACAGGGGTAGAGTAAAGATTACTCATTGATTCCGGATCCATGTAATTCTTGTAGCTGGAACCAAAAACGAACAAATTGCGTCCCTCCACTGCAACGGTTGCTCCATTGATGCTGAATTTACGTAACCAATCTTGTGGTAGTGTATATGCCAAACGTATATTTTGCAGACGTACATAGCTGAGACGCTTCACCCATAAATCAAGATTTCTATAGAGGCTAAATTCATTTTGGAAAAGATAGTAATCAGATAAATAGTTGTGTCGGCCGAGAAGAGCCGGAAACTTTCCATTAGGATTCTCGGGAGTCCAACGATCAAGTATATCGCGATTCGTGTTATGTCCCGGGTCTATTTCGACAACATTATATGAAGGATTAGTACGGACATGAGCTCCGATATTATAGGCAAAATTAAAACTTAACTCCCAATTACGGTAATTGAATGTGTTGATAAGTCCACCTGTGTATGGGGCGTTAGTCGTACCTGCATATTCGTATAAATTTCGTTGGAATTCAGCATTTTTATTGTAATCATACAAACCAATTCCTGTGTCGTCATACATATCAAATAGCTTTTCGACAGTAACTGCTTCATCACTTCCTTTGGGATAGATAAGTATGCGTCCTGTTTCCGGATCTACCTTGCTTCTGACGGCAAAGATAGCACCTGCAGGGTTTCCTTCAAGTCCTGGGATCTTGGCTTCTGAGGCTGTCAGGTCTTTTAGCACTTTGTTATAGTTGTAAGCAAAATTAAATGTTGTGTACCAAGCGAAATTGCGGGTAGTGATGTTACGTGTCTGCAAGTTTATTTCCACTCCTTCATTTTCCATACTGGCCCAATTGATAGTCATGCTGCCGAATCCACTTTCCAAAGGTAAGTTTTTCACGCCAATAAGGTCTGTCCCTTTGCGATAGTAGTAGTCCACACTAAGGTTAATAGCTGAATTTAGGATTGAAAAGTCAATTCCGGCATTATATGATGCTGTTTTTTCCCATCGTAACTTATCGTTGGGAGCACCAGTTATAGATATACTGTTTTCGTCTTTTCCAAGAATATTTTGCGTTTTATATTGGCCTATGAGATAGGGAGAAGTGTTCTTATCTATGTTTCCCTGCAATCCATAAGAAAGACGTAATGACAGATTGTCCATCCATCCTGTAGCTGACTGTAGGAATGGCTCATCAGAAAGACGCCATAATCCACTGACTGAATAGATTGGCAGGAATCTGTATTTTTTATCCACGCCAAACAAGTCAGAACCATCCATACGTACACTTGCTCCAACTGTATATCGTTTCATGAGGGTGTATGAACCGTTTGCATAGAATGAAGCGAAGGCATTTTCTGTATATAATTTTGTGTGTAATGGGTATTTCTTTGCATCTGCATCATCTCGAATGGTAATTGGTTTTGTAGTGAGAGTTTTCGGGTCATAGCCGTATGCGTTGGAAGTTAATGATTCATACCAATTCTTTCGAATTTCAGAACCTCCCATTATTTGTATTTCATGTATATCTTTAAAACTTTGGTTCCACTCACCTTGAATTTTCCATGTAATCTGTGATGTCGTGGAATTGGTTATTTTATGCATACCTCCTTCGGGAATAAGAAAATCCTTTCCACTATTATATTTACTATCATCACGCAGGTCTCTCATTGTGAATGTATTAGCTCCAATGTATTGTTCTAATCCCATTTCTTCCCACTGCAGGCCGACTTGAGATGTTAGCTTCCATCGGTCATTGAAGCGCAGGTCTGTATTAAAGATTGCATTGATAGCTGTTGTCACAGTTTCTTTGCTTGTATTGGCGCGTTCTTCAAAAATATTAAAACCTCGTTTGGGATCGGGGACATCTTTATTTGAAATGTCATAATCATATGCATAGTTGCCATCTGAGTCGTATGGGGTAAAATAAGGATTTGCTGTTCGTGAATAATAAATGGGATTTGCATAGCCATATTTGTCTGATACAAAATCTTCATTTTTCCGGCGATTGGCAAAAAGTGTTATACCTAATTTTAAAATACGGTTTACTTGATAGTTAGTCTTACTTGTCAGGCTGAAACGACTCATGCTTACGCCCGGCACATTACCGTTTTCTTTAGAATATCCCAGCGAATTATAGTAAGTTACTTTTTCACCACCACCTGAAATGCTAAAATTATATTCTTGCGTAAAGGCATCTCTGAATAGTATGTCACTCCAATCTGTATTTGTTTTCTTTAGTTGATTGATGGCTGATTGGGCTTCAGGAGTTAATGCATTCCATCCGTTTTCTCTATATGCGTCCATCAAATTATATTTTTGTAGAATAGAAGCAACTCCGCCTTTCTCGTAAAATACAGGGTATTTATCTCCCCACAGTTCGTATGTTTCTTTTGCTAATTGCAATTCTAAATCTACTTTTTCCTCAGAATTAAGAAGATTCAAACGTGTAGTTTTTAAATTCGGAGTATAAGTCAGTCTTGTATTGAAATTAATAACCGGTTTTCCTGTTCTTCCTTTTTTAGTAGTGACAACGATTACTCCATTTGCTGCACGTGCACCATAAATGGCTGTTGCAGCAGCATCTTTCAATATCGTAATACTTTCTATGTCATTCGGGCTTATTCCAGCGATAGAAGATTGCCTTATATTTGTAATATCATTATCCGTGTCGCCATCTAAATCCGGAATATCTGTCCCTTCCAAAGGTATACCATCCAGTACCCACAACGGGTCTTGCGTTCCATTCAATGAAGCAGTACCGCGGATGCGGATACGTACAGGAGCTCCCGGTGCACCGGAAGTTGTCGTAACTGCCACGCCGGCAACTTGTCCGGCTAATGCTTGGTCAATGCTCTTGGCAGAACCGACCATTGCATCTGTTACGTCTACTTTGGCGATGGCAGCAGTTAGTTTTCGACGTTCCAATTCCTGGTAGCCTGTTACGACTACATCACCAAGTGTATGAGCCGACGGGTGGAGTACAATACGATAGGTATCTTTTCCTGCTTGCAGCATTATGTCTTGTTCCTCAAAGCCAATATAACTGCAATGAATACGAGTTACTTTTTCCGGAACGGAAATAGAGAATTTACCATCAATATCGGTGATAGTACCCAGGGAAGTCTGTGATGCTCCGGCTTTCTTCAAATCGTCTGCATGGACATAAACGGAAGCACCGATCAGAGGTTCATTATCTTCGCCGGAGATTACGACTCCGGTAATAGTGCGGTTGGCAGCACTGGCGGAAGCCAGTGCATTAACAAATAAGCATATAATAATGCACAAAAATTTGATTCTCATTAATTGTAAGATAGTTTAATTAATAGGTTTGTTTTACTTGATTCCCAAAGCGGTATTAATACGTAAAATCATATCTTCATAATGGTAGCGTGTAGCAGTATCGGAAGTTCCGAGACGATTCTGCAACAACTTCTTGATGCGTAACAACTCACCGCGTTTCACAGAAATGGCATCTGAGATGCGGTTGAGCTGGCTGCCGTAGAAATTGAGTACACGCGGAGCGCCCATCCGGTCTTCTTGGCGGAGTGCACGTTGTTCGGCTGCATAGCAGCTACAGAAAGGAGTGGAATGGTCAAGCAAGAAATGCTCGTTTGCAATTTTCTTGTTGATTTTCACGGCTTCCGGTTCTGCGGCAGCAGTAAGTAAAGCATCCAGGAAGTTCTTCTGCAAAGAACGTTCCATCACGTTGGGGATACCGCCGCGTTCGGTAATACCGAAGATGTTCTTATGAAGCCCGTCCATCAGTTCCACTACTGTAAAGGCTTTTTTTCCGTTGACGGATTCATTCTCTATCATACGCATCAGACGGGTGTTGCCAAGCAAGTCCCAAAGAATATAAGCCTGGGCATTCTTCAATATCTGGGTAGGAGCGTTCTCTTGCTGACCGATTGGAGTATTGCGGAGCAGGTAAGTATATTCTCCAACCTCTGTATCAAACAGCCATTTGGGATAAGTCAGTACTTCGTCCATGAGGAATTTCAATGAAGCCTGCTGCTTCTCTTTTTCTACAAATGTATAAGTCTTGACACCATCTCCTACGGTTGTGTTCTCGATATAGATACCGCCGATGTTGGCAAGTACATGATACAAATAGTTGTTCCACTGATTGATTACAGCATAATAGAGACGGGATGCTTCTTCATAAGTCTGTCCTTTTTCTCCGGTTGTAGTCCATTGAAGAATTTGCGGCACGATACGTTTTAGGTTCTCGATACCGAATAGGGAAGAACGCACCGGGTCGTCTCCTAAATCCTCATTCTGCGCACGTGGGTCTACGGCATCGCGTACGTCTTGTGCTTCGCTGTATTTATAAAGACGGTCTGTATGTTTACTCAGGAAATCGAACAAGAGGTCTTTTTCTTCTTCAGGAGTGCTCTTGCCATACCAACGATAACCGTACTCGATAGCGAACATATCATAAGGACCGATATGCGGAGAAAGTACTTTCACACCGTCTCCCGGCTGGGCAATGTAGTTGAAACGTGCATAGTCCATGATGGACGAAGCGGTAGAATTCATTTTGGAAGTGAAGGCTTCCGAACGTAGCGAATCTGTCGGGAAAGCCCATGAACCCATCATGTTGTGGCGCAATCCCAAAGAGTGACCTACTTCGTGGCAGGCTACGAAACGGATGGCGTCGCCCATCAATGCATCAGGCAACTGTACGTTGCGGGCTTCCGGACAAACGGTTCCCGTCTGCACTGTAATCCATTCGCGTACCATGGAAAGCACATTGTGCCACCACATAATGTCAGCTTCCAGGATTTCTCCCGAACGAGGGTCCAATAGGGAAGGCCCCATTGCATTTTTCTTTTCCGAAGCAGCGTAAGTCAGTACGGAATAGTTGACATCATCCATGTCTACATGCATACTGTCCGTGATTTCTTTAGCGATAATCGCATTCTTGAAGCCGGCTTTTTCGAAAGCGGTTTGCCAGTCCTCAATTCCTTTTTTGATATATGAACGCCATTGGTAAGGAGTTGAATTGTCAATGTAGAATACGATAGGTTTGGCAGGTTCCACTATTTGACCTTTCAGGTAAGCTTCCCGGTCTTCCGGTTTGGGCTCCATGCGCCAACGTGTGATATACTGCGTTTTATCCGTTCTCTGCTGTGCGTCGCTGAAACTTAATAACGGGTTGGTGAAGTATCCGACTTTTTGATTGTCGAAACGTCCCATCATCGGCGTTTCAGGCAGCAGAAGAATGGAAGAACTGACCTCTACCGTCACGTACACGGTCGTAGTTCCTTCTGTCACACGGGTGGTCAGCTCGGAAGTTGCCACGACATTGTTTGAGAAAGATTTGATAGATAAGATACGTGATAAGTTCTTGATAGCCGAAGTACCCAGATTGATATTGGTAAATACATTGTTGATACTGGTTTCCGTACCGTCATAAATATCATTCACTTTGATAACCAATGCAGTAGAGTCCGCGTTGATTGCTTCTATTTTGAATGCGGCAATCAGCGGAGAGATAAAGTTATCCTTTACCGAACGGAATATGGCGTCATTTTGAGGAGCCAAAGGTAATGGACGCTGTTGGCGGAACATCAGTTTTCCACTAGCCTTATCCCATTCCATGCAAACCATCTGATTCTCATAGTTTACTCCACGGTTTACACCTGCGTCGTTCAGTTCGGCAGGAACTCTTTGCAGTTTATTGACAACTAATAAATCACGTTCTAAAAGTGATGTGGGAACTTCAAAATAATAATCATTCTTCTTTTGATGTACAGCAAACATTCCTTTTGTTGTTTGGCTGCCTTCCACTAATTTTTCGTAGTCGCTTTTACTCTTCTCTTTTTTCTCTTCTGGTTTCTTCTTTTTCTTTTTAAACCAACTCAGATTGTCTGTAGCGGGGGTGGTTGCAAATGCTGAGTGCGCTTCTCCACTCATCAATATACATGCAATGACCGCTGCCATTACTTTTACATACCTTGTCATTGAGTTCTTTATATTTAATTAAAATTAAAAACGGATACAAAAGTACTAATATAAATAACATAATGGGTACAGGTTTGCAATGAATATAATAATAAAAAGAAATATTAACTAGTATTTCCGGCTATCATTCCGCCCGGATATTTCGTAATTTAGTTGGAATAGTGTACATTTGCGGGGAGTAAAAAGTGAATGGAATGATAAGACAATATATCACTGCTTTGATGCTGGCTTGTTGCATTGGAGCTTATGGACAAGAAAAGAAGCAAGCCACTTTTGTGCCACCTTTTGACTTTCCTCTTACATTGAGCGGAAACTTCGGAGAAATCCGCTCTAACCACTTTCATGGCGGGTTGGATTTTAAGACAGGCGGAGTTATCGGCAAACCTGTCCGTGCCCTTGCCGACGGGTATATTTCGCGTATCCGTGTCACCAATGGTTCGGGATATGTACTTGATGTCTGTTATCATAACGGTTATTCCACTATCAACAGACACCTAAGCGGTTTTACTTCTCCTATTGCCGAAAGGGTAGAGAAACTTCAATACGAGAATGAGAATTGGGAAGTGGAGATTATTCCCGAACCGGATGAATATCCGGTGAAAGGCGGTCAGCAGATAGCATGGAGCGGGAATACCGGCTATTCGTTCGGCCCGCATCTTCATTTGGATGTATTCGAAACAGAATCGGGGGATTATATCGACCCGATGCCTTTCTTTAAATCAAAAATCAAGGATACGCGTGCCCCAAAAGCTGACGGTATTATGTTTTTTCCACAGCTTGGCAAAGGTGTGGTGGATGGAAAACAGCAGACTAAAACGGTTCTTCCAAACGTAGAGGGTCCGGTCGAAGCATGGGGAGTGATAGGCACAGGCATAAAGGCATATGATTACATGGATGGAGTCAGCAATCATTACGGAGTTTATTCGGTTGTTCTCACGGTAGATGGAAATGAAGTGTTCCGCAGTACGGTAGACCGTTTTTCTCAGGATGAAAACAGAATGATAAACTCCTGGACGTGCGGGCAATACATGAAATCTTTTATTGAACCGGGGAATACCTTACGCCTGCTGAAAGCATCAAATGACAACCGTGGGTTAGTGACGATTGACGAAGAACGGGATTATCAGTTCTTATATACCTTAAAAGATGCTTTCGGGAATACTTCCAAATACGGTTTTACCGTGCGTGGACGGAAGCAACCGATTGAACCTTTGAATCATCGGGAAAAATACTTCTTTGCCTGGGATAAGACAAATTATCTGCAAGAACCGGGACTGAGCCTGATTGTTCCAAAGGGAATGTTGTATGACGATGTTCCTCTTAACTATCAGGTGAAAGCCGATAGCGGGGCAGTGGCATTTACTTATCAGATAAATGATACACCCGTTCCGCTTCATGCGGGTTGCGAACTTCGTATCGGGCTGCGTAGAAAGCCGGTAGCCGATACTACAAAGTATTATGTAGCCCGTGTGACTCCGAAAGGGGGAAGATATAGTATAGGCGGGAAGTATGAAGACGGTTATATGAAAGCATCTGTTCGTGAATTGGGGACTTATACCGTTGCTATTGATACAATTCCGCCCGAAATCACCCCTATCAATAAGAACCAGTGGGGGAGAAACGGGAAGATTGTTTATCGGCTGAAAGACAAGGGGACGGGCATCGCTTCCTATCGGGGAACGATAGATGGAAAGTATACGCTCTTCGGACGCCCTAATATTGTGAAGTCATATTGGGAGTGCAAGCTTGATTCAAAACACGTGAAGAAAGGCGGCAAGCATACCGTTGAACTTACGGTGACTGATTATTGCGGGAATGAGACGGTAGCCCGTGAGACTTTTGTTTGGTAATTATTAAAAGTGAATCATATATATATTATGAAGAGAAGAATGATTTTGTGTGCTGCCATACTGGTGGCGGCTGTGGCGAATACTTTCGCCTGTACCAATTTGATAGTCGGTAAGAATGCCTCTGCCGACGGTTCGACCATCGTTTCCTATTCTGCCGACTCGTATGGTCTGTTTGGAGAATTGTACCATTATCCGGCAGCTACTTATCCGAAAGGAACCATGCTGAAAGTGTACGAATGGGATACCGGTAAATACTTGGGAGAAATCGAACAGGCACGGCAGACTTACAACGTAACCGGCAATATGAACGAATATCAGGTTACGATTGGTGAAACGACTTTCGGCGGACGTCCCGAATTGGCGGATTCTACAGGTATCATTGACTACGGAAGCCTGATTTATATCGGATTGCAACGTTCGCGCACTGCCCGTGAAGCCATCAAGATAATGACCGACCTGGTACAGCAATACGGCTATTATAGCGAAGGAGAATCTTTCACCATCGCCGACCCGAACGAAATCTGGATTATGGAAATGATTGGCAAAGGCCCCGGTATCCGCGGAGCCGTTTGGGTGGCTGTACGTGTGCCGGACGATTGTATCTCGGCTCATGCCAACCAGTCGCGCATCCATCAGTTTGACATGAACGACAAGGAAAACTGCATGTATTCTCCTGACGTTGTTTCTTTCGCACGTGAAAGAGGTTACTTCAACGGAGTAAACAAAGATTTTAGTTTCTCGCTTGCTTATGCGCCCCTTGATTTCGGTGCACGTCGTTTCTGCGAAGCCCGCGTATGGAGCTATTTCAATAAATTCACGGACAACGGAAAAGAGTATCTTCCTTATATTGAAGGGAAATCTAATACCCCGATGCCTCTTTTCGTAAAACCGAAACATAAGTTGTCCGTACAAGATGTGAAAGATATGATGCGCGACCATTACGAAGGAACTCCGCTCGACATCTCTAATGATTTCGGAGCAGGTCCTTACAAAACTCCGTACCGTCTTTCTCCTCTGAACTTCAAGGTAGACGACCAGGAATATTTCAACGAACGTCCTATTTCTACTCAACAAAGCGGTTTTGTATTTGTTGCACAAATGCGTGCTAATATGCCCGACCCGATAGGGGGCGTACTTTGGTTTGGCGTGGACGATGCGAATATGGCGGTATTTACTCCTGTCTATTGTTGTGCTACGAAAGCCCCGGTATGCTATACACGTGTGGACGGAGCCGATTATATTACTTTCTCCTGGAATTCTGCTTTCTGGATTTTCAACTGGGTATCAAATATGGTTTATCCGCGTTACGATTTGATGATTGGTGATGTACGTGAAGCGCAGAAGGAGATGGAGACTACCTTCAACAACGCACAGCAGGGCATTGAGGAGATGGCAGCCAAACTGTTGGAGAAGGATAAGAACGCTGCAATTGATTTCCTGACAAACTATACCAACATGACCGCCCAGAGTACTTTCGATACATGGAAGCAACTAGGTACTTTCCTGATTGTGAAGTATAACGATGGAGTAGTGAAACGTGTGAAGGACGGACAATTCGAACGTAATTCTATCGGACAACCTGCCGGAGTGCTTCGTCCCGGTTATCCGAAGGAATTCTTGCAGGAGTATGTCAAACAGACCGGAGACAGATATTTGGTAAAATAAGAATTGAGAATTGAAAATTGAGAAATAACGGCAATCAATCATTTTTTAATTTTCAATTCTCAATTTTCAATTGAATAACTAGGAATTATAAACTTATTATTTTACATTTGTGTGCTCAAGAATATAGCAGTAAATAATTCATTAACCATATAAATAACAATCGAAATGGAAAATCAGGAACTTATTAAACAGGTCACTGAGAAAGCCGAAAAATGGCTGACCCCGGCTTACGATGCCGAAACTCAGGCTGAAGTAAAACGCATGTTGGAAAACGATGATAAAACCGAACTAATTGAAGCATTCTACAAAGACCTCGAATTTGGTACAGGTGGTCTGCGTGGTATCATGGGTGTAGGTAGCAATCGTATGAATATTTATACGGTAGGTGCCGCTACTCAGGGACTTTCCAACTATCTGAAAAAGAACTTCAAAGACCTGCCGCAGATTTCTGTAGTAGTTGGTCACGACTGTCGTAACAACAGCCGTCTGTTTGCGGAAACTTCCGCTAATATCTTCTCTGCCAACGGTATCAAAGTATATCTGTTCGATGATATGCGTCCTACCCCGGAGATGTCTTTCGCTATCCGTCACCTCGGTTGCCAGAGCGGTATTATCCTGACTGCTTCTCACAACCCGAAAGAATACAACGGCTATAAGGCATACTGGGATGATGGTGCGCAAGTATTAGCTCCTCACGATAAGGGCATTATCGACGAAGTAAACGCTATTGCTTCTGCTGCCGACATCAAATTCCAGGGTAATCCGGATTTGATTCAGATTATCGGTAAAGATATCGACAATATTTACCTGGATATGGTGAAAACCGTTTCTATCGACCCGGAAGCCATTGCCCGCCACAAGGATATGAAAATCGTTTATACTCCGATTCACGGTACAGGTATGATGTTGATACCTCGTGCATTGAAGATGTGGGGATTTGAAAACGTATTTACTGTTCCCGAACAGATGATTAAGGACGGTAACTTCCCGACTGTCGTATCTCCGAACCCGGAAAATGCGGAAGCTCTTTCTATGGCAGTGAATCTGGCTAAGGAAATTGATGCGGAACTTGTAATGGCTTCCGACCCGGATGCTGACCGTGTAGGTATCGCTTGTAAGGACGACAAAGGCGAATGGGTGCTTATCAACGGTAACCAGACTTGTATGATGTATCTTTATTATATCCTGACTCAATACAAGCAACTGGGCAAGATTAAAGGTAATGAGTTCTGTGTGAAAACTATCGTTACTACCGAGCTTATCAAGAAGATTGCCGACAAGAATAATATTGAAATGCTCGACTGCTACACCGGATTCAAATGGATTGCACGTGAAATCCGTCTTCGTGAAGGCAAGCAGAAATACATCGGCGGTGGTGAAGAAAGCTACGGATTCCTTGCCGAAGACTTCGTTCGCGATAAAGATGCTGTATCAGCTTGCTGCTTGATTTCAGAAGTTGCTGCCTGGGCAAAAGATAACGGCAAGTCACTGTATCAATTACTGCTCGATATTTACGTAGAATACGGATTCTCTAAAGAATTCACCGTAAACGTAGTGAAGCCGGGTAAGAGCGGTGCTGAAGAAATCAAAGCCATGATGGAAAACTTCCGTGCTAACCCGCCGAAAGAATTGGGTGGCTCTAAAGTAATCCTGAGCAAAGATTACAAAACTTTGAAGCAGACAGACGACAAGGGGAATGTAACGGCAATTGATATGCCGGAATCATCAAACGTTCTTCAGTATTTCACAGAAGACGGTAGTAAAGTTTCAGTCCGTCCTTCCGGAACAGAACCTAAGATTAAGTTCTATATGGAAGTTCAAGGTGAAATGGGATGCCGCAACTGTTTCGCTTCTGCCGAATCTGCTGCAATGGAAAAGATTGAAGCAGTGAAGAAGTCATTGGGTATCTGATTCTGTATTTTCTGATAGTTTCAGAATAGAACAATAATAAAATAGCGCCTCTATAATCTTTTCGAAGAGTATAGAGGCGCTTCTTTTTTATCTATATGATAGTCTTGATTTCCCCTGTTTTCAAGCATTTAGCCCGATTTAGCACAGTTCTTTCAATTCCTTTGCATTCTTTAAGCCGACTTTCTAATCAATCTTAGAAGAATCTTGTTCTATTGGCATCATCTCAATTTCAACAGGCAGGCTGCGGATACACATGTTTTGTTGATGCTTTAGAGTGATACGTTCAGTTTCATATTCATAAGTTGTTCGTTTGTAGTTTGAGTGTATTTCGTAGCCTGCTTTCTTTATTTTATAAGAACCTTTCCGTTATTTTTTAGTTCCTATCCAAGTCCATTTGTGCCATATCGTCTCCAACGGCCCTTGTTTATGTTTGGACAGCCACCACTTACAGAACTGAACCTGCAATATGCAAAGAACGATACCAATAATCAGACTTAGAGTATATCCGCAATAAGGAGCCAGATAAAATCCGAATGGAAAATAGATAATGGCACCCAGGATAGATTGGGAGATATAGTTTGTCAGACTCATCTTACCGTAAAAGCGCAGGCTGGAAACGGCTTTTTGAAATTTGGCTTTCTGATACAGTAAAATGAAAGAAGAAATTAATACGATGGTGAACGCGAACTTCTGCCACATATCAAAAGCAGTGCCTACTGTTTGCTGAATCAGGCTGCTGTCACTCTGTATGATTTGCTCTTTCAAAGAATAAAGAGGAGCGAAGCTGATAGCAGCGATAATGAGCGCTTTCACCCAGAATTTCAGATGAGATTCGGTAGTGACGAACAACTGTTTGCGTCCGATATACAGGCCGAACAGGAAAAGTCCGGCAGTCTGTAAGAAACGTCCGGCACCGATAGCCCAGAATAGGCTGGCTTTCTGTCCCAGAGTGACATTACCTATCAGGAACTCCCAGAAGTTGCCGTCTTTGGTGTAGGCAGCCACTTCGGCATACATTGCTCCGACGTTTAAGTCGGGCAGGGTATAGGCAGGGTTGAAAAGGCTCATAATGTAGTGGAACCATTCAATAGGTTGCAGCGTGAACAGGATAGCAGTGATTAAAATAGCCTTATCGCTCCATTTGCGTACGATAAACAGTACGATGCCGACTACAACAAACAAAAGCAAGACATCACCTGCCGGGAAAAAGGCGGCGTTAAGAGTAGCAAAGCCTGCCAGCAATACCATTCTCCATAAAAAACGGTAGCCGAAGTCTTTTCCTTTCAACTGCTGGTTGTGCGACTGGATATAGAAAGTGAATCCGAAAAGCAAGGCGAAGATAGCATAAGATTTTCCCGCAAACAGTGAGAATGTCGCATTAAATACTCCGGCATCCAAAATGGTGAGCCATTCGGGAGAACTTTCCGGATAGACGGGAAAAATGAAATGCTCCAGGTTATGTACCAAGAGGATAGCCATGACGGCAAAGCCTCTGAGAGCGTCTACTACTTCAATTCGCGGTGTTTTTGTTGATAATTCCATGAGGTTGGTTTATGATTGTTTTTTTAGTGAATATTCGTTTTACCCATTTGTTGGCAGGCTTTTCAAAGTAATAATAAGAAAGCAGGCTGAGTATGATGGTGATACAAAAAATGGCGGGGACACTTATCGTCCATGGAAACTGCCATTGATAAAGAGCAGCCATCTTTGTGTACGTGAGTATGATAAACAAATGTATCAAGTAGAAACTATAACTGATTTCTCCGCCTATGATTAAGAACCGGTTGGATAGTAACCGGGATATACCCCCTTTCTGTAAGGAGAAGATAAGAATGATGAGCGAAACGGGCAACCAGTAATAACAAGAATAACGGTAAACTTTAGGAATGTCTGCGGCGCAAAGGAAGAACAGGAGAAATAAGGCAACCGTTCCTGTTTCTAATAGAGTGCCGGTGGAATAAGAAATCTTTTTATTGCGCAATGACCGGTAGAACTGGTAAAGCAGGACACCTACGAAAAAGTCCGGCAGGCGGGTGATGGGATTTACATACCAATATGCTTTGATTTGCTCCTCGCCGGTCAGATACATACCTGCCAGCATAAAAAGAAGGCAGATAAAAAGGATGATAACTAAATGTCGCTTGTTATTTAAGAAAGGAATAACCAGAGGAAAGCAGAAGTAAAACAACTGTTCGCATCCCAAACTCCACGAAGGGCTGTTGAATGAGAAAAAATAATCGGCGGAGGGAAAGAACGGTTGTAATAGAAAGGTGGAAGCGACAAAGTGCTTTATCCAGTCTGCCGTGCCGCTATATTGCACGTATCCGCCTATGCATGCGGCAATTAATAATGTCAGTAGGTGCAGGGGATAAATACGGGCAAGACGTGCTACCCAAAAAGTACGTCTTGTGGTAGTCTTTTCCAGCAGCTTCTCCTGATAGTTGTAAGCAATAATAAACCCGCTGAGCACAAAAAAGAAACTGACTCCAACAAATCCCTCTTTAAAGAAATGAGCGTCGAAGCTTGAATCAATCACGTAGCAATGCGCCCCAAATACCATCAAGGCAAAGAATATCCGTAAAGAAGTTAATGTGTTAATCACGATACTTATCAGTTTTTTTTGTATTCGAGTGCAAATGTAGTGTTTTCTTATGAGATAAAAATTCACATAGATTAAAAAAGAACTTAAGATTCGGAACGCAGGCGGCTGAGATGTTGGGGAGTCATGCCAAGAAAAGAAGCTATATATCCCAGTTGAGCGCGGTGGATGACGTCGGGCTGTTCGTGTAAAAGCTGTTTGTAACGCTCTTTAGCCGGTAGATAGAGCCGGTTGATATGGTGCATGTCCATATATAGCAGACATTCCTGATGGATAACCCGTCCCCAGTTGGCAATCTCTATATTAGTTTCATAAATCCGGTTTAAGTCTTCGATACGTATGGCATACAATTCGCAATCTTCCAGCAATTCTACATACTCGTATCCCGGTTCGTCGTGATACAAATCCTTCATGGCAAAAGTGATATCGCCTTCACGTGAAAACCAGATAGTGATTTCCTCACCGTCGTGTAGACAGTAAGACCGGCAAAATCCTTTTTCGATAAAATAAACGTGACGGTCTGCCACACCACCGTGTATCAGCAAGTGTTTTTTAGGAAGCTCCAGCTTTTCCATGTGGCTGAAAAGCTCTTCCAGTGACTTGTCGGATACCGGATAATACTGTCGGATACCTTTGATAATGTTTTCCATGGCCGGTTATTGGTTAGGACATTCCAGCCACCAGTCAATCATCTTCCGTGCAAGGCTCAGCTTTCGGGGAAGTTCCGGCAGGTTGTCCCGCGTGTAGAAATCTCCGGAACTTAACTCTTCCTCTTGCAGTTTGATTTCCCCGCCGGCATAATCTGCGATAAAGCCGACCATCAGCCCGCTGGGATACGGCCATGCTTGATTGCCGAAGTAAGTGATGTTCTTCACGTCCAGTCCCGTTTCCTCTTTCACCTCACGCGCCACACATTCCTCTAATGTCTCTCCGGTTTCCAGGAATCCGGCAACGAGACTATTGAAAGTCCCTTTGAAGTTGCGGGCATGGACTAAGAGTAAAGAATCTTCTTTTCTCACCAGGACGAGAACTGCGGTTGCAATGGAAGGATATATTTCCCGCCCGCATTTCGGACAACGTTTCATGATGTCCTCTTTCTGTTCCATAGGAGTGCCGCAGGCAGAACAGAAACGGCTGTTCCGGTCCCAGTGCAGAATCTCGTGCGCTTTTCCTGCTGTCTGATAATGAGCTAGCGGGAGATATTCATAAGAGGCACGAAGCCCTATCATTGCATACTGCGCCGATTCTTCAACGGGCGAGGAGAGGGAGAACGATTTGCAGTTCTTACCCTCTAATGTCGTGATAGTATGTACCGTAGTCTTTTCTTTAATAATGATAGGCGGAATTTCTCCATAGGGAAGGGCAAATGTGCCGTTCCCTTTCTTTTCAAGTAATAGCAGGTCTTTGTAAAAGACAAACCACCATGATTGCGCTGTTTGACTCATTTTATTTTTCTTCTTTATCTTCGCGCTGCGAAGGTATAAAAAACTGTATTGATATTTGAGACTTTATCGGATAAAATGTCAATGGATTAACTTAATACAATACGTTGGTCGATACCGATTTCCCGAATGAAATAATTATCGTGTGAAATGGCTATTACAGTACCGGTATAATTCTTGATAGTCGCAGTGATAATTTCAATGCTTCGTATATCCAGATTATTGGTCGGTTCGTCCAGGATAAACATATCCGGGGTATTGTTGCTAATCATCAGGCAGCAGAACGCGAGCCGCATCTTCTCTCCACCGCTTAATTTCCGGCAAGGCTTGTTCCATTCGGAAGCGGGGAACAGGTAACGGTTCAGGATAATCTTTATTTCATGTTCCGGCATGTTCCGGCTGTTGAAAGCGTAAGCCTGTTCGAGGATACTGTTCCGGTCGTCGATGATGGAATACTCCTGGTTCAGATAGACATAGGTGAAATCCGCCCGTGTGAGTGTTCCTTCCTGTGGTTGAAGTTGTCCGGTGATGATTTTCAGAAGAGTGGTCTTTCCGCTGCCGTTGGTTCCTTCTATACGAAAACGGTCGCCGCTCTTTAACTGAAAACTGACGGGAGTTTGCCAAAGCAGTTGCAACGGCAGGTTGCCATTCTCCTTTTGACTGTCACTGTCATTCAGTCCGGAATGATAACCGAAGTTAATATCCTTTGCCGTAACTAACGTTTTCCCTGTATGCAGGGAAGAGCTGTTGAAATCAGTCTTTAGCGCAGCCGTTGGAGAAAGTGAACCTCGAAGTTGGTTGCGCTCATCAGTCAGCTTTTCGGCTTTCTCCTGATGAATTCCGTTTAGCTTACTGGTACTTTTCTCCGATTTTCCCTGCAACGCATTTAGTACGATGCGTGGAACACCTTTTTTAATATTGGCTTTTTCACCACGCACATTTTGTTTATCCCTTCGCTCTGCCGTTTCACGGGCTACTTTGCGGGCTGCCCGCAGCGCTTTTTCTTTTTCTTCGATACGCTGTTGCAAAGCTTCCTGCATCAGAGCTTTCTGCTCTTTGTAGAATTCGTAATTCCCACCGTAATACGTGATTTGATGTTTCTCCAATTCACAAATTTCGGGAAGGAGATTGAGCAAGATACGGTCATGGCTCACTATCAACAATGTTGAGCGCCATTTCTCTACCCAATCATACAAACGTTCCCTGCCCGAAGAATCGAGATGGTTCGTAGGTTCATCCATGAGAATGACAGATGGATGATGAATATCCATACCTGCTAAAAAGACACGGGTCTTTTCTCCGCCACTGAGCAGATGCATCGGGTAGGACAGGGGAAACTGCCCTAATCCCCACGAGTCAAGAGCGGCGACGGAGCGTTCTTCGATATTCCAGTCATCATCCAGTAGCGTGAAATTTTCCGTTGAGGCATCTCCCGCCAAAATAGCGTGCAAGGCTTGTCGCTTGCTGTCTATCTGCAAGGCTTGGGCGATAGTTAATGAATCATATTGTCCGAAATGTTGCGGAATGTAATAAAGGTCGTCCGGGCGGACGATAACACCGGAAGACGGTGATAGTTGCCCGGCGATAATTTGCAGCAGGGTAGATTTGCCGCAGCCGTTATTGCCGACCAGTCCCAGTTTCTGCCCCTTACTGATGGCAAAGTTGAGGTCACTGAATAATACCTCTTTATCCGGATGGATATAGCTGATTTGTTGAATACTTATAGGCATGATTGTCTATTGGATTTGAAGTGAAAGAAATAGTGAAAGATAATCACGGGGAAGGGAGCGACAAACACAATACTGGCTAAACAACACGAATTTCGTGATGCTTAACGATACGTCAAAAGCATAGATGAAAAGTGATGTTTACTTAGAAGTGTTGTCTTACTTGGAAATTCTCATTGCGGTAAGTATATAGTTTAACTTGGTCGCAAAGATAACACTTTCCGGCAGAATCCCATGCTATTTCGGCAGAAATGTTTTTTTCAGAGCCTCTATTTACTCAAATCAGAGCCTCTATTTATCTTATTCAGAGGCTCTGTTTGCTTAATTCAGAACCTTTATTTGCTTAGTTTGCAGGCTCTGTTTTTGATTTGCAGATTCTACTTGTCCGGTTTGCAGACTTTATGGCTAACACGAAGCTGGTAATTCTTCTATTCCTATATTGTAGCTTTTCAAATCTACTGCAAATCATGTACAGAACATTAAGGGAAAAGTTTCTTTCGATTAATAGGAAAGTTCTGGTTATTAGGAAGTAAAGTTGTTTTGTGTTAATTGCAATCTATAAATGAAACTTGCGTTTATAAAAACAAAGCTTTCATTTATAAAAACGGAACTTGCATTTATAAAAATAAAAGCTTCGTTTATAGTTTATCATTAGTGCATGAAAAGTTTAGTACTAATCCAAAACAAGTTTGCCAGTAAGCAACATGAAGTTTGTTACTAATAGATTGGCTCATAGAATTATACCTTTCCACACAGAAATAAGGCTTTCAACGAAATCGCCGAAAGCCTTTATTCTTTACTATGTTATCCTTTACTATGTTATCCTTTACTACGTTATCCTTTATACATCAAATAATTGATTTAATCCTTCACTCATGCTCGGATGCGTAAAGATGAAATCGCGTAGAAAAGCAGCATCCTGCCCTGTTTTCATAGCCAAAGCTACAATATTTATTATTTCCGGGGCATCGGCACAAAACAGCGTGCATCCCATAATCTTTCCACTGTGACTGTTCACAATAGCTTTCAGCATACCGTCCGTCTGTTGCAATGTACGCGAACGGACTACGGAAGTAGCCGGTAAGCGGGAAACCTTAAAGGAATAACCTCTTTTCAGTGCTTCTTCTTCAGTGAGCCCGATGTGAGCCAGCGGCGGGTCGATAAATACTGCATACTGAACAGGGTCGCGGTCGCCTATATCCCGTTTTTTATCTCCGAAGAGCTGGTCGCGGATAATCCGGAAGTCATCCAGTGAAAGATAAGTAAATTGCGGGCCGCCCTTCACGTCGCCCATTGCCCATACATGAGGGGCAGTAGTGCGTAACTGGTCGTTTACCACGATAGCCCCGTGCGCATCCACTTCCACGCCTGCCGCTTGCAGGTTCAATCCTTCAATCATAGGTTTCCGTCCGGTAGCGATGAGGATAGCGTCACCGTCCACAAAGTAAGGAGTGCCGTCGGACACATCCGAATAAGTCAGTGTCACGCCGTCATTCGTATCATGGATAGATTGTGCACGGGCATTGAGATGAATTTCTATCCCTTTCCTTTCCATCACCTCTCTGACGCTTTTGGCAATATCCTGGTCGTTGTGAGGCATGAACCGGTTGCCGCTTTCGAGGATAGTCACTTTACTGCCGAATCCGGCATACATCGAAGCAAATTCCAGTCCGATATACCCGCCACCGACGATAATCAAATGTTTAGGCAGGACGTTCATATCCAAAAGTGTGGCACTGGTGTACACATGCTGGCTTTCCTTGAGCCCGTCGATTGCCGGAATAATAGGAGTGGCGCCGGTATTGATAAAAATTTCTTTCCCTTGCAGTTCAATATTACCATCGGGAAGCGCCACTTTTATCATATTAGCCGATATAAAGGAAGCTGTCCCTGTGTAGACAGTCACGTTCGGGCGTTTGCTTAATCTTTCGTAATTGTTTCCTCTGAGAAAAGAGGTCAGACGGTTTTTACGGGCAACAGCCTGTTTATACATATTTGCCTGTTTCGGGAAATCCTCGTGATACAGCAGGGAAGAAATCCCGGCTTCGTGTATCAGCGTCTTTGTCGGGATACAAGCAATGTTCGGACAAGAGCCCCCATACATCATGTCGGAGCGTTCGATGACGACAACCTGCCATCCTCTGTTTGAAAGTTCGGCAGCCAGTGTTTTTCCTGCCTTGCCGAACCCTATAATAATTGCATCATATTGTTTCATAACTTCTTTGTTTAACGATTTGTATTAGACTATATAACAGTCTGAAAATACGATTTGTTCCGTAGCCCTAAGAAGTCAGAACCCTCTACAGTAGTGTGATTAGTCTTTTTTAAGTGTTTTGAGTACGCGTTGTGACGAGTCGGACAGAAGCACTACGGCACCGGCAAGGATAACAATATCCTTAATCACCAACCGCCCCGCGCCTGACAATAGCGGGAAGCCGAATTCTCCGCTTCCTAAATTAGGAACCCATACTTCGGGTGTCGTGACGAGGAAGGAGAGTGTGCCGAGCGTCATGATAATAGCCAGTGTATCACCTATCAGCCCTGCTTTCGAGGAGAAGATTCCCAAAAAGACCAGGATGCCGATGCTCATGATAAGAGCTCCCAGTCCATAAGAGAAAGTATACGTATTGTTTGCTTCATGCCATGCACGATTTTCCGGAACAAAAGCGCCTTCCGCATTTTTGTGTTCCTTGTATTCGGGAGCTCCTTTGGCATAGAAGAAACTCATGAAGGGGCTGTTGGCTACGAACGGAACAATCCCGTCGGCTTCATAATGGAAATACTTCAATCCGCCTATCCATACGAATACCACCAGGATAGCTACACGGATAAACTTGATACCGAAACTTTTCAGACTTGAAGTGAAGGTCAATAAAGCGATAAATTTCTCTTTCATTTTGTAGGGTTTTAATTGGTTTAACTTACACCGCAAAGGTCGTGCTTTTCCGATACCCCCAAAATGGCAATACTTCCGTATCCCTTATCAATTCTTCCCTTCCTGCGTATTTCTGAACTGTACGGCACTCTGTCCGGTCATATTTTTAAAGAAACGGCTGAAAGAAGCCTGGTCTTCGAATCCCAGAATATCGGCAATTTCCTTGGCGCTTTTGTTGCTGTAAAGCAAGAGGCGTTTGGCTTCCGCTTCCACCCGTTCGTGAATTACACGGAGCGGAGAGGGCAGCTTGCAAGTCGAAAAGATATTCGACAGTGTCTTGGGCGACTTATGCAGCATGTCGGCATAATCCTGCACCTGTTTCTTTGTCCGGTAATGTTCGTCAACGAGATTATAGTACTGGCGTACAATCTCGAAACCGGATTCTTTTTCGCGGGTAATATTCATGCGATGGCGTGCAATCCGGGTACACTGGATGATGAACCTTTTCAGCAATATGCGCAGCATCTCTTCCTGCAAACTGTCGGAAACGGTGAATTCGTTTTCTAATGCCGCGGTGATGGTATCCAGTTCCCTGCGCTCTTTCTCATTCAGCGTGAAACGGATAAGATGGGACGAACCATTGAAGAGGAAACCGCTGCATGATACCTCATGGTCGTTACCATAAATACAGTAGAAATTACTGTTAAACAGTAAAGTCAGGTAATCGCCGTCGATTGATTTGAATTCGAGATGTTGCAGGTGGGTCAGTGAAATCACTTCATCTTTGGCAAGTACCATTTCCTGATGGTCTATCTCTACCGTGATACTTCCGTTGCGTACCCATATAAACTTATAAAGTCCTTTTTCCTTTTGCAATGCTTTCTCCGCCAGGTATGAATCCGTAAGCGCGAGCGTTCCTTTCAGTTTTGTGTGATATTGCTGTAACATAGTTAATCCTCCATTGCTGATGCGTCAAATGACAGTGGCAATAAATCGCCTATACTTTTTATTTCGTAAATACATTCTTTACCGTAGAGCAGGATACGAATGGGTTGTCCGTATCGTTTTTCCGTTTCCAGAATCACTTGGCGGCAAGCACCACAGGGCGGAATCGGGTTGTCTATAAAGTCCTTTTCGGTTCTTGCGGCAATGGCAAGGGTAACGACCGCTTGGTCGGGATATTGGGAATTGGCGTAGAATAGAGTCGTGCGTTCCGCGCAGAGTCCCGACGGATAGGCGGCATTTTCCTGATTCGTTCCTGTTACTACGGTTCCGTCAGCTAACAGTGCGGCTGCACCTACCGAGAAACGGGAATAAGGGGCGTAACTGCGTGCTGTTGCATCCATGGCTGTTTTCATAAGTGCCCGGTCGGCCTCATTCAACTCATTATATTGATATACTTTAATAACTGCGGTAATTATGAGGTCTTTCATACGCGTTGAGGTATTGGTTTCTAACAATTAATGTTACAAAGTTAGGAAAGAGATTGATAATCCCAATTATTTTTCAGATTTTTGTGTCCTATAATCCTCATCTGAATGAAAATGGAGAACAAATTACATAGGCTTGTCTTTTTAACTATCGTATTCTTTTTTGCCGTAGGAGTACAAGCACAGAAACGGAACGCCCGTTATACCGAATATATAAATAAGTATAGTGACCTGGCTGTCGAACAAATGAAGCTTCATAAGATTCCCGCCAGTATTACGCTGGCGCAGGGACTGCTGGAAAGTGGTGCGGGGTACAGCCAGTTGGCACGAAAAAGCAACAACCATTTCGGTATCAAATGCGGTAGTAGCTGGCGGGGACGTACGGTTCGCCATGACGATGACGCGCGCAACGAATGTTTCCGTGCCTACAAGCATCCGCGTGACTCCTACGAAGACCATTCCGATTTTCTCAGAAGAGGCGCCCGTTATGCTTTTCTTTTCAAACTGGATATTACCGACTATAAAGGCTGGGCGCGCGGACTGAAAAAAGCGGGCTATGCCACCGACCCTTCCTATGCCAATCGCCTGATTACGATTATCGAAGATTACGACCTGTATAAATACGACCGCAAAGGCGTTTACTCGGAACGTAAGTTGAGAAAGAACCCCTGGCTGATGAATCCGCACCAGATTTATATTGCCAATGACATAGCTTATGTCGTTGCCCGCAGCGGGGATACTTTTCAGGATTTAGGCAAGGAACTGGACATTAGCTGGAAAAAGCTCGTGAAGTATAACGACTTGCATCGTGAATATACATTAATGCCGGGAGATATCATCTATCTGAAAGCCAAAAAGAAGAAAGCGTCCAAACCTCATACCGTATATATCGTAAGAGACGGTGATTCCATGCACGGCATCTCCCAGAAATATGGTATCCGTCTGAAGAATCTGTATAAGATGAACCGCAAGGACGGTGACTACGTTCCGGAAGTGGGCGACCGCCTGCGCCTTCGATAAGACGATGACCTGCATTTTCACTAGCTTGCTGTGGTGCAAGCTTTCTGATAGGCTGCAGCATCTCTTCCTGATAGGCTGTGGCGCATCACCCTAGTCTGCTGTGATGTCTTTCTCTGAAGATTTGCCACAACGAGCAAACTAAATGACTCATTCATGTGTTCTTATTACAGTAAAACATGATTATAGTATGAGTCTTAATATTGCAAAAGTAGATAAGAAGCGTGTCGTCATAGTAGGCGGTGGTTTCGGTGGCTTGAAGTTAGCTAATAAGTTAAAGAAGTCAGGCTTTCAGGTGGTCTTGATTGATAAGAACAATTATCATCAGTTTCCCCCGTTGATTTATCAAGTAGCTTCGGCGGGTATGGAACCTACTTCTATCTCTTTCCCCTTCCGCAAGATTTTCCAGCATCGGAAAGATTTCTATTTCCGTATGGCGGAAGTTCGTGCCATTTTCCCGGAGAAGAATATGATTCAGACTTCCATCGGGAAAGCTGGATACGACTATCTGGTTTTGGCAGCAGGCACTACCACCAATTTCTTTGGCAACAAGCATATCGAAGAGGAAGCCATGCCGATGAAGAACGTTTCGGAAGCGATGGGACTGCGGAATGCCCTTTTGGCGAATCTGGAACGGGCACTTACCTGCTCTACCAAGCAGGAGCAACAGGAATTACTCAACATTGTAATTGTGGGCGGTGGCGCCACCGGCATAGAAGTGGCGGGAATACTCTCCGAAATGAAAAGATTTGTATTGCCGAATGATTATCCGGATATGCCCAGCAGCTTGATGAATATCTATCTGATTGAAGCGGGCCCGAGGTTGCTGGCCGGAATGTCGGAAGACTCTTCAGCCCATGCGGAAAAGTTTCTTCGTGAAATGGGCGTGAATATACTTCTTAATAAGCGTGTGACCGATTACCGTGACCATAAAGTCATACTTGAGGACGGCACTGAGATTGCCACACGTACTTTTATATGGGTGAGCGGTGTCACCGGAGTGACTATCGGAAATATGGATGCTTCGTTGATAGGTCGTGGCGGACGTATCAAAGTCGATTCCTTCAACCGTGTGGAAGGACTGAATAATGTATTTGCCATCGGTGACCAATGTATCCAGTCGTCCGACGAAAGTTATCCGAACGGGCATCCCCAACTGGCGCAAGTCGCTATCCAACAAGGCGAACTGCTGGCAAAAAACTTGATACGCCTTGAAAAAGGACAGGAGATGAAGCCTTTCCATTACCGTAATCTGGGTTCGATGGCAACGGTGGGACGTAACCGTGCCGTTGCGGAATTCAGTAAGGTGAAGATGCAAGGGTGGTTTGCCTGGGTGATGTGGCTGGTCGTTCATTTGCGTTCCATCCTTGGGGTACGGAATAAGGTAGTCGTTCTTCTCAACTGGATATGGAATTATTTCACTTATGACCAGTCCATGCGTATGATTGTCTATGCCCGCAAGGCAAAAGAGATTCGTGACAGGGAAGCTGTTGAGGCAACTACTCATTTGGGGAAAGACTTGATAAAAGAACCGCAGCAAACAAAATAAATGGGATAACAGCAATAAACAAAACAAATATAAGAACAGAACAACGAAACAAACAAAATACACGCAACAAGCAAAACAAACAAAAATATAAGTCCGCTTTATGTGGCTCCGTCTTGTTCTTAGACGGTAAATTCGTACAGGGTGTTCGATTTCGGACACCCTGTATTTTTAATTATCCTCTGTTTATCAGTAGTTTATGATTTTGGCACAGATTTGGTATAATAGATGCCGAATGAATACATGATAGAATCATAAAATCATAAACAACCAGATATGGACAGAGAAATTCCAAAAGAAGTTCGTCAGAAAGAACGCAATAAGAAAATCATTCGTTATTCGCTCATTGGAGTGGCGGGAATTATTGTTGTCAGCGTACTCATTTCTTTGATGAGGGTGGGAGTAGAAGAAAAAGACCTTGTTATCTCTACTATTGACAAAGGAGTGATTGAAGTCAGCGTCAGCGCGTCGGGAAAGGTAGTCCCTGCTTTTGAAGAGATTATCAATTCACCTATTAATTCCCGTATCCTCGAAATCTATAAAAAAGGGGGCGATAGCGTAGACATCGGCACTCCGATTCTGAAACTCGACCTTCAAAGTACGGAAACACAATATCAGAAACTTCTGGACGAAGAGAAAATGCGCCGGTATAAGCTCGACCAGCTTCGTGTCAACAACCAGACTAAACTTTCTGATATGGCAATGCAGATTAAAGTTTCGGCCATGAAACTGAGCCGGATGAAAGTGGAGCTAAGAAACGAACACTACCTGGACAGCCTCGGAGCGGGAACGACGGATAAAGTCCGTCAGGCGGAACTAAGCTATAATGTCGCGCAGCTTGAGTATGAGCAACTCCAACAACAATATAAAAATGAGAAGGAAGTAGCTGCCGCCGAACTGAAAGTGCAGGAGCTTGATTTCAATATCTTCCGCAAGAGTCTGGCGGAAATGAAACGTACCTTTGAAGACGCGCAAATCCGCTCTCCCCGCAAAGCAATCCTTACCTATATTAATAATCAGATTGGCGCACAGATTTCGCAAGGAGAGCAGGTGGCTGTTATCTCCGATTTAAGTCACTTTAAGGTAGAAGGCGAAATTGCCGATACGTATGGCGACCGTGTGTCGGCAGGTGGAAAGGCGGTTGTGAAGATAGGCAGTGACAAACTGGAAGGAACCGTCAGCAGTGTGACGCCCCTTTCAAAGAATGGAGTCATCTCTTTCAGCGTACAGTTGAACGAGGACAATCATCACCGTCTGCGTTCGGGCTTGAAGACAGATGTCTATGTGATGAACGCTGTGAAAGAAGATGTGATGCGCGTAGCCAATGGCTCTTATTATGTGGGACGCGGTGAATATGAACTGTTTGTCTGCGACTCGGACAGCGAACTGGTAAAACGTAAAGTACAACTGGGAGATTCCAACTTTGAATATGTAGAAGTAATAAGTGGTTTGCAGCCGGGTGATAAAGTGGTTGTCAACGACATGAGTGCATATAAGAACAAGAATAAATTGAAGATTAAATAAGCTAAATACAAGAAGTTATGATAACACTGAACTCTCTTTCCAAAATTTACCGTACGGACGAGATTGAAACGGTAGCGTTGGAAAATGTGAATCTGACGGTAGAGCGTGGCGAATTTCTGAGTATAATGGGACCTTCAGGATGTGGAAAATCTACTTTGCTGAATATAATGGGACTGCTCGACGCGCCTACAATGGGAACGATAGAAATAAACGGAATCCGTACCCAAGGGATGAAGGACAAGGAACTGGCAGCTTTCCGTAACAAGACACTTGGTTTCGTTTTTCAGTCTTTCCATCTGATAAATTCGCTGAATGTAATGGATAATGTGGAACTGCCGCTGCTCTATCGCCGTGTCGGTAACGGCGAACGCAAACGTCTGGCACAGGAAGTGCTGGAGAAGGTGGGATTAAGCCACCGCATGAATCATTTCCCCACACAGCTTTCCGGTGGTCAGTGCCAGCGCGTAGCTATCGCCCGTGCCATCATCGGTAATCCGGAAATAATTCTTGCCGATGAGCCGACAGGTAATCTGGACTCCAGAATGGGAGCCGAAGTCATGGAACTTCTCCATCGTCTGAACAAAGAAGACGGGCGTACCATCGTAATGGTGACTCATAATGAAGAACAGGCGAAGCAGACATCCCGTACCATCCGTTTCTTTGACGGACGGCAGGTGCGATAAATCTCTTTGTAGAATATTGCAGGTACAGTTCTGGTTATCATTGAAAGATGAATAAAAATAGATTGAACGTTATAATGATACGATAATGATAAAACTCTACTTCAAGCAGGCATTCCAACTGCTGAAAGAAAATAAACTGCTTTCTTCTATCTCCATCATCGGCACGGCATTGGCTATTGCCATGATAATGGTGATTGTAATCACTTTGCGTGCGACCATTGCTCCTTTTGCACCGGAGACTCATCGTGACCGTATACTTGTCTTCCGTTATGCCGGGCTCCAGAATAAATCAAACGTAAACTGGCAGAGCAACGGCCCTATCGGATATAACACGGCAAAGGCCTGTTTCAAAGAGATGACCGTGCCCGAAGCGGTGTCCATCACCAATTCTTTCCAGGAAACGATGTTGGCAGCCAAACCGGCAGGCGAAATGGAAAGTTGCAGCGTACTGCAAACGGATGATGCTTTTTGGAAAGTATTTGAATTTGATTTTCTCTCCGGTAAGCCGTATGATAATGCCGATTTTGATGCCGGAGCAGCGAAAGCCGTTATATCCGAAGATATGGCGCGTCGGTTGTTCGGAACGTCGGAAGTCGTCGGAAAGACGTTCTTGCTGAACCATTCTGCTTACTTGATAAGCGGAGTAGTGCGTCCGGTATCCAAATTGGCACGATACGCTTATGCGCAAGTCTGGATTCCTTTAAGTTCGACGAATGCTTTCACCACAACCTGGGGAGATGAAAATATCATGGGAATGGTTTCTGTTTTCATATTAGCCAAATCAGAAAAAGACTTTCCGGCTATTCGAAATGAAGCAGACCGCCTGAGGGCAGTATTTATGGCAGGGCATCCTAATTTCGATTTGCTCTATCGCGGACAACCCGACACGTATTTCGTTGCTTCACAACGCTATTCTGCCAATAATCCCCCGGCAGTGAAACAAGCCGTCCGGCAATATATAATAACATTACTTGTACTTCTGATTGTCCCTGCGGTCAATCTGTCCGGCCTCACTTTATCACGTATGCGCAAACGCCTTTCCGAAATAGGAGTGCGGAAAGCCTTCGGTGCCCCAAGAAGAGAATTAATGATGCAAGTGCTTTCCGAAAACATGCTTTATTCGCTTTTTAGTGGTATTCTCGGCTTATTATTGAGTTATATTGCCGCTTTCCTTCTCGGGGGAATGTTGTTCTCCGTAGACTTCGTATCCGATGGGGTGAACGATTTGCGGACGATGTGCGTCGACCTCTTGTTTGACCCTGTCGTATTCCTGTTGGCATTCCTAGCCTGCTTCCTGCTCAACTTGCTCAGTGCGGCTATTCCGGCATGGAGAATCACCCGTACCAATATTGTAGATGCCATAAATGAGAGATAACCCGAACAGTCAACTAATAAATTGAAAAGAAGATGCAGCTATTAAAACAAATATGGAACGAACGCCGGTCAAACGGATGGTTGTGGGCAGAGTTATTACTTGTTTTTGTTGTCCTGTGGTATGTAGTCGACTGGACATATGTGACCGCCCGTACCTATTATGAACCGGTAGGGTTTGATATTGCCGATACCTACTATCTGGAGCTTAGCCTGAAAAATAACAAGAGCAACTCCTATATCCCTAAAGATAAAAAGAATACCACGTTGGGGCAGGACATTACTGAACTGGCAAACCGTCTTCAACGATTGCCGGAAGTGGAAGTGGTTTCCGTATCCAATAATGCACGTCCTTATATCGGAAGTAATTCGGGCATGATGATACGTATTGATACCGTAGTCCGTAATCCCTTGCGGCGTACGATGACTCCTGAGTTTTTTCAGGTATTCCGTTATCAAAGTGCGGATGGTCGTGGCTATGAACCGTTGGTACAGGCTTTGAAAAACGGGAATGTGGTAGTTAGTGAGAATTTTTGGCCGGATGATTATAAGGGTGACCGCACATTATTGGGCAAGGAAGTAGTGAATGTGGATGATTCTACCCAAGTGCACAAGATAGGAGCCGTATCGGCAAAAGTTCGTTATAATGATTTTTGGCCTAATTATAGCGATATTTATATAGCTAATGCTTTCACTGAAAAGCAAATGGTTGAGCTTGATGATGACTTTTTTCCTTCCAACCTGGAAGTTTGCCTGCGGGTGAAGCCGGGTACTAGTAAAGACTTTCCGGAACATTTGATGAATCTGTCAGCCAGCCAGTTGAGTGTTGGCAATCTGTTCATTCTGAAAGTACATGATTATGAGAATATACGGAATGACTTTCAACAGGGAAATTACAATCAGGTACAGGTTCGTTTCTGGATGATGGGCTTTCTGTTGCTGAATATCCTGTTGGGGATTGTCGGTACATTCTGGTTCCGCACGCAACATCGCCGTTCCGAGTTGGCTCTTCGTGTGGCGGTCGGCTCCAGCCGGATGCAACTTTGGGGGCGACTGAATAAAGAAGGACTGTTACTGCTTACTTTAGCTGCTTTGCCTGCTGCCGTGATTTGCTATAACATAGGCTACCTGGATTTAACTGACGGATATATGGAATGGGGAGTTCCCCGTTTCCTTATAACGTTTGTCGTAATTTATTTCCTGATGGCTGTGATGATACTGACCGGTATTTGGTTTCCTGCCCGTCAGGCAATCCGTATACAGCCGGCAGAAGCATTGCGCGAGGAATAAAAAAACAAGTCTATTTGCATTGTTTTCAATATAATAACTTATCTTTGTGCGCATAATACTGAAAACAATGCAGGCTTTTGCTTATGAATAGACGATATTACTGTTTGTTTGTAGTTCTCTTTTTAGCTGTCCTCGTTCGGGCGGCAGCTTCGGAAAGTACATTCAATATACTCTTCATCCAGTCATATACTTCTCAGACTCCTTGGCACAGTGACCTTAATCAAGGTTTGGTGAAAGGATTCAGAGAGAGCGGGGTGAAGGTGAATATTACGACAGAATATCTGGACGCTGACTTCTGGGCATTTAATTCGGAGAAAGTAATCATGCGCCGTTTTTGCGAACGTGCCCGTGAGCGTCGGACGGACTTGATTGTAACGGCGAGCGATGAGGCTTTTTATACACTCTTTGCATGCGGAGACTCGCTGCCATTGCAGGTTCCGGTTGTCTTTTTCGGTATCAAGTATCCTGACGCAAAACTGCTTGCCGCTCACCCCAATGTCTGCGGATTCACGGCCAATCCCGATTTTGATGTCATCCTGCGTCATGCGCAAAAGATATTTCCCCAGCGAAAAGATGTTGTTTGCGTGATAGATAATAGTTTTCTGAGTAACAAAGGTCGCGATGACTTTGAAGAAGAGTGGGAAATCTTCCAACAGGATAACCCGGATTATAATATGAAAATTTATAATACTCAGAATCATACCACCAGTCACATTATTGCGGCAATTTGTTATCCGCGCAATAGCTACGGGCGCATTGTGATTGCTCCCAAATGGTCGCCTTTCCTTTCGTTCGTAGGCAAAAACTCCAAAGCTCCGGTGTTCTCAACCCAGACTGTGGGACTGACCAACGGTGTCTTCTGCGCCTATGACAGCGATGCCTATGCTTCTGCGTTTATGGCAGGTCAAAGAGCTTCACAGGTATTGAAAGGGACTTCTCCACTGAGTATCGGAGTGACAGAAGCCGAACAGGGATTTATATACGACTACAAGCAACTGGAATTTTTCCACGTCGACCCCGATAAAGCGACTGCTGCCGGCGGAATCATTGTCAACGAACCCTATTGGGAGAGATATAAATTCCTCTTCATCCTTCTCTATCCGTCCATCCTGGCCTTATTGATAGCATCTATCGTATGGCTGATGCGTGCCAATCGTCGCGAATCCAAACGACGGATACAAGCCCAGACCCGCCTGCTCGTACAGAACAAACTGGTAGAACAGCGCAATGAGTTTGACAATGTCTTCCACTCCATCCGCGATGGCGTGATAACGTATGATACAGACCTGCATATCCATTTCACGAACCGTTCTTTATTGAGGATGCTCCATCTGCCGTATGAGTCGGGCGGACGTTTTTATGAAGGGATGATGGCAGGCAGTATTTTCAATATCTATCATGAAGGGCAAAATATTCTTCATAAAATGCTGAAACACGTAGCCCGTACGGGAGAAAGTGTACAGATACCACAAGGCTCTTTTATGAAAGAAGTGCACAGTGAGAATTACTTTCCGGTATCCGGAGAAATTGTTCCGATTCATTCGAAAGGGGGAATTACGGGCATGGCTCTTTCCGCACGTAACATCTCGGATGAAGAAATGCAGAAACGTTTCTTTGATATGGCACTGGATGAAAGTTCCATATACCCGTGGCAGTTTGATATGAAAACCAATTGCTTTATTTTCCCGCAAGGTTTCCTTGTGCGGATGGGATATGACGAATCAGTCACTACCATCACCCGTGAAGAGATGAACCGTACGATTCATCCGGACGATTTGAAGGAAATCATTCCGCAATTTGACAAGGCATTGACAGGAGAGAATAAGAATCCCCGTCTGAGTTTCCGCCAACGCAATGCGAATGGCGAATATGAGTGGTGGGAATACCGTTCTTCAGCTATCAGCGGTCTGACGCAGGATTCACTGTACGGCATATTGGGTGTGTGTCAAAGCATCCAGCGATATAAGACAGCCGAACAGGAAATGAGGGAAGCGCGCGATAAAGCTCTCCAGGCAGATAAACTGAAATCCGCTTTCCTCGCCAATATGAGCCACGAGATTCGTACTCCGTTGAATGCCATTGTAGGCTTCTCCGACTTGTTGAGTGATACAAGCGGCTTCACGGAAGAAGAAATCGCCCAGTTTATAGCGACTATTAACAAGAACTGTGGACTGCTGCTGGCATTGATAAACGACATTCTTGACTTGTCCCGTATCGAGTCCGGCACGATGGAATTCATGTTTGCAGACCACAACCTGCCTTTACTTTTAAAGACTGTCCATGATTCGCAAAGGCTGAATATGCCATCGGGCGTAGAACTGGTATTGCGTATGCCCGAAAGCGACAAGAAATATCTGAAAACAGATAACGTCCGCCTGCAGCAAGTAGTCAATAACCTGATTAATAACGCTGCCAAGTTTACGAGCAGCGGGTTTATCACTTTCGGCTATGAAGAAGATGAAGTCCCCGGATATACCCGTATCTTTGTAGAAGATACAGGTGTCGGCATCTCAGAAGAGGGCATCCGTCATATTTTCGAACGGTTCTATAAAGTCGATAACTTCACGCAAGGAGCCGGACTGGGGCTGAGTATCTGCCAAACTATCATCGAACGTCTGAAAGGTTCCATCTCCGTGACTTCCGAGGTAGGTAAAGGCACTCGTTTCACCGTACGCCTTCCCAACCATTGCGAATAAACCCGAACGTTCGTTTTTGCGTATAGTGTCCGAAAATGAACACTATGCTTATCTTGTAACCGATTGGAAATAAATACTTTATTCTTTTGGCACATCGTTTGATTCTCCTTTAGTGGAAAATACTGTGCATAATGAAAAAGAAAAGTATATTAGTAGCTCTTGCCGCAGCTTGCCTTCCATTGGCATTGTCGGCTCAGAAAGAAGGACAGAAAGAAAGGGAGATAACCTTAAATGAAGCTATCGCAATGGCACGTTCGCAATCCGTCGATGCGGCCGTTGCCCTGAATGAACTGAAAACCGCCTATTGGGAATACCGTACCTTCCGTGCCGACCTTCTGCCGGAAGTCAATCTTACCGGCACTTTGCCCAATTACAATAAATCATACAGTTCTTATCAGAATTCCAATGGTTCCTACAGCTTCGTCCGCAACAGTGCGCTGGGACTTTCCGGCGAACTTTCCATCGACCAGAACATTTGGCTGACCGGCGGTAAACTCTCTCTGACTTCCTCTCTCGACTATATGAAACAACTCGGTTCCGGTGGTGACCGCCAGTTTATGTCCGTCCCCGTAACCCTGAAACTTACACAACCCATCTTTGGAGTGAACAACATCAAGTGGGACAGGCGCATCGAACCGGTGCGCTATGCGGAAGCGAAAGCGGCTTTTATCACCGCTACCGAAGAAGTGACGATGCGCGCCATTACCTATTACTTCAATCTCCTGCTGGCAAGAGAAAACCTGGGCACCGCCCAACAGAACCGGAAGAACGCCGACCACCTCTACGAAGTAGCCCTTGCCAAACGGAAGATGGGGCAGATTTCCGAAAACGAACTCCTGCAACTCAAACTTTCCGCCCTGAACGCGAAAGCGGCTTTGACGGAAGCGGAGAGCGACTTGAATGCCAAGATGTTCCAGCTCCGTGCCTTCCTGGGAGTAGGAGAGGATGAGATACTCCGTCCTGTCATTCCCGAAGCCGTAGACGGCTCAAAGATGGAATATAATAGGGTATTGAACAAAGCGCTCGAACGTAACTCATTCGCGCAGAATATCCGTCGCCGCCAGTTGGAAGCCGATTATGAAGTGGCTACGGCACGGGGCAACCTGCGTAGCGTCGACCTCTTTGCCAGCGTAGGATATACCGGAGAAAACCGTAACTTCCCCACCGTCTATAAAAACTTGCAAGATAACCAGATAGTGCAGGTAGGCGTCAAAATACCTATCCTGGATTGGGGGAAACGCCGTGGCAAAGTTCGTGTAGCCAAGAGCAACCGTGACGTAGTACTTTCAAAGATTCGCCAGGAACAGATTAATTTCAATCAGGATATTTTCCTGCTGGTGGAACATTTCAACAACCAGGCACAACAGTTGACTATCGCCAAAGAAGCCGACGCTATCGCCCAGCAACGTTACAAGACCAGTATCGAAACTTTCCTGATAGGCAAGATTAATACCCTCGACCTGAACGACGCTCAGAACTCCAAAGACCAGGCAAGACAAAAACATATTTCCGAACTTTATTATTATTGGTATTATTTCTACCAAATCCGCAGCCTGACGCTTTGGGATTTCCGTACCAACACCGAACTGGAAGCTGATTTTGATGAAATTATCCGGCAATAAAAAGCGGAAAGCATGATGTCCGTTAGTAATTTTTTGTAGATTTGCAATATCATAAAGACACTGTAACTATCTCCCTTGATAAATAAAGACATGAACCATGATTCTGATAATTGACGACGACAGCGCAGTGCGCTCTTCCCTCAGCTTCATGCTGAAGCGGGCAGGGTATGAGGCACAGGCAGTTCCCACTCCCCGGGAAGCCATGGATGTGGTGCGTTCCGTAACTCCCGATTTAATCCTGATGGACATGAACTTCACCCTTTCCACGACAGGCGAAGAAGGATTGACGCTGCTCAAACAGGTAAAGATATTCCGCCCCGAAACCCCGGTGATATTGATGACCGCCTGGGGAAGTATCCAACTTGCCGTGCAGGGAATGCAGGCAGGCGCTTTCGACTTCATCACAAAACCTTGGAACAATGCCACCCTGTTGCAACGCATCGAAACCGCCTTGGAACTCTCAACGACTTCTAAAGAAACTACACAGGAACAAAGCGACTCCTTCGACCGCAGCCATATCATCGGACGCAGCCAAGGTCTGATGGACGTATTGAATACCATCGCCCGTATCGCAAAGACCAACGCTTCCGTACTAATCACGGGCGAGAGCGGGACAGGCAAAGAACTGATAGCCGAAGCCATCCATATCAACAGCCAGCGTGCGAAGCACCCGTTTGTAAAAGTCAATCTGGGCGGTATTTCCCAAAGCCTGTTCGAGAGTGAAATGTTCGGGCATAAGAAAGGAGCTTTCACTGATGCTTCCGCCGACCGTATCGGACGTTTCGAAATGGCGAACAAAGGAACTATCTTCTTGGATGAAATCGGTGACCTCGACCCTTCCTGCCAGGTGAAACTGTTGCGTGTATTGCAAGACCAGACTTTCGAGGTTCTCGGTGACAGCCGTCCCCGCAAGACCGACATCCGTGTAGTCTCCGCCACCAATGCCGACCTGCGCAAGATGGTGAGCGAACGCTCTTTCCGCGAAGACCTGTTCTACCGCATCAACCTGATAACTGTAAAACTGCCCGCCTTGCGCGAACGCCGCGAAGACATCCCGCTGCTGGCACGTCATTTTGCCGACCGTCAGGCTGCAATCAACGGATTACCTCACACGGACTTCTCTGCCGACGCCATGCAATTCCTGAGCCGTTTGCCTTTCCCCGGAAATATCCGTGAACTGAAGAATTTGGTAGAAAGAACCATACTGGTAAGCGGCAAACCGCTTCTCGACGCTTCCGACTTCGACGCCCAATACATTCGCCACGACGATGCAAGAGCAGCCGAAGGCGCATCCCTGGCAGGTATGACATTGGATGAGATAGAACGGCAGACCATCCTTCAAGCATTGGAACGTTACAAAGGAAATTTGAGTCAGGTAGCTACGGCATTGGGTATCAGCCGTGCCGCCCTCTACCGCCGTCTCGAAAAATATAATATTACTGTATAGGTAACCATTAACCACAGATAAACGTGCGTATAAAAGGATTTTTCTACATACTTGTCTTTCTGTTACTGGCATTGGGTAGTGTATTGCTGCTCCTTTCCAGCCAACTGAATACGGTCTTCTTCTATATAGGAGAGGGGTTGATACTTTTCATCCTCATTTATCTGACCTTTTTCTATCGCAAGCTCGTAAAACCTTTAAATACCATCGGAAGCGGCATGGACTTGCTGCGCGAACAGGATTTCAGCAGCCGCCTCAGTCCGGTGGGACAATACGAAGCCGACCGTGTCGTAAATGTCTTCAACCGCATGATGGAACAACTCAAGAACGAACGTCTCCGCCTGCGCGAACAAAATCACTTTCTCGACCTGCTGATTAACGCTTCCCCGATGGGGGTCATTATCACCACCCTCGACGACGACCTCTCGCAACTAAACCCGATGGCATTGAAAATGCTCGGTGTCCGTCTGGAAGACGTACAAGGCAAGAAGATGAAAGAGATAAACTCTCCATTGGCCGTCGGACTAGCTAACGTTCCGAAAGGTGAGACAACCACCATCCGCCTGAACGACTCCAATATTTATCGCTGCACTCACTCTTCCTTTATCGACCATGGATTCCAACACCCTTTCTTCCTCGTAGAAAGCCTGACGGACGAAGTGATGAAAGCCGAAAAGAAAGCCTACGAGAAGGTAATCCGCATGATAGCCCATGAAGTGAACAACACGACCGCCGGCATCACTTCCACACTGGACACCGTAGAACAAGCCCTTTCCACCGAAGAAGGCATGGACGACATCTGCGACGTGATGCGTGTGTGTACCGAACGCTGCTTCTCCATGAGCCGTTTCATCACCCGCTTCGCCGACGTTGTGAAGATACCCGAGCCTACCGTCTCGCCCGTCAACCTGAACGACCTGGCTTTTACCTGCAAACGTTTCATGGAAGGAATGTGCAACGACCGCCATATCAAGCTCCGCATGGAACCGGACGAAAGCCTGAAAGACGTCATGCTGGACGCCGCCCTCTTCGAGCAAGTACTTGTGAACATCATCAAGAACGCCGTCGAAAGCATCGAAGCAGCCGCCGAAAGCATCGGGACAGACGGAGAAATCATCATCCGTACCTTGTCTCCCGCCACTATCGAAATCACAGACAACGGCAAAGGCATCAATAAAGAAACGGAAGCGAAACTGTTCAGCCCTTTCTTCTCTACCAAACCGAACGGGCAGGGCATCGGCCTTATCTTTATCCGCGAAGTACTGATGCGCCACGGGTGCACCTTTTCATTGCGGACTTATGCCGACGGATTGACCAAATTTCAGATTGTTTTTCCTTGATTGTGTCAAATAAGAACAGTTCTTCCGTCAAACAGACCTTTTTTTGAACTCAAATACCCGTACCTTTGCCCCGCTCAATTCAATAGGATATAAGGTATGAGATTAATGATGAAAGGTATATCGACGCTCTTTCTTTTATTGACAATCAGTATTCCCCTTAGTGCACAGTATGTGGTACAGGGTGTGGTTACTGATTCTCTGACAAAAGAACCCCTGCCTTATGCATCTGTACGTTTGAAAGACACGACCGAGGGAACTACTACCGGAAGCGACGGACGCTTCTATTTCAAGACCAACCGTTCCGAAGCAGTACTTGTGATTTCCGTAATCGGCTATAATGACGATAGCCGGAACATTCGTCCTGCCCGTAACGCATCCTACAAAGTAGCGCTTTCACCTACCTCGTATGACCTCTCCGAAGTCGTAGTGAAACCCAAACGCGAGCATTACCGGAAAAAAGACAATCCCGCCGTAGAGTTTGTCCGCCGGATGATTGAAAGCCGCGACAACTATTCTCCTTACGAAAAAGACTTCTGGCAACGCGAACGTTACGAAAAGACCACCTTCGCGTTGAATAACTTCGACGAAGAGAAACAGAAGAAATGGCTCTACCGCAAATTTGATTTCCTCACCGAATACGTAGATACCTCTGCCGTCACCGGAAAGCCGATTCTCACCGTATCCGCCCGCGAACTGCTCGCTACGGACTATTACCGGAAATCTCCCCGTTCGGAAAAACAATGGGTGAAAGGACGCAAGCAAGCCGGTGTAGACGAATTTCTCTCTAAACAGGGCATGCAGGCAGCCATCAACGAAGTCTTCAAGGACGTGGACATCTACGAGAACAACATCTCCCTCTTCACCAATAAGTTTGTCAGCCCCCTGTCCCGTATCGGCACAGGATTCTATAAATACTACCTGATGGATACGTTGCAGATAGCGGGCGAGCCTTGCGTAGACCTCGCTTTCACCCCTTTTAACTCCGAGTCTTTCGGCTTCAACGGGCATCTGTATGTCACGCTCGACTCCACTTACTTTGTGAAACGTGCCGTATTTAACTTCCCGAAAAAGATAAACCTGAACTTTGTAGATTATATGTTGCTCGAACAGGAATTCAAACGTGCCGAAGACGGTACGCGCCTGCTCGACCACGAAAGTATCACCGTAGAATTCAAGCTGACCGAAGGGCAGGACGGCATCTTCGCCCGTCGCGTGGCGGATTACAGCAACTACGCCTTCACGCCGACCGCCGAAGCGGACAAAGCCTTCGGCAAGCCGGAACGCATCATCGAAGAAACGGCAGCCCTGGCACGCTCCGAATCTTTCTGGGCGGAGAACCGTCCGCAAGCCGCCATCTCGCAACAGGAGAATTCGGTAGACCGGCTGATGGCACAACTGCGCGGTTATCCGGTTTATTACTGGACGGAGAAAGTGCTCTCCATCCTCTTTACCGGCTATATCCCCACATCGAAAGAAGCCCCTCTTTTCTATATCGGCCCGATGAATGCCACCGTCAGCGGCAATACGCTCGAAGGCGTCCGTATCCGTGGTGGGGGAATGACCACCGCCTGGCTCAACCCGCACCTGTTCGGTAAAGGCTACGTCGCCTACGGTTTCAAGGACGAGAGAGTGAAAGGACTGGCGGAACTGGAATACTCCTTCAAGAAAAAGAAAGAATACGCCAACGAGTTCCCTATCCATTCATTGAAATTGCGTTACGAATCAGATGTCAACCAATACGGGCAAAATTATCTTTATACAAGCAAGGACAACGTATTCCTCGCCTTGAAACGTGAGAAAGACGACCGTATCGGCTATTTCCAACAAGCGGAAATGACCTATATCAATGAATTTTACTCCGGTTTCTCTTTCCAACTGACGGCACGCAGGCGAACGGACGAATCCTCTTACCTGATTCCCTTTCTGCTGAAGCAAGGCGATACCTTCACTCCGGTAAAAGATTTTTCTACCAGTGCGGCAGAACTGAAACTGCGTTACGCTCCGAACGAAAAGTTCTTCCAGACCCAGTGGAACCGTTTCCCCGTGTCGCTGGACGCTCCCGTGTTTACCCTGTCGCATACCATCGCCGGGAAAGGCATTCTGGGCAGCGACTATACATACAACCATACCGAAGCCGGCGTCCAAAAACGTTTTTGGTTCTCCGCTTTCGGTTATACGGATGTGATATTGAAAGCAGGCAAAGTGTGGGATAAAGTACCGTTCCCGTTGCTTATCATGCCCAATGCCAACCTTTCCTATACCATCCAGCCGGAATCTTACTCATTGATGAACGCGATGGAGTTTATGAACGATGAGTACTTCTCATGGGATGTCACCTATTTCCTCAACGGGTGGTTGTTCAACCGCGTGCCGTTGTTGAGAAAACTGAAATGGCGTGAAATAGTTTCCTGTCGTGGGCTGTACGGACATTTGAGCGACAAGAACAATCCCGCTTTCAGTGATGATTTGTTCGCTTTTCCGATAGCGGATACCCGTACGATGGGAAAAACGCCTTACGTAGAAGCCGGGGTAGGTATTGAAAACATTTTCAAGGTGTTACGTTTGGACTACGTGTGGCGGCTTACTTACCGCGATTCTCCGGGAATCGACAAGTCCGGTTTGAGAATAAGTCTCCACATGACCTTTTAAAAGTTAAATCCTGCTAATTGCAATGTTTATATGGCAAACAAAGCTCGTTTTAGTAATTAATTAATCTTATTTTTGCATCAATTTTAGTTTAATTTTAATAGAATAGAAATGAAACAAGAAATTAAAC
>PPYF01469356.1_pt1 | contig 45229 bp, 46 predicted proteins | sample 1559871 | NCBI WGS metagenome assembly PPYF01 (sample SAMN08240021, study PRJNA423297) | Human gut metagenome, whole genome shotgun sequencing project.
CTATCCGACACAATGCGCAAGTGCCGGATAGGAACGGCAAAATTTTTTACACTTCTATTACTTCTTTATCACACATCAGTGAAATCGCAGGGCATGAAACAGCTTATGGCCGGCGGCGGTGTGGCGCTCATCGGTATGATTCTCGTGCCGCTGCTCAAAGGGCTGTTCGGTTAATCCCGTCCATGCCGCAATGTAAAACCCTTCGCCCCTGCCCGCCTGACACGGGCGGGGGCGGGAAAGGAGGGCCATCCCATTGGACCTGATATGGGAAAAATTCACCGAATGGCTCAAGGAGCTGCTGGTGGGCGGCATCATGGATAACCTCACCGGCCTCTTTGATAACGTCAACGCCAAGGTCGCGGAGGCGGCGGGACACATCGGTAGCACCCCGCAGGCGTGGAACGCCGGCATTTACAGCATGATCCGCTCCCTCTCGGACAACGTGATACTGCCCATCGCCGGCGTGATCCTCGCCTTCGTCATGACGCTGGAGCTGATACAGCTTATCGCGGACCGCAATAACCTCCACGACATCGACACATGGGTATTCTTCCGCTGGGTATTCAAAACGGCGGCTGCCGTGCTCATCGTGTCCAACACATGGAATATCGTCATGGGCGTATTCGAGGCGGCGCAGAGCGTGGTCAACCGCGCCTCCGGCCTTATCGTGGGCAACACCTCCATCAACCTGGCCGACCATATCGCGGACCTTGAGGCGCGGCTGCTGAAGATGAACGTGTGGACGCTTTTGGGGCTGTGGCTGCAATCCTTCGTGGTGGGCTTTTCCATGTGGGCGCTGACCATCTGCATCTTTATCATCATCTACGGCAGAATGATCGAGATATACCTCGTCACCAGCATCGCGCCCATCCCCATGGCCACCATGATGGGCAAGGAATGGGGCGGCATGGGACAAAACTACCTGAGAAGCCTGCTGGCGCTGGCGTTTCAGGGCTTTCTCATCATCGTCTGCATCGCCATCTACGCGGTGCTTGTCCAGAATATGCTCATAGATGACAACATTTCCACGGCCATCTGGCTGTGCATGGGCTACACGGTGCTGCTCTGCTTCACCCTGTTCAAAACCAGCAGTCTCGCAAAGTCAATTTTCAACAGTCATTGACGGAGGTATATCATTATGGCATACGTCCCCGTACCCAAGGACCTGAACGCGGTCAAGACCAAGGTGCTGCTGAACCTGACGAAGCGCCAGCTCATCTGCTTCGGCGCTGGTGCGGCGCTGGGCGTTCCGCTGTTCTTCCTGCTCAAAGCCCATACCGGCGTCAGCACGGCGGCGATCTGCATGATCCTGCTCATGCTGCCCTTTTTTCTGCTGGCCATGTATGAGAAGAACGGACAGCCCCTTGAAAAGATCGTCCGCAACATCGTGCAGGTCTGCTTCCTGCGCCCCAAGCAGCGCCCTTACGCAACCAATAATTTCTACGCCGTTCTGGAACGGCAGGACAATTTAGACCGGGAGGTGTATCGCATTGTCCACCCGCAAAAAACTCACCCGCGCCGAACGCAGGCAGATCGAGGCCGCCATCGCAAGAGCGAAGCGGCAGGATAAGAAACAGAAGTCCGCGCAGGACAGCATCCCGTTTCAGCGGATGTTCCCCGACGGCATCTGCCGCGTGACGGACAGCTACTACACGAAAACCGTCCAGTTTCAGGACATCAACTATCAGCTCAACCAGAACGAGGACAAGACCGCTATCTTTGACGGCTGGTGCGACTTCCTCAACTACTTTGACAGCTCCGTGCGCTTTCAGCTCTCCTTCGTGAATATGTCCGCCAACAAGGACAATTACGCAAGGTACATCACCATTTCGCCGCAGGGCGACGATTTTGACAGCATCCGTCTGGAATATACCCAGATGCTCCAGAACCAGCTTGCCCGCGGCAACAACGGCCTCATCAAGACCAAGTACCTGACCTTCGGCGTGGAGGCGGACGGGCTGAAAGCGGCAAAGCCGAGGCTGGAGCGCATTGAAACGGACCTTCTGAACAACTTCAGGCGCCTCGGCGTGGCGGCGGAGCCGATGAACGGCACGGAGCGGCTGCGGCTGCTGCACGGGATGCTGCACATGGACGAGCAGGAGCCGTTCCGCTTCTCGTGGGACTGGCTGGCACCCTCCGGTCTTTCGGTGAAGGACTTTATCGCCCCCAGCTCCTTTGAGTTCCGCACCGGGCGCTCCTTCGGCGTTGGCAGGCGCATCGGCTGCGCCAGCTTCTTGCAGATTTTAGCCCCCGAACTCAACGACAGGATGCTGGCGGACTTCCTCGACATGGAAAGCTCCCTCATCGTCAGTATGCACGTTCAGTCCGTGGATCAGGTCAAGGCCATCAAGACCATCAAGCGGAAGATCACCGATTTGCAGAAAATGACCATTGAGGAGCAGAAAAAGGCCGTCCGCGCCGGATACGACATGGACATCATCCCCTCGGACCTTGCCACCTACGGCACGGAGGCGAAGAAGCTGCTGCAAGACCTACAAAGCCGCAACGAGCGAATGTTCCTGCTGACCTTTATTGTGGTCAACACCGCAGGCAGCCGCCAGCAGCTTGACAACAACGTATTTCAGGCAGCCTCCATCGCCCAGAAGTACAACTGCCAGCTTACCCGCCTTGATTTCCGTCAGGAGGAAGGGCTGATGAGCAGCCTCCCCTTGGGGCTGAACCAGATCGAGATACAGCGGGGCTTGACCACCTCAAGCGTCGCTATTTTTATCCCCTTTACCACGCAGGAGCTGTTTCAGGACGGCAAGGAAGCCCTGTATTGCGGGCTGAACGCCCTCTCAAACAACCTCATCATGGTAGATCGCAAGCGTCTCAAGAACCCCAACGGCCTCATCCTTGGTACGCCCGGAAGCGGCAAGAGCTTTGCCGCAAAGCGGGAGATCGCCAACGTGTTCCTCGTTACTGACGATGACATCATCATCTGCGACCCCGAAGCCGAATACGGACCGCTGGTGGAGCGCCTGCACGGACAGGTCATTAAAATCTCCCCCACAAGCCCGCACTACATCAACCCCATGGACCTGAATCTCAATTACAGCGACGATGAAAACCCGCTGAGCCTGAAATCCGACTTCATCCTCTCCCTCTGCGAGCTGATCGTGGGCGGCAAGGACGGCCTCATGCCGGTGGAAAAGACCATCATCGACCGCTGTGTGCGCATGGTGTACCGGGATTATCTCAGCGACCCTGTGCCGGAGAATATGCCGATTCTGGAGGACTTGTATAACGAGCTGCGGCGGCAGGAGGAAAAGGAGGCGCAGTACATCGCCACGGCTTTGGAAATCTACGTTTCCGGCTCCCTCAACGTGTTCAACCACCGCACCAACATCAACATCGCCAACCGCATTGTCAGCTTCGACATCAAGGAGCTGGGCAAGCAGCTCAAGAAGATTGGGATGCTCATCGTGCAGGACGCCGTGTGGAATCGAGTGACCGTCAACCGGGAAGCCCACAAATCCACCCGCTACTACATTGACGAAATGCACCTTTTGCTGCGCGAGGAGCAGACCGCCGCCTACACCGTGGAAATCTGGAAGCGCTTCCGCAAGTGGGGAGGCATTCCGACCGGTATCACGCAGAATGTCAAAGACCTGCTCTCCTCCCGCGAGGTGGAGAACATCTTTGAGAACAGCGATTTCATCCTCATGCTCAATCAGGCCAGCGGCGACCGGCAGATTCTCGCCAGGCAGCTCAATATCTCCCCGCATCAGCTCTCGTATGTCACCCACAGCGGTGAAGGCGAAGGGCTGCTTTTTTACGGCAATGTCATTCTTCCCTTTGTAGACCGCTTCCCTCGCGGGGAACTCTATGACCTGCTTACCACCAAGCCACAGGAGCAGACTGCATAACAAAACAAGAAAGGAATTGCACGATGGAAAACAAACTGATGGTTTTTGAAAACGAAGCCTTTGGAAAGGTGCGAACGCTGAACCTCAACGGCGAGCCGTGGTTCGTAGCCGTCGATGTGTGCAGCGTCTTAGACCTGAGCAATCCCACGATTGCAGTAAGCCGCCTTGATGAAGATGAACGGGCTAAGTTCAACTTAGGGCGTCAAGGTGATGCCACTATTGTCAACGAGCCGGGACTTTACACTTTAGTCCTTGGCTCCCGCAAGCCGGAGGCAAAGGCGTTCAAGCGCTGGATCACCCATGAGGTGCTGCCCAATATCCGCAAGCACGGCGTGTATATCACCGACGAGAAGCTCAAGCTGTTCGCCGAGCACCCTGAGTTGCTGGACGCGCTGATGAGAAGCCTCTACACCGCCCATGCGGAGAACCTGCGGCACAGGGCGGAGCGCCAAACGCTGCTGCCCAAGGCGGATTACTACGACGCCTTTATGGACGCGGACGGCTGCACCAACCTTCGCACCACGGCAAAGGAGCTGAACGTGCCGGAGCGCTGGTTTGCCCGCTTTCTCCAGCAGACCGGCTTTCTCTACCGCAGCCCTGCGGGGAACCTCATGCCCTACGCCATTCCCCGCAACCGCGGGCTGTTCCGCGTGCGGGATTACGTCCGCAACGGTCACAGCGGCGCGTACACACTCATCACCCCCATGGGCAAGAGCCTGTTCCGGGAGCTGCTCCGCTGCGGCGAGGCCGCTTCCAACTGATTGATTATACGAATAAGGAGCGTAACACCATGAAAAAGGAAAATCTGTACCTGATCCACGGTGAGGACTACCTGCGCCACATCGAGGAAAAGCTGGAGCTGTTTTGGATGGCGAATGTGCTCATGTGCTACATCAAAGACAGAGCCGACGCGGATAGCTACCTGCGCCTTGCGTATAAAGGCGTCCGCGACTTTGACGAGCGCTGCGGCGAGCTGTTCAGGAGCTGGGGCAAGGCCGTCCGCTATATCAAGTCCCACGACCTGGCGGACCTGTCCGACCTTGTGGAAAACGAGCTGATCGAGCCGGAGTATGCGGGCTACGTCCCTGCGGACAAGCCCTGCTGCCCCGGCGAACGCTGCTGCGAGTATGCCGAGCGCATGGAGCGCGAATACACCGCAGAGCGTGAGGCGGACGAGGACAATGAGGACGCCGACGTATTTGAGTACGATAGAGAACCGGCCATATCTGAGCTGACCGGCGTGTGCAGGGACATCCTCACGGCTGTCGAGGGGCTTACCACGCTTCTAAGGGATGAGTTCGACTATGCAGACTGACCGCATTTACTGCGGCGACGCCCTGACCGTGCTGAAAACCCTGCCGGACAATTCCGTGAACTGCTGCGTAACCTCGCCGCCGTACTACGCACTGCGGGATTACGGCGTAGACGGGCAGATCGGGCGGGAGGAAACGCCTGCGCTGTATGTAGAGCGCCTGACCGGTATTTTCCGTGAGGTCAGGCGCGTTCTCACGCCGGACGGCACCCTCTGGCTCAACATCGCGGACACCTATGCCGGAAAGGGCAATCAGGGCGAAGCCCTCGACCCCAAGTACCCCAACGGCAGGACCGGTCAGGCGGTCGCCCTCAACGGCAAGGTGGAGGGCTGCAAGGCAAAGGACATGATCGGCGTGCCGTGGCTGCTTGCCTTTGCGCTGCGCGCAGACGGCTGGTATCTGCGCTCGGACATCATCTGGATGAAAGCGAACCCCATGCCGGAAAGCACCAAGGACAGGCCAAGCCGCTGCTATGAGCATATCTTCCTGCTGTCCAAGTCCCGCCGCTACTATTACGATGCTGCCGCCATCGCAGAGCCGGTTGCGGAAACGACAGTACGGCGCATGAAAGGCGCACGAAGCACGGCTACCAAGCACGGAAGCGGCATTCCCGGACAGCAGAATATCCAGAAAATCAATCTGCCAAGAGCTGCCGGAACCTATACGGATGCAGATATTCCACAGCTTCGCAACAAGCGCGACGTCTGGCAGATCAACACCGTGCCGTACAGGGGCGGGCATTTCGCCGCTTTCCCGCCAAAGCTGGCGGAAACCTGCTTGCTGGCGGGCTGCCCGCCCGGAGGCGTCGTGCTGGACCCCTTCCTCGGCTCCGGCACTACGGCGGCGGTGGCAAAGCAGCTCGGACGGCACTACATCGGCATTGAGCTGAACCCGGACTACTGCAAGCTGGCAGAGAAACGGATCGGAGGTGTCGCGGTATGAACGCCTACACCCGGCAGGATCTGAGCGTCATGCAGGCGTGGCCGCTGGAGCGGAAAACTCGCGTGACGCAGGCGAAGATCATCGAGTGGTATCACCACTACGGCGGCAAGGTCGCCGTTTCCTTTTCGGGCGGCAAGGACAGCACCGTGCTGCTGGACCTTGCGCGGCGGGCGTTCCCCGACATTCCCGCCGTGTTTGTGGACACGGGGCTGGAATACCCGGAGATACGGGAGTTTGTCAAAACCGTTCCCAATGTAACATGGCTGCGCCCGGAGATGCCCTTTTCCAAGGTCATATCGGAATACGGCTATCCCGTCGTTTCCAAGGACGTGGCACGGCGCATCCGCTACGCCCGAAGGGGCGGCACATGGGCGCTCTGCCACCTGAACGGATTAAACCGTGACGGTACGCTCTCAAAATACAATGAACGATACATGAAATGGCGCGTCCTGCTGGATGCGCCGTTTTTCGTTTCCGACGTCTGCTGCGCCGTGATGAAGGAGCGGCCCCTGCACAGATATAACCGTGAAACCGGTAGAAAGCAGATCATTGCGACCATGGCCTGTGAGAGCGCACGCCGCCAGAGCGTCTATCTCAAAATCGGATGCAACGCCTATCATAAGCGGGACCCCACCTCTCAGCCCATGTCCTTCTGGACCGAGCAGGACGTTTTGGAATATCTCAGAATCACCGGTATCCCGTATGCGTCCGTCTACGGCGAGATCGTGGAGAAAAACGGCAGGCTGACCACCACCGGTGCGAAGCGCACCGGCTGTATGTTTTGTATGTTCGGCGTTCATCTGGAGAAGCCGCCTAACCGCTTTCAGCGCATGGCGCTGACACATCCCAAGCAGTACGAGTTCTGTATCCACAAATTGGGCTGCGGCAAGGTGCTGGACTTTCTCGGCGTACCGTATGCCCCGAATGGAGGTGAATCCCCATGAGCAAACGCTCGCCCCGGCTGCTGTTTACCGACGAGGAGCTGGCAGCGCCGGAACTGAAAAAGGCTATCCGAAAAGCGGACAAGCGCATGAAGAAGCTGGAAAAGGCCGAGGCGAAGATACCCAAGAAAACCGTAAAGCGGAAGCAGCGCACGGTAGACCCGCAGACCGGCAGGGTGACGACGCGCCTTTCCTTTGAGGAGGTGGACAAGAAGCGCCCGCCCTCCAAGCTGACCCATGCGGTGCGTGACGCGCCCGGAGCGGCGGCCTTGTCCGCCGTACACCGTGAGATTCGGGAGCATGAGCAGGACAATGTGGGCGTGGAGAGCGCCCACGGCGTGGAGCAGGCGGCGGAGCGCGCCGTGCGACTTGCCCAGCACGCCCACCGCTCCCACAAGGAGAAGCCCTACCGCCGCGCAGACCGCGCCGAGGCCAAGGCAGACCGCGCCAACCTCCGTGCGTTGGACAAAACGGCGCAGCACCACGACCCGCAGTTTTCCAGCAATCCCTACTCCCGCTGGCAGCAGAAGCAGGCCATCAAGCGGGAGTACGCCGCCGCCAAAGCCGGAAAAAGCGCCGGGAATACGGTCAAAGCCTCCGAAGCCACGGCAAAGGCGGCGCGAAAAGCCACAGAGAACACAAAGAAAACCGGTGAGTTCATCGCCCGTCACAAAAAGGGCTTCCTTATCGTGGGCGGCATCGCGGCAATAATCGTCCTCATCCTCTGCACTGTTTCCTCCTGCTCCATGCTGATTCAGGGCGGGGCAACCGGCGTCAACGTATCCACCTACCCCAGTGAGGACGCGGATATGCTGGCGGCAGAGGCGCAATATTGTGCCATGGAAGCGGAATTGCAGCAGTATCTCGACACCTACGAAAGCACCCACGACTACGATGAGTACCACTTCGAGCTGGACGACATCGAGCATGACCCCTATGTGCTGATCTCCGCCGTCACCGCCCTCATGGGCAGGGAGTGGACGCTTTCCGAGGTAGGCGGCATACTCGATATGCTGTTTGAAAAGCAGTATATCCTGACGGAAACCGTCGCTACGGAAACCAGATACCGCACCGAAACGCGCACCGGCTACTATACCGATGCGGAGGGCAATCTGCACAGCTATGAATACACCGTGCAGGTGCCGTACACCTACTACATCTGCACCGTAAAGCTGGAAAACTTCAACCTCTCCCATGTGCCGGTCTATATCATGTCGCAGGATCAGCTCTCCCTTTACGCCATGTATATGGCGACGCTGGGCAACCGCCCGGACCTGTTCGGCGGCTCGGAGTACATCGGGAAATACTACACCGCCGACTATGAGAAGTACGAGATACCCCCGGAAGCGCTGGAGGACGAGCAGTTCGCCGCCATCATCAAGGAGGCGGAGAAGTACCTCGGCTACCCCTACGTCTGGGGCGGCAGCACGCCCGCTACTTCATTCGACTGCTCCGGCTTCGTCAGCTACGTCTACAACAACTGCGGCGTGGGCTGGAGCTTCGGCAGACTGGGCGCGGAGGGACTGCGCCAGCTCTGTACGCGGGTGTCCGCCGCCAACCTGCGCCCCGGCGATCTGGTGTTCTTCCAAGGCACCTATGACACCACCGGCGCGTCCCATGTGGGCATCTATGTGGGCAACAATATGATGCTCCACTGCGGCGACCCCATCCAGTACACAAGCCTCAATTCAAGCTACTGGCAATCCCATTTCCTTGCTTACGGGCGCGTACCTGCGCCCTAATCTCTCAGAAAGGAGACGAACATGAACCCGAAAATCAGCAGGCTGCGGGCGGAGCGCGAGAAGAACAACGGCAAAATCGCCGCGCTCCAGACCCGCAACAGAGAAATCGACAGCCAGATCATGGAACTTGAGAACACCGACATCATCGGAATGGTGCGGGAAAGCGGCTTTACGCCGGAACAGCTCGCCCGGCTTCTTCAGTCCATGCGGCAGGGGCAGTTCCCCGCGCCGGAGGCTGAACGGAACGAAACGGAGGAAAAACAGTATGAGGAAGTTTAACACCCGGCTTTTTGCCAGTCTGCTGGCGGTATTCTGCTGCATGACCGCCCTTTCCGCCACCGCCTACGCAGACGGCGGCTATTACGAACAAAGTGAGGACGGAAGCGAAACGCCTCCGTCCTCCATTGATAGCATCACCATCTCCACGGAAAGCGTCAAACTGCCGGAGCAGCAGGGCAGCGAGGCGCTGACCCCGGACGGGAATCTGACCCTCATCGACGACATTTTGCAGTCCGCGCCCTATGCCAGCGTGGAGGAAGCGGCAGAAAACAAGCAGTTCATCACCGTCCAGAGCAAAAACGGCAACTACTTCTACATCGTCATTGACCGCTCCGGAGACACGGAAAACGTGTATTTCCTCAACCTTGTGGACGAGGCTGACCTCATGGCGCTGATGGAGAACGGCGGCAGCGCCGCAGCCTGCTCCTGCAAGGACAAGTGTGAGGCAGGTGCGGTCAACACCGCCTGCGCAGTCTGCAAGACCAATATGACGGAGTGCATGGGCAAGGAAAAGGCTACGGAAAAGACGCCGGAGCCCGACCCGACGCCAGATACGAGCGACAGCCCCGACAAGGACGGCGGCGAAAAGAAGTCCGGCAGCGGTCTTGTTGTGATTGTGCTGCTGCTCCTGATGGCGGGCGGCGGCGCGCTGTACTGGTTCAAGCTCCGTAAGAAAAAGCCCGACACAAAGGGCCCTGTGGACTTGGACGATTACGACTACGGCGATGATGAGGACGAGGAATATGAAAACGAGGACGATGCGGACGAGCCGGAGGAAACGGAGGACGCGGATGCATGACCCTTTTCACCAAAAACCCGCTGGAGCGGCTGATGATGCAGCGCCCCTATCCGGGAAAGGAGGAAACGCCCCGCCCCATCGCCCCGGAGGGGCATTTCTGCCATGGCTGCGGGCGGTATGGGCTGGTCTGCCTCCGTCCCTGCTACCGTGACACCGACCTACGGGAAAAGGCGGTGCGGAAAAAGCCGGAGCTGTCTTTGTAACTTTTCTATGACCTGCCCAAAACCCCTTGTATTTTGCACATAATAATGCTATAATTATGAGCAAGAAAGGAGGATGCGATATGCCGCAGATCAGACCGATTACAGACCTGAGAAACACATCGGAGATTTCCGACGCCTGCCATGCGCGCCGCGAGCCTGTTTTCATCACGAAAAACGGTTACGGCGATCTGGTAGTCATGAGCATTGAAACCTATGAGGAAATGCTGGATTGTATAGCGACGGACAAGGCGATTGCGGACGCGGAGCAGGAGATCGCCGCAGGCGGTCAGCTTCTGGACGCGAAGGAGGCGCTTGGCGCGCTGCGGAGGAAGTATTTTGGATAAGTACAGCGTAAAGCTCTCGCCTCGCGCCCTCCGAGATTTGGACGGCATCTATTCGTATATTGCGCGGACGCTTTTAGAGCCGGAAACGGCGCTGAAGCTCGTCGATACCATTACGGAGGAAATCCTCTCGCTGGATTCCATGCCGCGCCGCTGCCCGGAGCGGAAAACCGGCGCGTATGCCGGAAAGGGCTACCGTCAGCTCCTCATCAAAAACTACACCGCCATCTATCGCATTGACGAGGAACACCGTACCGTCGTCGTTGTCACCGTGCGCTACTCGCCCAGTCAGTTCTGACCGGGGAAAACCACACAACCAAATACCAAACGCGAAAAGCAGTCCTTCGGGGCTGCTTTTTGCTATGCAAAAAGGAGAAAAATGAATATGACACACCATAAATTAGTGATCGCGGAAAAGCCCTCCGTCGCCCAGTCCATCGCCGCCGTGCTGGGCGCGACCAAACGCAACGACGGCTATCTTTCAGGAAACGGCTACCTTGTAAGCTGGTGCTTCGGACATCTGGCGGAGCTGGCGGGCGCGGATGTGTACGATGAAAAGTACGCCAAGTGGCGCTATGACGATCTGCCCATCCTGCCCGCAAGCTGGCACTTCACGCTGAAAGCGGACAAAGCCAAACAGTTCGAGCTGCTGCGGGACCTCATGCGCCGGGAGGACGTGAGCGAGGTGGTCAACGCCTGCGACGCGGGGCGCGAGGGGGAGCTTATCTTCCGCACCGTCTACTATCTGGCGGGCTGCACAAAGACCATGAAGCGGCTTTGGATCTCCTCCATGGAGGACGAGGCCATCAAAAAGGGCTTTGCGGAGCTGCGTCCGGGGCGTGAATATGACGGGCTGCACCAGTCCGCCCTCTGCCGCGCCCGCGCGGACTGGCTGGTGGGCATCAACGCCACAAGGCTCTTTTCGGTGCTGTACCACCGCACCCTCAACGTGGGGCGCGTGCTGTCCCCGACGTTGGCGCTCATCGTCCAGCGGGAGGCGGAGATCGGGGCGTTCCGCCCGAAAGCCTTTTACACGGTAAATCTTCGCTGCGGCGATTTTGCCGCCGTGTCCGAAAAGTTCAAAGAGAAAGTGGAGGCGGACGCCCTCGCCGCCGCCTGCGCCGGTCAACTGGTCACGGTCAGGACGGTGCAGCGCACGGAAAAAACGGAGAACGCGCCCCGGCTCTATGACCTGACCGCCCTCCAGCGGGATGCCAACCGCACGTTGGGCTATACCGCCCAGCAGACGCTTGATTACCTGCAAGCCCTCTATGAAAAGAAGCTCTGCACCTATCCCCGCACGGACAGCCGCTTCCTCACAGACGATCTGGAAGCCTCCGTGCCGGAGCTTGCAGCCGTTGCCGCCGCCATCTGCGAAGCAGCCGCGCCGGGGCGTGTGAATACAGGGCAGGTATGCGACAGCAAAAAAGTCAGCGACCACCACGCCATCCTCCCCACCGCAGGCGCGGGCAAGGCGGACGTGTCGGTGCTGCCGCTGGGTGAGCGCGAGCTTTTGCGCCTTGTGGCGGGGCAGCTTCTCCAGGCGGTCAGCGATGCACACCGCTATGCGGAAACCACAGTTACGCTGGAGTGCGGCGGTACCGAGTTCACCGCCAAGGGCAGAACCGTCCTTGATACCGGCTGGAAGCGGTATCTCGCGCAGGAAAAGCGGGACGCCGCACTGCCGGAGCTGTCGGAGGGGCAGGTGTTGGAGTGTGGCGAAGCCGCCGTAAAGGAGGGCAAGACCACGCCGCCCAAGCACTTCACCGATGTGATATTTTGTGAGCGTAAGGAGTGGATAGGAATTGAAGAAAGGAGTTCAGCATGAGAAGAAAAAAAGATAAAAGCAATGGCATTACTGCTTTGTATGAAAGACTGTCTCGTGATGATGATAATGCTGGAGAGAGTAACAGTATAGTTCATCAAAAGCAAATGCTTGAAGATTATGCTATGAAACATGGTTTTACGAATCTTGTTCATTTTACCGATGATGGTTGGAGTGGAGCGACCTTTGACAGACCTTCATGGAACAGACTTGTTGAAGGTGTTAAAAACGGAGAAATCACTGCCTGTATCTGCAAAGATATGTCCAGAATCGGCAGAGATCATCTGCAAGTAGGTTTTTTCACTGACATTCTGTTTAGAGAAAAGGAAGTTCGATTTATAGCAATCAATAATGGTATTGACAGTGACCGTCAAGAAACCAGTGAGTTTGCCCCTTTTCTGAATATCATGAATGAGTGGTTTGTCAGGGACACAAGTAAGAAAATTAAAGCTGTACTGAAATCCAGAGGTTCTTCCGGCAACGCTCATACAAGTAATATTCCACCATACGGCTATTTGAAAGACCCCGAAAACCCCGACCATTGGATTATTGATGAAGAAGCTGCTGAAGTAGTCCGCAGAATTTATCGCATGACTATTGAGGGAAAAGGACCTTATCAGATAGCAAGAGAACTTTCAGAAGAAAAAATAGAAAGACCATCTTATTATCTTGGCAAAAAGGGACTTGGAAATCATGCAAGCAACTATGACAAAGAAAATCCGTATATGTGGCGAGGAAATCAGGTTACTACTCTGATTGCCCGACCAGAGTATATCGGAAAGACTGTCAATTTCAGGACATTCAAAAATTCCTATAAGGACAAAAAGACGAAAAGGGCAGATAAGGAAGATTGGGTGGTTTTTGATGATACACAAGAGCCTATTGTCGATGAAGAAACATGGCTGCTTGCTCAAAAGTTAAGACAGAATGTAAGAAAAGCAGCTCCTATGGGCGAGCCTAATGTTCTGACCGGAAAGATTTACTGTGCTGATTGTGGTGCGCCGATGTATAATCACAGGCAGCGGAAAGGGCGAGAAAGAATATACTATACTGCCAAAGGCGAAAAAAGGACAAGTCATTCCAATCCGGCAGATTGTTATGAATGTTCCACATATAATCTGGGTTGTCAGAGATATGACCGGCATTGTACTTGCCACCATATTTCAACAAAAGCACTTAAAAGCATCATTCTGAAAACCATACAGGAGACTTGCCATTATGTTTCTTTGAATGAGCGGGAGTTTGTTTATTCTCTGCAAGAAGAATCGGCGATGAAAGATATTGCTGTTTCTGAAACTGTAAAAAACCGCATTGAAAGAAATCAGAAGCGAGTTCACGAACTGGATATGCTTATCAGGAAAATCTATGAAGATAATGTGATTGGAAGATTGCCGGACAGGCTTTTTCAGAGTATGCTTACTGATTATGAAAATGAGCAGAACGAGCTGAACAAGATTATTGAGACTGACACCGCTGATATGCAACGGATTATAGGCGGTCAAAATAATGTGGAGCGTTTTCTAAAGCTGGTTAAAAAGTATGAGAACATTACAGAACTTACTCCTGCCATGATAAATGAATTTATCGACAAAATTCTGGTTCACGAGCCACAAGGAAAAGGTGCAGACCGCACCACAGAGGTGGAGATATATCTTAACTATGTCGGGCAATTTCAAGTACCTGTGGAGCAGCATGAGCCAACAGAGGAAGAAAGGATTGCTGCTGAAAAAGAGGCGGAACGACTTCGCAGAAAACGAGAATCCAATCGTAAGTATATGAAAAAGATTCGTGAGAAATCAAAAGAATTTGCGGAGCATGAGCGTATAGCAGAAGAAAAAAGTTCTGATAGCAATGTGTGTGTTGAACAGAACGCCACAAGCAAATCAAATCGGCAAAAAGTGAAAGGAGAAAAAATAGCATGACAGAATTGAAATCACGAATCCATGACAAAAGCAACGGTCTGGACTATGTTCTTGTGGGCGATTACTATGTGCCGGACTTGAAGCTAACGGAGGAACACCGCCCTATCGGTATGTGGGGCAGACTGCACAGGACATATTTGGAGCAGTACCGCCCTACAAGGTTCTCTGCCCTCTGTTTATCCGGCGAACTGCATACTTACCTTGCTGACCTGGACGAACAGGCAACGGAAAGATGCAGCCTTATCATTGAGCAGATGAAACAAGCCGAGGGTGTGACCGAAACCATGAAAGCAGACAATCAGATGTTGTGGGTACAGTCCATGAACTCTATTCGTAACCGAGCCGAAGAAATCATCAGACAGGAAATGATTTACTGCTGATTTTATCAAGTCCAAAACCAACAAATTTATATCGTAAACGAAGCGACAGGTATTTCCTTATGAAGTGTCTGTCGCTTTTCATTTATCAAACTTTAAGGAGGAAAACACAATGAAGATGAACCGGAATGAAATGGAAGCCCTTTATGCCTTTGGCTGTCCGAACCTGAAAGCAACTGTCGAGCGTTTGCGTATGGTAGCTGCCCTTGCACCCGATCCAGTGGCGAAGAAGCTGTTTTATATGCTTTCCGTTAAGCTGAGTGCTGAAGGTGTTGAAAGGTGGTATCGCTGCTTTTACTGCAAGCTGCGTGTGTTGAAAAACCATAGGGAGGGCTGCTATGGCGAGACTTACGAAGATTGAGAAAGAAACAATCGTTCTCTTTAATGAGGGCGAGGACAAGGCAAATATCTACACCCACAACGCCGGATTGAAAAAGAGGTTGGCTGCTTTTGCTAAGAAGTACCCTGACCTTTGCAGACTGGAAAAATCCAATGTTCAAGGCGGTGTTTCTTATGAGCTGGCAAAGTCCCGTCTGTCTATCCGCTTCCTGCCGCCTTACAGTGAGGAACGCAGACAGAAAGCCAGCGAATATGCGAAAAAGCATGGGCTGAACAGCCAGCAGGGACAATGTGATAATCAGGGCTGATATGCGGTTAAAATGTCAGGTGCAGACCTGATGTTTTGACCGTTGCCTATCGTCTGCAAGGAAAGTATCGGGGACTATGGATTTTGCAGAAATGTGCGTTACAAGGCTTGAACAGGAACTCTGCACACAAAATTTTTTCTTCCATTCTTTAAGTTGATGAAGTATAATAAAATATGAAAAATTGAGGTTTTTAATGCTCGATTTCAAACAATCATTTTTATATATCTGGGACTATGGAGGGCAAAATGAATGATTTTTTACGAATGTGTTTTAATATAATTACACAAATAGGTCCCTATTTAGTTGTACTTCTTCTTTTGAAATATCTTGTAAATCTTCAACAAAAGAGAGCTAAAGAACGAGAGGAAGAACAGAAAAAGGGAATAATTAGAACGCATTATACAATAAAAACAGAGAAATTCCTTGTCGTGGCATTTATCGTAGGTACAATATTTTTTGCTTGTTGTACGGCTATGAGTCTTAGGGAAAAAGAAGATATGTTTGTCATTTGTATATTTGGAATATTTTTTTTAGTAGGCATAAGCGGAATAGTCAATATGGTAATGTGGAAACTGGAAGTGAACGGAGATGAAATCACATGGCGGTCAACTTTTGGAAAAAAGAGAACTTTTCGTTTTGGGGATATTACCTACTGCGAGAGAAAAAAAGGTTCTGTGCGTGTATATGTAAATGGGGAAAAGCTATTTACCATTGATAGTAATATCGATAAAGAAGAATTTATGGAAGATATAGAGAGAAGAAGAATCCCTGTAAAATCTTACTGGACAAATCAGCATAAGAAGAATCGTAAATGACATAGATTTTATAACAGTACGATGTTAGACAACTGAATATGACCGTCAAAGTCGGATGAAGAAACCGATGTATTGAGCGTAAAGCGATCATGCGTCGGTTTTTCTTATTTCATGAGCTGACAGAATTCCGACTGTATATCGCCTGTGAGGAAAGTATCGGAGACTATGGATTTTGCGGAAATGTGCGTTATAGGTAAGTAAAAAACTACTTGATAGAGCGTGAATTGAATTGTTCATATCGGTATGATATAATTTACTGAAATGAAGCAAGAAGGTGGACTTTTGTATGAAAAAATTTTTGAAAATATTGCTAATCATTGTAGGAATAGTTTTTTTGATTTTTGCAGCGCTGATATGTATTGGACTGTTTGTTGATTATGATGACCATATTGAAAATGGTCGTTATACTTATGTTCCGGAAGATGACAATAAAGACAATGCATATGTCGAATTCAATTTGAGTGATTACGATAAAAAGGATTCTGAACTCATATATTATAGTTCTGTCGAAGAAGCTATTTTGAATTCTCCTTTGAATGCTGAAAATGAAGAATTTTCTGTTCCAGAAGATTTTCTTAATCATGTTGATGAAATATTGCATATATGGAATGGCAAACAGTATGATACTATTTTCTATCGGGCAGGAAGTGATAACGATCCCGTTCAAGGTTTTGTGATTGCACGCTGCAAAAAAAAGATAGAAAATGAAAGTACACAATATGCGTTTGTAAATGCTACACCAGCTACCACTACACCAGATACCACTTATGGGGGAGACTTCAAAAAATTTATCCATTTATCTTTAACAATAAGTGATATTCAACAAGACTTAAATCCAAATTATCCGGATACCAGATTCGTTTTTGGCTATGCACATGATAAAGAAATTTACTCATTAGAAGTAGAAGGTCAAAAGCCAGATGGGATTATAGAATATGAAGAATATGGTAGAACGATGTATATGTGGTATTATAACGATTTGAAAAGCAATAAAAGAGGCGATTGTCTGAGCTACTCAGTAGATGTGCCAGAGTAATTTTTCAAATTGGCTAATCTGCCACAACTGAATATGACCGTCAAGGTCAGATGAAGAAACCGATGTATTGAGCGTAAAGCGATCATGCGTCGGTTTTTCTTTTTGCAAAATAGTCCGGTGGACTGTTTTGTAAAACCGAAGGAACTGACAGAGCTTGGGACGGGGCGAAGTCAGTTTGTTCGGGCGGGAGTACAGAGGGTGCAACCCTTTGTGCATGGGTACAGGGAATGCAATATCCCTGTGCAGGTCAAGGGCGGCAGCCTTGCCCAGTTAAGTGGCGTTTCGCCACTTAGTACTGGGTATTACTTGACGCAGAAAGCCGCAAGGAATCAGCTTCGCTGCCCTTCTCCCCTGTCGGGGAAATCAAAAAGAAGGAGGAACTCATGTGAAATTAACAAGGCACAATGGACGAGCCGGAAAGAATGGCGTTTATAATCCGAAGCACAATGACCGCAGTTTTGACATTGCCAACAGCGAACACATTGACGAAGAACGAGCCAAACAAAATCTCTATTGGGACTGTTACAATGGCTTCCGCAATTTCAAAAATCCCGAAAAGGAAAATGAGCTGTCTGCCACTTTTGAAGATGTGGAACAGCTTTTTTATCGTCAGCGGTATCGTGATTTTGTGACCGGACAGAACGAAAGAAATGTGAAGAACCGACACCCTGAAAGAAATAAGGAAACCGGAGATTTGCTCAAAAGCAAAAAGACCTGCCCAGAGGAAACGGTCTATCAGATTGGAACGCTTGATAATCATGTTCCACCAGAACTGCTCATTGAGATCGTCACAGAATTTATGGAAATCGTAAATGAGCGTTTCGGCTCTCATGTCCATATCCTGAATTGGGCACTGCACTTGGATGAAAGCACCCCTCATATTCACGAGCGTCATGTGTTCGACTGTGAAAATCAATATGGGGAGATTGCCCCACAACAGGAAAAGGCTTTGGAAGCACTGGGGTTTGAACTGCCAGAACCGGAGAAGCCTGTCGGAAGAAAAAATAACCGCAAGATGACTTTCGATTCAGCCTGCCGAGTGCTGTTGTTTGATGTGGCGAAAAAGCATGGCTTACAACTGGAAGAAGAACCGGAATATGGTGGTCGTGCTTATCTGGAAAAACAGGACTATATTCTTTTCAAGCAAAAGGAGCAACTGGCAGCACAGGAGCAAAAGTTGGAAGAACTCACGATGAAGATTGAAGATGTGGAAGCTCTGGTGGACGAGGTTGCCGATATTGCCTATGACAAGGCGGTTGAGGTCGTTGCTGATACTGTAAAACTGGAAACGCACAAGGAGGATATTAAGCTGGTGGAGCAGTCTAAAGCGTGGGTTCTCTCCCCTGAGCGTAAGGCTTCAAAGAAAGAAGTTGAGTATGCAGTGAAACGATTGGATGGCGTGATTGCCAGAATCACAAACGCTATGAAATCAACCATTCAGAAAATCCAAACCACGCTGATGAAACCGGAGGTCAAAAAAGCCGGAACGGAGCAAATCAAGAAGAAAGCCAAAAATTCTATTATAGAGCAGTTGAGCCGCAAAAAGAAAGAAATTGCAGAGCGTGAAGTCAGCCGGACGGATCAGGCAAAAAGCAAAAAACAGGATATGGAACTCTAAAGCACTTGCTGTTTTCACTTTGAAAATGACAGGTGCTTTTGCTTTAGGGAGTAAGAAAATATCTTCCATTCTTTAGGTTGATGAAGTATAATGATAGTAAGAAATTTTTTGTAATGACCTTAATCCAATAAGTGATTTTGCAATTATTCAGTAAAGGATGTAATTATATGAAAAAAGTATTGTTGCTTTCCAGTGTGATTATTATACTCGGTTTAACAGGCTGCTCTAACAAATATTTCAATGACTGGTTTAGCTCTGAACAAAATGAAACGGATAAGATGTGTCAACAAATTATCGAGGCATGTAAGCAACAGGATTCAGAGAAACTCAAATCTCTATTTTCCGAAGAAAGCAAAAAGAACATTGAGAATTTAGACACTGAAATCTCTGCTTTTTTCGATTATATTGAGGGCAGTATCCAAAGTTTTGAGGGCGATTGTGCATCATCAAGTGAAAGCAACTATGGTAAAAGGAAAACGGAATTGGATGGTATGTATCTCATATTGACAGAGAAGGAACGGTATTGTATGAATTTTTATATGTATAGTGAGGATGATGAAAATGCTCAAAATGTGGGGATATATAAAATTGAAATTGCATTGGAGAGCGAAGTGGCTGAGGATAATTTTATATGGGATAATCCCCCAAACGGTATTTTTGTTGGAGGACAAAATTGATTTTTGTTATGAGAGAACATTAAAGTATAAATTTCGGATGGTATAAGAAAAACTGACTACAATTAAATCTTCACAGCTTTACTAAGCAGGAAATCTGAAAAGTTCTCCTGCTTTTTTGCACTCAAAATAGAATGTGGAACTCTAAGACACTTGCTGTCTTCGTTTTGAAAATGACAGGTGCTTTTGCTTTGGGAGGCAAGAAAAAATCTTCCATTCTTTAGGTTGATGAAGTATAATGTAAGCAACAAACTTGAAGTTTAAGGGGATGATATTATGGATTTTGCTATATTTAGATTGTTTATAAGAGTTTCATTATTTGTTATAGCGTTAATTGCTTGCATTATCTATCTAATTAAAAAAAGAAAACTTATCTATTCGATATTTTTTGATAAAGAAGCGATAAAAAAAGAATATACTGGAAAAAATGATATAATATTTCTTCGATTGGCTAATACCATTCTTGTTATAGTAGCTATTCTTTTAATCTTATATTTGAAAGATTTTGTTTTAGATATGCCTTACATCATAAACAAACAGTATAGTTATGCAGAAGGATATGTAACTGAACAATCTCATGGTGGTGCAGATATATCTTCTGAAAGAAGAAGTATTTTTCTATATGATAAAGTTAAAGATGATGAAATCGAAATCACAGTATTTTCAAGGTATATTGATAAAAATACTTATTTAAAGGTACAATATCTTCCGCATACGAAATATGGTGCTATTGTAGAAATTAAATAATTCATTCTAAAAAGAAAATTTCCAGTTTGTATAACTGGCAACCCAACCACAATTAAATCTTCACAGCTTTGCTAAGCAGGAAATCTGAAAAGGTCTCCTGCTTTTTTGCACCTAAAATTAAATATGGAACTCTAAGGCACTTGCTGTTTTCGTTTTGAAAATGACAGGTGCTTTTTTCGTTTCAGGAAAGGAGTCACATGAATGTATTTGAAGTTGTAAAAGAAAATGTTACTGCCCGACAAGCCGCAGAAGCCTATGGCTTGAAAGTGGGTCGCACAGGTATGGCGTGCTGTCCGTTTCACTCAGATAAGTCCCCCAGTATGAAGCTGGATGAACGCTATTACTGTTTTGGCTGCGGAGCAACCGGAGACGCTGTTGATCTCACAGCGAAGCTATTCGGTATCGGGCTGAGGGAAGCTGCTGTCAAACTTGCTGAAGATTTTGGTCTTAACTATGACAGCCGACAAAAGCCCAGTGTCCGCCCTCGTATTCGTGAGCCGACACCGGAACAGAAGTATCAAAAAGGAGAAAATCATTGCTACAAGGTGCTGACGGATTATTTTCATCTTCTTAGAGAATGGGAAAAGAAATACGCTCCTAAACAGCCGGATGAGGAATGGAATCCCCTGTTTGCAGAAGCACTGCATAAGAAGAACTATATCGAATATCTGCTTGATATTCTTCTGTATGGTTCATTGGAGGAACGAAAAGCACTTGTGGCAGAACAGAGAAAGGAGGTGTTAAAACTTGAACAGCGAATTGCAGAACTGTCAGCAGACAGAACCATGCACAGTAGAAGAAATCCGAAACAGCTTAGAGCAGAGCGAGAAAGGTAAGGTTTATAATACTGCCGCAAATTATAAGCGTGTTCTGCAATATGATCCACTTTTGAAAGGGGCTATCCGAAAAAATCTTCTGACCGAAAGAATCGACATTGTGAAGCCCCTCGGTTGGTATCGTGACAGCCCGACATTGACGGATGTGGATGTGAAATATCTGCTCCTATATTTTGAAGAAAACTATGGATTGACCGTAGAGAAGAAAATCATAGACGCAGTTGCGGTTATTGCCAACGAAAACCGTTACCACCCTGTCTGTGATTTTCTTAATGCCCTGCAATGGGACGGAACAGAACGCATACGCTTCTGTCTGCACCGCTTTCTCGGTTCTGATACAGATGATTACACCTATGAAGCATTGAAGTTGTTTCTGTTGGGTGCTATCTCACGAGCCTTTAAGCCGGGGTGCAAATTTGAGGTTATGCTCTGTCTTGTGGGCGGTCAGGGAGCTGGAAAGTCCTCTTTCTTCCGTTTGCTTGCGGTCAATGATGACTGGTTCTCTGATGACTTGAAAAAGCTGGATGATGAAAATGTGTACCGCAAAATGCAGGGGCATTGGATTATTGAAATGTCGGAAATGATTGCAACCGCTAACGCTAAGAGCATTGAAGAAATCAAGTCCTTTCTGAGCCGCCAAAAGGAAACCTATAAGATACCGTATGAAACACATCCGGCAGACAGAAAACGACAATGTGTGTTTGGAGGTTCTTCTAATACCCTTGACTTTCTTCCCCTTGACCGAACAGGCAACCGCCGCTTCGTTCCGGTTATGGTCTATCCTGAAAGGGCTGAGGTTCATATTTTGGCGGATGAACAGGCTTCCAGAGAGTATATCAATCAGATGTGGGCAGAAGCTATGGAGATTTACAGAAGCGGCAATTTCCGTCTGAGATTCAGTCCGGCTATGAACGATTATCTGAAAGCCCACCAAAAGGATTTTATGCCGGAGGACACAAAGGCAGGACAGATTTTAGACTATCTGGAACGCTATTCCGGCAGCATAGTCTGCTCTAAGCAGCTTTACAAGGAAGCACTGGGGCATGATTATGACGAACCGAAACAATGGGAACTGCGAGAGATCAATGACATTATGAATAACGCTGTCACAGGCTGGATGGCGTTCAGCAATCCGAGATATTTTCCAGAGCCTTACCGCAGACAAAAGGGCTGGGAGCGTATCAGGAACGACAACGAGCCTGACAACAGCATGGATGGTTTTCAGGAAATCCCGACAGAGGAAATGGAACAGTTAGGACTTCCGGAGGAATGGTTGAAGCAAAAATAAAAGCCCGTTGTCGCTTCGGTTGTCGAGCCGGTTGTCGGTCTGGTTGTCGGGCAAAAATCCCGAAAGCCTTGATATTGCGGCACTTTTCCCTCTCTGACAACCATGACAACCAATATTATAAAGAAAAAGGAAATAGTAAAAAAATAGTATCGCCCGATAAAGAAAAAAGGTTTTCTGATGTCCGTTGTCGGAACTTCGTTGTCAGACCTTTCCTTGTCGGGCTTTTTTCATTTAATTAGGAGGAATATCGTATGACAAATATCGTGAACAGTACACTACCCACCCCAAATAACCATTCGGAGAAAAATAAACCGGATGGAGTTTTTGTGATTAAGCAAGGCAAAACAAATTATAAAGTCAAAGTGTTTTTTGACCATAGTAGCGGTTTGACTGCTGAGGACAGATTGAAACGCATTATTCAGGCAGAAGCAGAGAGAGAATCTGCGTAAGTAATATGAAAAATATCCATGCACCCCCTTGACAAAAGCTTTCAGAAGATACCCTTCTGTCCGCTATGGAGAACGCGGGCAAGGAAGATATGCCGGAAGAAGCGGAACGAAAGGGGCTGGGAACACCCGCCACCCGCGCCGCCATCATCGAAAAGCTGGTAGCCACGGGCTTTGTGGAGCGCAAGCGGGCGAAGAAGGCCGTCAGCCTTGTGCCTGCCCATACCGGCGTTTCCCTCATCACTGTGCTGCCGGAGCAGTTACAGTCTCCGCTTCTCACCGCCGAATGGGAATACCGCTTGCAGCAGGTGGAGCGCGGCGAGCTGTCCCCGGACGAGTTCATGACCGGCATTGCGGATATGCTCACGGAGCTGGTAAAAACCTACAAGGTCATCTCCGGCGCGGAGGTGCTGTTCCCCTCCGGCCGTGAGGTCATTGGCAAATGCCCCCGCTGCGGCAGCGACGTGACCGAGAGCAAAAAGGGCTTCTTCTGCGAGAAAAACGACTGCCGCTTCGGGCTGTGGCGGGACAACAAGTTCTTTGCCGCCAAGCGCGCCGCTCTGACAAAAAAGGTCGCCGCCGCGCTGCTGGCAGACGGGCGGGTGAAGCTCACCGGCCTTTACTCCGAAAAGACAGGCGGCACCTACGACGCCACCGCCGTGCTGGAGGATACCGGCGAGAGCGTCCGCTTCCGTTTGGAATTTGACAAGGGGGCGAGGACATGAAGCTCTCCAAGCTGGAGCAGGAAAGTATCATCCTCTACAACGAGGAAGAATCCACCGCCAGCATCTACACCCACGACCCGAAGCTGAAGCGCAAGCTCAAGCGCCTTGCGGAGAAATACCCGGACAAGGTGTACCCGGATAGGACCGTCCATGCCGGAGCGGTCAGTTACGCCGTGCCGAAAAGCTGCGTCAGCGTCCGGGAGCCGTTCAGCGACGAGCGGCGCAGGGCCGCCAGCGAACGCGCCAAAAACGCCGGATATACGCCGCCCGCAAGGAGTATATACTCCGAAAACGAATAAGAACCGTGCGCCCGCACAGGAAAGCCTACCCCTGCGCGGGCGCTGCCATTTTAGGGGTAAACAGCCCATGAAATGAAAGGAAGTGCCTATGACACGAAAATCTCCGTATCCGACAAGAGCGGATTATCCGGCATTGATTGAAAATGCCAAGCCTGCGCTGCGCGAGCTGCTGGAAGCGGCCTCGTATGAACGGAGGATCGCCGTTCTCAACGAATGTTCTCTCGATGTGGTCAATACCGTCTGCACGATCATGGTGCTGGGGCGGCACAGCCTCTATCTTCGCCGCAAAAAGCCCTTCAACGCGCCGGACGCGGTTTTTGTCCGGTGGGCGGCGGACCTGTGGACGCTGCGTGAGCAGGACAAGGCGGGCGACATCCGCTATCTCTGCGGAAAAACGGATTTACGGGAATATCTTTCGCAGGGGCTTCAGCTCCTGCGTATCGACCTGACGGAAGGAGGAACCTATGCCAGAGAAACCCGGTAAAAACAGAGAACAGCTCAAGGAGATCACCGACCGCATCGAGGCGGGTATCCGCGACATCTTTGAATCCGGCGATATGGATAAGTACCGCAATTACCTGCGCACCATGAGCCGGTTTCACAACTATTCCCTCAACAATCAGGCGCTCATCCACTTGCAGCGCCCGGACGCCACTCTTGTGGCGGGCTACAACCGCTGGCGGGACAAGTTCTCCCGCCATGTGCTGCGGGGCGAGAAGGGCATCACCATCATCGCGCCCACGCCGTATAAGAAGAAAATCGAGCAGGAAAAGCTCGACCCGGACACGAAGCTGCCCATTCTGGACGCGGACGGCAAAATCGTCACCGAGGAAAAGGAAATTGAAATACCCATGTTCCGTCCGGTAAAGGTGTTCGACTACGCCCAGACGGACGGAAAGCCCCTGCCGGAGCGCGTGGCCAGCCCCGTCGCCAACCTGACCGGCAACGTTGAGAACTACGAGGCGTTCATGGAGGCGCTGCGCCGTTCCTCTCCCGTGCCGGTGGAGTTCAAGCCGCTGTCTGCGGATATGGACGGCTATTTCAGCCCCAAATTCCAGAGCATCACGCTGCGGGAGGGCATGAGCGAGGTGCAGACGGTATCCGCCGCCGTCCATGAGATCGCCCACGCCAAGCTCCACAACTACGGCTTGCAGCAGGCGGCGGAGCGCAAGGCCAAAAGCCGCAATACAGAAGAAGTGGAGGCCGAAAGCATCTCCTTCATGGTCTGCGCCTATTTCGGCATTGAAACCGGCGCGAACAGCTTCGGCTATGTGGCAACGTGGTCAAAAAACGCCGAGCTGCCGGAGTTCCGCGCCAGTCTGGACACCATCAGCAAAACCGCAAACGGCATCATCACCGATGTGGAGAAGCGCTTCGCGGAGGTTTGCAAGGAGCGCGGCATCGAGCTTCCCAAGGACACGGAATATGAGCTTGTCACCATCCCGCCCTCCCGCACTGACGCGCTGGCCTTTGCCGCCGACTACGCGGCGTTCCTGCGCCGGGATCTGAATGTTCCCGACAGCGCGGACAGACCCACGGCGGAGGCGGTGGCGGACCGGCTGCTTGCCGGTGAGGACGCAGAGCTGCGGAAGGAGCTGGAGGATTTCGTCAAGCTGGCAGACGAGATCGGCATCGACGACGGCTCCCATGGGCTGCTGGAACGCTTCAACGGCCTGTTCCGTCAGGAATGGCGGGCAAAGGAGAAACCGCAGCCGGAGGTCGAAACGGAAACGCCGAATGTTGAGGATGAGCTGCCGCCCCCTCCGGAGCTGGAGCAGGGCTATCCCATGCCGGATACAGCCATCGGCTTTCAAGAAATGTATCAGTACGGCTACACGGACGGCAATACTATGCTGCCGCTGACAAAGGAGCGCGCCATGGAGCTGTTCATGCAGGACGTTCCCGTGTTCCTGCTCTACGGCGACAACACCGAGGCCATGGCGCTGGACGCAGAGGACATTTCCTCCCACACCGGCGTGTTCGGCGTGGAGCGCGAGGAATGGGACGCGGTGCGCGGCGTTGTGACGCTGAGCGAACAGGCAGACACGGAAAAGCTGTTTCTGGAAAACCCGCAGGACGCTTTCCTCATCTATCAGATTCGGCGCGGCGGTGAATTGGACGCTTACCGCTTCATGAACTATGACTACTTGCAGAGCAAGGGCGTCACGCCGGAGCGCGGCGGCTACGACGCGATCTACACCGGCGGGCTTGCCGACTATGGGGACAACAAAACCAATCTGGATATGATTTATCAGCGATTCAATGTGGATCATCCTGCGGATTTTAAGGGACACAGCCTGTCGGTCAGCGACATCGTTGCCTTGAAGCAAAACGGCGTAGTATCCTGTCATTACGTTGACAGCATCGGCTTCCGGGAGCTTCCCAATTTCCTCAAGCCGGAGAACTACCTCAAAAATGCGGAGATGGCCATGGAGGACGACTACGGCATGATCGACGGCATCATCAACAACGGCCCCAAGCAGTCCACCGTGGCCGATTTGGAGGCGCAGGTCAAGGCGGGCTTTTCCATTTCCCTGACGGAGCTGGCTGCGGCCTCCCACCGCGAGCAGAAGAAGCCCTCCGTTCTGGAAAAGCTCAGGGAAAAGACGCCGGAGCAGACGAAAAACAAAACAGCGCCCAAACGGAGCGCGGAAAGAGAGCTTTGATATGAACGACAAGCATTTCACCCACGATGAAGTCAGCCTTATGAGCATCTATAACGCGGCAGGCACCCGCGAGGGCCTGATCGCGGACCTCACAGAAATGCGGGGGTATCTGGACGCGGAGGAGGCTGAGCTGCGGGAGCTGACGGACAGCGCCCTCGCAAAGCTGCGCGGCATTACCGACGCGGAGTACGCCGCCCTTGACCTGACGCCGGATTTTGACCTCTGAGCAAAGCTGACTGTTTTACGGTCAAGAGCCGGAAAAATCGCAGATTCACCGCTGGGAGCACGCCGGATGAGGAATGTATCATCCGGCGCGTTTCTGTTTGAAAATCGCCGTTTTTCCCAAGTCATGAGCCGGAGAAAATACCCCAAAATCGCGCCTGCTTCGCGCAGGAGGCGCAGAAAGGCCATTTATGAGAACAGGACTGACAAAAGCGCAGAAAATCACGGAGATTACCTTTGACGAAAAAGAACCCCTTATCCATATCCGCACCCACAATACTGACCTCAAGAACCGCCTTGCCGCCTATGCCGCGCAGCACCCCGCAGAGTGCCGCCAACTGGACGCAGACCCCGACACAGGCGGCATGGAGTTCACCATCCGCAAGGGGCGCTTGTCCTTCCGCCTGACCGCGCCGTACAGTGAGAAGCGGAAACAGGCGGCGAGCGAGGCGGCGAAAAGAAACGGCTTCACCAGAAAACCATGAGAGGAGGATTTTGCTTATGCCAAACAAACTGCAAGCCTACGCGGAGCAAGCGGAGCGCACCGCGCGGCAGATCACCGGCAGCCATCTGGCGTGGACGGCGTTCCTGACCACCGCCGCAAGGCTGTATAAGTACCCCTACAACGAGCAGCTCATGATCTATATGCAGCGCCCGGAGGCCACCGCCTGCGCGGAGTACGACTTCTGGAACGAGAAAATGGGGCGCTATGTCCGGCGCGGCAGCACGGGCATCGCCCTCATTGACGCTACCGGCTACAAGCCAAGGCTCAAATACGTCTTTGACGTTTCCGATACCGGCGGCAAGGAAAACGCCCGCCGCGTCAACTTGTGGGAGCTGAAAGACGCGCATACCGACAGCGTGAGCGCCATGCTGGAGCGTAATTACAGCGTTTCCGGCAAAAACGGCCTTGCGGAGCAGTTCGAGAGCGTCGCTTCTCAGCTTGCTGCGGAATACTGGCGCGACCATTCCCGCGACATCCTCGGCATCGTTGCGGATTCCTATCTGGAGGAGTATGATGATTACAACATCGAGGTGGCGTTCAAAAACGCCGCGGCGGTCAGCATCACCTACTCCCTCATGTCCCGCTGCGGGATGCAGCCGGAGGATCACTTTGAACACGAGGATTTTTTCAGCATCTTTGATTTCAACACCCCTCGCACGGTGGCAGCCCTTGGCACGGCGGTCAGCGAGATTAACGAACAGGTTTTGCGGCAGATCGAAGTTACCATACGAAATTATGAGCGCGAACACAGCGCGGAAAGGACGGCAGAGCATGGAGAACAACCTGACTTACACGATGAACGGAGATTACATGATCCCCGACCTGAAGATCGAGGTGCCGGAGCAGCCCCTCGGCAAGTACGGGCGGATGCGCCAGAAGTACCTGAAGGAGCATCGGCCCATCCTCTGGAACCAGATGATCTTGGAGGAAGCCCTGTTCCCGCACCTGCTGGAGATCGAGCAGGCGGCGCAGAGCCGCTTAGAGCAGATGATGCCGGAGCTGGCATCGGAGGCCGGAGCGACGGAAGCTCTGAAAGCCCGCGACCCAATGAAATGGGTGGGCCTGATGAACGCCTGCAAGGCGCAGGCGGAGGAAGTGATTCTCGCGGAGCTGATCTACGCATAAGCGAGCACCCCGCACGGGGCGGTCAGCTATCCTTTTTCCCCACCGAAGCGGAACAGATTACAGCCATAGAAGAAGCGGAGAGCGTTGCGCAGACGCCCTTCGCTTTTTCCGTTTCTCAGGAGCAGCTTGACCATGTGCTGCGGCTGGGCGGTAACGAGGACAATACCCGCATGGTCATTGCCGCCGCGTTCCAGAAGCAGAAGTCCACGGAGGACATTGCCGCGCTGCTGCAAAGCACCTTTCACGGCGGCAACGGCTTTAAGACGCCGGAGGGCGAGCTTTCCGCATGGTACGCCGTAGACGGCATCCACATCGCCCCCGGCAGGAGCGCGGAGTATGTGCGCAGCGCGCAGGTGATCGCATGGCAGGATGCCGCCGCGCGTATTTCCCAGCTTATGGACAGCGGCGCGTATGCCTCCAACGTGGAGCTTGCCGAGGCAGGGCAGCATGAGCGGATGCAGCTTGCACAAGCCCTCTGGTATCTGAAACACGACCTGAGCGACGAGGCGCGGGAACAGGGCTATCTCTCCTGCATGGATACGCTGCGGGGCGGCGGATTCCCCGATGAAACGGCGCGGCTGGCGGAGCAACTGACAAACACAGATTTCCGTGAAACGCTCTCCGGCGAGTTCGCACAGTTTTACGCCGCACATGAGCAGGACAGAAGCCTGCTGCGATTCCACTATCACAAGCTCGATCAGATTTGGCAGAGCCTGCGGGAGCTGCCTTTGCCCCGCAGGGAGTATTCCTCCGAAATGACCGCAGTGCCGGAGCTGGCACGCTTCATCACGGAGGACGAGATCGACCACGCGCTGGATCGCGGCAGCGGCGTGGAGGGCGGCAAAGGCAGAATCTACGAATACTTCACCGCCGACCATACCGGCAAGGAAAAGGCAGCTTTCCTCAAAGATGAGTACGGCATAGGCGGGCGCTCCCATGCCGTTTCCGGTGCATCCCATAGTGATGAAAGCCACGGCAGCCGCGGCATTGTCCTGAAAAAAGCAGGCTGTGCCAATGTGGAGCTGAGTTGGACGAAGGTGGCCGCAAGGATTGACAGCCTCATTCAGAAGGACCGCTTCCTCTCTCCAAGGGAAAAGGAGCGCTACGCCCAGCTTCAGCGGGAAAAGGAAGCGGAGCGTGAACTGCCAACACAGGCACAGATTGACTACAATTCCATCAAGGAAGCCCACCCGGACGACATCGTGCTGTTTCAGGTAGGCGATTTCTTTGAGATGTACGGCGAGGACGCAAAACAGGCGGCGGAGCTGCTTGATCTCAACCTTACCACAAGGGCGATACCCGGCGCTGGGCGTGTGGAAATGTGCGGCGTTCCGTCGCACAATTTAGAGATGTATGTAGAGAAATTGCGCGATAAGTATGATGTGACGATTGCCGAAGCGCCAGACTTTAGAGGTGAGCGCCACATTTACACGCTGCGCTCTATCGACCATGAAGCAGAAGCCGCCATCAATGCTTATGAAGCAGAGTTCGGCGCGGACGGCACGAGGGTGTTCCGCGACCCCGCCGCAGAGCAAGTTCAGCCCACGGTGCAGGAACGTTTGGAGCATTACAGGCCGGTGGTGATGGCAGCGGTTTCGGAGGATACGGCCTATCGCAACGCCTGCGGGCACTCTGACCGGGAAAATGCGGAGATCGAGTGTAATGCAGCCGTGCGCCGCGCCGTTCTCAATTCAAAAGATATGGATCTTATCCGGCTATTTTCGGATATGCCGGAGTTCCGCAGCCGCCTGCACCGAGAGACTTTTGAGGGAACCTATGCGCGGCTCCATGATCTGCTGCGTCCGCTCTCGCAGGACGATATAGACGATGCACTCCGTGCATGGAACGGAAATATCGAGAGCAAGCACGCCGTAGTGCGGTATATGGAGCAGCACGGGCGCGAAAAAGAAACCGCCGCATGGCTCGCCCGCGAGTATGGAGGGAATGAAAGCAAAAGCCTTTTTATCGTCCGCGCCGGAAGCCCGGAAACCGTTGAACTGACGTGGCCGAAGGTGCAGCGGCGGATTGCCCAACTCATTCAATCCGATAACTTCTACACCGAGCAGGAACAGGACAACTTTGACAATATTGACCCCATCGCCATCCGGGAAGCGCTTGCTGAACGCGGTATTGTAAATGGGCAGGTTGTGGATGCGGAAGCTAATCGCAACAGCCCCTTCGTCCGGCAGGTCATGGCGGATGTAGAGCGGATCGCGGCGCAGGAAGCGCAGGCGGCGTACATGGACTCACCGGACCGTTTTTCCATCCGTCTGCACCCCAACGAGGGCGGCATTACCGGCATCTGGGACTCGGCCCTTGACCGCTTCTATGAGGAGGGTGGGCAGGTGCTTCGCTTCGCGGAGCAATCTAACGCCATTGACTACCTCTCCAGTATTCAGCGCAGCCGCGGTATGGAGCCGGACGTGTCGGTTTTCACAACGCCGCTGGGGAATGCCTATCGCGTGGGCGACGGCTTTTCTTCCACCGCAGCCGAACAGCGGGATACTCTGATGGTGGTCGAGCGTGTAGACGAAGATAATGTTTGGTACACTCTGCCAAGCGTCCCGGAGCAGGAAACGGTCAGCGTAGACCGCACCGTTTTTGAGCGTTACCTCGACACCGGCTATTTCTTCGCTACGGAGCAGACGCAACCTGTCAAGGAGGTCACTGCCGAAAACGAACAGGAAAACATGATTTTCCGTGCGCCGTATGCCGTGGGCGATACCGTCTATCTGGACAACACACCCTTTGAGATCACGGAGGTCGGCGCACTCAATGTGCAGCTTCGTGACCCTGCGCTCCGCTATCCCGTATTCCGCGCCGAAAGCCGCGAGAACTTTGAGCAGCTGCTGCGCCGGGATGAGAGAAACGCCGCCATGACAGATTTCCTTCCCGCACGGAACAGAAACGACGACCTCCGCGACCTCCTGATGAACGGCATCCTCACGCCTGACATCCGGGACGAGGTGCGGGAGCTGTTCCGGCAGGGCGAGGGCAACGCCGCCATCGGTGCGTATCTTTCCAATGTTTTCGCCGCGTCGGACGCGGACACCATGACGCTGGAGGACGGCACCGAGGCAGATTTCATCACCTCGAGAAGCGGCTTTCAGGCACAGGTGCATGGGGAAAAGGGCGTACACGCCCTCGGATTGTTGTGGCCGGACGCCGCTCCCGTGCTGCGCGCCGCTTTTCTGGAGGAAGCGCAGACGCAGAGCCGGACACAGGCACAGCCTGAACCAGATATTTCTCATCCTGAACAGCCAGCATCGGAGGCGACTGAACCGGAGCAGCCACAGTTTACCACGGAAACCGTGGCGGTATATCCCGGTGACAAAAACAACCTCCCCTATGATGTAGAGATTCGTACCCTGCACTTTGACGAGCCGGAACATGACCCGCCCGCACCGCTGCCGCCTGCGGAAAACTTCCGTATCACGGATGACAATTTAGGCATCGGCGGCGCAAAGGCGAAGTTCCGGGCGAATATGGCGGCAATCAATCTCCTGAAGGAGCTGGAGTTTGAGGGCGCACAGGCCACGCCTGAACAGCAGGAAATTCTCTCCCGCTATGTCGGCTGGGGCGGCCTTGCGGATGCTTTTGATGAAAGCAAGGATAACTGGAAAGACGAATTTGCGGAGCTGTACGCCACGCTATCCCCGGAGGAATACGCCGCCGCCAGAGCTTCCACGCTGAACGCTCACTACACCAGCCCCACGGTTATCAAGGCGATCTATGAGGCGGTGGGCAACATGGGCTTCCAGACCGGCAACATCTTGGAGCCTGCCATGGGCGTGGGCAACTTCTTCGGTATGCTGCCGGAGAGCATGGAAAGCAGCAGGCTCTACGGCGTGGAGCTGGATTCCATTACGGGACGCATCGCCAAGCAGCTCTATCCCAAGGCAGACATTACCGTGGCAGGCTTTGAAACCACCGACAGACGGGATTTCTTCGACCTTGCCATCGGCAACGTGCCCTTTGGACAGTACCAGGTCAACGACCGGGCTTACAACAAGCTCGGTTTTTCCATTCACGACTACTTTTTTGCCAAGACGCTCGATCAAGTTCGACCCGGCGGCGTGATCGCCTTTGTGACCTCCCGCTATACGATGGACAAACAATCTCCCGAAGTCCGTAAGTACATCGCGCAGCGGGCGGAGCTGCTGGGCGCGATCCGCCTGCCCAACAATGCGTTCAAGGCCAACGCCGGTACGGAGGTGGTGTCCGACATCATCTTCCTGCAAAAGCGTGACAGACCCATCGACATTGAACCTGACTGGGTGCATCTCGGTGAAAATGAGGACGGATTTTCCATCAATCAGTATTTCATCGACAACCCCGAAATGGTATTAGGCCGACAGACCTCGGAGAGTACGCAGTACGGCAGACAGGACTTTACTGTGGAACCGTATGAGGATTTGGACCTTGCCACGCAGCTCAGATACGCCATTCAGAATATCGGCGGCAAGTACGAAGCCGCAGAGTTGCCTGACCTCGGTGAGAACGAAACCATACAGGATACCATTCCCGCAGACCCCAACGTGAAGAATTACAGCTATGCCGTGGTGGACGGCGAGGTGTACTACCGTGAGAACTCCGTCATGGTCAAGCCCAACCTGAACGCCACCGCAAAGGAGCGCGTCAAGGGAATGGCAGAGCTGCGGGACTGCGTTCACCGGCTCATCGACCTTCAGATGTGGGAATCCGACGACATTTCCATACGCGCCGAGCAGCAGAAGCTCAACCGCCTCTATGACCGCTTCACCGAGAAATATGGCCTCATCAACAGCCGGGGCAACGCCCTCGCCTTTGCAGACGACAGCTCTTATTACCTGCTCTGCTCCCTTGAAATGCTGGACGATGAGGACAAGACCAAGCTCAAGGGCAAGGCGGATATGTTCACCAAGCGCACCATCCGGCAGCGGCAGTCCGTTACCAGCGTGGACACCGCCGCAGAAGCCCTCGCCCTGTCCATTGGGGAAAAAGCCCGCGTGGATATGGCGTATATGTCCCAGCTCACCGGCAAGAGTGAGGACGACATCATCGACGAGCTGAACGGCGTCATTTTCCTCGACCCTGTTTACGGCGACTGGCAGACAGCGGACGAATACCTCTCCGGCAACGTCCGGCAGAAGCTGCGGGAGGCGGAGAACGCCGCCGTTGACAGCCCCGGCTATCTGCCCAACGTGGAGGCATTGCGCGCCGCACAGCCGAAAGACCTTGACGCTTCGGAGATCGAGGTGCGCCTCGGCGCGACGTGGATCGACAAGAAGTACATTCAGCAGTTCATGTTCGAGCTGTTGGAGCCGCCTCTGTATGCCCGCCGCTCCTTGGAGGTCAACTACTCGGAGTTCACGGCGGAGTGGAACATCTCCGGCAAGAACAGCATCCCCTACAACGACATCAACGCTCGCATGACCTACGGCACCGACTGCGCCAACGCCTACAAAATCCTTGAAGATACGCTGAACCTGCGCGACGTGCGCATCTACGACACCGTAAGGGATGCGGACGGCACGGAAAAGCGCGTCCTTAACAGCAAGGAAACCACCCTCGCCCAGCAGAAGCAGCAGGCCATCAAGGAGGCGTTCCGGGACTGGATATGGCGCGACCCCGACAGGCGGCGGGAGCTGGTGCAGCTCTACAATGAGCGCTTCAATTCCACCCGTCCCCGGGAATATGACGGCAGGCATCTGATCTTTCCGGGCATGAATCCTGAGATCACGCTGCGGGAGCATCAGCTCAACGCCATCGCCCACGACCTCTACGGCGGCAACACGCTCCTTGCCCATGAGGTGGGCGCGGGCAAGACCTTTGAGATGATCGCCGCAGCCATGGAGGGAAAGCGCCTCGGCCTGTGCCAGAAATCCCTCTTTGCCGTGCCGAACCACCTGACGGAGCAGTGGGCCTCGGAGTTCCTGCGGCTCTACCCCTCCGCCAATATCCTTGTCGCTACCAAAAAGGACTTTGAGACACGCAACCGCAAGAAGTTCTGCGCCCGCATCGCCACCGGCGACTATGACGCCGTTATCATCGGTCACAGCCAGTTTGAGCGCATCCCCGTTTCCAGAGAACGGCAGGAGCGGCTCTTGCAGGAGCAGATTTGGGAGATCGAGGACGGCATTTCGGAGCTCAAGGCCAGCCGCGCCGAGCGCTTTACCATCAAGGAGCTGGAGCGCACCAAGAAAAATCTGAAGGCCAAGCTGCAAAAGCTCCACGACGCCGCCCGCAAGGACGATGTTGTGACCTTTGAACAGCTCGGTGTAGACCGGCTCTATGTGGACGAGGCGCACAGCTTCAAAAACCTGTTCCTTTACACAAAAATGCGAAACGTGGCGGGGCTTTCCACCACCGACGCCCAGAAGTCCTCGGATATGCTCTTAAAATGCCGGTACATCGACGAAATCACCCACGGCAAGGGCGTTACCTTCGCCACGGGTACGCCCATCTCAAATTCCATGACGGAGTTGTATACCATGATGCGGTATTTGCAGCACGATATGCTCAAGCGCAACAGCCTGACCCACTTCGATTGCTGGGCCTCCGCCTTTGGGGAAACCACCACCGCCATCGAGCTTGCCCCGGAGGGTACGGGCTACCGGGCGCGGACGCGGTTTGCCAAGTTCTTTAACCTGCCGGAGCTGATGAACCTGTTTCGGGAGGCGGCGGACATCAAGACCGCCGATCAGCTAAACCTTCCCACGCCTACGCCCATCTACCACAACGAGGTCAGCCAGCCCACGGCGCTGCAAAAGCAGATGGTGCAGGAGCTGTCCGAGCGCGCCGCAAAAGTCCACGCGGGGAGCGTGGACGCAAGCACCGACAATATGCTCAAAATCACCTCGGACGGACGCAAGCTGGGCCTCGATCAGCGCGTCATCAACCCCGACCTGCCGGACGACCCGAACAGCAAGGTCAATCGCTGCGTGGACAACATCCACCGCATCTGGCAGGACGGGCAGACGGAGAAGCTGACGCAGCTCGTGTTCTGCGACCTGTCCACTCCCAAGGGCAAGGCGGCTCAGAGCGGCAGGATCGCCGCGAAAGGCACGGACAGCCCGGAACTTCACGCGCTGGAGGCTGCTATCGACGCGGAAACCGGGCCGGAGGAGCCGCCCTTTACCATCTACGACGACATCCGTGAAAAGCTGGTTGCCCGTGGGATTCCGAGGGAACAGATTGCATTCATCCATGAGGCGAATACGGAAGTCCGAAAGAAGGAGCTATTCGCAAAGGTGCGCTCCGGTCAGGTGCGTGTGCTCATGGGCAGCACCTTCAAAATGGGCGCGGGCATGAACGTGCAGGACAGGCTCGTGGCGCTCCACGACCTCGACTGCCCGTGGCGGCCGGGTGATCTGGAGCAGCGCAGCGGGCGCATCATCCGGCAGGGCAACCGCAACAAGGAGGTACACATCTACCGCTATGTCACGGAATCTACCTTCGACGCTTACCTCTGGCAGACGGTGGAAAATAAGCAGAAATTCATCTCCCAGATCATGACCAGCAAATCCCCGGTGAGAAGCTGTGAGGATATTGACGAGGCGGCGCTCTCCTATGCCGAGATCAAGGCGCTGTGCGCCGGAGACGAACGCATCCGTGAAAAGATGGACCTCGATGTGGACGTGGCGCGGCTGCGGCTGATGAAGGCCAACCACCAGAGCCAGCAGTACCGTTTGGAGGACAACATCCTGCGGCATTTCCCGGCGCAGATTGAGGAAAACAAAGGCTTCCTCTCCGGCTTTGAGGCGGATATGAAAACGCTGGAGCAGCATCCCCACCCCAAGGACGGCTTTGCGGGTATGGAGGTCAAGGGGGATTTCCTCACCGATAAGGACAATGCCGGTGCCGCCATTCTGGAAGCGTTCAAGGACGCAAAGGGCTTGGAGCCCGTTCCCATCGGCAGCTACCGGGGCTTTGCCATGTCGCTGACCGTGGAAAACTTCGGCAAGGACTTCATTCTCACCCTCAAAGGGAAGATGAGCCACCGGGTAGAGCTGGGCAAGGACGCAAGGGGCAACCTTGTCCGCATCGACAACGCCCTTGCCCAGATGCCGGAGCGGTACAAAACGGTGCAGGGCAGGCTTGAAAACGTGCAGGCGCAGCTTGCAACGGCCAAGGCGGAGCTGGGCAAGCCCTTCCCGCAGGAAACGGAGCTGAAAGAAAAATCCGCGCGGCTGGCGGAGCTGAACGCAGAACTGAACATCGACGACCGGATGCCCATGGAACAGGCGGCGGAGAATGTGGTGGCAAAACGCCCCTCCGTCCTCGGCAAGCTGAAGGTGCCCAGCGTCCACGGCGCTGGGGAAAAGAAAAAATCTCACGAACAGGAGGCACGATGAATATGAACGAGGCATTACAGCAATCGTTATACGACAAGCTCTCACGGGAGCAGGACAAGTACCGGGACTGGCTGAAGGGCCAGCCCCCGGAGGAAATCCTCCATCACAGCTATGAATACACCGTGCGGGAGGATATTTTGATGAGCATGGAGGAGCTGACGCTCAGCGAGGCGGAAACGCGGGCGCTGCTGCTGTCCCCCTCGCCTATGGCGATCCTCTACGACAAGTTCTCCGATCTGGAAACCGGCTACATGGATACGATCCGCGACAGCATCGAGGACACGGCAAAAGACGAAGCAAAAAAGCTCCGGGAGCTGCCGGTCTATCCCTACCCCGCCGATCACGCGCGGGAACAAGGGGAGCTGGACGTTTACCGCGCGTCCTTCTGCGCCAATGTGAGCTGTAAGGACGCCATTGAAGCCGCCATCCGGGACAATTACCATGACAACCGCCTTGACGCTGCGGCGGTGGGACAGGTGGCGGAGCAGTTCGGACAGGAGCGGATGCTCTACGTCCTGGCGGCTACCGTCCGCCATTTTGATTACGACGGACGTATCTCGCGGGACAACAAGCGCTGGGCGAATACCATCCCCGTCTATGAAAACAAAGACGGCATGGATAGCGACCGCTCGGTGCAGTTTGTGGTCTGCTCCCACCCCGGCCTGACGGATTTGTTTCTCACGGGGGCGCGGCGTGAGCAGCCCCTCACAGCCGACGAGATCAAAGCGGAGGCGGCGCGGCTGCTAGGCAAGCTGCAAGAGCCTGTGCAGCCCAACAGCCCCGGCGGAACGCATTTCATGGCAGAGGTGTCCCGTGACTTCATGGAACGCGCCGGAACAAAGGACACGGCGGCGCTGCAAAAGCTGCTGCCCTTTTCCACCCTTGCCCTCACGACCCTCAAAGACCGCAGGGGCGTGTTTGCCCTGATCGGCAAGGACGAGGACCGCAGCCAGAACCTCCGGCGTCCCTCCGTCCGCTCCAAGCTGCAACAGGCTTCGGCGGAGCAGAAGCAGCCTGCCGCAAAGAAGAAGGATTTGGAGCTGTGACATGGCGAAGCGGAAACGGGACATCCAGCTCAAAGTCCGTGTGACGCCGGAGGAACGGGCGATGATTGAGGCGAAGATGGCGCAGCTCGGCTGTGAGTTTTCATGAAGAATGAGAAAATGTGGAACGGCGTGGAGTTTTGAGTGCAAGAACCCGCAAGAACCCGCAAAACGGCCTCACAAAGCGGTTTTCTGATGCATAACAGTGGCTGAAAAACGCACGATCCTGCAAGGAATTGAAAACTATCATTGAAAAATTTTTGGGCCGATTTCGGCCCTTTTTCATTTTCGGGGGAACAACGCCAAGGGAGCTTAAACGGGCATTTAAACCACCTTTAAGCACGCTTTAACAGCAGCACTAAAAAAGCGCCAAAAACCGCATAGAACTGCGAATTTAAATGATATTTAAAGAATCTTAAACACAAGTTTTAAAAAGACGAAAGAAGCCGCTTTAGAGAAGGGGGATTTCCCTCTCCGAAGCGGCTTCTTCTACTTTTTAATCGGCAAATATTTGCCGATTAACGTTTTTGTTGCCGATTAAGGAAAACAGCGGTTTTGTAGGCGTTTCATACTATACTGCATAAGTGTAAATTGCCGATTAATATATGCACTATTGTCACATTTAGATATACCAAGATGGGTCAAATACGCCAATTACTTTCCCATTCACACGGACGCTTTCATCCATTGGAATAGGATCGTATTTCGGGTTTAAAGGGAGTAGTTTTTGATCGCCAATCTTTTTTATATACCCATAGCCATCCATGGTGATAAGTGCAATATCTCCCGGTTCTACAGGCTCGAAGTTTACCAGCACAATATCACCATTATGAAACTTAGGTTCCATACTATCCCCCGAAACAGGAACTGCAAAAGCAGCACGCCGAGTAAGCTCGTTGTCTACAACAGGATACTCTGTAAAAGATTCTGGGCCAAGATAGATTCCATTGCCTGCACAACCTGCCTGGTCTGAAAATTTAAGATGAATTTCATTAGGAAATTCAACAAATTTGTCCTCCAGCTGGTTGAATGTACACCGCTCCAATTCTTTGTCAAGAATCATCACAATAAGCTCTTTCCCATGTTGATCCAGTCGCTCGTATTTCTCAAGCACGGGTGATTTTTTATTCGCTTTAGGAAAAAAACGAGCTTTTGAGACATTGGTATCGGTTAAGCCAAGCAAATACTCGCCAGTAACACCAAAAAACTTTTCTAATGCAGCCATCGCACGCGCGTTTGGATCACGTAAGCCGTTTTCATAAGAAACAATAGATGAGTAACTTAAGTTTGTTTTTTCAGCGAGTTCACTCTGGGTTAGATGGTAAGTTAAACGGAGCTCTCGAACACGGTTATTTGATTTTGCGATGGGCTTGTCCATAGAAATATCACCTGCCTGTCATTAAAGGTAAGTATACCATATAATTTTACGTTCGTAAAATGCTAATTTCAACAAATTTAGGGTTGACTTTTACGTATGTAAAATATATTATATAAATGTACCTTGTACGAACGTAAAACTTTTTGACATTGGAGGTGGGCAAATGCTTATCGCAAAAGTTGATAAAATCATTGAACTGCGAAAGGCTCGTGGATTGAATCAAAAGAAATTATCCGAAAAGGCAGGGCTTCCTGTAAATGCAGTTTTTCGCATTGAAACGGGTGCATATACGCGCACCCAAGATTTGAGGGCCAAGGCAATCGCAAGCGCTTTAGAGTGCAAAGTTGAAGAAATATTCACAAGTGACCAGGAGGCGCTTTAATGAACTTCCACCTAGAGCTAAGGAAAAGCAACTGCCGGAAGGAACTGAAGCGCCGGACCGGCCGGAGCCTGGACATTCTGGAAGTGCGGAGGCACGAACTGACGGCAGCATGTTCCCCCAAGTGGGCGCCGTGCCGCATCCGGTACTATCCGGGCGTGGGCCGCATCTACGTCAGCGGCCCGGCGGGGCAACACATCGGTTGGGCGGATACGCTGGCGGATGCACTCTATGAACTGTCCATCGCTGCTACAAGCCAAGTATTGCCCGGAAACGGGCTTTCAAACAGGAAGGAGCCAATGCAATGAAAAAGTATCAACTGACCGGCCAACCCATCTATGTTGGCGAGATTTACAACCACAACGGGGACCTGTACCGGGTGGAGAGTTTCGACGAAGGGTACACCGAGCCGAAAGTAACGCTGCGACGCATCAAGGACGGGACGATCTTCGATGTAGAGGCCCCGGCCCTGTTCCTGACGCCAACGGGCGTGCAGCTGCTGTGGCCGAGGGAAGTAAACCAGTTCTGCTCCACGCTGGAGCAGGCGGTCTGAAGGAGGGGTACCGATGAGCGAGTTAAAAGGCAATTTCAAAGCCGCTTATGATGTGGTAAAACGCGCGGAGCGCTGCGTGCTCCTTCGCAGCAAGGCGGCGAACCCGTCACACACTTACGCCGTGGGCGATGTGGACAGCAACGGCCTTGTATTCGGCCTTGTGCTGAAAACAGACCCGGAGGCAGCCGTGCGGGAGTTCCGCACACGGTCTTTCCCGAGCTGGTCGCCCTGGAATACATCCAGGGCTTGACACGCCCTACGGAACATAGAAGCCGAAACGGCCCGGTGGGCCGTCTGCCGGGACCGGCCGCCCGGCACTGATGATGGCAGGCCAAATAAAAAAGCTCACGCAATGTGGGCAGAAAGGAGCAGGCTATGAACGGTCAGCACAAAAATACGCGTGGAAGCTGCGTCGGAAACGGTGAAGTTCAGATCGAGGCGAGATTTGGCATGCCGCTGGTAGGTGACAGGGCGTTTCCGGGCACAGCTTGGTACAAGGTAGATGTGCAGACGGGAATCGTTACGATTCACTACTATGAAGACGGAGAAAAAACCGAAGAGTTCGACATCAAGGAAGTTGAACTCTCCGGCGTGCCTGTGAACTAATCCCTATCTAAAAGGGCTTTTCCCTTTGAAGAAAGCCCCGTGCATTTAAAGCCGCGTATTACTGTTTGATACTCTAAAACGTACGGCCGCACATCCCCCAAATGATTGTATATCTCGGGATCGCCAGAGTGGTATTCCAAGCCAGGATTTTTCAAAGCATCTTCAAGAATCACACGAATCTGCGATTTTGTAAGCATTTTTGCAACCTCCCTTCTACATGGAATAAGTAGATTTCTAGAACACATCCCTCCCTTGCGTACGGTGCTGGACGGTGCTGCAACGCCGTCCTCACCAACAGAATACCACAAACGGGCCGCGGAGGCCAGAAAGGATAAAAACATGAACAAAGACAAGCTCACAGGCGTTGAGAAGAGCATCCATGCCGCCGTGGAAACGTTCCAGAAGAACCTGTGCCGTGAAATGGCGAAACGCCTTGATGAGGGCAGGCTCATCATTGATATGGAGACGGAAGTCTCCTTTACCACTGCGAACGTGGACGAATTCATCGAGGAACAGATCCAGGAGCTGTGCGGCACGCTGAAGCCCATGGAAGAAACCCTCGGCGCAGATACCGCGCAGGAAACAGCGGATGAATTCGCAGACCGGATGCGCCGGCAGCTGCGGGAAGACCTTATCCCCAACGAAAAGACACTGGCTGCGCTGCGCAAGGGCGTGCTGGAACACGGCATTCCCGATGGGCTGATGATAGACGACGGTGAGAAGGTGCGGCCGTGCCGGTGCGGCGGGCCGATGAACAGCAGAGGCAAGATGGTGGAACGGCTGATGCGTGACCTTGAAGCTGCGGGCGCTCCGGTGGAAGTTTTCAATGGAAAGAGCGGCGCGGAGATCATGGATGAGCTTGTGAAAATCCTTAAGATGTACAATAGCTCTCTCAAAATGGCGAAGGAGACCCAGAGGCTCCTCCATGACCTGACCAGGAAGGACGAAAAACTGTCATGAACAAGTATGAAAAACTGCTGCAGGCCACAGAGCCTGCAAGGAATTTCCTGCAAGAATACTGCGACCCAATGTGCGAGATCCGCATAACGTTCGACCGCGTGGACATCCTGCGCGGGGAAATGGGGCTACCGTTCGAGGCTGCACGGCAGGAGCCCGGAAGCATAATGCACGACGCGGTTTTCGGCAGCCACCCGTACAGACAGGTAGAAGAATAATAGCCGAAACAGCCCTTTGGGGCTGTCGTGCGGGGGCTGACCGCCCCGTGCCTGATGATGGCAGGTCAAGGCAGGTGATTTTTTTGGAAGTTATGTTGAGTGCCCGAGAAGTTTCAGAGCTTACAGGCTGGCCGCTTCGGACGGTGCGATACAGAGCGCAAACAGGGCGAATTCCGGCTGTGAGCATTCTGAACGACAGAAACCGATCGGAATACGCTTTTCCGCTGGCAACACAGTCAAACGACATCCAGCTCAAATACTACGAGCGGCACGGCCTGACACTGAGCGCCCCGGAGAAAACAGCGCTGCAGAAAGTGAAGCCGTCGCCGGTGCAGCGTCCGCTGGACAGCTACACGGATGCGGACCGTGATAAAATCGGGTTTTGGCAGGATGTTGTAGACCAATGGATGCTCTACCGCAGCCAGACGGGAAAGCCCCTAAGTGAGCTGGACCATAAATTCGTCCAGCACATGCGCGTGGAAAACCCCGGCATGGAGCTGAGCGTACCGACACTGTACCGGAAGAAAAAAGCACTGGATGAGGGCGACTTGGACAGCGTGATTGACAGGCGCGGCAAAGCCCGTAAGGGCAAAACGGACATGCCGGAATATATAAAAAAGACGTTTTTGCACTACTACCTTGTGGACGGCGGAGAGGGCCATGCGTATTCTATTGCAAAGTGCATGGAATACACGGAAAAGTGGGCGGAAAAGAACGCGGTGAACGCGCTGCCGCTTCCCTCATACAGCAGCTTTTACCGCATAGCGATGGATGTGCCGGAGGCTGTGCGCATTCTGATGCGTGAGGGCGAACGCGCGTACTACAACAAGGCCAGCGTGTATACCCGCCGCGACTATGAAAGCATCGCCAGTAACGACTGGTGGGTCGGCGACACGTATACATGCGATACGCTTACACTGGGGCCGAACGGCAAACCGCACCGTCCCTATCTCACAGCATGGGTGGATGTGCGCAGCGGCATTTTCGTCGGCTGGTATATCAGTTTCGGCGGCAACAGCAGCCAGAACTCCATCTATGCGCTGCGGCGCGGGTGCCTGGCGCATGGGATGCCGAATCACAACGCATATGTGGATAACGGCCGCGAGTATCTGACGTTCGACTTCGGCGGCAGAGGACACCGGGCAAAGAAGGTGCTGGCCAACGGTGAAGCACCGTTTGAGCCGAAAACCATTCTGGACTACATGGGCGTGGAAATGAAAAACGCCATCGTGCAGAACTCCCGTGCCAAGCTGGTGGAACGCAGTTTCCGAAACGTGAAAGAGCATATCATGCGGCTGTTCCCTACATACACAGGCGGCAGCCCGGAGGAAAAGCCGGAAGCCCTGAAAAAAGCGCTGCAGCGCGGCGATATCCCCACAGACGAAGAGTTCATCCAGAAGGTGGACCTGCTGATCAGCGGATATCTGAACTATGAACCGTACTACGGTTCCGTACCTGCGGACAAAGGCAAACGCCGCATCGACGTGTACAACGAGCATCTGGAGCATGTGCGGCATGTAGAGCCGGATGTGCTGAATCTGATGATGCTGCGCACATCGAAGCCCAAAAAAGTGGACCGGGAGGGCGTGTACCTGAACATCCGGGGCAAAAAAGTCTGGTACAACTGTCCGGAGCTGCACAGCCTGTGGCAGGAAAAAAAGGTGTATCTGCGGTACGATCCGGACGACCTTTCCAGCGTGCGCGTATACCGTGAGGACGGCTCCTTCATCCTTACAGCTCCCCGGTGCGATCTGGAGGCAGCCTACGGCGCTACACAGGAAGAAATTGCACGGCAGCAGCAGCTTAAAAACAAGTACAAACGTGTGGTGCAGGAGCTGGCGGCGACGCTGCTTCCGGACGCGCCGCCCGAAGAAGCTGCCGCGCTGGTGGCCCGGATGGCCGAGGAAAATCTGGCCGGACCGACAGCCAAACGCGATCCTCGAACCGTGGAGCTCGTTCAGCTGGATGAAGAGCCGTGGGCGATGGCTGTGGGCGAAGTAAATGTATTTCGGATGAACCAAAATTCAGGAGGTATCGACGATGAGTACGACTATTAAAGTGTACGACGAAGCTCTGCACCGCCAGGTAGAGGAATACATGGCGGCGCACAAGCTCTCGCAGGAGCAGATGGGCGTGAAGCTTGGCCGAAGCGGCGCCGCAATCAACCAGTACCTGAGCCGCAAGTACAAGGGCAGCGTGGAAAATCTTGAAAAGGCGTTCCGCGAGTTCCTTGCACAGGAGGGCGAGGCCGTTGCAACGCAGAAGCAGGCGGAGCCGTACAAGCTGGACGAAGGCTATAAGCCAACGAGCATTTCCGAGGATGTTTACCAGTGCATCCGCTTCGCTCAGATCAACCGCACTCTGGTGATGCTGCACGGCGACGCCGGTGCCGGGAAAACGAAGGCAGCCGTCAAATATTACCGCGATAACCCGCAGAGCACCATCTACATCCGTCTGGACCCGAGCATGGCCGGACTTGCGGGCGTTGGAGAGCTGCTGGGCGCGGCGCTGGACCTGCCTGCCGTGAGCAGCAGCAAACAGATGTGGCAGGCCATCCGAGCGCGGCTGCGCGGGACCAACAAGGTGATCATTGTGGATGAGGCCCAGCTTCTGAAACGGGCGCCGATGGATGAGCTACGTATTCTGCCGGATGAGGATGAAGTAAACGAGCTTCCCGGCAACGGCGTGGTGCTGATCGGCAACAGCGAGCTGTATGAACGCGTGAAAAAAGGCAAGGTAACGACGCAGACATACACTCGTATCGGGCTGCAGCGCGCATACAGCACCATGAAGCTCACGAATGAGGATGTAAAGCTGCTGTTCCCGATGTTTGCCGGAGAGGAACATGCCAGGGAGCTGAAGCTGCTGGCGGGCGTCTGCCGGAGCCAGCACAGCATCCGCACGGCAAAAAACATCGTCAAGAATGCGATCCGCAATGAGGATATTTCGTATGAGGGCCTGCGAACAGCCGCCGCCAGCACATCCGTAGGGCGGCTTTAAGGCAGGGTTACAGGGAGGTTTAAAGGGATGTTTAACAGGATGAAAACGGTGGTCACATTCGCGGCCGGAGCCGTGGCAGGGCTGATGCTGGCGGCATGCCTGACGGTGCAGGACTCCCGCCCCGGCGTAATCGGCGGCGAGGCCCTTATCCTGCCACTGATGGTACTGCTGCTGTATGTGGGCTACGAAGCCGGGCGGCTGGCCACACTGGCGCAGGCGGAACAGCGGCGCCGCAGACGCCGGGCCGGGCCGCCGTACCGGGTGGAGCACGGGGATGAATAAAGGATGCAGGATGGTGGTGCCCTGTGACCGGAGCTGCCGCGGGCAAAGCTGCTGCGGGTGCTGCAGCTCCCCGCCGGGCCTGCACCGGACGGGGACGCTGTGGCAGCCCTATGATGAGAAATGCTGCCACCGCACGCAGAAGGACCAGCCGCTGGTCTGCATGCATCTGCAAGGCCGGCTGCGGCGGGAGTGGATACAGGATATAGAGGAGGAAGACACAGATGATGGAACTGATAAGCAACATATTCCCGAAGATATCGATGATGCTTGGCGCG
>PPYF01653884.1_pt1 | contig 45226 bp, 56 predicted proteins | sample 1559871 | NCBI WGS metagenome assembly PPYF01 (sample SAMN08240021, study PRJNA423297) | Human gut metagenome, whole genome shotgun sequencing project.
GTGGCAGGAAGAAGCAGGAAAATAGAGGAGAAGTTTGTATCTCCGAAGCCGCTAAATCTTTAGTTTAGCGGTAGTTCACGTAAATATCATTGGATAATAATAAACCGGTTTTTAGAAAGAAATAATAGATGTGGTATAAAGTAAGAGAACTTCAGTTGAAAGGACTGAACAAAACACAAATTGGAATATATCTGGGTGTGAACCGTAAGACTGTACGACGGTATCTGAATATGACTATGGAGGAGTTTGTTAAAAAACAAAGTTCTCACCGCAAGTACAGGCTGAAACTGGAAAACTACGAGCAATATGTACGTGCAAACCTGGAAGAATACCCGTATATATCGGCCGCCAGGATACATGACTGGCTGAAGGAATGCTATCCGGACTTCCCCCGTGTATGTAACAGAACCGTATCCGGTTTCGTGGAAAGGGTACGCAAAAAATATGGCATCGGGAAAAAGTCTGAAGTACAGATATTGCGACATGATAACGAAGAATCTCCAAGAACTGAGGCTCAGCAGTTGGCCGAACATATTCTTAGCTATGTATCCAAAAATCGTGAAGTCTCCTTGTGGATGGATAATCTAAAACAGTACCACAAAGATAGTCTTGAGATAATTCTACAGATGATCTTAAAAAATGATAAGGATACTCTAATAGAAGCTATACGGATATGCCTTGAAAAGGAAATCTGTCATGATGAATCCATTTAATAAAGCAAAGTGATTAATAACAGGTTCTGGTATAGCTCAAGGCTCTAAACAAGCTATATCTAAGATCTTGCATTTTGAGGAGATAACAAATACTTAGAACTTATTGGGCTGACAAAATAGTTTTCTTATCTTTGTCACATGAGGAAAGACTGAGCATAGGAGAAGCTACTAATATCCACAATGTGGCTCGTTAGCGTACAAACTGGGACAAGAAAAGGATTGATGAAACTCTAAGATCTGATGGAGGTAGGGGCGGCATTATAAGGTGGATTTATTTTGAATCTGTATTTCAGCAAGGACAATCTGAAGGAAAATAGAATGACTAGTATATCGCACAAAATAGAGATTAAACCGAATAATAAGCAGAAGACATACTTTCGTAAGGCTTTCGGTTGTTCTCGTTTGGCTTATAACTGGGGGCTTTCCGAATGGCAGCGCAGGTATAAGGCGGGAGAGAAAGTTTCTACATACGATTTAAAAAAGTCATTCAATGCAATAAAAAAAGAACAATTCCCGTTCGTAACAGAAGTTACCAAGTACGCCGTTCAACAACCATTCATAAATTTAGGTAAGGCCTTTACTAAGTTCTTTTCAGATCTAAAGAAAGGTGTGGTCTCTTATCCACAATTTAAGAAAAAAAGAGATAACTCAGGAAGTTTCTATATCGGAGGTGACCAGATTGCTCTTTCCTTTGCCAATTTTAACTCGAAAAGATTTAAAGGAATACCACATAACGAAAGGCAGAAGCGCCAGTACCTGAAAGTTCCCAATCTTGGATGGGTAAAAATGACGGAGGCAGTACGTTTTATAGGTAAAATTAATGGAGTGGTAATATCTCAGGAAGGAAATCGGTATCACGCTTCATTCAGCATGGAGATAACAGAAGAAGAGTATCGCCGTACGCATCCGCAGACCACCCGGACGAAACAACGCTGTCTGGGTATAGATCTTGGGGTGAAATCGGCTATTCTGCTTTCTGACGGCATATCCATTGAAAATCCCAAACATATAAAGAAACAAGAAAAGAGAATTACAAGACTGAGCAGACAACTCAGCAAACGTGGTCATGCGAGAACCAAGCAGGAACGTTTGCTGGGTGTGCAGAAATCCAGCAATTATAGAAAGCTGTCTGTACGGCTATGCAATGTGCAGCGCAAGGTGGCAAATATGCGTCGTGATTTCATACAGAAAGTAACTACGTTATTTACTGTATATTATTCCCATATAGTAATGGAGGACCTGAACGTAAAAGGCATGATGCGAAACTATCGTTTAGCCAGAGCTATTTCTGATGTTGGTTTCGGAGAGTTCAGAAGACAGATAGAATACAAGTCGGCTTCCAATGGTGTTACAGTCACAATTGCTGATCGGTTCTATCCAAGTTCAAAGACTTGCTCCATTTGCGGAGATGTGAAAGTAAAATTGAAACTGAGCGAGCGTATTTTTCGCTGTCAAAAGTGTGGAACGGTTATTGATCGTGATTATAATGCTTCTCTAAATCTGCTTAGCCTGATAACCCAAAAACGAGTAGGGACAGATTATCCCGAATTAACGCCTGCGGACTTGGCGGCTCTGTTATTCCTTTTTGCAAAAAACGGAATAATAACCAGCAAGGTAGAAACAGGAATGCAACATGAGTTATAGACTTTTATATGTTTCTCTATAATTTTATAAGTTTGTAAAATCGGATGAACATCGAAACTATATTGGCAGAATTGGAACTGAAATTGCAGAGTATAGGCTTTACAGAAGGATCTTCTGCTATGCTTTTACAATTAAATATAGCGGGACAGAATTATATACATTCTTGTGGAAATCTGAATATGTTAAATGCCCCATCGGTAAAGCTTATAGATGGGCATAGGCATGCATTTGTAGAATTTATGTATGACGAAATATTAAATGCATCTTTGTCTAATAATACCAAGACGCTCCATAGGGATACAGTCCGGCTATTAAAAGAATATAATGAATCACTTGCTATAAAGGAGATTACAACAGCATGTCTGTATGATTTAGAGTTCTTTATGCAGACGAAAGGATTTGCTGTTAATACTATTGCCCGGCATATGAAAGTCTTGAAGAAATATATAAATCTTGCGATAAAAAAAGGGCTACTATATCAATCCCCATTTATTGGATATACAATTAAGTCTCAGGAGACACATCGGGAAGCACTTTCGGAAAAGGAACTGAAATTGTTTGAAGAATACATTCCGGTGTGTCCTACCGACAAAGAAGTTCTATTGGCTTTCTTGTTTAGTTGTTACACAGGTTTAAGGTATTCTGATATTTGTTGCTTTAGTAAGAGAAATATCCAGGTGCTGAACAATAAAAAATGGATTATATTATGGATGAAGAAAACAGGAAATGAAGTTCGGATTCCACTCAGCACTGTGTTTAATGGTAAAGGCTTAGCTATAAGTAGGGAAATAAAACGTCCTAGGGGGCCATTATTTAAACTGAGAAATAATCAGCATGCTAATAGGGTCTTGAAGGCTATTGCTAAGGAGATTGGCATAAAGAGAAATGTAACGTTCCACACTGCGAGACATACTTTTGCGACTTTACTTTTATACCGTGGTGTCTCAATTACTACTGTGCAAAAACTATTAGGACATAGAAGTGTAAAAACAACTCAAATATATAGTGCAGTTACAGATTTGACGATTGAAAGAGAACTGCGGAAGAGTAACAAAGCAGCTCAAAAATGTTAGATAGCAAAACCGGGAAATAGCCCGGTTTTGCTGAAAGGATTTTAATTGTCTTCTCGACCAACATTAGATTCTATCACATAGTCATAGCTATCATCAGAATCTTTGTTCGCCTTAATTTGCCATTGAATACTAGTAATCCTAGAGCCGGTATCTATTCCTGGAAGATACTCAACTTTCCATTCTTTTTGACCGGCAACCAGTCTTAGAGTCTGACCACCAAGATCGTCATAGTAAGGATATACTTCAAAACGACCATCAACTTCCATTTCATAGTCGCCTTGAGATTCTATGTTAACATAAAGATCTTTGGTGGTTGTATAAGTAGATTTAAAAGTGAAGATTGCTCCGGCTAAGCGCCAGCCACTTAGATATCCGCTTATGTAATTTGTTGACTTTTGTTTTTTGAATTTCGCAGTTAATGTTCTGTTAGAACTAACCGCTTATCTTCTTCTTCTGATTTTATACCTGTCCGTATTGATGCCCGTACAGTTCTTCTTCCTCCTGAGAAGCTTACGGAAGAGTATTTGTCAAAGAAACGTGCTCAACTCTCCAGATGTACTGGTCGCTGTTCTTTATCCGATTTTTATTAATGTCTTTTTAGTGATTATATATTTAGTTAATTGAAGTTTGGCTTCCCTCGTGATTTATCACGGGGGTAGCTTCATTTACTTACCAATCTTATGTGTAGATATCGTTTTTTATTTATTTGCCTTTTTTCTCTTTTAAGTTTAAAAGGCTTTAGCCAGTTTTATTCAGCTCGTACCAACCTGATCGGGCTTGGTACCGGCAATCTCAATGTTGAATTTGGTATGACTTTGAATAAGAAGTTCTCTGTCCATCTTCCTGTGCAGTATAATCCTTTTATTTATAATAAGAGTAAGAATACTAAGTTTCAGAATCTAACAGTAATGCCTAGTGGGCGTTATTGGTTTCGTGAAAGTTTCATGGATCAGTTTATTGGCTTTTCTTTAGTTGGCAGCCGTTTTCATATCGGTAATTTATTTGATAACTATCGTTATGATGGATATGGTTTTGGTGCGGGTGTCTCTTTTGGTTGGACCTACCCCATGGCTTCCCGTTGGAATTTTGAGTGGGAAGTTGGTGTTGCCGGTCTTTGGACTTCTTACGACAAGTCTGTATGTAAAGCTTGTGGTTATACTTATGGTCGTGAACATAAGTGGTATCTCGTTCCACATAAGGTTGCCGTGAATCTTATCTATCTTTTTTAATAAACTTGTTTTCAGATGAAATCATTCAGAAACTTAATATTGACTTATAGCAGACGTGAATATTATGCCAATCTCTGGCGTCTGATTTGTCATTCCAGTTTGTCGAATACATTTACTGGAACTTGGAATGCGCATTCCACATGCCAATATCGGGTTGTTGATGGTAAGTTTGGTCTGATAGTTCCTTTGTGTAAGATAGGTCAAGGTGACAAGAACTATCAGTTTATGGTAGAGCGTCTTCCTTCTGTACAGTATGGTGAATTTAATCTTTTCTTCCTTGAAAACTGTGAATGTTGGTATGCTGTTTTCCATTCAAACTCTTATTATGCTTTTTATATAGATCAGCTCTTTTCACTGTTGAAGCGTATGGGTATTTATGAAGATCTATTACAGCCCTATACTTCTCAATTGGATAAGATAACAAATAAACGCGAATGGCTGATGAAGTTCTTACATTTTCTGGGTGATGCCGGTTTTTTCATCGACTTTTCTTCCTCTATTAAATATTGTAATTAATTCTTTTCTTATATGGATTCAATAATAAAACTTTTTTTTTGGCATGATTTAAATCATACTATTGTATGTGGTGACCATAATCTGAAGCAGTTTGATTGGGTATTATTGGCTTATTATGCTATGCCGGATAGTTTTTCACTTGATGGGCGTTTCAGTTTCGAACTTTCGGAAGAGATGTTCCAGAAAGCCAAAGAATGCCCTCTTTTGGTTGTCAATGATCTTCCTACAATGGAAACAAATACTGATTTTGAGAAAGTTCTTGAAGTATTATCATATAGGGTGGAACATCAGGGCAAAATACTTTTGGCCGGTAATCTTGAATACTTTCAATCATCGAAAGAGGCTATCATACAAAAGATTTATTCCTCTTCTTGCATCATTGACTTATCCCTTGGTGGAGCGACTGCAGAACAACGTGAGATGAAGCGGATCGACTTTACTCGGCCAATAACCATTGAAGGAGGAAAGGAAGAAATGACAGATTCTTGTTTCCTATTGGAAAAGCATATGGAGGCTTTTTTCTCTCGCCGGGATATAAGTGGTTTCCTTGAGAATACTTGCAATCTACAATCACTATGTAATGATGAAGAAGGATATCCTTTGCTTACCGGTTTTTGTAATATATCTACTGCATTCGTTTTCTTTAGTTCCATACACGTGACTTTGTTGGAGGCGCCTATCGTTCAAAAGTTGACCTCTTTTTTGAAGAAGCTTTATTTAGAGCAGCCTTCGGCTACTGTATACTTTCACTTTCCTTTAAAAAAATGAATGCAATGATAAAAAAGGACTGTACTATACACTGTTTTATCTATAACAGTGAGCAAAGCGTCGAGTCTTGGATAGAGGGGAGAATCTTCAGAATTTCACAGATAAAATAATGTAACTTTCCAATGAGTATAAGAAGTAAATCCATATTTTTAACTACCATTTCCATATTGGTTTTTAGTTGCACCTCTCCTTTGGTTTCTGTTCTTGAGAAGGAAAATGAACGAGTGAAGTTGAGTCAAGTCTCTCGTAAAGAAACAAACGCGAGGCGGATGGATACCTCTCGTGTATACAGTGCCGAAACAGAAAAAATGCTTAAGGAAAAGTATACGACTTATGATAAGGACGAAGTGACAGGTGAGAATATAATGAATATATCACTTGCTGATGTTACCATAGTTGCAAAAAGTAGAAATATTCCTGAGCGTGCCGGTAAGATCAGTCTTGATTTTAAGGTGGAAGTGCCTGCCAGTTTAATCAATAATAAGTGGCAAATTCGGTTAACACCTTATGCGGACAAGAATGGGCGTATAATAGAGTTTGATAAGATATTACTTTCTGGTGCCCAGTTCATAAAGCAGCAGACTAAGGGGTATCAGATGTATCAGAACTTTATAAATTCAATAATACCGGATAGTGCTTATATGCAGTATCTCTTTGATTCCAAAGGATATCAGAAGGCTCTTTTTGATATTGAAGAACAGTTTTATTATTCCTGGCAGAAAGACTTGCTGTCTCAACAGCGTTTTGTTGATTGGCGAAGTATCCGCAATAAACGTCATTTGTTGTTTAACGGACTGATGGAGCGTAATCGCTCCACTGTTAACCCTAAAAGTTGGAAAAAGGTCTTGCCTCAATATTGGTTGGAGCGTGATTTATCAGAAGCGCCAGGTCGTTGGAATAATTATCTTTCCCCGGAGTATAAGCTGGAACAGAAGACAATTACTGCTGAAGATTCAATCGAAATCTCCAAACGTTTCTTTGATTACAAGCGGATGATGGAGAACGAGCGTAAGAAAGCTCTTATAGATGATAAATATAAAGAGTATATCCGATTCCCCAGAGAAAGTTGCAAGCTGGATACAGTAATACAGGTTGGAGACAAATTCGAGTATTATTATTCCCAAAAGATTGATGCTGATGAAGCGATTAAGAAGATCAATGTGATGATTAATGGTGAGGTGATTGCACTGGATGAAAGTCGGTATAAACTTCCGCAAACCGATACCTTGACTTACTATATTTCCAGTATGGTCCAATTTTTAGACCGGTCTCCTAAATATAAACGGATTATTGTTTCTCGGCATGCCCAGACTAACATGACAGCTTACATAACTTATGGTGTTGGATCTACCAAGTTCATAGAATCAATAGGGAAAAATAAAGCTGAAATAGATCGTGTCTTGGAGACTTTGCATTCTCTAACTTATAGCGGTGAATTAGTTCTTGATAGCGTGAACATGATTGCTACTGCATCACCGGAAGGAGATAACTTCGCAAATAAAAAATTGTCCGGACTCAGAGCTAATGAGTTGAAACAGTATTTAATGAAGCGTACTGATGATACGGAAAGTCTGGCTCTATTTAAACCGTATGCTCTTGGAGAAGATTGGGACAAACTTACAGAGTTAATCCGTATGGATGCTAATATTCGCAATCGGTCGGAAATACTGGCCGCCATCTCTTCAACAGGGAGTAATGACCTAAAAGAAAGTTTGCTACGGAAGTATCCTGATTATCCTTATATCAGGAAAGAGCTATATCCCCAGTTGCGTGCTGTAAACTTCAAATTTCATCTTCATCGTAAGGAGATGATAAAAGATACTATTCATACTAGTGTGATAGATACGGCTTATATGGACGCTATAAAACTTCTGGAGAACCGGAAATACAGTGCAGCTCTAGCTACATTGGATGAATATAGGGATTATAATACCGGGGTTTGTCTAATGAGCCTTGGCTATGATCAACGGGCCATTGAGGTTCTACAGGGCCTTCCGCAGAATGACAACACGTATTACCTCTTGGCTATTCTCTATGTTCGTGAGAAACGCATAAAAGAGGCCGTTGAAGCTTTTGAGAAGGCTTGCCAGCTTGAACCTAGCAAATGGTATCGTGGGCAACTTGATCCAGAAATCAATCAAATAATAACAGATTTTAAATTAAATTTTGAACAATGAAAGTAAAAACTATCATGTTAGCTTCATGTTTGCTACTGCTACTGGGAGCCTGTAATATGTTCCAGGAAGATTGTGGTATGAAAGGCTATTTGAGAGCTTATGTTTCTGATAATGTAGCTCCTCCAACGACGGAGGATATACAGGTTCGGTATTACGATTACTATTCAGGAGCAGAGTATACAGAGAAGCTTGGAGAACCTGACTATTTTGAGGTCAATAATCAGTTCCTAAGCCGAATCGCTACCGGTGAATATAAGTTTTTGGCCTATAGCTTATTTAACAACAAGGTGAGAAATGCGGAGGAGCTTTCTGCTATTGAAATCTATGCCGATACGGTAAATTCCGTAAAATATGGTATCCCCATAATAGCTAATTCACAGAAGTTGGTGTATACTGATTCTAGCGAAGGAAGTATCCTTCCGGAAGATACTCTTAAAAGGGTATTTAATTTACGTCCTTTGGTCCAGAAGATTGTCATCAACATCACTCTGAAAGGATTATCACAAACACATCAGATCACCTCTCTTGAGGCCATGTTGTCCGGGGTTATTACAGGGCGTAAAATATATACTAATCAGCCCATAGCAGATTATGCGGGGCTTGTATTCCCTTTTTCTCCGACTGAGGTTGATAATAGGTTTACCTCTAATGCTTTTGTTTTCGGGGTTTCTAACGCCATTCCTAATATTTTAAAAATAGAGTGTTTGGGTGAAACTTTTAAACAGTATTCTCAGGTCGATTTGTCTTCTGTTCTTAAAGACTTTACAGTTGACGGTATGGTGATCGATTTGGTCGTTGAGATCGGAGAAAATATGCTATTTGATAATATTTATATTGAGAAATGGCAAGATATGGAACAGAATGATATAAACTTTAATAAATAACGAATCATGAATATGAAAAAATTATCTACTGCATTTTTATGCTTATTTACTGTTATGGTTTCCTCTTGTACATCTAGTGAAGAGATAAATGATTTGCCTAGCCTGTCCATAAATGCTTATATTGGAGGTCCTCAGAGTCGTGCTGAAAAGGCAGACTGGGAGGAAAATGATGCTATTGGCGTTTTTGTCTGTAATGGTACTATTGATAAACCTTACCTTGGGAATGTGGATCGCTATACCAATGTAGCTTTCCGTCATAATGGGAAAGGTTTTATTGCTCAGAACATCTATTTAGATGAGAACCAGGCCGAAGTCTTTGCTTACTATCCTTATTCGGGTACCAGCAACAATGGAATGGCTGTGCCTGTCGAGTCAAATACTCAGACTGACTATTTGTATGGGCATGCAGAAACCCCAGCTTCTATTACACAGAAGAATGTGAATATAGAGATGAAGCATGCGCTCAGTCAAGTGGTATTTAAGATCCGGAAATCGGCAAGTTATAATGAAGGACCAGGATTGATATCTGCACTGAAAATTGAGAATAATGATGCTGACAATGTGTTTAAAACAACAGGCACTATTGACTTAAGTACGGGACAAATTACTGGAACTTCTACCGATGGGGTATTGGCTCTTATGCCCGGTAAGCAGTTGTTGTTAACGGATACGTACCAGACAGTGAGCAGTATTTGTTTGCCAGTGGGTGCAACTGTCGGGAAGAATATAAGAGCAGTGTTTACAATTGATGATCGCCAATTTCGTTATGAATTTCCTGTTGGTACAACTTGGAAACCGGCTTTTAGGAATATTTATACTCTTACCGTTGAGAATAGTGGCTTGGAGATCGGTGGTGGCGGTACAGGCGATGGCGATGGTGGCAACGATGACGGTATAACCATTGAACCGTGGGGGGCTAATTCAGATAGTGACATTTCTTTAGTGCCAATCCTTTAATAAGACTTATGAGATATTTTATACTAACAATGCTTAGTGTTCTTCTTCTCTCGTGCAATAGAGATGAGGAAGATGCCAAACAAGGCCCTAAAGAAGTAATATTCTACCAGGAACAGACCCAGACGAGAGCGAATGAAGTTCTTGATTTTGAAGATGGGGATGCAATCGGTATCTATGTATTGGATAAATCTTCTAACGCTACACTACAGCCTGTTGGTAACTATGCGGACAATAAGAAATATGTCTTTAATAGTGCCAAAAAAGCTTTTGTCGCTGCGGATTTAGACAATCTGATATTCAATTCTCCTGACAGGAGGTTGGAGTTCTATGTGTACTATCCTTGGTACAATCAAATTACTGATGCTACCGCTTTATTGCATGTCGTTAAGGGGACTGGCAGGGAGGATGATTTTCTGTATGCCGTAAATAGCGATATGGATGGATCGCAATACATTCCTCTGTCTTTTAGGCATTTGCTTTCAAAGGTTAATGTGAAATATACCGCAACGGAGAATAGAGAAAACGCTCAAATATCGGTCCATACCTATACAGATACAAAAATAAATCTTGCTATGGGGGAGGTTACAACGATATCCAATAAACGGGTGGATCTTCCTCTTGAGAAAGTTTCTCTTCCTGACCAGCTCTGCTTTAAAGGGGTAGTAGTGCCACAAACTTGGAAAGCGGATGAAAAGTTTAGTACATTGACTTATACTGGTGGAACCTCCCATCCATTTTCTTTTGCAGAAGAAAGAACCTTTGCTTCAGGAGAAGAAAATGAAGTTTATTTTATGCCTAAAATGCCGGCTTATGATTTTACTGTAAGTCCGACTACATTATCTGTGCCTGCATTGGATAAGTCGGCTTATCCGTTTGTGGTCACCTCTCAAAAGAGTGACGCTATAAATGGAGTGAAATTACCTAATACAACAGTGGATATAGCCTATGATTTGACAAGTAAACCTGATTGGGCAACGGTGGCCAATGGGAATATTGTTTTTTCGGAGAATCGTGTAACCACTCCTCGTACTGGTACGATTACATTTACGCAAACAGAGTCTAACTTAACAACTTCTATTGATGTTCAGCAGGCCGCAGGTGTAATAACAAACAATTATACATTTGCTCTGAATGATGGCTCTGCAGAAGCATCATGGACTGGTGTTGCAGCTAAGGGAGCTACTAATACCTATACGATCGTTTCTATTAAAGATATTATAGTGAACGGGGTTAAGGATAAAAGTGAGAATATGTCCTATACTGCTTCAAGCAGTGTTGATTGGATTACGGTCAGTGGATCTACCGTTTCTGTATCGGAAAATCGTATTGCATCAGCTCGTGCGGGTACGGTTACGTTTACTCAGGCAGAATCCGGCAAGAAGATTACGGTGACTGTCCAACAGGTTGCAGGTGTAATAACTAATGATTATAAATTTACGTTGAGTGATGGTTCTACAAGTACTTCTTGGACCAGTATTGGAGCAGGTGCTACCTCTAAGAATTTTGCGATCGTATCTAATAAAGATGTTATAATCAATGATACGAAAGATCGTACAGAGAACGTAAGCTATAGTGCTTCAAGCAGTGCCGGTTGGATTACGGTCAGTGGATCTACCATTTCCGTATCGGAGAATCGTGGAGCAGCTCGTTCGGGTACAGTTACATTTACTCAGGCAGAATCCGGCAAGAAGATTACGGTGACTGTCCAACAAGTTGCAGGCGTTGTAAGCTATAACTATAATTTTACGTTGAATGATGGCTCTACAAGTGCTTCTTGGAGCAGTATCTCTGCAAATGGTTCTTCTAAAGGCTATTCAATCGTATCTAATAAAGATGTCCTGATCAATGGTACAAAGGATCGTACTGAGAATGTAAGCTATAGTGCTTCAAGCAGTGCCGGTTGGATTACGGTCAGTGGATCTACCATTTCTGTATCGGAGAATCGTGGAGCAGCTCGTTCGGGTACAGTTACGTTTACCCAGGCAGAATCCGGTAAAAAGATCACTGTAACTGTTCAACAGGTTGCAGGTGTTGTGAGCTATAATTATAAGTTCACATTGAATGACGGTTCTGCAAGTGCTTCGTGGAGTGGTGTTTCCGCAAGTGGTTCTTCCAAAGGTTATTCAATCGTTTCTAATAAAGATGTCTTGATCAATGGTACAAAGGATCGTACTGAGAACGTAAGTTATAGTGCTTCAAGCAGTGCCGGTTGGATTACGGTCAGTGGATCTACTATTTCCGTTTCGGAGAATCGTGGTGCAGCTCGTTCGGGTACTGTCACCTTTACTCAGGCAGAATCCGGTAAGAAAATTACGGTGACCGTTCGACAATCAGCAGGCGTGATAAGCAGTAACTACACCTTCTCTTTGAGTGATGGTTCTACAAGTGCCTCGTGGACCAGTATTTCTTCTTCCGGTGATTCTAAGAGTTACTCTATAAATTCTAGTAAAGATATTCTTATCAATGGTGTTAAGGATCGTACGGAAAGCGTAGGTTATAGTGCATCAAGCAATGTGTCATGGATTACAATAAGTGGATCTACAGTTACCGTTCAGGAGAATATGAGTACTACGCCTAGAGGGGGTGTGGTGACTTTTACTCAGAATGAATCAGGTAAAACAATAAAAATAACATTACTGCAACTCAAGAAAAGTTCAGTAGATATCGAATAAAAAGATGAATAAAATAGTAAATGTTTTTTTATTTTCCCTATGTTACTTTTTTGTATCTTGTGGGAATAGTGATGAACCGATGGCAGAGTCTTCTGCTATGCACATAGCTTCTTGCTATGTAGTTAATAACAATACCCTTTCGGAGAATTTATCTTCTCCGATCGGGTTATATATAACTACGGTTGATAATAAACCTTATGGAGATTCTTATAGGAATTATGCAAGCCTTGTCCATGGAAATTGGATGATGAATACTCCTGTATATGTAGAGAGCAGGGGATTAGTCTATTCCTACTATCCCTATTCAGAATCGGACACTTCTCCTATTGTGTCTTTGGATTTGGCAAATCAGGTGGATCTTCTTTACGTGAAGAAGCCTATTGAGGTTAGTTCTGGATCGGCTTCATTGTCTATACAATTGTCCCATGCACTTAGCCAGATTGTAGTTTCTGTGGAAGGAGAAGAAATATCTTCTTTGTCATTAACTTCTTTACCCGTGAAGGGAAGTTTTAATATTTGTACCGGTGCATTCGAAGACTTATCCATGGGTGAAATAACCTCTTATTCGAATGAGATGCTAATAGTCCCCCACTTGTGTAACCAGGCTGATTTAAGAATCAGTTTGAAAGGAGGGCGGGAGTATACTTATGCAATATCCAATATGGATTATGTGCAAGGAGAGAGCTATACCTATAAGTTTAAACTAAATGAGGACCGTGAACAGCTACAAATCACTTCGGTGGGTGTTGAGGATTGGGTTCCAGGTTCTATTCATGAAGATTATTTAAGATAGTAAGATATGAAAAAATTTATATTAGTAGGAGCATTCAGTTGCTTGACAAATTTGAGCTTATTTGCTCAAGGTCTTCAGTCGCGTACAGAAATTAATTCAATGCTAAACTCTTGGTTGGTTCCTGTCTTGGGATTAGGACTATTTATAGGATTTGCAGGGCTTGTTTGGCATAATATCGATGGTATACGTGGTAAGAATGGAGCATCCAAACAAGATGCTTGGACCGCTGTTGGTGAAGGAATGATCTTTGTTATCCTTGGGATAGCTGCGATTGGGTATGTTGCTAATAAAGTTGCCACGATGAACTTTAGTATTTAATAGTACCATGGAGCGATGTAAAGTATATAAAGGTTTGGATTCACCATGTAGAATCAAAGGACTTCTGACCCGTTTCTTTTATGTAATGTTTATCATGCGTATCATGAGTGTAGGAGCATTTATCATGTTTCTTATTGAGCTTATGGAGACAGGAGATATGGGCTCTTTTGTAATAAGTGTAGCTATTTTAGTGGGAATCTTGGCCGTGTGCCAACGGATTTTCTATCGTCGTTCCAATATTCCCAAGGTTAAAATGAATAAAGCTATTTATACGATAACCAATAGAGAACTATATAAGGTAATCAATAACAAAAAAAAGACGCTTAATGGATAACTCTTTTTTTTACCCTATACATGATATAATCTTGGATACTTCCGGCCGTGGGGTGATTGTCGGAAAAAATGGTAGCTTGACTTATGTGGTCAAGCTCCATTTACCGGAAGTTTATTCGTTATATAAGACTGAACTTGAGGTGAGGCATTCTGCATTTACGACAGCGTTTTCAAAAATGCCGGATAATAGCTATGTACATAAGCAAGATGTTTTTCTGGCAAGAGAGTATCAAGCTTCCGATGCGGCTACTTCATATTTGGGAAAGGCGGATCAGGAACATTTTGCAGGGCGGAAATACTTTTCTCATACTTGTATGATCGGATTTACTCTAGCAAATTTGAATTCTCTTTCTGCTGCTTATGAAAAGAATATTTTCTCTTTCAAGGAAAATTTACGCAAAGAAGACTGCGATAGATTGGAGGATTTTCTCACTTCTGTCGAATTTGCAATTAATCACATTTCTTCTTTGCGTAATACCCGTGTTTCCTTTTTATCAGCGAGTGAATTACAGGAGTACTTGTTTGCTTCTGCTAATTTTTATGAAACAAAAGGTGTTAAGGATATAAACTTTGCAGATGAGATAATAGCAGGGAAAACTAGAGCAAGGGTATTCTCCATAACGGATTCGGAATATTTGCCTGATGAATGTCCGGTTTATGAAAAGGACTATACAGTGTCTCAGGAACAGTCTGAACTATATATGTCTTTTGCAGAAAACTTAGGCGGTATCCATCTGTATCATGACCATGTCTATAATCAGATCTTTTATTTTTATTCAGATAAAAAACTGAAGGATTCATTACGGAAGACTCTTGAAACACATATCCAAAATCGGGGATGGGATAAAGTCAACTTTCCTGCGAAAATAGAGAAAATGGAGGAATTGGTAAAGAATATCAAGGATCATAATGAGGTCTTGTGTTATGCACATTTTTCAATTTTGATTTGGGACAATGATGCAAGGGTTCTGGATAAGGTCGAAAAGCAGCTTCGTTCTGCATTTGATATACACTCAATAAACTATTATATGCCTTCATTTGGAAATTTGGCAAATATTTACGGAGGAGGAATATTGGGTTGTACCGCTTCGTTGGAACGTTGTTATATGTTCCAGACATCTTTATCGCTGGCTGTCACATTTTTATCTCATTATACGATCTTTAGGGATGATCCTGAAGGTTTGTTATTCAATGATCGGCTTTATCAGATTCCTTTGCGAAAAGATATTTGGGATGCAAAAAGTAAACGTATAAAAGCACGTAATGCGATTGTGATAGCACCTACGGGAGCCGGTAAGTCTTTTACGACTAATAATATTGTGCAACAGCTTCTTGACCAAGAATATACTATTGTTGCCGTTGAGTTTGGAAACAGTTTCAAACAACTGTGTTACCTGTATCCTGAAATATCTATTCATGTAGAATATGATGAAAAACAACCATTGGGTATTAATGCATTTGATTTAGATGATCAGCCAGTATCACCGGAGAAAATTGAAACATTGGTATCTCTTTGTCTCAGGTTGTGGCGCCAAACATCCGTTGATGTAAACCAAACAGTCGCTTTGCGAAAGTTTATAACTCAATATTATAGGACTGAGGCAGAAGGGCACTCTTTTCAAGGGTTTTACAAATTCTTAAAGAATAATTTCACGGAACTTTGTAAAGAGAATGAGGTTAATCCCGATTTCTTTAAAATGGATTCGTTTCTACATGTTTGCAGTGAATTTATGCCAGGTGGAGCTTATGCGAATCTTTGTGAAAGCGTAGGAGTGGCCAGTCATTTAAGCGAAAAGCGTTTTATTCATTTTGAATTGACCAAGGTCAAGAGTTCCCCTTTTGTATCATCTGTGGTAATGAGTCTGTTGTTTGATGTAATCAATAATAAAATACTGTCTGATCCTTCTAAAAAAGGATATATCATTTTTGATGAGTATGCTGAAACGGCTCAAATGAAATCCCTAAATCCACTTGATATCAATATCCATCAGGCTGTGGCCACTTTCTATCAAAAGATACGAAAAGAAAACGGTGCGGTAATGACTATCATACAGTCACCTGTACAATTGCCCGATAACGAGTTTACGAAAGGGATTATTAGTAATACCCAATTATTGTATGTTCTGGAAGGTACTGATGTTGTATATGACGCTGTTGTAGATACATTTAAAATAAAGAATGAATCACAGGTAAATCAAATGAAGTCTATTCAGAATAATTACAGTTGTAGCCGTCCCTATTCCGAATGTTGGATAAGGTTTGGGCAGAATTATGCTATAACCGTACGGATAGAGGCATCTCAACGTAAATATTTGGCTTTTCAAACACAGGGTGAGATTAGAGCTGCATTGGATAAGCAGTACGCCTCTAATGGACATGATATGAAATTAGCTATTGAAGAATATATTAAAAACTTGAAATCATGAAGAAGTATATTTTTTCCCTATTGTTTTTCCTTGTTTGTATGTCTCATTTACAGGCTCAGATACCTGTAACTGATGTTGCTGTTAATACAAACATGACTCTGAATCAAATAGAGAATGCTGCGACCCTTGGTAGTCAGCTTGCTGAACTTACCTCACAAAGTCAGGTTCTATTTACGACCTTAAAATATGTTCAGGAGGTTTCATCTGCCGTTCGTGATGTAGCATATGCTAAAGATCTTATAGAACGTCAACAATATATTTTAAACCGTTGTAAACGTTTGGCAAAGGATGGGGAGAAACTGAGTGCTAATAAAATGAGATCTCTTTCAAACTGCCTGTCAAGTTTATTAACGACTAACTCTTCTTTGGTGTCTCTGTTGAACTCTTCATTGACTACCCGTTTTAAAATGAATGATTCAGAGAGACTACAATCATTGATGGGAGTAAAAGAGGAGCAGTTGAAGATTGTAGAAAATTTGAATAAAGTTGATCTAATTCTTTCTACTTCGCAATCAACAAAAGAACTTATTGAATTAAAATTTTTGAAATAATGGGGACCATAAAAGCTATTGAGGACGCTTATACTCAAACGAAAGGTTATATTGTTTATGATTCTTTTCAGACAATAATGATTGCTCTGGTTCTCTTTCTCCTTTTTACAAAGCTATGGGAAGAGTATCAGAAAAACATTGGATCTGGTAAGAGGTTTGATATTGCTGCTTATTGGGGGCAAATGAGAATTTATGTATTGGCATGTTTTATTGCATCTTCTTCGGGATTGGTTTTTAGCTTGACGGAATCCGTGTGTGCGGATTTGCAGGATGCTTTGGTTACTGGAATTAATGGTGATTCTTCTGAAGCTGTTAACTCTTTAACTCAGTTGGTAAACAAGCAAGAGGAACGGGTGAGTAGTCAGATGATTTTAGGTATATCGTTTGATGAAATTGGACCTTTGTCTTTTATTTATAAGGCTCTCTCCGGTTTATTATTAGGACTTGGTATTTTTTTATTTAAATATACATATACTTTTTTTATTTTAGGTCGTTATATGTATTTAATGATGCTTGAGTTAGTAGCTCCCATTGCGATAGTTCTGATCATACATGATAGTACTCGTAGTTATTTTTATTCATGGTTGAAGAATATGATTATATGCTATCTGTTGATTCCCCTCTTTTTATTGGCCGACAAGTTTTCTAACGAGGTTGCTTTAGCCTTGGTGTCCGGACAAGAGATGGCCGGCTCAGTTAGCGTAGTTGTTATTGTCTTAGTCGCTGTCTGGATTAAGTTTAAGTTATTTTCTGTTGTGCGCTCTAAGAGTAGCCAATTATTTTGATTGCTATGAAGTTTAAATTAAAGGATAAAGCACTAGCTCATCTCACTGTTCTGAGGAAAGGTACCATCGATTTTTATCTCTCCATTTTGCAGAATTTATATAGTGCTTTTCAAGTTGGGAATATCCCTATAAGAGTGAGATTGCTTCTAGGGGGCTTGGCCTTGTTGATCAGTTTTTTAATAACATTGTTGAAACATGCTATAAATTAGTGTATTATGGAATTAAATAGAGAGGAGTTTTTGAAAGGATTTACGGTTTATACCGATGGCAAGAAGAAACAGGCACTTTACTTGAAGCTGTTTTTTTTGTCTTTAACTTTTATAGTATTGGCTGTTCTGTATTATGCCTATTCTATTGTTGATACAGCAATGGATAAAGTTATTGTGGTTAATACTGGAGGAGAGATGTTGCCTGTGGAATCTTCGGAGCAGGAGACTTTGTATCGAGAGCTTTTGAAAACACATTGTTATTCGGTGAGTTACTACGTAAACAGTTTTGATGTGAATAATATCCGTTCAAATCAGGCCCGTGCCGCATTTCTTGTCAATCAAACAGATCTTAATTCCATCTTTGGTAAGTATCAGTATGATAAATCTTATTCTGACGCAATAAATAAAGGAGTTGTTTATCGGTGCTATTTTGATAAGTTGGAGCAGTTAGAAGTGATTGGAAACGGTAGTGAATATCAAGTTGTTTTCAGTTCTACATTAAGTATTACTGATAACCAATCAGTTCTGCGTTTTAAGGTTTTGTCTACTGGAAAAGCAATTAGAGTAAAGCCTCGTTACCCAGAGAATCCAACAGGCTTTTATTTTACGAGTTATACTCAAGAGTATTATCCAATAAATGAGGAATAACCCCATGATGAATAGTAAAAAAAGATTTTATTTTATGGCCGCAGCATTATTTGTGGCCGGAGTTTTGATATTACTGACTATTATGGACTCCCCTGCTTCCGATATGAAGAAACAAGAAGTGGTGTTGCGGGCCGATACCAAAGATATTACTATAGATGATATGATGAAGAATCTGGATGGCAAGAAGATTTCTTCAACCTCAGAGCAACTGCCACTGCGTGAAAACGTTTCTCAGGAATACTCGGATGTATATGTTGATGACCCTGAAAAGATAGCTAAAGTACAAGAGTTGATTCGCGCAAATGAAGTAGGCATATCTTCGGGTATAGAGGATATGGAGCGTGAACGCTCCGGAAAAGAGACTGCTGATAGGGTTACGGAGAAAATGTCTGTGCGTTCCGAGGAGGTAAGAACTACTGTTCCGTTAACTCAGAGTGATACTTCCAAGGAGCAAGAAGCAGATGGCATAGAGAAGGATACAATTGAGCCAAAATCGCTCATTCCGGAAAAGCCTTCACCTTTCAATAGCATATCTTTAGTTCATTCTAAGCATAAGAATGTAATTAAAGCTTATGTTTACTCGGAACAAACTGTAGAAGAGGGAAATACTCTTGAACTCCGTTTAGGTGAAGAAGCCGTTAGTGATAATGGTATCCTGATTCCTAAAAACTCACCTGTCTTTGGTGAAGTGACAAGAGTCGATGGTAAACGTGTGATTGTCAAGATAGATAATATCAATTACCAGGATAATATTTTGCCATTTAAAAAGGTCGTTTATTCTAAAGACGCTTTACCTGGAATTTATGTTCCGGATAATCCAAAAGCAGAAGTTACCAAAGATGTTTTGGGAGGTGCTTTAGATGGCCTTCCTAGTAATGTGCCCGGTTTGGAGGCGGCATCCAGAGTTGCCGGAGTGGTTGCGACTACAGCTGCCGCTGCAGGAAAGCAAGCTATGTCCAAGAATGTAAGAAAGGTACGGGTAACTATTAAAACTAATTATGAAATTTTTTTAAGACCAGAACAAAAATAAAAACATGCCATGAAAAGAATCGTAATTTCATTAATGACTATCTTGATAGTCTCTGGTTTGAGATCACAGACTATTCAAGAAATTCGTTCGTCATCATTCTCTGTTTCTGCATATAAGACATTTCACCTGATTTTTACCAATGAAGTAAAGTATTTTTCCATTGGTGATGAGAATGTTGCCGGTGAGAAGATAGAGGCATATCCGAATGCAATACGTCTAAAATCGACAGTGCCTACATTTGAAGGAATAACAAATATGAGTGTTGTCACAGCTGATGGGCAATATTACAGTTACAATATTTCTTTTACTAAAGACTTATTAGAAAGTTATCTAATAGTAGGGAAAGAATATCAGAGACCTCCTAGGATATCAGTCAGTGACAGCCAGCAAACACATTTGATTTTTCCCGAAAAGATTATTTATGTTGATTATGGAACCACGGATGTTGAAGTGGTAAAAGCTTCCGGAGTAGATAATATTGTAGCAGTACGTGCTGCAGGAAACTTTACTCATTCTACCAATATTAGTGTTGTTACGGCTTCTGAGAAATTTTATACTTTTGATTTATCCTATTCGTCACAGCCAAGTCATGTATCATTCGTTGTAGATCCAGGTGCTAATGCAGCTAGTCGAAGAGTAGCGCTTCTTGATAATAAGGAATTGAACAGTGTGCAACGTGAAAATCTCAGGAAGGAGATCAATTCCCGTATACAGTCTTTGCCTAAGCTTTACAAGGACTATGCAGGGATGCGTTTTACCATTACGAATATTTTTATTGATAAGGATATCCTGTTCTTTAAATTTCGCCTAACGAATTACAGTAATATTGATTATGTACCAGATTTTGTGCGTTTTTATATCCAGGATGCCAAGAAACGCAAGAAAACGGCAATCCAGCAGATAGATCAGAAACCTTTGTTTTTCTTTGATCTTCCAGAAAGGATTCCTGCCCATGATAGTAAGACATTTACGGTAGCTCTTAATAAATTTACAATACCAGATAAGAAAGTTTTGATAATTGAAGTACAAGAATTAGGAGGGGGACGTCATTTTAAGTACAAACTTAAAAATGCACCTATCATCAGTGCAGAGATTCTGAATCCAGGGACACGTGAAAACAGAGTAGTACCTAAACAAATATTTTATTGATATGCTGAAGGCATGGTCCTTAGTTTTGTGTGTAATGGCTTCTCTTCCCTATTCTTTATTGGAGGAGTTGGCCATAAAATCCAAATCGCTTTATCCTGTGATGGAAGTCGTGGATTTATATCATAGAGCGAATATGTTAGATAAGATACCTTTGCACTGCCCTATTAAAGATAAAAGACGTATTTCGTCTGGATATGGTCGTCGGAAGGACCCATTTACAGGAAAATATAAATTTCATTCAGGAATAGATTATGCTTGTGATTTGGCGACAACTGTACACGCTGCTGCTAGTGGGGAGATCATTTTCGCAGGTTATCGAGGAGGATACGGTAAGTGCATTGAGGTTAAGCATAAATACGGATTTACTACAATCTATGGTCATTTATCAGAGTATTATATAAAAAGAGGAATGTATGTGAGAATGGGACAGATTATTGGCTTTGTTGGCACAACTGGTCGTAGTACTGGTTATCATCTTCATTATGAAGTGAGGAAAAATAATAGAGTGATTGAACCTTTATTTGTTAGTTATGGAGCAAAACGATAGATTGTACGAAGAGAGAGATAATTTTATGTTGAGTTGTATTGTTGATTATGGATTTATGGCTATGCCTCAGGATTATGTCTTTCTGAAGAAGTACTCATTATTGAATATTTATTTTCAGATAATTGCCAACTCGACGGCGGGAAGAACAATTCAACATTTAGAAGAAGCGGCCAAGTCTCAGGCTTCCCTTCAGGTCAATACTGACTGTAAGTTTGATGTACTACATCAATATTATGTGGAAAATGGTCGAAAAGCAACTCAGTCCTTGTTTGGTTTTAATAAGATATATTGGAAACGTTTTCTGAAGACACTAAAGAGAACAGCTGATGAAAACACTAGATAGAATTCGTAAAATAGTTCAATTGCACAAACTGATACAAACAGAGAGAACGGGCTCTTCTAAGAAGCTTTCTTTTTCCCTAAATTTATCTCAGCGTACTGTGCAATTATATTTGGATGAATTAAGAGATATGGGTGCGGAGGTTTTATACGATCAAATTCGATGTACTTATTACTATAAAAATCGATTTGATATAGAATTTCACTTGTCCATTGTTGTGGAAGAAAAAAATAAGTAAAAGCGAAAGGAATATTCGCCTATTTGCTTTTATATTTGTAAATCATTATAATAATTAATTAATTAATTATGAAAAAGTTATTTTTATTTTATGTGCTATTTGCACTTGTCTTTGTTACGGGATGTAGTAGAGATGATTTTGATCAAGAGTCTTTGAGGCCTGTTGTTCCTGAAGGGAAAGCTAATATCGCTATCTCAGGTGATGGAGTAATTAACACTAGGAGCACAAGTGGGAAAGTAGAATTTACTGGAGGCTATGCTACTGGGGCAGGCTTATATGATGGAGATGCTACAGCAGAAGTACAAGCTGTCCCCTATTCAGGCTATCAGTTAGTGAGCTTTACTGGTGGGCCTGTTGATGGAGATCTAAATAAATTTGAAGGCTCTGATCGTTACAATTTTCCAGTGCAGCGGCAAGATTGGAAGTTCAATGTATCCTTTAAAAAAGAGTATTCAATCACTCTTATAGCCGAAAGCGGAGGCCAAGTCACTGGAGGTGGTGTAAAGGTTGAAGGGGATGTGTGTACAGTTACAGCCAGTCCCTTCATGGGAAATCAGTTTGATGGATGGTACGAGGGAGGTAGTCTTGTGAGCTCATCTGATAGATATTCGTTCACGGTTAGTTCTAACAGAACATTCCAATCTTGATTTTTCTATTTTTTCAAATCCCATAAATGTTGTTTATATTTGAAGTTTTTAACTCGATTGTGATGTTTAAATATTTATTTTTTGCAAATATAAATATAAAGTTTGAAACTCTAAAAAAAACTTCAATTGATTATGATTTATTAACGAAGAAGAAAAGGATGTAGTTAATGTTGTTTTACTCCACTATCTGCTATTAGGGCACTCCTCTATCGGGTCAGGCTATCCATTGCAAGTCCTCGCAAGCTCCGGGCTTTCCATTCCTATCCTTAGTGCAAAATATAGTAGGGAAATAAAATTATAGTCTTAAATAGAAAGGTGAATATTGTAAATGTTATAATTTTAAATATTTTAAAATGCAAGAAATAAAATAGTTTGAAATATTTGTATTTTACATTGATTATTAGTATCTTTGTATATCAAAATAAAGATAATACTCATTTGAAACTGGTTTAGCTGCCAGAATAAATTAATAGCAAAAGTAGTATGGAGAATAGAGCAATTATTAATGAGATTTATAGAACGATTATGAAAGCAGGGATAATTCCTCTCAGTTGGGGAATAAATACTTTTAAGGCTACTTGGTATAGAGGTATGCCTACTTTAAAATTCCATGTTAATGGATTTATGCATAAAGGTGATGTAGCGGTTTGTCTTAATAGAGGAACAGATCTATATGATATTTTTCTTTTTGGAAAGAATGATCATGTTACTTTCATGGAGGGAATCGGATGTGAGGAGTTGGTAAGTGCCTTGGATTCAGCGATTGAAACTGATGACCCCACCTCTAAAGAGTATGGAATTAAAGTGCGTAAATTCCTATTTGAAACACTAAAAGAATTATAGAATAATCTGGAGGGGACTCCCCTCCTATTCCCGTTTAAATCGTATGGATAAGAAAGTGAAATTTACTTTGAGGCTAACAGAGGAAGACCTTGAAATAATAGAAAGTATTAAAGGTGATATCGGAGAAGTAACGACAGCAAGTGCAATTAGATATATCATTCGTAATTATGCGAGTTTGCAAACACGCTTTCATCGATTGATCCGACAGGGTAAAGAGAAAGAATCTAAATTTAAATCTGCATGTGATTTATTGGACGCAATTGAAAACTTTAAAAAATATAGGGAAAAAGAATAAGCTGTATTGTATTTGTTTTATTTTTTTATATTGTAGAAATATGAAAAATAAATAGTTTGAAATGTTTGTGTTCAAAAGAAAATGATTGCAAGGACATACATTATTCATCATTTAAAGGAAATGTATCTTGCTACTAATGATGTGATGGAAAGTAACCCATTGAGAGATTTTATGCTTGAGCATGCAGCTGGTGCTGTAGAAGAAATTGATAATAGACTGCTTGAAATATATAGAAAGAGAAATGAACGTCTGGAAGAAAGGATATTAGCTTTAAAAGAAAAGGAGGTGTAAATTAGGAACGGATTGGGTAGGGACTCTCCTACTCAATCTGTTTTTAAAAGAAATAGTATAATATTTTATTTGTTAATAATTGTATTATTTAAAATGTTTATTGTTCTGCTATTGGAGAATATAAAAAAAATATTTTTAATAATGAAAATATTCTTATCTTTGCAGTAATACTGGTTAGGTCACCAGATTAAATAAGGACTATGACTAAAAATAGGTAAAATAGTCTTTTCCCTATTCTTTAATCCCATACAATACGATTATGAAATTATATCTCAATAAAATCAAAGGAAGAGGTAGCTTTCGATAAAGCTACCTAGTGGTTAATAGAACGTTTCTAACTAATGGAAAATTGTGAAATATTCCATTGGTGGTGTATAGGCATGTTGTGAAACGTGCCTATATGTTTATTTCTTATTTCTCTAAGTTGTGAACTGATCTTGGTTAAAGATGTTTTTATAAATGTAATATTTAAATAGTCTATTATTGAAAGTTTCTATAAAATAAATAGTTTGAAATGATTGTATTTTATGTTGATTGTTGGTATCTTTGCATATCGAAAACAAGAGGATATTTATTTAAAACTGGTTTAGCTGCCAGGATAAATTAATAGTATTAATTATATCAATAGGAGATAGATTATGGAACTGCATGTAGAAGCATTTTGGAGTGTAGATGGTAATGGGTATCGCAAATATCCAAAAGTAGGTGAGAGTGTGTGGGGATTTCTCAAATTAACAGAAGGCTACCAATGCTTTATGAAGGAGGCTGTTATGGAAGTCACCAAGCAACTTTGTATAACAGGGCAGACTATCCGTTATGTTGATTTGACAGTTCGGATCGTTGGTAATGTTATTGAGGAGATATTTGCGGATTTCTATAACAACGAAGGGAGTAGTAGGAGATTCGAGTACAAAGAGGCAATCTTTTTAGTAGATTTTGAACTTTTGGCAGAGAAAGCTTTTATAGGAAATGAAATTTTGCAGCTTGTGAAAAAAGGGCAAAATAGATGGTTCTTTGAGCTAAAATTGGATATGTTTAAAATTATTTTTCTATATATCGGATTGATGACGATTAACTATTGGATCTTTAATGATTTTATAAAAAGTTCGTTTTTTAGCATGATGGGATTAATGTTGTATTGCTGGTTTATTGATCCTATAATGAGCAATCGTCGATATAAAAGAAAAAGTGAAAGGAATACTTATACTACAACTTTAGATATATAATTAATGTTTAGCACGCCAACTGTAAAGGAGCAGTTGTAGGGGATAGCCCCCTTTAGGGTTTGTAGCACTATGTGTGGTTGTACCAAAGTTTTGGTACAACCACTTTTTTTTAATAGTTTTTAGAGAGAAAATGATCGGGAAATAAAATATTATAATAGGGAAAACAATTTTTTAAATAGTTTATTATTTTGTTTTTTTATAAAATAAATAGTTTAAAATATTTGTGTTTTACATTGGTTATTAGTATCTTTGTATATCGAAATCAAGATGATACTTACTTAAAACTGGTTTAGCTGCCAGAATAAATAAATAGCATATCTAGTTATGGGAATAATAGAAAGTAAAGTCAACAAATATCCTTTGGGTATTACCCACCCAACATTTATCGTAATGGAAAAACAGAAAGATTATCAATATTTGAGATGGTTACATAACAGAATTATCAATTTGCATAACTATCACGTGGGAGCCTCTTTTACATCCAGGACTTATGATGGTAGTTTTGCATCTCAGAAATTAGAATTTTTGCGTAACCAGTATACAAAAAAACTAGAGGAATGTTTAACGAAAATAGATAGAAACAATGAAAGATCAGCGTAAATTACTTAACTCCTGCTTGAATAACGAAATTCCAGCAGTAGTATTTCAGGGAACAGATATCTGTGCTGTGGAAATATTAAAGGCAGCACAAGATATTTATCGAAAACACGGCTGTAGTGAAGAATTTCTTTTTGATTGGCAGATGCTTATCGAAGATGTTATTGCTTTTCAGAAAGAATGTGCTGATATGGTTAAATTGCCAAAATTATCTTCTGTCGAAGCTGAACTTATCAGAAAAGATATGTATGATAAACTAAATTGTAGCAGCGTGGAGAGTAACTTTAGTAATATATTTCAAGAAAGGGATAAGTTATGATAGCAAAAATAACTTTTGATGGCCAGACTATTTCTGTACCATGTACACAGGTAAGACCATACACACATATTGGGAATGTTCTGGAAATAATTTATCCAGATATTGACGCATTATTATCACATTTCAGTCGTGTGGGAGATTCTGTTCTTATTAAGAATAGCGGGGATAATAACAATTAAGATTGGATAACTTTCAAAACCGAATAGTAATGAACAAAAATATAATCATAAAGAAAGAGAAGCCTATCTGTCAGTTAGATGGGCTTCCGGGAGTAAAAAGACGTAAGGTTGATGCGTATAGTATCAATAATACAAGTGACATTGAATCAACCATCGAACTGGGATATGCGTGTACTTCTGCCGGAGATAATGGAGCTATAAATGTTTGGAAGGATGATGCAGGAATTATTCGCGGTGAATTAATGCGGTACTGTGTAATTGTTGAAAAAAGAACGTTTACCAGCTATGCAGAAGTGGAAAAATGCGTTAGTGATTGGCTTGAAAGGATTAACCCATAACCTTTATTGTAATGAACACAGAAAGAACTTTATATGAAATTGAAGTAGCTCTATCTAAAAGTGATGCTTTCAACTTTGTACGAAATATCATAGCTTTTAATGTAAATGGTATGAGTGATAGTTTAAGTATCTGGCACGAATGCGATATGCTCGTCTTATCAAAGTCCGGTTATCTCACAGAGATTGAAATTAAGCGTAGTTGGGCTGATTTTCTTGCTGATTTCAAGAAAAGGCATACTCACGAAGGAAGAGGCATTATCAAGTATTTCTATTACTGTGTTCCAGAATGCTTGCTTAAACAAGTTTACGATAAACTGGATGAACTAAAGGCTGACTATACAGGGATAATAACATACGATGAAGATTTAAAAATAACACTCCACGGACATCGATGGATTACTCACGATGGAAATTATTCGTATCACTTCACCGAACAACACCCATATCGTAAGTTATTTCTTGAAGAACAGCTACAAGTCGCTCGGTTCGGCGCAATGCGAGCAATTAAATTAAAGGAAAAGTTTATTAATAGCCATTTGGCGTAAAACAAAATTAAAAAGAAGCTAATTATGACAACAACATTCAATACTCTTATCACAGGCGATTTATTCCGTTTTTCGGATGAAGAAACGGTTTATATCGTATGCTACAACAAGCATTGTGTAATCGGAAATAACGTAATTGAAGAAGTTGAGAACCCCAATCATAAACAAAATATTACCCCATTTATGATGGATAGGGAAGTTATAAAAATCCCTGATAATGAAATAAACTATGTTTAACGCATAACATAACAGTAATGAGGTAAATCGAGCCTTATGAGTCGGTAAGCGATCATTGAATTATTGGATTTATCGTTTAAATGTTAAATCTTTCATTTTCTTAAAAAAAAATATGGTTTTTATTTGTTTGCATAGTCATATATGACTATATTTGTAATACTGAAATAAGAATAATAACAATTTAGAATACAAGATTATGAGACTATTAGGATTTACAGAAGAGATAACCCAATGCGGATGTTGTGGAAAATCAGAACTTAAAGGAACTTATGCATTTGAAACATCATCGGGCATACAATATTATGGAAGTACTTGCGCTAAAAAACATGGGTATTACGGAAGTTCTATTGTTGCAGATGCAACAAAGGCAAAGAGAGAAAGATACTTTCAGATTCAGGCAGAATATAATGAAGTCGTTAAGGAGTTACAAGAGGAATATTATAATATAGATATATTTACTCAAAGAGCAGAAGAAATACGAACAGAAATGAGGCGCATAAAGTCAGAAATTGAAAATAAGTATAAAATAGCTTCCTGATGATTCGGGAAGCTATTATTAATCAACTAAAAGAGCGTAAAATTTCTCAGAGAAAGTGCTCTCTTGACAATGAAGTTGACTATATAAACTTTAATAAGTTCTTAAAAGGGCAAAGATCTTTCCCACTACCAGACATAGAAAGGGTTCTCAAATACCTAAATTTAGAGATAACAGTTAAGCGGTGAATTCAAGTTCATCTTTAGTAATTAACGTAAAACAAAGATATGAATAAAAGAACAATGCAAATAGATGTCATCGGTCCGGTTGAAGGAACTGAATTGATGAAATGTAAATTGTATATTGATGGTCGTGTGTGTGTCATCGGAATGGCACGATATGACTATGAAGAGTTAATGCGAGAAAAAGTGTTTATCAGAGATGGTAAGAGCGTTGATTCTGCTGGTGTGATAAACACAACTAACACTTTCGTTGAAGAAGATTAATATTCAAAATTATATAGAAGGAACAATATTATGGCATTAGACAAAGACTCTGTAAAGTTAGGTATTAGCATCCTTAAAAAGATAAATAAGGGTGCAAATGTGGTGAAGTATGAGAATTATGACCGTAAAACCTCATACGTAGATACAGATAAAATATTTTGTATCGATGAAATGTATGACAACGGGTATGAGAACGTTATCACTAACATTGAGAACATGACCGATGAACAAATGGAGTTATGGGAGGAATTGAAAGGCAAAGTTCCCAATAGCTCATTCATGGATAAACTGGAGGAAAAACATTATCCTTCTTATAAGCAGTGGATGAATGAGAAGGATAGAAATATTACTCGTATCGGGTGGTTTTGATTCAAAACTGATAAGTAATGAGCATGGAAATATTAACGGCATTACAATGGGCTAAAAAGGGTTTTATCCCCAATGAGGGGGTCAAAGGTACAGAACAGTGGACTAACTGCTATTATTCTGCCAAAGCTGTCTATTTCAAAGACAGTGAGGTCCATGAAGATAAGGACGCTGCCAAAGCCATCCTGTCTGCCAAAAGGAAGGAGTACCGGGATGCAGCCAAGAAACGGGAGGAGAAAAGAAAAAAAAATGCTGCATACCGAGAGAAAATGAAAACCCGGTGGCAATGGTTACAGGAGGGAAGAATACCTAACGATAATGCCAGATGGGAAGTTGGAGAGGAGCTGAATAAGACATTTTGTACATGCGCTTACGGAAGTAATTACTGTTATTGCCATGAGAGATATACCCATGAACCTAAAAATGATGAAGAGATGCAAAAAGCTATTTTTGATTTTCATAAGAACGGAAATAGCTGGAGATGATTATAAACGAATAAATATAACTGTGATGAATTAGAGGATTGATAAACAAAATGTGCCGTTTACGAAAATCGTTAACATGCTCCCAGCCCTGAAGGAACGGAGTGACGAGAACGGATGGCAACTGGAAAAGATGGAAGTCATGCCGGATCATGTACTGGCCACTCCCTCCGATTCTTCGGTTCATATCGTTTCCCAGCTTAAGGGATATACTTCCTACAAACTCCGTGAAGAGTCCTCACCTAAAAAACGCATTCCTGCTTTATGGACAAAGTTTTAGTTGAGTCCATCGGGCATATCTCAGAAAGTACCATCATCTAATATATAGAAGACCAGAAGAAGATCTGAGCTGGGTGCGATTCATCCTATAGCTAAAGTAATGGGCTTTCTTGCATATTTAGTGTAAGGTTTGTATCAAAAATAGTGATACAACGTGCGTGCATTATTATAATGGAACCTATCTTTGCAAGACAATGAAAGATACTTTTAGATATACCATCCATGTTTTTGTTGCTTCAAATTTATAAAATAAATAGTTTAAAATATTTGCGTTTTATGCTGATTATTAGTATTTTTGTAATCGAAAATAAAGATAATATTCAGTTTGAGCTGGTTTAGCTGCCAGAATAAATTAATAGCAAGTTTGATTTTATATGAGTGAAGTTATAATACCAATCAATGTTAATGGTCAAAATTACTATAATAAAGAAGAAGCTCGCGATGCTTGGTTTGAAGAATGGTTGATGAAACAAGATTTTGAGAAAGATCTTATTTGTCAAAAGGAGGAGGTTGAATACCGTAGGACCCATCCAAACTGGAATATCCCCAATGTAATGTATGGTGTTCGTAAGAAGCATAAGTGTATTAAGAAAAAGGAGATTGCTGTGTTTTATGATTTGATTCCAAGACAAAAGCGTGCCCGTACTGCTGAGACACATTGGTATAAAGTATTATATAGAAGAACAGCAACACCTAAAGAAGTAGAGATGCTCAGGTCCGGAAAATATACTCGTAGATATTTAGTATACCCTATGTATATTGATAAGAAGATCCCCCTTGATAAAGCTATGTCCCTTATAATTTCTGATGACAGGCTGTTGGGAGTTCCTGACGAGATAATAACTGAAATAATAAATTCTTTCGAATCTTTCTTGGAGTATAAGTTTAGAGTTTATGAACCAGAGTATGCTATACAACTTGATCTATTTGAGGATAAATATCTGTAGATTAGGTAAGTTATTTGTTCGATTGGTCAGCTAATATATTAATTGGTTGAAACAGTTCATGTAAACTAAGTATGAATGTTTCTGGTGTGAACTTAGTGAGGAGAGTGGCACACTTGTTTTTTTACAGCATTTTTTTGTATTTTATAAAAATAATAGTTTATAATATTTGCTTTGTTCTATTGATTATTACTATCTTTGTGATTATGGAATATAATTATGATGAGGTAGCAGTACAGGAGCTACTGCAATGGGCAGATACAGCGGAACTACCTCAGTCTTTAAGACTAGATCAGGCCGCTTTTATTTTTGATGTGCGACGTTGTGTAGAGTCTGATACAATGTGTGTTCGTGATCACTATCCGGACCCATTTTATAATCCGGCCATTAACCGGCTGTATCAGATCAGAGAGATGACGGATAAAAAAAGTAATATAAAATAAGTGTGAAAGAACTAACACCTTTGTAGAAGAAGATTGACGTAAAATTATAGACTTATTATGGATAAGAAAGAAAAAAATTAGCCACATATAAGGAGTTTGCAAAAATGCTCCAGGAAGTGGCAAACATCTACTCTAAGTTGGGGGATGAACCATTACCAGAGGAAGGATATGAGCGTGAAGATATTGTCTACGCGATCAATTTCATAGCTAATAAGCACGATTTTCAAGACTTTGTACAACCTTGGAGAGATGCGTTTTTCCGTATGCCTTTCGATGTGACGAAAGCAATTGCATGGGGAAAGCACGTGACAGAATCAAGAGAAAAGGGGATAGAACCAAATTATAAGTAATTGCAATTTTATTGGGATGCCCCCACAGAGAGTATATTATCTGAATATAAAAAATGAAATTCGAACAAAATGTTTATTGAGTATAAAGTATATCGTAAGTGTTAAGAAAGAAACAATATTATAATAGGGAAAACAATATTTTAAATAGTTTTTTATTTTAATATTTGATAAAATAAATAGTTTGAAAAGTTTGTATTTTGTATTGATTATTAGCTTTTTTGCATCTTCTTCTAAAGATAATATTGATTTTGAACTGGTTTAGCTGCCAGAATAAACTAATATATCGGTCGATTGATTGACGTACTTCCATTCTTTTAGGGATGGGAGTACATCAAATACAAGTATCACATGGTATATGATGAGAAACTTTGAATGCTTCTTTGAAATGTATTCTTTCTGTATCATTGTTTCGTTTTAAATCGTTACATTTGTCGTATGTTACGTGCCTACAATAACTAATAATGAAGATTCTGTGATATTAGGGATAAACATACTTAAGCAAATAACCTATTAATTAATATGGAAAAGAACATAATTCTACAATGGGAAGCCCGTAAATCCAAATTGGAAGATTGGTTTAGAAGCATTGAAAAACCAGAGTATATAGAGTACATTGACATAGTGAAAGCATTGTTTACCTATGTCATAGAAGGTTATAATACATCCGAAATTCATGTGATTGATGACGGTCACTGTCAAGGAACCCAGCTGTTCCTGATTCACAAAGATGTGTATCAACCCTCTGTAGAGGATTATCTACTAACTGACACATTTTATGGTACATGTTCAGGATGTGATACCTTAATGTCCATTTGCGATTGTTCAAACGGATTTCCAAATGAAAAACAGATTGAACAATACATGTCTCTATCATTGCATCTAGTTCAGAAATTGAGACGATTAAACCATGTAGATAATGAGTCGGATATTGAGTGAGGATGTATTCATGCTCGGTCGGAACAAGCCAAAAGATACATTTCTAAATAGTGCTAAACATAGATGATGAAACAATGAATAAAATATTATATATAAAATTATTATGAGTAGATTATACAATATTATTATGAGTAGAATAATCCTTGGGATATTTTACCTAATATCTGGATTTATTCTTCTTTGGATACTGGCAGAAAGAGTCGAAATATTGTCTTCTGAGCCTTCTGTGTGGAAAAGAGTTTTCCTTTTCTTAGGTGTGTGTGCTCCTCTTCTTTTTGGGACGTATCTAGTGTGCACAAGAAACAGATATAAGACTGACGATACACAAAAATAGCTAGAAAGAGAATAATAGGGAATAAATATGTATAGAAAGAAAAATAGTCGGTTTATTAAAGAAGATGATATTATTGTCTTTAATGTGTTGAAACGAAATGGTCCTAAAAAAGTAGTCGGTCCCTTTTTTGAAGATAGAAATATCCAGTATGGCATTGAAACAGAAAATTCTTTAATGAAAGTAATAGAACTTTCAACTGGAACTATGGTTGTATCGGCCGAGATTAAAGATACTTCCAGATCTATTATTATTCAAGATCTAAAGATAAGAGTTAGAGCTATTGGGACAGAAGAACTGCTTAGTGCTATTGATGCCATGAATATTATATTAGCAGACAATAAGGTTATCTTGCCTGTTAATGAACATATTACTTCAATTGATTATACAGAGGTCGAGTATAAGGTGTATAATCGATACGGCAGTGACATTCCGATTGTTTCCCTCAATCAATTAACTACTCAGCATTCCGTGAAAAGGAAATTTGTCGGCAAGAAAGCCAAAGTAGAGGCTATTAAAAGAACTTTTGGGGTAGAACTATCTTTGGATCTGACGACTGATGATGTGAATGAATATATTGCTAAGAACATATTTAATACTCCTAGGTGGAGAGATTACCATAGAACATTTAAGGAAGTAGCCAATGAAAAAGAGATGGTCAATGCAAGGATGGAATTTAAATACTCTTTAATTGTTCAGTTTAGAGATACGAATCTATCTTTTGATGATGAAAGAGTACTTCATTTTATTATTTGTGCACTAATAGATAGTCCACAAGAAACTTATCAAGGACTTATCAATCCAATTATATCGATGCAGAAAGTATTGTAATATTGAAACAGTGTAGTATTATAATATTTAATTATTCATTTAGTGTAAAATAATCTAAGGCCACCTTATTTTCATTCAATTGAATGGACAAAGGACGAACGAGGTGGCTTTAGTGTAAATTCTAGTATTATTTTCCCTATTATACTTTTTGATTAATTAGTTAAATCGGGGAACACTTATCTGATATTGATGTTTGAGCTTATATTTGATCAGTGTAGAAGTTTCTATTTTACCATAATCAGGATCTAACTCTATATCCTTAATCATGTGGAATATAGTATCTACTGCTTTATCATTGAGTTGATTGATCCCTTCCTCAAGAAATGGATAATCAAAAGGAAGTAGCTCTATCAATTTATCTGTGATGAACTGTATATGGCAAGGACGTAATCTGGCCAATCGAAGTACGGCCAGATGATTATTTGTTTCAAAGTTAACTCCTATAATTTTTCCCCCACTTCCAAATAGTGATTTTTCTACTGTGATGCTAATATAAAATGGAAGCTCACCATTTTGATATAACTTATGTATAGTACTTTCCACTGGATCTAATATCCGCATTTTGAGCATAGAGTTTGTATAATTAATCCCTAATGTTGCTTTTAGAGACTCTGGCGTGCAGCTATATAGAGAGTTTTGTGTTAATAGATCATATAATATATCTGCTTTTAGATTGTATTTACTCAATGCATTCACGAAAACAGCTTTGATGAAGCTATTGAGTATTGTTATCTGTTCGTAAGGATGTAGATATAGCTGCAATGCCTTATAGTCATGGATTATTTCTACACCTTCTTTAGTCGATTTGATTTTTCGTACTAGCGGGTAGGCTAAGATGTCTTGAGAATTCTCAATTTTTTCCTCTATAATTGTCTGAATATAGACAGAAAGTGACAAAATAAACTCTTCTCTAGTGCTGAAATATTTTAATATGGTTTCCGAAGAGATAAACGAATTGACTGTCCCAGATACATTCTCTTCTGAGAGAGTGGTATATATTTGATCGTCAAAAATATTTAGTAAAGTTATTATTTGATTATAATGAAACATGATACATTATTTGTAAATTGCCAGGGAAATACTTTGTTAAAATCGGTTTGAAATCTTCTATATAATAAGTTTCTATGATATTTACGACATCTTGTGATGTCGCAAAAACAATAGTGTTTTCATCTTCATCTTCTGTATAGTTGTAAAATTTTAGTTTCCCAAATAATTCTTTTATATTGGCATTTACTGGACTTTCTTGAATATGGTTTAAACACTGCATCCAGTAGGTTACACCTGTTGCCAAATCTTTTTCTTGTTTTTCGAATAATGGAGCAGTTGGGATTGCCTTTTTATCAATCTTCTTTGAGCGAGGATTGATACCATATCTTTGCAGGATAAAACAGAGATAAGCTTCTTGACTCTTTATCTGTGTTGTATCCGTTTTTTCATATTTTTCTAAACGCATCCAAAGTTGAATGATTTTTTCGCTTTTGAAAGTGGATACTTGGCCAAGAATATTTATTCTGTAATGTTCAAGATAACTTCGTAGGAATCTGTCTATTTTTATATATGCCTCTCTTGCTGCTAGATCCTGCCGCTTTGTACGTTCTTCATTATGAATAGAAAACTCCCATCCTACAATTTTTTTACATCGTCCAATTACATCACGCCTTTCTGTGACTGTAATATATCTTGGAGATAAACCAGCATCGTATATTGCTCTGATTTCTCGCTCTGAAGGTTCAATAATTTGGGTAGTGATATTGCTGTTTTGATATTTTGTTTTAAACTTATTATTTATTTCTTCTGGAGTTAAAAAGAAGCGATAATCAAATTTAGGATAATCATGTTTTAACATCTCCCAGTACATTTCATGAGTATATGCACATTTAAATAATTTTGTCACATTGTAGTCCAATTCTGTGTTAAAATTCCCCGCTCTGATAATGTAGAGTTCTAACACTTCTGGATCGACATTCAAATGTAGGCCGGAGTTGTCTAGCTTTGCACGAGAAAATAAACTAAAGTAGTCAAAATTGCCATTAGCATCAGCTTTGCCTTCAATCTTCATAAAGTACCGTATAGCTTTATCAATATCTTTTTTCCAATTAGGTCCAGGATACCACTCTTTTAATGTTGTTATTGAAATATCGACCTTTAAAATACGCTGCGCCTTAATATACTCCTGAAGATCAAAGTTTGCATATTGTATGAACCTTTCAATAAGTAATTGGAGGCGGCTTCTTACCAAAGAAGCCGGGAAACCAGGTGCTTGATTATTTCTCTTTATAAGAGCATCTTCTTCTGACTGCTGTTCCTTTTTTGATGTCATACTTTTCAGTTATTTGCCACAAAGATAGAGTTTTTTTTATCTATAACAATAGGAGTCGCAAAAAACATTTGTTTTAGTGAACGTTTACTTGAGAATGTAGTATGAAAAATATTCAGCTTAAAATAAGTGTTAAACAGAGTGTATATAAATCTATATTGCGTTAACTTATATTAGCTTTTAGAAGTGCTATGGATTAGAGGAAAATTGTCAGACAGAAAAATTAGTTGCTAAAAGACAGTTTTTCCATTTACGTGAGCGTACCTTTCCATTTACGTGAGCGTACCTTTCCAAAAGCGTGAGCGTACCTTTCCATTTACGTGAGCGTACCTTTCCAAAAGCGTGAGCGTGGCTTTCCATTTACGTGAGCGTAACCTTTCCAAAAGCGTGAGCGTTTTCCATTTACGTGAGCGTAACCTTTCCAAAAGCGTGAGCGTTTTCCATTTACGTGAGCGTGAAGAGATAAAACATTAATAATCTGCATTTTATAAATGTTAAAAAAAGTTCCTTGCTTTAGCTAAAGATTATATTTGCCTTTTCTTTGCTAAAGAAAGGAGAAATCAACTTTAAAAAATCTCTTTTTAATCAAAAACAAATAATAGGGAAAAAAAACGTTCAAGTCGATTCCGCTTAATTTCAATTGAAAGGATCGAAATAAAAAAAAAACGTTTAAAAGGCCCAGATTTGAAGATCAGTGAGTAATTTGGAGTATATACACTGTTTGACTGTAAAATGCGTAAGAGGAGCCAGAGAACCCTAAAATTTGACCTTTTTGAAGTAGATTACTGAATCATTTCTTCTGATACCATAGTATGATCAGAAAATATGTTTTAGCTTTTCTCACTCGTATTGTATATATATTTCCCTATCAATGGAATTGTTAATATATTTAACAGCTCGGCCCGCATGGGATTTTATAAATGGAAATGTAATGTGATTAGCGAGAAGAGTTCACGCATAGCAGTGAACTAATAACGCAAAGCGTTATTTATCAATATATTATATTTTCTATTATCTTTATATATGGAGAATATTGGTAGAATAAATTTATATAAATACCTTATAATTAATTATTTATAAGGTAGAATATATACAATTTTATATTTTATAAATACCTGATTATCAACTGATATATTCATAGTATATTAATTTTTATGGATAAAATATGGAGAATAGATAAATATATCTATCTTTGTATCAGTAATATATATTAATGATGTATGGCAATTCAATATAAGAATCTCAAAGTTGCTTCTGAAATAAAAATAAGAATGGATTTTCAAAAGAAAAATCAAACTTATTCTGAATATTTAGATAATGTACTAAGTTATTTTGAAATGACTGGTGTTGATCCTAAGTATGGGCAATTACCACCTGTAGTAACAATCACAAAAGCTATGAATGAAGCTTTTCAAGCCTCTTATAAAAGGACAGAGGACGTAATCAAGATACTACGTAATATTGAGACTAATAAAATAGATCCTATGCTTCATGCTTTGGATGGTGTTGCCAAAGGAGGAGGAACCAGGCAAGAGATTGCTGAAAAGGAAGAAGAGGATGGACCTTCTGAGATGGAAATATATAGGTTGGTGCAGATTAATGAGCAGCAAGAAACATTAATCAGGCAAAAAACAGAAGAAATAAGCCGTTTAAAGGAAGCTATTGCTAATTTGGAAAAGGTAAATTCAACCATTGTGCCTGAACTTATAGATTTGGTGGAAGAGTTGCTTTCTGATAAAATTTTAGAGAAAGATAGCAATCAAAACTATATTTTAACAAAAGAACATCGGACTCAACTTTTTGAAAAAATTAGAAGAAAAGCATATGTATAGTAAATTGGACCCACCTAAAAAAAAAGAGGGAAATCGGCCTTTTAACGCAGGTAGTTGTGTTAAATTGGCCGATTATATGAACAAGGAAAAAGAAGAGGGGAAGTTTTTTTTCTCTCATGTGAACGATAATGTTAGTCTGACTGAAGTTATAGAAAAAATAGATAATAATAAACGTACATTAAAAAAAAATCAAGAGAAATTTTATTCTTTATCTTATAACCCTTCAGAAAGGGAAATTAGACATTTGGTTAAACTGACAACGGGTAAAGTCGTTAATGAGTTATCGGAATTGAGTACAGAAGAGAGAATTCTTGTCTTTAATGAATTTCGATCTTATGTACGAGAATGTATGGAAATTTACGCAAAGAATTTCAATCGGGATAGAGAATTAACAGCTAACGATCTAGTTTATTTCGGAAGGATAGAGGAGTTCAGGCATTTCACCGGTTTTGATGAAGAAGTGAAATTAGGATTAAAAAAACAGGGAGATATTAAACCTGGTCTTAATCTTCATGCACATATCATTGTTTCCAGAATGGATGTTACGCAAACTATATCTTTATCTCCTCGTACTAAAAGTCGAGGTAATACTAATATGTTGAACGGGCGGGAAGTTAAAAACGGATTTAATATGTCTAATTGGCAGGTTGAATGCTTTGAAAAATTTGGTTACAAATACAGATATATTTCTAACTCAGATGAATGTTTTTATAAAAATTCAAGATCCTATAATGAGATTTCTGCTCGTCTAAAAAATAAGGTTCTTCGAGAGATAACAGAAGGTATGGAAGAAGAAAGACGCTTAGTTGGTACAATCATGAGAATATCTTCAGTTACACGAAGTCCAAAAGCTACAATCCAGAGATTTTTAAAGAATAAAATTAAGAATATATTATCTGATAGAGAACCTATAATATGAATCAAGTAGTAGTTGAATGTTTAATTAGTTCATCTTTGCTTATTTGTTTATTACGAATGAAGTTATTTAATAAAAGGTGGATTAATATGTGTGTATTTTTTGCTTTTGCTGTATTGATTATAGCAATGATAGCAGTAGTTTTTAATCGCTTCTTTCATTTTCCTTATTCTCCTTTTATATGTACACCCATTTTATTATTTACAGTTATAGGATACTATGTTTATTCTCCTTCAACTGGTTCGGGAAAAGCTAAAAAAGATGAGGATGTCTTTGAGTTGATGTGTGAGCATGGGAAAATATTATTTTATTATGTAAGGGATAACTTTCTTGTGTATGGTGGAGCAGGATCAGGAAAGACAGCATCAATTGGAAAACCATTGTTGGAACAGTATATAAAGCACCATTGGGCTGGCTTCATTTATGATTATAAAGATTTTGATTATACGAAAACAGCATACAATCTAATTCAAAAATATGATTATCCATATAAATTATATCAGATCAGCTTCACTGATATGTCTCGGACACATAGATTTAATCCATTGAAGAAAACGGTAATACCTGATGAAGAAATGCTTTATCAAGTTATAGATGATTTTTTAAAGGCAGTAGCTCCCAAAGAAGCAGTAAAAAATGATAGTGGTGGATGGCTTAATGGAGCAACAGGACTACTTAGAGGTGTGGCCGTACGTTTTTATCGTTTTAAAGGTGAATATGAAAAATTTTGTACATTACCACATATTTTGCAGTTTATGCTATTAGCTACTCCGGAAGAACTAACCACTTTCTTGGAAGGAGATGTCGTAGCCAAAATGCAGGCCGGAGCTTTTCTTGGGGCACGCAGTAGTGACAGGACTAGGGACTCTTATGTTTCTACTTTAAATAATTATATTAGTAATATAGCGTCAAACAAAAAAATCTGCTACGTTTTGACCGGTGATGATTTTGATTTTTATCTTAATGATCCGGAGGAACCTAAACTTTTTGCAGTGTCCAATAACTTTGCTAATGAGAGTTTGATTTCTCCTATTATTGCTATGTTAGTTCCTATCTCTGCTCGTCGGATAGAGTTTGGTAATAAAGTTAAGTTCGCATATATTTTAGATGAGATGACTACGTTTCGGGTCAACAACTTTCAGGCGATGCCTTCTGTTCAGCGTGAGTATGGGGTTTCATTTCTTATTATGACTCAATCCAGCAGTAAGATAGAAAGTACCTATGATGCACACGATAGAGCTTCCATTGAATCAAATTGTGCAAATCTATTCATAGGTCGAACTAAAGATATAAAAGCTCTCGAAAATTCTCCTAAGTATTTTGGTAAAGAGGAAAAAGAAAAAAAGAGTTATAGTAATGGTTCCAGTTCGGGCAACCAGAATAGTAGTATAACCGTGAGTACTCAAAAAGAAGAAATTTATGATGCCAATGTCTTTGCTGAATTGAAACAGGGAGAGTTTATTCTTTCTGCTGGCCAATCTAATGTAAAACACTTAAAAACCCGGTTTAAGAAATTTGAATTGGAAGAAAAACCTCTTCCAATTATACATTTGACATCTGAAAAAGAAGTGATCGATAACTTTGAACAAGTAGGTCGAGATGTGGAACGGATCTTGATGGAAATGTGTGGAAAAGGGTGTTAGATAGTAAACGATTGAATCAAGATAAACAATGAGATATCATAGTACTTTTTTATGTAGTAATGATTAGATATCTTTGCTGTATGAAGAAATATGTAAAAAAAGTATTAATTATAGGTAATGGGTTTGACCTTGATTTAGGTAGAAAAACCTTATATAAAGATTTTTATAATTCAGAAGATTGTCCTAGAGAATATCCCGCTCCTTTAATCAATTACTTGAATAGTAAGTGGGCTAGTAATTTAGATGCAGTGAAATGGTATGATTTAGAAAATGAATTGTATTCTTATTATGATCAAATAAAAAAAGGTAAATCTTTTGATTTATAATAATAGAGAAAAACTAATACTAGACAAAATTCGTAATAGTGGTGGTCGTATTAGTGAACATGATGCACCTATTGTATTAAATATAGATGCTGTTCGAAGTTTATATTGGAGGAAAATTTTACGTTTGGAAAACAGTTATGTGAGTTTGTTGCACGAAGATATATTAAATCCTTCTATTGTACGAGATAGAAAGGCTTTGAAGCTTATTAAAGAAGGATTAATTCGTTATCTTACAAAAGAGCAAGAAAAGCCTATTAATGAACAATCTATAGCTGCAACCATTATAAAAGCATTTATGGACGATAAGGCGAACGATCAGCGTCTTATCTATTCGTTTAATTATACTGATATGGATGCAATATTTTCTCATTCAAATTTGCCTAGTAGATTTAATGATGCAATCAAGTATGTTCATGGATGCTGTTTGAAAAAAAATATTATATTGGGAACAAAAGATGAGAAAATTAATAATGATTATGATTTTCTACAAAAATCATTTGATTCTTTGTATAATCCTCCAGCTATGGTATATGACCTTATGGATTCTGATGATATTACAATATTCGGACATTCATTAGGCGCAAATGATAGTCAATATTTTAAAGCCTTTTTTGAAAAGCAATCTTCATCTATCAATCCTCAAAAGAAAAATATTACTATCTTCACCAAAGATGAGAAATCAGAGATTGAAATAAAGCGTTCCCTTCAAGAAATGACTAATTGGAATTTAACATCATTATACGGGCTGAATGATTTAGAAATAATAAAGACAGATAAATGCAATGAAAATCCGAATGAAATGGAGAGATATATGACGCGCTTAGCTTCTCAAATGTATCATTTATCTTAATATTGGTAATGTTGATATATTTAAAAAAAAAACATGTCAGTGCTTGTATCTGATGGTGTACGTTTACTCGTATTTTATGTGAATATATGAAACGTTTTCTTATAATCAGATGTCAATGAAGTTTTTTTTTATTTGAAGTGTCATTGATATCATTCTTCCTAAACTTCTTTAGTAAGTGGAATTTTTTTCAGTATTGGGGTATCACCAACATTTTTGTACAAAAGTAACTCTAAGGCAATATTTTTGCAAAAATATTGTAGCCATATGCCTGAGTTAGTGGCTACCTCTGAAGATCCTAAAGTATTAAAGGTGATGTTTGATCTTGAACAAATTATCGGTAGGGAAATTATTTGGTTGAGAGGAATGGGTTGGGAGGAAATGATAAATGGATACCATTGTATTCCCAACAGAACTAAGCGTATCTGTACGACAGTCCTTAAGATGCAATCGATATTTGAGTTCCTTTTTAAGTATCATGATCTTCCTGTCAGTATGAGAATCGGATGTTTTCTTATTAGAGTTCTGGTCACAGTATTGATTGCTGTGACATTGGAAGTCCTTTTTTCTAAGAATTTTTAGTAGAAATCTCTTGGGTAGTTTCCGTCTTGTCACGAAGTTTGTGAACTGAAAGCTCGCTCCTTTAGGGAGGGGAGTATGTCAACTTAGTATTTACATAGCAGAACTACTACAATATACTTCTGGATAAACTATATGATATTGACTATTAAAAAAATTCTTATTCAATATACAAAACTGAATAGCAGGACGTGTGTCTATAAAAGCTCTATTTTTATCATTGAATTTATATCTAAAATCTATGTTGGGAAGTGTGCATATAGGATTAACTCGGATAGCTTTATATCTTTCTAAGAACTTAGTTTGACGTTTCAGATATTCAATAATTTCAGGTACATATACAATTTTCACGTTGTTATACTCTTTGATAATTGATGCAATTTCTTCAATTTCTTCAAGTAATTCTGGTCTGCCAACCAAATCATATACATCTTCCATATTTTCATTGCATGAAGATTTACATATCATGTACCCGTTTTGTTTGTAGATTAGCTTTCCCCACCAATGAGCGAGATTTATAAATGTATCCCAAAAATAGTATCCGTGTCCTAACCATGCCATTTTATTGGTGCATAAAAAGGGACCATGCTGTTCAACATCGTCTGGATTATTCCTGTCCTCAACAGTCTGATACAAAATCCTATCCATTGAATAATTTTATTTCACAATAGTGTGACTTTTTAATACATGTTCAAGGGCTGAAATATTCAGAGTAGGCAGTACTATAGGGGGGATATTAGCCTGCAATGTTATCGTGCTCACAAATGCGCGTATGTATGGAAATATAATAGCAATGCTATTGGAGTAGAAGTAAGATGGGATTTCATTAAAACTCAAATTCTCTTTAAATTGATATATAGCTTTAAGCTTAATGTTTACAGCTTTAATATTGTTACCATATTCTGCTTTAAAAATAAGGAATAAAGTATATTGCCCATCATTTTGGTTATATATACCAGATGGAGAAAAGTCCAACTCAAATGTACATTCAGTAGGTATATCTTCCAAATTAAGCATCGCTTTAATTATGGAGTAATCTATTAGAGAAAATGCAGCTTCTTTCATATTTATGCAGCCATTGCTAAATCAGTATACTTTCCAAAATCTTTAGAAATATACGGTTCTACTTTTACTTTAGAAACTATAGTTTCATTATTAGACAGAAATCTTTTTGAATTTTCTATGAACTTCTGAACTTCCACTCCATACGCATATTCACTATGAATCTCGTCCCATTCTTTTTTTAATACCTCCTTTGGAGTGTTATTAAAATATTCTAATAATTCTTCTACTAAACTTTTCATAATAAATTCTTTGTATGTCTTCTATTTTATGGTATAATGGTATCCATAAACCACTTATTTTATAGACAAAGGTACAACATTAACTTTACTTTCTTCTGTAAATATGCTAAAATCATTATAATTAGTACTACTTTTAACATAATTAAGAGTATTAAGTTCAGTCTTATCGACAGTATTAACAAGAATACAGTGAGCAACATTACTATTACCCACTGTATTATTAGGTATAAGAATGGTACTTGCAATATTCTAAACAGTAGTTCTATGATCCTCAAAATTATGGTATGCCAATCTACTAATCCGAGAGAATGGCTGAGTTGGATTTACCCAACTTGTGGCACTCACATGAAGCTTGATTTGGTTCAGATCCATAGATAATATAACTCCTTTTTTACGATAAATTTATAAATAAATCGTAAGAGAAAAATATTAAGAAAAACTATAGGGGAAATAGAACTTTCTATTTTCGATTTATTATATTTGCATGAAAATAATAATATCGTAATAATGGAAGAGAAAGGAGAAATCATATTATATCAACCAGACGAAGCGGTCAGGCTGGAAGTACGGCTAGAGAATGAAACGGTTTGGCTCTCAATAGATGAAATGTCAAGTCTGTTTGGACGTGATATAAGTGTTATAGGTAAACATATCCGGAATATATTTAAGGAGGAAGAATTGATAAAGGATTCAGTTTGGGCAAAATTTGCCTACACTGCTTCTGATGGTAAAACCTATCAAGTAGATTATTACAATCTCGATGTGATTATATCGGTTGGATATAGGGTGAAAAGTAAAAGAGGCACGCAGTTTAGGCAATGGGCAAATAAAGTATTAAAGGAATATCTTCTTAAGGGTTATGCTATAAACCAACGTATAGAGCACCTGGAAAACAAGATGGATTCTAAGTTTATCGCCCATGACCGGCAACTGAAAGAGTTGGCAAGCAAGGTCGACTTTTTCGTCCGGACTTCATTGCCTCCGGTGGAAGGTGTCTTTTTTAATGGGCAGATCTTTGATGCTTATGTATTTGCTACTAACCTGATTCGTTCCGCTAAGAAATCTCTTCTGCTAATAGATAATTATATTGATGAAAGTGTATTGCTGATGTTGGCCAAGAGAAATTCCGGTGCTTCAGCTACCATTTTCACAGGGAGAATTACCGCACAATTACAACTTGATCTGGATAAACATAATGACCAATATCCTCCTATTAACATCAGGACTTATGCTAATGCACATGACCGTTTCATTATTATAGACGAAACCGAAGTGTATCATATCGGAGCCTCTTTAAAGGATCTGGGGAAAAAGCTTTTTGCTTTCACCAAGATGAATATGCCTGCCAGCATTATCATGAACTCACTAGAACTTTGATCTATGGCAACTATTCAGAAAATAAATCAACCGGTGGAAGAGCTGCGGGAGAGAATATGTATTGATATGGAAGAGTGGTGGTCTATAAGTAAGTATGAGAGCAATACTGTAATAGTCAATAAAGAACCAACTTTTGAAGTGGGAGCTATTATCGAAATTGCAGGTGGAAAACAAGGAGAACTTGCGTCTGTACTCAGAATAGTGCAGGAGATTGAGAAACAAGATAACCGAAAATGGGTGATTACTTTGAATGCTAAAGGTGAATTTAACAAGAAGGTTTCGGTAATTACCCTACGGCTTAATGCGGAAGAGGCACAAGCTTTAAATCGTTTGAAGAAAAGTATAGGGAAGAAAACAGCCAGTGAAACATTAAAATATTTGATTAGAGAGTTTCCTCGATGGGAAGAAACCACCAAGGAAATCATTAAGTCGGCTAAGGCAAAGGAGGCCAAATATGAACATTTGGAGAAGTTGAATAGAGAATTTATGAGGACTCGCATTTGCCCCCCTAAATCTTTAGTTTAGGGGATGAAAAATGCGGGGTAGCGAAGCTACCCTTCCCTGTATCTTTTGTATATTTGCATCCGATATGTTACGTGCCTACAAATATAGAATCTATCCG
>PPYF01653885.1_pt1 | contig 45161 bp, 37 predicted proteins | sample 1559871 | NCBI WGS metagenome assembly PPYF01 (sample SAMN08240021, study PRJNA423297) | Human gut metagenome, whole genome shotgun sequencing project.
GAAAGCAGACAAAGTTAGTTGCTGTATTATCAACAGCAGCACTGCTCGCTATTGGTGCATCCATGACTTCTTTCGCAGCCACAGGATGGGCTGAGGAAGACGGTACTTGGGTATATTACAACAGAGATGGCGAGAGAGCAACTGATCAGTGGAAGAAATCCGGTAATAACTGGTATTGGTTAGATAGTGATGGCGAAATGGCTATCGATCAGCTGATTGAGGATGGCGACAACTATTATTATGTAGACATCAACGGTGTTATGGCAGCTAACCAGTGGGTAGCGATTGACAACGAGGATGCGGGACAGGATGACGAGCCGGACCACTACTGGTACTATTTCCAGGCCAACGGCAAGGCATTGACCCAGGGCGATAATGACAAGGTATCCTTAAAGACAGTCAACGGCAAAAAGTATGCATTTGACGATGAAGGCAAGATGCTGTTTGGCTGGGTTGATGAAAACAGCGCTGAGCGTGTTGACGATACGGACGGCGACGCCTTTAAAGAAGGTACCTACTATTTCGGCGGCGAAGATGACGGCGCAATGACCGTTGGCTGGTTACAGCTTGATGTTACCTATGATGAAGCCACCAACGATGAATATAAGTATACTGCTCCTGTGTTTAACGATGATGAGGACCAGACCCGTTGGTTCTACTTCAAGTCCAATGGCAAGAAGATTTATGCTGAAGACGGAGACCGCACCAAAGACAAGACTATCAACGGCAAGAAATATGCCTTCGACGAATACGGCGCTATGGTAGCTGAGTGGTCTCTGGACGAGGAAGATCTGGAAGGCAAGAGCCTTGCTTCCTATTCTGACGCTGTAAAATCCGGAAAGATTGATGCAGGAAAAGCCAGCGCTAATGACATTGTAACCGGCAAGGCCTTTAATGCCAAGTACAGTGAGGCATGGAAATACTTCAATAGCGTTGAAGACGGCGCCCGCGTAAGCAAGGGTTGGTTCAAGGTAGTTCCTGCCGAATATCTGAATGACGAAAAATACAATGATGATGAAGATTACTGGTACTATGCAGACGGCAGCGGCAATCTGTACGCCGGCGAATTCAAGACCATCAAGGGCAAGAAGTATGCGTTCCGCAATGACGGCCGTATGATTGACGGACTGAAGTTCATCTACGAAGACAAGGATGCACAGAGCCTGACTGTATGGGCTGATGATGATGATCCTTACAGATTTGACTCCGAGGATGACTTTGATGATAATGCTCCTCTCTATGAGGCAGCCGGATATTACTGCTACTACTTCGGTAACGGCGATGACGGTGCCATGAGAACCAATAAGACCACTGTTGAGATTGACGGAGAAAACTTCAACTTCTACTTCGAGAAATCCGGCGGCAAGAAGGGTGCCGGCTTAACAGGCGAGAAGGATGATAAATTCTATCAGTCCGGCAAGCTTCTGAAGGCTGACACCGATGACAAGTACTCTGTTGTCCAGAGACAGTTAGTCAAGAAGACAGATGGAACCATAAACAGTGAACTTGACGTGGTTACCACCAAAGACAGCACTACAACCGAAGTTTATAATATGCTGGATGATGTTGATGAATTACTGACAGTGGCCAAGGATACAGGTGTTGAAATCTTAACGATTGACGATCTCAACTCCGAGGCTTACAAGAACAAGGCTGATTCTATTCTGAAGGCAGCAAACATCAACAAGGATCTGGAAGATCTGAGAGAAGTTTATATCTTTGGCACGAAAGATGACAACGGCAACTTTAAGGCATCTGAGTTAAATACCAAAGACTACTTCCTGGTAAATACATCCGGTAAGGTATTTGACAGCAAGGGCAGACATAAAGACGGCAGCGATTACTACTATGCACTGACCAGCGGTGGTAAGATTGCCGGTATCTATGTAGAAGATTAATCAAAACTGCTGTAAATGGATACTGCAGGTTATATAACTTAGCAATATAAGGGGGAAGCGTTATGACTGATATTGATTATTGTCATAACGCTTTCTTTTATTATCTAACTTCATAATTACAACAGGAGGATACTATTTTGTTCAAAAAAATTGCAATATTGGGAATGGCCCTGATGTTAGGCCTCTCCTCTTCCAATGCTGCCTTTGCGGACCAGGCAGAAACATCCACCACAACTATGGAGAACTGCGGTGCTTATCTTTTTGAATGGAGACCCGTGGACTGCGGCGACGGACATTATTTTGCCATATTAGTAGGCGGAAATACTATAAGCGAAAGCAATGTCATCTTAAACAGGGGCTATGATTACCCTTACACCTTTGACTATACAGTTCCGCGTCCATGGGGCGAGGTCCCCCAGTTAGTTAATATAGACGGTGTCTGGGGTATTCCTGAAAACTGGGGCATCCTTCCCGAAGGCAGCCAGCCCACACTTCGCATCACGCTCATTACAAATAATAAAATACTTCCCACCAAGGAACGATACATTGATGTAGTCAGCCTGCCGCAGAATGTTAATTCCAAGGATCTGCCGGCCGAAGTCCGGAAATATCTAATCAATGTGGATGGTTCTGATGCCGGTGCCTACGACGGCACCACCACAGCCGGATGGGAGGAAGAAAATGGTTTATGGCGCTACCGGAAATCAGATAATACCTATATCTCAAACACATGGCTCAAACTGGATGACAAACAATACTACATGAATGAACAGGGAATCATGCTGGCCGACACCATTACCCCCGATGGATATTATGTAAATACAAAGGGTGAGAAGACCAGCTACATACCTGGCTGGCTCCAGGACGGCGCAAGCTGGAAATATGTGAGAAAAAACGGATATTATGCAGCCAATCAATGGATTCAGGACGCAGATGGGAAGTGGTACTATTTTGACATGGCGGCCGTCATGCTGGCCAATGCCACCACTCCTGACGGCTATTACGTGGATGCCAACGGCGTATGGGATGGACAGCCTGCCTCTGCTGTTACAGGAGGTGAAAATCCCGGCCCAGGAGTTACCACAGCTTCTGATACTGAAGGATAATCCGGCCGTTCTTGCAACGGCACTGATAAGCGGCAATCGGGGTACCATTCAGGTACTCCCCTGCCGCTTATCATTTTATCCGGAAGTTAGACATTCTCCTTCTATTTGTCTATATATTTGCGTTCATCGCCCGATTTTTGTGAATAATCTGCGGGGATTTGTTCATCAATAGACAAATAAATGAAACTGTATATTTATTTTTGAGGAATCCTGAGCTAATATATTTGTTAAAAAATGAAAGGAGCAAAATTATAATGGAACTTATGGAGTCCCCGAATTTCTTGGATCATGCTGAACTTCTTGATGACAATACCCCTCAATGTCTCAATGCTTTTCACAAATATCTAATCCAGCATAACATGTCCTCTAATACAATCACTGCCTACATCTATAGCGTAAGGCATTTTTACACCTGTTTTGATCATCTTAATTCCAATAATGTCAGCCTTTACAAAGCATACCTTTTAGATCACTATCAGCCACAGACAGTCAATATGCGCATCCGCGCCCTGAACTGTTTCTTGAAATTCCAGGGCATCAGTGATTATAAAATACGTGCCCTCCGGCTGCAGCAGAAAAAATATACGGACTACATTATAAGCCAGGCTGACTATGAGTATCTGAAACGCCGGCTTCGTGAGGATGAACAATATACCTTCTATTTTATCATACGCTTTATCACCGCTACCGGGGTCCGTGTCAGTGAATTGGTTTCTTTTCAGATAGAGGATGTGATAAACGGCTATAAAGACATCTATTCAAAGGGAAATAAGATGAGACGCGTCTATATCCCCACCGCTTTGCAGGAGGATACACTCCAGTGGCTGGAATCTGAATGCAGAAAAAAAGGCCCTCTGTTTCTGAGCCACCTCAAACGAGGTATTTCTGTCTCTGGCATCCGCTCCCAGTTAAAGACATTTGCATACCGCTACCATCTTGACCCGAAGGTAGTATATCCTCACTCATTCCGGCATCGTTTCGCTAAAAATTTCATTGAAAATGGCGGAGACATCGCTTTCCTGTCCAACCTTCTGGGCCACACCAGCATCGAAACCACCCGTATCTATCTGAGACGGAGCAGCACGGAACAGTCCCTTATTGTGAATCAGATTGTTGACTGGTAATGGAATGAAAGGTGCGCTCAGCATGAATACAACTATACAAGAAAAAAATGAACCTGCCTTTCATGCATACCTGAAAAAAGCCCAGGCTTCTCCCAATACGATCCGCAGCTGCATGGCAGCCTGCAGGCTTTATTATTCCCTGTATGATGACCTGACTGTCAATCATCTGATTTGCTTTAAGGATTATCTTATTAATCACTACAAAGCAGCCACGGTAAACAATCGAATATACGGAATCAACCGGTACCTGGACTGCCTTGAAGAGCTTTGCGGCGGCCAAATGCTTCACTTCAGGCTGACTGTCATCCGTACCCAGCAGGCAGCCTTTCTGGATAATGTCATTTCCCAGGAAGATTATGAGACATTTAAGAAAATGCTTAAGGACGACGGAAATCTGCTGTGGTATTTTGTTGTTCGGTTTCTGGCATGTACCGGAGCCAGGGTCAGTGAACTGATACAGATTAAAGCAGAGCATCTGCATCTCGGCTATATTGACCTCTATACAAAGGGCGGGAAAGTGCGCCGTCTCCATTTTCCTGATGCCCTGTGCCGTGAAGCCCTGGAATGGCTGGCTGCGAAGGGACAGGCTTCCGGATTTTTATTTGTCAACCGGAATGGAAACCAGATCACCTCCCGCGGAATCAGCAGTCAGCTTAAGACGCTGGCCATACGCTGTCAGATTCCGCCTGAAACAGTGTATCCTCACTCCTTCCGGCACAGGTTTGCTAAAAATTTCCTTGAAAAGTTTAATGATATCTCCCTTCTTGCCGATTTGATGGGCCACGAAAGCATTGAAACCACCCGCATTTACCTTACAAAATCAACGCAGGAGCAGCGTGAACTGATTGACAAAATAGTTACCTGGTAATGTTTGCCGGCATTATGCCGCCGCGGATATCGGGAATCCGGCGGTCACAGCAGGCCGCCTCATATCGCCCGCCTCCTCCGGGGAAGACCAAGGGCAATAAGATGAGGCGTGCCTATATTCCCCGCGGACTGATTCATGAACTGCAGGAATGGCTGGCCGCCGCCCACCGAAGCACCGGTCCCCTGTTCCTCAGCCGTTTTCACGCTCCCATCTCCCAATCGGGCATACGTGCTCAGTTCAAGGTATTCGCGGTCCGGTACGGCCTGGACCCAGAGGTCGTCTATCCCCACTCCTCCCGGCACCGTTTTGCCAAAAACCTTCTGATAAATTTCAATGCTATTTCCCTTTTGGCCAACCTTATGGGCCATGAGAGCATTGAGACCACGCGAATCTATCTGACCCGTTCTTCCGATGAGCAGAGAGAGCTTATTGACAGAATTGTCACATGGCGGATTGCATTTTTGTGAAAAAAACAGTATCATAGAAGAAACTCGGAAAGGATGGTTTATATGTACGAATATACCTGGTATCAATGGCTTACGTTCTTTTTTATATACTGCTTTTTCGGATGGATTTTTGAATCCACCTATGTTTCCGCGAAAACAGGCCGCTTTGTGAACCGCGGTTTCCTGCGCCTTCCCCTGCTTCCCCTTTACGGAACAGGCGCCGTTATGATGTTGTGGGTATCCCTTCCTGTAAAGGATAACCTGCTCCTGGTGTACCTGACAGGCGTCATCGCCGCCACCCTTCTGGAATACGTCACCGGCTGGGGCATGGAGAGGCTGTTTAAGATGAAATACTGGGATTACAGCAGCCAGCGATTTAACGTGAAAGGATATATCTGCCTCAGCTCCTCCATTGCCTGGGGTTTTCTGACCATCTTTCTTACAGAGGTGGTTCACCGCCCCATCGAGCATTACGTCCTGGGCCTGCCTGTCATGGTCAACATTGTTTTTGTACTGATAACAACCCTGCTGTTTGCAGCGGATACGGCTGAGTCCGTAAAAACCGCCCTGGATTTGGCCAAGGTGCTGGATGCCATGACAGACATGCGGGCTGAACTGGACGATATACAGGTACAGATGGCTCTGTTAAAGGCAGAAACCAGCGAGCGCGTTGCCGAGGCCAGAGAGGAAGCGGCTGCCAGGCTCAGCCGGATGAAGTCAGGAGCTGCCAGCCATGCGGCTGCGTTTAAGGATGACACGGCCGAACGCCTGAATGAGCTGGTTGAGAACACCATGGAGAAAATGAGCGGATTCGTGGAGGGTACCGCCGAAAAGATGGGCGGTCTGGTGGAAAACACAGCCGAAAAGGTGGCCCGGACAGCGGAACGGCTGTCAGAGCTTACGGAGGACGCGGCTGCCAGGGTGTCCGGTACGCTGGCCCAGCGCGCGGAGGGAGCCCAGCAGGCAATACAGCGTGACGAGCTTAACAAAGGTGTTGTCCAGGAGCGCAGGGACAAACTGGCCGCCCTGTCGCAGCGCCTTGTATCCATTTCCGAAAAACGCCATATGCTTTCAAGCCATATGGACTTCTACCGCAGAGGCATACTGAAGGGCAATCCCACCGCCTCCTCTTCCCGGTTCGCAGAAGCGCTGAAGGAACTGCGTGAAGTTGCGGACAGGAAGGACCCGGATGAACGTCATATAAAATAGTATTCTGTTTTTTAACCAAAAATACCCTAATAGTTTGACACAGCTTTATTTTCTGCGTCCTGCTATTAGGGTATGTTTTATTCCATAATTATTACATCATCTTATCCACCATAGCCATCACGGCTGCGCCCAGTGCCTCAGACCTGGCGTCGGCATCCTCCATGGAGCTGCCCTTGATACCATAGTAGAACTTAATCTTAGGCTCTGTTCCGGAAGGTCTCACACAAATCCATGCTCCGTCGTTTAAATCATAGTACAGCACGTTGGAGGAAGGAAGGCCTGTGGGCTTTACTTCACCGGCAGCCATATCCTTTATGGTGTCCAGCTTGTAATCTCTGGCGGACACTACCTTGTAGCCGCCCACCTCTTTTGGCGTATTATTCCTGAGCGTCTCCATGATTGACTGAATCTTAGCCAGGCCCTCGATGCCGGATAAGCCGATAGACTTGACAGCATCCTTGTAATAGCCGTACTTCTCATACATGGCAACCATGGCATCCCACAGGGTCATACCCTTCTGCTTATAGTAAGCGGCCGCCTCGCAAAGGGCCGCTGTCGCGGAAATGGCGTCCTTGTCACGGGCATAGGTGCCAATGAGGCATCCGTAGCTCTCCTCCATACCAAATAGGTAAGTCCCGTGGCCCGTCTTTTCATTCTTTAATACCTGCTGCCCTATCCACTTGAAACCGGTCAGCACTTCAATCAGTTCACAGCCGTACTCCCTTGCAACCGCATCAATCAGGTTGGTGGAGACAATGGACTTGATAACCTGCCCGTCCTCCGGAATCTTGCCTGCTGCTTTTTTCTGGCTCAGAACATACTCGCACAGAAGGGAGCCGGACATGTTGCCTGTCAGAGGGATGTACTCTCCCGATACAGCGTCCTTCACGTATACGCCCAGACGGTCTGCATCCGGATCCGTAGCCAGAACCAGGTCCGCATCCTTCTCCCTGGCCAGCTTAAGGCCCAGGGCAAATGCTTCCGCAGCCTCCGGGTTCGGATAGCTTACCGTAGGGAAGTCCCCGTCCGGCAGTTCCTGCTCAGGTACTACATATACATGGGTGAATCCCAGTTCCTTCATCACTCTTCTGGCCGGAATGTTGCCTGTGCCGTGAAGTGGTGTGTACACGATGCTGATCTGGTCCTGCATCTCGTCAATGGCCTTCTGGTTCACGACCTGGGCCTTGACCTGGGCAATATACTTGTCGTCGATTTCTCTGCCGATAACCTCGTACTTACCTGCAGCCGCGGCAGAAGCCTCGTCCGTGGTCTTTACCGTGGACAGGTCCTCTATGGCCAGTACCTCCTCTGTCACGCCCTTGTCATGAGGCGGCGTAAACTGGGCGCCGTCCTCCCAGTATACCTTGTAGCCGTTGTACTCAGGCGGGTTATGGCTGGCCGTGATGTTAATACCGGCTATGCATCCCAGTTCCCGCACCGCAAAGGACAGTTCAGGAGTTGGACGCAGGGACTCGAACTTGTATGCCTTGATTCCGTTGGCCGCCAGTGTCATGGCTGCCTCCATGGCAAATTCCGGAGACATATGGCGGGAGTCGTATGCAATGGCCACGCCCTTATCCGCTCCGCCCTGCTTGATGATGTAGTTTGCAAGGCCCTGGGTGGCACGTCTCACCACATAAATATTCATCCGGTTAATGCCAGCGCCAATGACACCGCGCAGTCCTGCTGTTCCGAACTCCAGGTCCATATAAAAACGCTCTTTAATCTCGTTTTCGTCACCTTCAATGGCGCGAAGCTCTGCTTTTGTGTCCTCATCAAAATAGGGGTTTGATAACCATTCCTGGTATATCTTCATGTAATCTTTCATTTTATACTCCCTCCTGAATGTGATATTCCCTGCATGACCTGCCGGCATTCCCGCCGCAGCGCAGGCCAAAGGGCCGGTCCGCAGCGTATTTTCTGATTAAGATTATACTATATCAAACCAGAAAAAGGAAGTACAACCCTCTATTATTTTTCGTCAAACACAGCCGTCACAGTCCGCTTTCAGGCGCTTCAGGAAGCTGTTCCTGGCCTGCTGCTGTTCCTCCAGGCCCCGCAGTTTGTCGGTGTTGCGGGCCGGTATCCAGGCCTTGTTGGCGTTGTAGTAAAAGTTCAGCTGCTTCCAGTATTTTTCAGGATAAAGGAACAGGTAGTACAGGCATCCCCTTTCCTTCGGCTCCATGGGCAGCACCCTTTCATATGAATCCAGCATGGACAGGCCCAGGTCCAGGTTCCATCCGTGCTTTTCCATGACCTTGCGCATGAAACGGTACAGGTCCGATATCTGTATTCCAAGATGCATCCGGTTGTACTCAATGATAGCTGTGTAGCTGCCTCCCATGAGCACATGGTGCTGGTCCAGATCCCCATGGCACAGGTACAGGGGCTTCCTGTCCTTTTGGCCTGGGGGCTGGACCTCCGCCGCTTCCAGGGCATCCTGGTCATCCTGGTACAGCCCCAGCTTCAGGCATTTTCCGCTGCCGCACATTCCGTTTCCTGCTGCCGGCTGCCGGCGGGGTTCGGGCCATAATTCCCGTATACCCTGTACCGCTTCCAGGGCCTGGTCGTAAAACATCTTATAGCTGCCAATGACGCACAGCTCAAATTCCGACTTCTTGCGTTTGGATCTTATATAATTGCGGGCCCGCTGCATTTCCCGGTTGTGCCGCTCCAGCTCTTCCTCCAGAGGACCTGAGAGAATGGAGCCCATGCTCCACTCCTCCTTAAACTCAATCTCTCGCAGCTGGCTGTGCAGCATAGCCAGCCGGGACAGTGCCTGGCGTATTTCATAGCCGTCCTTTATATTGCATTCCCGGTCCAAAAACCAATCCTTTAATATGTATCTGGTGCCGTCACTGGTCACGGTCATCAGGTCGCCTTCCCTGTTTCTCAAGTACCGGTCAGCCCTCAGACTTCCCCTGGTATCAAGCCGCCCCAGGACCTCGTCCTCAAACTCCAGACGCCTGGCTGTCCCGCGGTATTCCTTCAAAAGCCTGCAGCCCTGGTCTGTCTCACATATCCAGGAGCCGCGTCCCTTTCTCACGGTTCTGACTTCCATATCATACTGTTCTAAGGCTTCCACGTACTTCTCGTTCATCCACAACCCCTCCACACTCTTATCCCATCACATTTAGTCGAAACGGGAAGCTGCCGTTTCAGCTACTTCTAGGGTATGTAAAGATTTGGTTGTTTATGACAGGAGAAATGGAGGACCGGGTTTAATTCCCATTTTGTGTATAGTGTACAAAACATCCCCGCCGTATTGCCCCCATCATACCGAAATGTCCTAATATGACAGTAAAGAAATGTGAAAATGACAACAATGCCTCTGAAAAAGCAATATAATAATCCTGTAAATATTTACAAGGCACACAAAGGAATGAATCATGAGCTCATATATTTTTGAAACAGTGGAATTTGAAAAGAAATATCCGGTTAATGCGTTTGTGGCTTCTATCCAGAGCAGCAGTTTCCATTGGCATTACGAATACGAACTGCTGGCAGTACTGAAAGGAAGCATTACGGTCAGAGTCAGCTCCAGGGTACTGGTCCTTAAAAAGAACGATATCATATTAATCAATTCCAAAAGCGTGCATGAAATTCAATGCGAGCAGGGAGACAACCTGTGCATAGTTCTGCAGCTGGACCCGGCGTTGTTTAAGAATGAAAAGGGGGAGACCATCTTCTACCGCTTCTATTTAAACAGTGTGGCCGATGAACTGCCTGTGAGAGGCGGATATCTGCATTTTGTAAGGAGGGCTGCCAGAATCGTACTGGGCTCCCTTAAAAAGGAGGAGGAAAAATCATACTACCGCGTCTGCGCCGAGGTATATGCCCTGATTGCCGATCTGTTTGAGTATGTGGAGTATGACATGAGCATGCAGACAGGACAGTCTGACCATGATATCACTCTTCTGATGGAGATCATCGATTATATCAGGGACCATGTGGAGGACCGGGACGTCTTAAAGCACCTGTGCAGGGAAATCGGTATGAGCAGCAAGACCGTGCACCGGTATCTTAAAAATCATGTGGGCATGTCGGTTAAGGATATGGTTGACACGCTGAGGGTGGATAAGGCTAAAAAGCTTCTCAATCACACGGAGAAAAACATGAACTGCATCATTGACGAATGCGGATTTGGTTCTGAAAACACATTTTACCGGATTTTCAGACAGAGCACCGGAATGACCCCCAGGGAGTACCGGCAGAAGGGACTTGAACAGAAGGACAACGGCATCCTGAAGGGCTATCTGGATTTTGAAGAATGTGAGGCTGAAACAATCATACTGGAAATATTGGAGGAACAGAAATAATGGATTACAGCAAGGAAAACAGGCTGTCCTATACAGAAAGGGCCCGCCGTATCGTGGATTCCTTAACCCTGGAAGAAAGGGTCTCCTTAATGAGCGGTTCCATGACGTTCGAGGAAGTAAGGGGAGCCATCAAGAAGAAAACAAGGGAACACTATAATCATTTTCCCTACCCCGCAGGAGGAATCCCGGAAAAAGGAATCCCCGCCGTCCTTTTCTGCGACGGTCCTAGGGGCGTTGTCTGCGGCAATGGAAAAAGCACCTGCTTTCCGGTGTCCATGCTGCGCGGGGCTTCCTTCGATACGGACCTGGAAGAAGAAATCGGGGAGGCCATGGCAGAGGAGGTACTGGCCTACGGAGGGAATCTTTCTGCCGGCGTATGTATCAACCTTCCCTACAATCCCGGATGGGGAAGAAGCCAGGAAACATACGGCGAAGACTCCTTCCATCTGGGCGAGATGGGCGCCGCCCTTGTGCGGGGCATACAGAAAAAGGGCGTCATTGCGTGTGTCAAGCATTTTGCCTTCAATCAAATGGAAAATGCCCGTTTCAAAGTAAATGTGGACTGCACCAGGAGAACGGAGCGCGAAGTGTTCCTTCCCCACTTCAAGAAATGTATTGACCAGGGGGCCGGAGCCGTTATGAGTTCCTATAACCTTTACAAGGGGGTCATGTGCGGCCATAACGGATATCTGCTGGACCAGGTTCTTAAGGAGGAGTGGGGGTTTGACGGTTTCGTCATGAGCGACTTTGTATGGGGTGTGAAGGATACGGCGGCGGCTGCCAACGGCGGACAAACCATGGAGATGTGTGTCACCAAATACTTTGGCCAGAATCTGGTAAACGCGGTTAAGGAGGGGCTGGTGGATGCGAGCAGGATTAACGATGCCGCCCTGCGTATCGTGCGCACACTTCTGGCATTTGAGGATAAAAAAGAACATGTAAGACCTAATGTGATTGGGTGCAAAAAACACACAATGCTTGCTCTGGAATCAGCCAGGGAGGGCATCACCCTGATCAAAAACCAAAACCAGGTGCTTCCCCTTGACAGGAAATCCACCAGGCAGGTGGTGGTCCTGGGACGGCTGGCACAAAAGGAAAATACAGGTGACAGAGGTTCCAGCCAGGTGTACCCTCCCTATGTGGTGACCGCAGTCAAGGGAATTGCCGCGGCATCCCCCAAAACAGAGGTTATCTATTATGAGGGCAGCAATCCGGAGCACAGCCGGCACCTGGCCCAGGAGGCCGACGCGGTCATATTTGTTGTTGGTTATGATTATAACGACGAAGGCGAGTATGTGGCTGAGGACAAAAAGGATGTCTACACCGGCGCAGTGGGCGGCGACAGAAGAAACGGACTGGGCCTTCACGGCGCGGACCGGAAATTGATTGAGGCGGCCGGTCCTGCCAACAAAAACTCCATCGTGGTCCTCATCGGAGGCAACATGATTATGCTGGAAGGCTGGAAAGACTCGGTGGCGTCCATTCTCATGGGATACTATCCGGGTATGGAAGGCGGGACAGCCCTGGGGGAAATCATTTACGGCGACGTGAATCCCAGCGGAAAGCTGCCCTTTGTGATTCCCAATAGGGAGGACCAGCTTCCGTCCGTGGACTGGAACGGAACCACCCAGTATTACGATTATTACCATGGATACAGGAAGCTGGACAAGGAGGAAATCCGCCCCGCAGTACCTTACGGCTTTGGACTGTCCTATACCACATTTTCAGTGGAATGCATGAAGGCCTGGACAGCAGACGGTCTGGTATATGCCTGCTGCGATGTAAAAAACACCGGCGGCAGGGAGGGGACAGAAGTCTTACAGATGTATGTGGGTTTCCCCCAGTCAAAGGTAGACCGTCCCGTCCGAACATTGAAGGGATTTAAGCGGAGCAGTCTCCAGCCAGGCGAAAAGAGGACTGTCGTTATCTCCTGTCCTGTGGAGGAGCTGGCCTGGTTTAATGAGGAAACCGGTTCCTTCGAGACAGAGCATATGGAATATGAGATTTACATGGGCACCAGCAGCGCGCCGGAAGACCTGCTCATGACAACTATTACAATATAGGGGGAAATCAAGATGGAAAACAAACCATCCTTATGGGAGAAACTTGCCTTTGCCGTTGGCGACGGAGGCTGCAATTTCGTTTGGACCACCATTGGTTCATTCCTGACATTATATTACACGGACAGCGTGGGGATCAGCGCCGCTGTCATAGGCACCATTATGCTGCTGACAAGACTTCTTGACGGGGTAACGGATCTGGGTATGGGGGCCCTCATAGACAGGACCCGCACACGCTGGGGCAAAGCCCGCCCGTGGGTCCTCTGGTCCGCCGTACCCATGGGGCTAGGGCTGGTTCTTCTGTTCAATGTTCCTGCCTCCCTGGGAAGCAGCGGAAAGATTGCATATGCAGCCATTACATACACCCTAATGGCGGCTGTCATCTACACGGCCTGCAATCTTTCCTACAACACCCTTCTGTCACTGACAGCGCCCAACCCAAAGGACAGGGTTCTCATGAGCTCCCTGCGATTCTTCTGCACCATGGGTGTTGTTCTTATCATCAACTACAATACCATGAACCTGGTGGAACGTTTTGGCTGGAATGGGATGGCTTTCGCCTTCGGAGTCATTGCGGTAGTCCTGCTGCTCATTACCTTCTTCTTTACAAAGGAACGCTCCATCGCGGGAATATCGGGAAAGAGTGAGAAAAAGATTCCCGTGGGCCAGTCTTTCAGGTTATTGTTCAAGAATAAATACTTTATATTTGTCACCCTGATTTTTGTCATAAATTATACAGCCCTTGGTGTCAACAACGGTCTGCGCATCTTCTATGCCAGAGATGTCCTTGGCAATGCAGGACTGATGGGAACGCTCACCTTATGTTTTATCCTGCCCAAAATGATTGGCAACCTTCTCTATCCCCAAATTACAAGGATAATGGGGAAATGGAAAAGTCTGGTTCTGGGATACATCCTGGAAATGGCAGGAGTAGCCGTCATGGCCCTCACACCTTCCTCCCTGGGCACTGCCGTGGCGGGCCTGGTACTGCTGGGAATCGGAGGCATCCCCCATACGGCGGGCCTGTTTGCCCTGGTAGCTGACGTAATTGATTACGGCGAATGGAAAACCGGGGTCCGCATTGACGGCCTCACTAATTCCGCCACCAGCTTCGGCATGAAGGTAGGAGCCGGCCTGGGCTCTGCCATCGTGGGATGGGGACTGGCCTGGGGAAATTACAACGGCAGGCTGGCTGCCCAGACAGCAGAAACCGTGTCAGCCATCAAAATCCTGTTTACGGCAGTTCCCTTTGTCCTGTTTTCAGCGGGGCTGATAATCATTATGTTTACCAATATTGACAAAATATACCCTCAGATTTCCAGGGATTTGGCGGCGGGAAGGTCTGAGGCCGGACAATAGGCTTCCCGCCCGAAAACACCCCCGGAGCAGTGTGAATTATCGTAATATAATTCACACGTTCCGGGGGTGTTTCACTTATCTTTTTATTTATCTGTTTGTCTGTCTATTCATCCTTCCAGTGCAGGTGGTGAAGCTGACCGTTCAGCTCCAGCTTGCCGAATCCATTCTGTCTCAACGCCTCGTACAGCACGATGGCCGCGGAATTGGACAGGTTCAGGGAACGGATATCGCCCCACATGGGAATCCGGATGCAATAGTCCTCATTGTCCACCAGAATCTCCTCCGGGATGCCGGCGCTTTCCCTGCCGAACATGAGATAGCAGTCCGGCCTGTAGGACACATCGGAATACACCTTGTGGGCCTTGGTGGTGGCAAAATACATGCTTCCCCGGGCCTGGGGATTGCGCTCCAGGAAGTCCTGATAATCGCTGTACACAGTCACGTCCAGTTTGTCCCAGTAGTCCAGCCCTGCCCTCTTTAATGCCTTCTCATTGAGCTTAAAGCCCAGGGGCTCGATGAGATGGAGCCTGGTCCGGGTGGCAACGCAGGTACGGCCGATATTGCCTGTATTGGACGGCATTTCCGGTTCTAATAGTACAATATTCATCATGGTATGCTGCGCCTTTCTGCTATTCCCCGCCGTCCAGTCTTTTCACGAACCTTGCCATGCGTCCCAGGGCTTCCTTCAGTTTATCCAGGGAGTAGGCATAGGAAACTCTCACGAATCCCTCCCCGCAGTCCCCAAATGCGGTGCCCGGCACCACAGCTACCTTTTCCTCTTCCAGGAACCGGGTGGCGAATTCCTCAGATGTCATTCCGAAACGGCTGATGTTGGGGAAGGTATAAAACGCGCCCATGGGCTCAAAGCAGGTAAGGCCCATCTCCTCATAGGCGTGGAGAAGAAAACGCCTGCGCTGATTGTAGGATTCCCGCATCATGGCCACGTCCGGATCCCCGTTCTTCATGGCTGACACGGCTGCGTACTGGCTGGTGGTAGGGGCGCACATGATGGCGTACTGATGAATCTTCAGCATCTGCTCCAGAATGATATGGGGAGCTGCGGCATAGCCCAGACGCCATCCCGTCATGGCATAGGCCTTGGAGAAGCCATTGATGAGCACGGTCCTCTCCTTCATTCCGGGGAAGGATGCAATGGTCACATGGCGCTTGCCGTTGTATGTCAGTTCGGAATAAATCTCATCAGAAATCACAAACAGATCCTTTTCCAAAACAATCTTTACAATTTCTTCCAATTCCTCTTTTTCCATAATGGCGCCCGTAGGGTTGTTGGGGAAGGGAAGGATGAGAATCTTTGTCTTGTCCGTAATCTTCTCCAGAAGCTTTTCCGGAGTCAGCTTGAACTGGTCCTTTTCCTCCAGCTCAATGGTCACGGGTACGCCGTCTGCCAGGGTAACACAGGGCATATAGGACACATAGCTGGGCTGGGGAATCAGTACCTCATCTCCCTCGTTTAACATGGCCCTCAGGGCAATGTCGATGGCCTCGCTTCCGCCTACCGTTACCAGAATCTCCTGGTCCGGGTCATATGTAGCGCCGCATCTGCGCTTTAAATATTCGCATATCTCCACTTTAAGGGGCTTTAAGCCGGCATTGGAGGTATAGAAGGTACGCCCCTTTTCCAGGGAATAGATACCCTCCTCACGGATGTGCCAGGGCGTCTCAAAATCCGGCTCGCCCACGCCAAGGGAGATGGCGTCCTTCATCTCACTTACAATATCAAAGAATTTACGGATACCGGACGGCGGTATCTTTACGATTTTATCTGATAATGGGTTTCTCATGGAGTAATCAGCATCCTTTCATCCTGCACCTGCTCACTGATAATGGTGCCGTGGTCTTTGTATTTTTTCAATACGAAATGGGTTGCAGTGCTTAATACGGATTCCATCGGTCCCAGCTTGTCGGATACGAACTGGGCAATCTGGCGCATGGTTCTGCCCTCGATGAACACAGTGAAGTCGTAGGCTCCGCTCATGAGATACACGGCCTCCACCTCGCTGTACTGGTAAATGCGCTCCGCTATCTTGTCAAAGCCCATGCCCCTCTGAGGAGTTACCTTTACCTCGATTAACGCCACCACCTTTTCCTCGCTGGTATTATCCCAGTTAATCAGTGTGTGGTATCCGCAGATAATGTGTTCCTTCTCCATCTCCGCTATCTCGTTGGCCACCGCTATTTCGCTTTCTCCCAGCAGTATAGCCAGGTCCTTAAGGTCGATTCTGCTGTTTTTCTCAATGACTGCAAGTATCTTTTCTCTCATAATATATCATCCTCCATCCTTCCATGTTTATATAGCTTCTTAGCTGTCTCATATTATCTTTGTCAGTTCATCGGGCTGGGGCCGCTCCAAAAATCCGGCTCCCTCCTGTCCATGGCGTATCTGCCTGGCATTTCCATCCGCCACACTTCCGATGACGCCCGCGGGAATTCCCTCTGCCATGAGCCTTCTCACCAGCTGCCCTCCCCTGTCCGAGGCCAGGATGGCACAGTTTCCGCTGTACAGCCGGTAGGGATTCAGTTCAAACAGCTCGCATATCTCTACCGTTATCTGCCGCATGGGCATACTTCTGAGGTCCACATCAATGCCCATGTTAAATATCCCTGATAAATTCCAAAGGGCAGCTAAAACGCCGCCCTCTCCTGCATACTCGTAAGCAGTGAAGGAGCAGGGCTCCTCCTTCTGTTCACGTTTTATCCATTGTTCCACGGAGTATGGCTCCGTTTCATCCAGACACCTTAAGAACACAGGCGAAAAGCGCCCATTGAGCACATCCCGCTTTTCTGAGCCTATCTTTACAGTCCCCGCAAATCCAGCATGACCTGCCATCACCAAATCCTGACCCGGCCTCATGAAGCCGTCGCGCTTCTCAAATCCGCCTGGTCCCTGTCCGGCCGTCCGCATTATGGTCCCTCCACCGGGGTGACCGTGGGGCCTCCCCCGGCCGGCGCCGGGTTTGCTGCCGGGTTCGCCTCCGGGGCCGGGGCCGCCTCAGGAGCCGGCTGCGTCACGCCCGGGCCTCCCTCCACACCGGTAACGGACGCTGTCTCGGCCGGGGCTGTCTCGACCGGGGCTGTATCCACGGGCGCCGTCACATCCGGCACCACCGGCAATGCCACCGGCAGATCAGGACCTACCCGGTAAATGGCCTTGGATGCATTGTAGGTGTCCTTGTTTAGCAGGGTTCTCTCCTGCTCCACACCGTCCACAGTCACTACCTTCCATAATCTGGATCTGAGTCCTGTATGGGAGGACTGGACCTTGACCCTTGCTCCCGGAGCCAGGGTGTTGTCTACAATGAGCTGAGGCTCGCCCGGATTGGTGCTTCCCAGGGTCTCAGACACGTATTCCACCTTGCGGTTGGCCGGCCTTGTCTCCTTGCCGTATATGGTAAAGGTAAGCTTCCTGCCGGAGGTATACCCTTCCACATAAATAGGGGTACTATAATTGTTCTGTATCTTAATATCCTTATATGTGCCTGCAATGGCCGCATCCCTGGATGGTTTCACATAGGTGACAATCATGGAGTGGTTCTGTCTCTGGATAATCTCCACCTCCGCTTCCAGGGAAGCGTTATACAGAGTGGTAGCCAGCTGGCACACGCCTCCCCCGATACTGTCCACTACCTGGCCATTCTCATAAGCCGCCGCTGTCTTATACCCGTTGGCTGTGGTAAAAGGCTGCAGGCATTCATAGCCTGACAGGACATCCCCCGGCATGAGCACATGGCCGTTAATCTTAGCCGCGCCAACTGCCAGGTTGGTGGAGCGGGCTGCGCCGCTGCTGCTGAAATCAGTTGTATATGTGCCCAGCACATCCTGTATGGTGGCCAGGGCTTCACTGGTAATGACCGGCTGTTCTTCTGTTACCTGGGCCGTTACCTCTATGGGCTTTTCAAGACCGGCTTCCAGTGCCTCATTAAGGGCTGCCTCCGTTCCCGCCACGTCAACCACGCGTCCGGGCACAGAGTCCGTAATGACAAACTGTCCATTTTCTCTGGTTATAGATGCATTCCGGGGCTCCGCCGTGATTCCCTGGCACTGTGTATCCACAAAGGCCTTAACCTTAGCGGAATCCACCTCTGTCTCCAGTTCAATATCCACGGGAGCCGCCGCCAGATCTTTTTCAATCATATACTGTTTAATCAGGCTGCCGCCGGCATACTGGCCGGCCGCCTCATCAATTGCGTCTGTGTTAATCCAGTGAAAGCCCAGCTCCCCCGCCGTCGTGGCCACGTCCTGTCCATCCACGCTAAGGGTCACTGACTGGGCCGACAGGCCGTCCACATATTCCTGGACCGCCGCCTTCGCCTCCTCAGCCGTCATTCCGGCCAGGCTCTGGCTGCCTGCGGTTATCCCGGCCGGCAGCACAGGCGCCGCCCAGGCAATCACTGGAAATGCCGCAAGCAGCGCCATACTGATGACCGCTGTCAGGCCGGCATTTCCTATACGATTCCTCATAATTTCTCCTCTTCCAAACTTTAATGCAATTAATACATAAGTGCGCTTAAGGCCATAGGAACAATCATAGCCAGCACTAATACAACAACAATGATGGTGGAAATGATTTTCTTGGTCCTTGGATCTCTCATATTAAGCATTGTACATTCACCTCTTTTAATAATATACCTCAGAATCTCTTCTTTAGTCTTTCTGTTCCCCGGATATTCTTCTGGTCATCCGTCCGTACTGGGAGATAATATTGTCAATCATCCGCGACACCTCACCGCGGCTCATGGCGTCTATCTGCACAGTTATGTCTATTTTATGACATTTTAACAAATCGTGCAAGTATTCTTTTTGCCTTTTTGTGGGCGGCTGCTCTCTTTTTGCCTTATAAATCAAGGGTTTTGCCGCAAAAGCCTCCGGATGCTCCCTGCCATGGCGGGCCATCATCGCCTGATACAGTCCATGAGCCGCCTCCGCGTCCGCCTGGGCCCGGTGGGCCGTGGACTGAGAAACCTCATAAAAGGAGCAGGCGCAGGTCAGATTCCGTTTTACATCCGCGGGCATAAACAGACGGCAGATGCCAAGGGTATCAATCCCCTCCCGCTCAAAATCCAGCCCGCTGTTCACCGCCGCCCGTTTCAGGAAAGCATAATCGAACAATATATTATGCCCCAGCAAAGGCAGATTTCCGCAGAACCGGACCACATCCCCAATAATATCCCCAATCACAGGAGCGTCCTTCACCATATCATCCGTAATCCCCGTAAGCTCCCTAATCCGCTCTCCCAGCTGCCGCATAGGATTCACCAGAGTGACAAACCTCTCCTCCACCCGGCCGTCCACCACCCTCAAGGCGGCAATCTCCGTAATCTTCTCCAGCCTGGCCTCCAATCCCGTAGTCTCCAGGTCCAGGGCTATGTATGAATTCGTCATATCTTCCTCTTTCCAATAAAAAATAAACACCGAAAACCACATGAAGCCGTATTCTAAAACAAACCTCATATTTATGACCCATTCTACTACACTTATGGAGGAAATGGAACTGGAAATAATAGAATACAAAGAAAACATTCCATCCTCCCCTCCCCAAGCCTTAACTCTCCTTCTTATGGCTGGAGGACACAGTCCGCGGAGCGGGGCAGGGCGGGCAGCCGGGACGGGGACTGGTTCCGGCTGCCCGCCCTGCCCCGCTCCGCGGACGTATCCTTTGTCTATCACCCCCTCCCCATCCTCCATCACCTGCCATCCGTCCTCCATCCCCAAAACCGGATATCTGGCAAGGGCGTCCTTCACATCCATGAATTCATATCCAACCCGGCGTATGTCCTCCTGGGACACATGTTCCGGATTCACTGCATAGGTAATGGTAAACCTGCCCTCAGAGGAGCTGTGTATCATGTGGGCCGGTACCATGGCAGAGCCGGGAAACGCCCCTTTTTCCATCAGCTCCATGGTATAGGGCGTCCCCCTGTAGCCGTAACGGCGTATGAGCCCGTCCACCTCCGGATTCTCGCCAAACCCCTTTATTCCCGGCGCAATGACCAGTAATTCCCCGCCGTCCTCGATCATCATCCGTGTGCGGTAAATGGCCTTGTTTCCCACCCAGGCGGTGGAGAACTCCTCCGGCTCCAGATAAGCCACCACCTTTTTTGCCCGGCGTTCCACCTGTGTGATGCAGCGTCTTTTTGCCAAAGCAGCCGCGTGTTCATAGACCTGCCTGGACGCGCCGGTAAAGATGCCGTGAAGGGCGGTCCTCCCCTCCTGTTCCGACGCGACCGTCAGTATATAGGCCAGAGGCACATTCTGAAGGAAATGTTCCTCCCCGTAATCAAACACCGCCCGCACCGGCGTGTCCGTGTTTCCCATAATTGTCTCCAGATTGCAGAGAGCACCCAGCATATGGGTACCGTTAATCATGGGCCGTCCTCCCAGCCCCACCAGTATGTTTTTGGTGTAATTGGACATGCCGATGACCTCATGGGGAACCACCTGGCCGATGGACAGAATCAGGTCAAAGCTTCCGTCCACCACACAGTGGTTCACCTCCACCCCGATATCCCAGGTATACCTGCCTCCGGACACTTTGTCACAATAGGCGCCCGGTACCGTGCCGACAGGAACCGTGTCCCTCCTCCAATCATGGTACAAAAAAACCTCCTCCGGGATGTCCTCCCCAAAGAACCGGATCTGTTCCCCACGGCTCATGGCCCTGTGGGTCCCCACCGCAGGCATAACGCGCACTTCGGCCTCCATGCTCAGACGGTGATACAGATAGGAGGTGATAACACCCCCATAGGAATAACAGCGTGTGATATCCGGCGGCACTAAGAGGATACGTCCGGCCCTCGGAAGTCCCTCCAGCATGTAATCCAGTACGTGCTCCGCCTGACGTGACGATAGCTTTCCTGACTCTGTCTGCGCGCTAAACTCAGTTATATCTTTCAACATGTATGGTTCCCCCTGTTTCCTGTACTGTTTCGTGAACTGTCCCGTAAACTGTTTCTGACTGGATGGAGCACTACTTCCTATTCTTTTCCCTGCTGTATATGAGTACCAGCAGTACGATGATAACGCCCTGCATAATCTGACGCCCTGCCTCCGGAATATTGACAATGGTCAGAAAATCATCCAGTATAGTCATGATAATGGCGCCCGCTATGGTTCCGATATATCCGCCCTTTCCGCCGGTAATGGCGGTTCCCCCGATGATGACGGCCGCTATGGTCTTTGTATTGTAGCTGGTACCCACATCCAGGAAGCTGGTACCCGTGTATCCCACCAGGAAGAAACCGGAGACAGCCGCTATGATCGCGGATATCAGATATACGGAAAATGTCACCCTTCCTGTGTGTATTCCCGAAAACCTGGCCGCCTGCTCGTTGGTGCCCACGGAATATATCTTCCTTCCATAGGGAGTATTCCGCAAAAGCACAATGGTCACGGCTGCCATGACAGCCCATATGACCACAATACCGGAGAGGATGCCTATGAAGCTCTGGCCGCAGACGGCCTTTAGAAGTGGGGACGCATTGCCCTTGGGGGCGCCTTTTGTGTAAATAAGAAACACGCCCTGGATGACCGTACCCACGCCAAGGGTCATGATAAAGGGCGGTATCTTAAGCCAGTGGATTCCCACTCCGTTGATAAATCCCACCATTGCTCCCATGACAATAACCGCCAAAAGCGCGGCGGCCAGGTTTTCATCCCGGCCCATCATGATCTGGGCCGCAATCACATTGGCAAACGTGATGGTATTGGCAATGGATAAATCGATTCCTCCTGTCAGTATGGTCAGGTTCTGTCCGATTGCGGCGATTCCCATAAAGGAGGCCAGCCTCAGGATTCCGGCCACATGGGTGGGCTTTAGATATCCCGGAGACATAATCTGGGCCGCCAGCAGTAATACCACCAGTATAACATAAACCATAACCTGTGAACTGCCTGCGTTTTTCTGAATGAACTGTAGATTGGAAGCCTGTCTGCTCTTTTCTTCTCCCATTTTCTTTCACCTTACCTTTCTATCCTTAAATAATAAGTCCCCACAGTCCCTAACGCCTCTTATGCAGCGCGCTGAGCGACAGGGCTGCAATCAGTATCAGGCCCTGGCATATGAACTGGTAAAATGAAGAAACGCCAAACAGGTTCAGCATATTGTTTATGATGGAAATGATGAACACGCCTGCTATGGTCCCCAGCGGGTCCCCCACCGCGCCTGTCATGGCGGTTCCGCCCACCACCGTGGCGGTGATGGCGTTCATGGCGTAATTTTTGCCTATAGTCGCATCGGCGGAATTCATCTGGGCGCTTAAGAATATTCCGGCCACCGCGCACAGGAGTCCGGCCAGACAATAGGCCCGGAATTTTATCTTTCCCACCCGGATGCCTGTGGAGTAGGCCGCATTTTCACTGCCCCCAATGGCCCTCAATGCCTTGCCGTAGGGCGTGCTGTTGGCAAGACGTCTCACCAGACAGAGGATGAGGATAAACAGAAGAAAGGGAGCCGCGCCGGAATATCCCCGGGTCAGGAATTTGGCAAAAGCCTTATGTACACTTCCCCCCGGATTGGGCATGAGCAGTAAAGCCATGCCGTCAAATACGGCTGTGGTTGCTATGGTGACAATGATTGGGGCCAGACGCCCTTTTGTGACGAGAACACCGTTTGCAGCCCCGCAGGCCAGCCCCACCGCTGCCGCTGCCCCCAGGGCAGGAACAAACCCCCAGGCAGAGTCCGGGTTCATGGACAGGACGCAGACCACGTTGCACAGGGCCACGATTCCTCCCAGGGACAAGTCAATACCTCCCGTGAGAATAATCAGCGTCTGCCCCAGGGCAGCCATCAGCAGCGGAAAGGAAGAACGCAGAAGATTCTTGAAATTCCCCAGAGTAAAAAAGTCCTTATTAAATATGCTTACAAAAACCATGAGAGCTGCCAGGAATACATATATGATGACCGTATGACCGTGTTTGTGCCAGAAATTCTTATTCATCCTGTTCTTCACCCTTCCTCACCTTCCTGTTATTTCCCAGCCCCATGCCGAGCTGCATGATTCGTTCTTCTGTCAGATCTTCCTTCTCCAGGATACCGGATATCCTTCCCTCGTACATGACAATCACCCGGCTGCTCATGCCGATTACCTCCAGCATGTCGCTGGAGTTCATAACTACCGCCACGCCCTGGGCCGCCAAGCCGTGCATGATTTGATAGAATTCCCGTTTGGCTTCCACATCAATGCCGCGGGTAGGCTCGTCAAAGAGAATCACCCTGGGCTCCGTGGCCAGCTCCTTGCCAAGAACCACCTTCTGCTGGTTTCCCCCTGAGAGACTGGATACAGGCAGGTCCAGCTCTCCCATTTTAATGGAGAGCTTTGACACCATGGACTCGCTGAATGCCTGTTCCGCCTTTTTGTCTATGAAACATCCCTTCATGCGCTTTTTCATACTGGAAATGGACAGGTTGTGACGGTTGGAAAGCTCCAGCATCAGACCCTGGTTCTTCCGGTCGGAGGGCACCAGGGCAATTCCGTTTGCAATGGCCTGTCCCGCGTTCTTTATTCCCACCCGTTTTCCATTTACAATAATCTCTCCCTCAGACAGGGGATAGAGTCCGCTGACAGCATTGAGCAGTTCTGTCTGTCCGTGTCCCTGCAGTCCGGCCACCCCCAGTATCTCTCCTTTATGTACCTGGAAGCTGACGTGGTTCAGCTTATGGTCCGCATCCGCCAGGTTTTTTACCTCAAATATGACCTGGCTGTGGTCTACCTGGCATACAGACGGAGGGAATACATGATTCAGGGAACGCCCCACCATCATGCGTATCAAATCATCCTCATTTATCTCGTTCATGTTCCTGGTCCCAATATAACATCCGTCCTTGAATACAGTAATCCGGTGGCCCAGCTCAAACAGCTCCTCCAGACGGTGGGAAATGAAAATAATTGTCTTTCCGTCCGCAATCAGATTGTGAATAATCTGATACAGCTGCTTTACCTCCTTTTTCGCCAATGCGGAAGTCGGCTCGTCCAGAATAATCAGTTCCGGGTCCCTGACCAGAATCTTAAGGATTTCCGCCATCTGCTGTTCAGCCACCGGCAGGCTGCCCACAGTGGCATCCGGATCAATGTGGATTCCATAGCGGTCCATAACGTCCAGAATGCGCTTTTTGATTTCCCTTCTGTTGATTCTTCCCAGACGGGTAACCGGCTCCTGGTTTAAATAGATATTTTCCCAGACCGTCATTTCCCCCACCAGCGTCAGTTCCTGGAACACCATGGCAATTCCCAGTTTCTGGGACTGCCCAGGATTCCGGATTTCCACCTTTTTACCATGAAAATAAATCTCCCCTTCATCCGCCTGATGGATTCCCGCAAGAATCTTAAGTATGGTACTCTTTCCGGCCCCGTTCTCCCCGGCCAGCACATGTACTTCCCCCTTGCTGCAGGAAAACTGTACTCGGTCCAGGGCCGTGATGCCGGCAAACCGTTTTGTTATATTGACCATTTTTAAAATCTCTTCAGCCACTGTTAACCTCCTTCTCTCTCCGGAACAGACATGGTCTTTATGTGCAAAACAGGCCGATATTCACCGGCCTGCCTATCATCTCTGAAGTGTGCTGACTACTTGTAAAGCTTCTGAAGAGTCGCATCATCCAGTTCCGTAAGTACCCAGAAGCTGTCCGGCATATCCGGACGGTAATACTGGTCTACATTTTCTTCTGTAACAGTTTCAATATCCATGACCACATTTCCCGGAATATCCTCGCCGTTTAAGGCTTTGATGACTACCCGCAGAGCCTCGGCGCTGGTATAGGTAGGATTGGAAGGCGCTATACAGGACAGCCCCTTATCCTTATTCTCAATCCATGCACGGATAGCGCCGTTGTTGCCTTCGCTTGTCATGGGAACCAGGTCACGGCCTGCTGCTATAAATGCGTCGATTGCCCCCTGTGTCATGGCGCCGCCCTGTGACCACACGCCGTCGATTTCCGGATAAGCGGACAGCATGGACTCCATGGCAGCCTTGCCCTGTGCGTAGTCCCAGGAAGCGTTGGCTGAACCCAGAATCTCAATGTCAGGATACTGTTTGAACACTTCCTCAGCACCGCCCCAGCGCAGGGAGTCTGTGGCTGTTCCCGCGATACTGTTTAGGACCACAATCCTGCCTTTTCCATCCAGCTTGTCCACCAGCCACTCCGCTCCGATACGGCCGAATTCCTTCTCGTCAATGCCTACCGTGGCCACCTGTTCGTCTGTCTCTACCACGTTGTCAAAGGAAACCACCTTGATACCTGCCTCTGCTGCCTCTTCTACCACAGGCGCAAGTGCTGTGGGGGAGGCAGCCGTAATGACGATGGCGTCCACCTTCTTTGTAATCAGATCCTGCATATCGCTGATCTGCTTGTTGATATCCTCATTGGAATTGGTAATATAGTACTCGCTTACCACGCCCTCTGTCTTCAGCTTCTCCGCCTCAGCCACAAACTCCTGCTCCATCTGGGCCCTCCACGAGTTTCCGATGGAATAGTTGCACAGGGCCACCACATATCCTTCACCGCCGGCTGTCCCGGATGATGCCTGGGCCTCTGTGGTCTCTTCCTTTTCTTCCTCCGAAGCCGCGGCTGTTGTGGTCGCTGCCACTGCGGGGGCCGCTGTTGTCTCCGGCGCTTTCTGCGAACCGCAGGCGCACAGGCCCATTGCCATTACTGCTGCCAAACCTACTGTAAACATTTTTCTCATAACTCATCTTCTCCTTTTTTTCTGAAATAGTAACAGCCATACGCAGGTTACTTCTGATTGTCGAAAAACAGCCGTCTGGCGTTATCCGCCATAATCATCTGCCGGTGGGACTCCGGTATATGGCTGCAATACTTCTCCACCAGATTAATCAGCTGCCTCATGGTACCATGGTTCAGCATTCCCGGATAGTCCGAAGCCCACATCATTTTCTCCGGTCCCACATGACGGTAACAGGCCTGGATGATTTCCACGGAGGAAGGCCAGGGATATTCCTCGTCAAAATACACCGGTACGGTGGATGTATCGATGAATACATTGGGACGGTTCTTTACCAGGTCCAGCACCTGCCTGTAATTGGATTCAGGCATTCCCTTCTTAAAACATGCGTCCGCCCCCATATGGCACAGGACAAAGCAGATGTTGGGATACGCTGAGGCCAGGACCCCCATGTCCTCAATGTCCTCTGTGCGGAACATGTGGATGAATACCGGCTGATGGTATTGGCTGCAGCAGTCCCACACCGGAGCCAGCCTGGAATCCGTCAGACGTGTTCCCGGCGCGCACTGGAAGGTGCTGTCCACTTCCACCTTAAAGCCAAACAGGATTCCCTGGTCGTAGATAGACGCCAGTTCCCTGGCCGCCTCCTGTCCTTTCATTATGTCAACCAACGCCACGCCCCTCAACCGGCTCGGATGCCTTTGAACGCTATCCGCAAAATACCGGTTATGGTATCCGTAATAGGGATTGGGCATGAGAACCGCCTTTTCAATGCCGCACCAATCCATATAGGCGATAAGCATTTCCGCCGTGCTACGGCTCTGTTCAAAGGAGGGAGGAAGAAACTGCACTTCCTCATTTCCTATGGCAACCCGTCCCAGACCTGTGGAAGACATGGGCTGTCCCCGGGTAATTCCCGCCACCCGCTCATATATGTGGGCATGGATATCGATTACATTCATCTCACTCCCCCTACCTGTATCTTTGTGTATATTGTACTCTAACAGTACTGTTTTTCGGATGTCATTAGTATACTATGACCATATTTTTATGTATATATGATTTGATTGGAATATGTTTTGATTTCATCCTATCTTATTGACGCTCCCGGTAAATCGTGATTTAATGATAACAACTGTTACATTCGGATGATGTCTTTATCATAAGGAGGGATTTTATGTATCAGATTTTATCGTATCCCATAAAAGAGGGACAGCCCACCTGGCCCGGCAACCCCACATTCAGCCTGGAGCCGCATACCTCTATTGCCGGAGGCGACACAGCTAACACCTGCACCATCCATCTTTTCAACCATTACGGAACCCACCTGGACGGACCCATGCATTTTTACGGAAAGGGCATTTCCCTTGACCAGGTTCCATTTGAGCATTTTTTCTTTCACAAGCCACTGCTCCTGGACATTCCAAAGGAACCAGGCGGAAAGCTCATGCCTGAGGACCTGATTCTCTACAGGGAATACGTAAAAGACGCGGATTTACTTTTAATCCGCACCGGTTTCTGGAAATACCGCGGAGAAAAACCAGATGTCTACGAAAACAACGGTCCCGCTGTCAGCAGCCGGCTGGCCCGATACCTTCAGGACAATATGGGCCATTTAAAGGCCGTGGCCCTGGATTTTGTGTCACTGGCCTCTTACAGCGACACAAAGGACGGGGATCTGGCCCACCAGATCATGCTGGGCATGTACCACAGCCGTTATATCTGTATCATCGAGGATGTTAATATGGAGGGACTTCCATCCGGCTTTCTGAAACACGCGGCCGCCGTCCCGCTGATGATAGAGGGCATTGACAGTTCCCCTGTCACCATGTGGGCGGAGTACTGATGCCTATGTCGAGGTTTATGCTGCAGTTTAAAGCACGGTTCAAGTCACTGTTCAGGAAACACTGGTGCCTTCTCATCATCTGCTCCCTGTGCATCATCCTGGGCATTACCCTGTATGATACCTCCAACCAGGCCGTAAACTGGGAGCCGGAACCGGCTGACAGCTCCGGCCTCCGTGTGGGATTTTCCCAGATAGAGACAGACAACCCATGGAGGACAGCCCAGATCAACAGTTTCCGCGAGGCCCTGATTCCCAACGGCATGGACTTTATCTACCATGAACCGGAGGACTACTCTGTCCAGTGGCAGTTAGAGGATATACGCAGCCTGATTCGGGAAGGCGTGGACTATCTGGTCATTGTGCCCGCGGACCTGTCGGCCCTGACCCCTGTACTCCAGGACGCCAAGGACGCCGGCATTCCCGTCATCCTCATAGACCAGTCAGCCGAGACCATTGACCAGAGCTACTATGTGTCTCTTATCTCCGCGGACTACCTGAAGGAAGGGCAGATTTGCGCCGGCCTTCTGGCGGATAAATTCGCCGATCAGCCCTGCAGTATCGTGGAAATCTATGGCACAGAGAGCTCACCCGGAGCCCAGGCGCGCTCTAAAGGGTTTCACCAGGCCCTTATGCAGTATCCCAACATGGAAATCATCGATGTGGAATACGGGAATTTTGACCGGGTAACAGCCCAAAAAGCAATGGAAAACGCGCTCATCAAGGCCGCCAACCGTGGCCAGACCATAGACGCGATTTTTGCCCACAGCGACGAGGATGGGCTGGGGGCTCTCCAGGCCATCAAGGTTGCGGGGCTGCCGCCTGGGAAAATCTCTATTGTGTCTATCAACGGCATCCAGGACGTGTGCAAGGCCATCATTGCCGGAGAATACCTGGGCACGGTGGAGAGCAATCCCCGCTGGGGATTTATCGCTGCCTTCCTGATACAGCAGATGGAACGGGACTGCAAGCCATTCCCCATGGTAATGATTCCTTATCAAATTATTACTGCTGAGAATGCGGCGGAGTATGCGCTCACCGCTTACTAATAGTGACAGAAAGGAAAGGGGATTCATGAAAAAGTTCTTCCGACAGCTTTCATTCCGCAGGAAACTGCTAATTTCCTTTGTGACGCTATCCTGTATCCCCGTGCTCCTGGTGGGAATTGCCGCCTACCATCTCTATACTAATTTCATCATTAACATGACCGAGAAATCCTCCATCGAAACCATTGATCTGGTCTGCGACGACATTGACAGCCTTCTCAATGATGCCTGGAGCCTCTGCGACATGCTGACAGGCGACATCAAGATGCAGAAATACCTGCGTATGGATTTTGACTCCATCCGGGACCAGTATTCCAATGACCTGACCGGAAGCATGGAGCTGGCCTCTATCTCCACCTACCGCAAGGATATCTTCGGGGTGTATGTGTTCGGCCAGAACGGAGGACGTTACAAATCCAACTACTACTCGTTCAAATCAGAAGACCAAAGAGAAACCACCTGGTATAGAACCATTGCGGGAAGCAGGGAAGCCACTTGGTTTCCTTCCCATGAAGGCAGCTTCATTGTCCGCAGCTCCATCAGCGATAACTTCATCACAGTGGGACAGCCGGTGATGGACAAGGCTTCAGGAATGGTCAACGGCATTGTGGCGGCCGACATCAAGGAGGATGCCATCACCCAGAAAATCAAACACAGTCTCAGCAACGGGGTTATCTGTATCATTGACCAGGAGGGAAACATCCTGTTCCGCTCCAATGCAGGCAACGATCTCCATTATCCCATCGACATTTCACCCGGCCTTGTATCCCATATTCTAGAATCCACAGGCACTGCCGTGGGAAAATCCATGGTAGTGCCTGACAGCGGATACCTGGTGGTGAGCCGTACCCTGATGAATTCCAACTGGAGAATTGCGGGCATCATAGACCGGGGCTTTCTGACCCAGAGCAGCAAGGACATCACCCATATTGTCATGCTGGTTCTGCTGATTATTGCTTTCTCATCCCTGTATGTGGCCATGCTCATATCCCAGTCCGTATACAAACCAGTACAGATTCTTTACCGTATGATGGAGGAGGTGGAAAATGGGGATTTCTCCGTCCGGTACAACTACCACTCCTCTGATGAGTTCGGACGGCTGGGCAAGAATTTCAACCAGATGCTGGAGCGAATCCAAAAACTAATCAGCCAGATTTATGAGGAACAGAAAAAACTTAAAAACTCGGAGCTGAAGGCCCTCCAGGCTCAAATACAGCCCCACTTTCTCTATAATTCCCTAGACTCTGTCATGTGGCTTTTGAGGATGGACAAGAACAGGGACGCGGAGAAAATGCTCAATGAGCTGTCCACGCTGTTTAAGATTTCTCTCAGCAAGGGAAATGAAGTCATCACCATCGAGGAGGAGCTTCGGCACATAAGCAGCTACCTGTTTATCACCAACATGATTTACAGCAGGAAATTTGAATATGCCATTGAATGCGACCCTGTGCTTTATTCCTACCGGACCCTTAAGCTGCTGTTACAGCCCCTGGCTGAAAATGCCATTGCCCACGCAATACCCATGCCCGGACAGAAGGTCTTTATACGGGTGCGCATTTACGAGGAGGAGGATAGCCTTGTGCTGTCGGTTCAGGACATCAGCAGGGGAATGGACCAGGAGACTCTTGAAAATCTGCAGCAACAGCTGGGTACAGCCGTCCACCCGGACCGCAGGGATTCGGGGTACGGGCTCTACAATGTCAATGAACGCATCCACATCCTCTTTGGCAGCAGCTACGGACTGACCATCACATCAGAGCCGGATTTTGGCACCGAGGTAATTGTAAAGATTCCCAAACTGAAAGGAGATGATATATTTGCTCCAGGCAATGCTTTGTGATGACAATGAAATCATACTGGAAGGTTTGTCCCGGCAGATTGACTGGGAGGGACTGGGTATCTGTCTCTCCGGTACTGCTGCCGATGGACAGGATGCCTGGAACCAGATGAAGGATAACCCGCCTGACATCCTTATCACGGATATCCGTATGCCTTATATTGACGGACTGGAGCTGTCCAGGCTGGCAAGGGACTTAAATCCAAACATTGTGCTTCTCATCATCAGCGCTTATGATGACTTCGAATATGCCAGGACGGCCATGCATCTGCGGGCCCTGGATTACATACTGAAACCCATTGACCTGGATACCATGAACCGCATTCTGTCCAATGCGGTTTCCCATTGCCGGCAGTTCCACCAGGACAAGCGCCTGATGGCCACACAGCAGCTGCGCAACTTGGCGGTCCAGGAGACAGCCGACCCGGAAGGCGTTGTCTGGAACGAGCTGGACCTGGCTCCTGATTCATGGTGCTGTTTCCTGCAGGTGGAGCTGGACGAGCACAGCCTACGCAAGCTTTCCGACGACATCCGGTACGTGTCAGAGCGCAGGTTTTCAGCCCTGAACCAGATTTTGTTCAGGGACAGCTCCTATCTGCTGGAATCCCATCAGTACAGCTACAGCGTCTGCCTCGCCTCCCGGTCCAGGATGGAGCTGTCCGTCTTGCGGAAAATTTTGGTGGACGCCATACGCAGGCAGTTTCCCCACGAGGGAAGCTACTGTGATGTCAGCATTGCTTCGGGCAGCATTGTACAGGGTATCCGAAAACTCCACAAAAGTGTCAAAACCTGCCGTGAAGCATGCAAGCTTCATTTCATCAAGGGTTCCAATGCAGATATATTTTACGAGGAAGTGGAGTCTTATATCTACAATGAACCGGAAAACAGCCAGGGATATCCCATACCGGACACCAGGCTTATTACTTTTATCAAAGAACAAAATAAGGAGGGGATTACAGGAGAGCTGGAGCAGTTAAAAACATGGCTCTATCAGAAGGGAAGCGAGAGCTATCTGTATATGACATTTTCTCTGGGAAGCTTTTATACCCATCTGATGAAAGAATTAGGCGAATCCGGAATTAACCTTCAGGATATATTTCAGAATCCCATCGAAGAATTTAAAAAGGTGGCGGCCGGAGGCACCCTGGAGTCCAGCATCGAAAACCTGGAGCAGAACCTGTATAAAATCTGCGACAGCATCCGCATCAACAAAAGCCGTTACGGAAAGCTCATAGACCAGGCCATCCTGTACATCCAGAACCACTACATGTCCTCCGCCTTTTCCATTGAAGAGGTGGCCGGAGCGGTATGCTTAAGCACCTCCTATTTCAGCACTGTATTTAAAAGCGAGACAGGAATTACCTTTACGGATTATCTGATTAAGATACGGATGGAAAAAGCCAGGGGACTGCTTGAGAATACCAACATGAAAATGTATGAGATTTCATCCAGGGTAGGATATGAAAATGCGGCCTATTTCAGCGCCGCATTCAAACGATATTATGGAAAATCTCCCTCTGAGTACCAGAGCCGGAGGTAGGGCGGACGGCTGGCAGGGAGAAAAACTTTATAAAATCTTACGCCTCCCTGCCCGGACATTCCTCCCGCAGAAAGCATTCACAGCATTTAGGGCGCCTCGCAACGCAAATGGTACGCCCCAGGGTGATGATATGTATGTTCCACAGAATCCAGTGGTCCTTTGGCAGCACCTTCATCAGAGCATACTCTATCTTCTCCGGATCCTCCTCTTTTGTAAGGCCCAGCTTCCTGGAAATGCGCTTTACATGAGTATCCACCACAATACTGGGCTCGTTGTATATGTTCCCGCGTATGACATTGGCTGTCTTACGTCCCACGCCGGCAAGGGAGGTAAGCTCGTCTATGGACTTTGGCACCTCTCCGCCGAACCGTTCCACCAGGTCCCGGCAGCAGGCAATGATATTCTTAGCTTTCATGTGATAAAACCCAATGGAATGAATATCCTGCTCCAGCTCCTTTAAATCCGCCATAGCAAACTTTTCCAGTGTATCATACTTTTGAAACAAATCAGCTGTCACAATATTCACTCTGGCATCCGTGCACTGGGCGCTCATAATGACCGCAATCAGCAGCTGCCAGGGAGTCTTGTGATTCAGATAACAGCGGTACTGCGTACCGTATTCCCTGTCCAGTGCAGACAGGATACGGTCAATACGGGCGGTGAGTTCTGCTTTTGTTTCCCTGACGGCTTTTCTTCCAGTCTCAGGTCGCTTCAAAATGGTTTTCTGCGGCATATATCCAATCCTTTCATCACAACGTTTTTGTTGTATTTACAACATCGCAAGGACCATCACCTGATCCTGACCGCCCTTGCATTGTACGTCAGCGGGTCCCTGTGCCTGTAGTCAAACAGCACCAGGGTTCCGTCTCCCATGGCCTCAATATGGGCCATCTTACTCATCTGCCTGGAATCATACCCTTCATAATCCGTAAGATACAGGGGGGATTCCTCCTCCCTTTGAAAAAACTGCCGGACAGCCTGTTTATAGGGGCTTTGGTCCCGGGCAAAGGAGGGACGGCTTTTTACATTTTCCCTGAGATATAAGTCATACATGAGAAGGTCCCTGAACCGTTCCATGGCAGAGGCATCCATCCCCGTAGCCCCATGTCCGGCTATGATGCTGTACAATATCTCATATCTGGCTATCCGGCTGTGGCTGATGCCGGTGAGATGGTTCTCCCGGTAAAATGCAGCCATATCCAGAAACATTTCATAAGGCGAACCGTATGCTCCCACAAGCTCAGCCAGGGTATGGACGAACTGTCTGCTGTTATAATACACCTCTGTCATATCCTCCACTCCCTTTAGCTCCAGAATGTCTCTGTAGGACAGCCAGCGGGTGGACAGGACCTCATAGGGCGGCCTGGAGGAATAGCAGAGACCATAGGACGGCGCCATTTCTTCCATATAAGAACCCTTCAGTACTTTCAGGAAGCCCAGCTGAAGCTGCTCCGGCTCCATGGAATACACCTGATTGAATGAATGGCGGAAGCATTCCAGATTCTCACTCGGCAGCCCCGCAATCAGGTCCAGATGCTGATGGACGTTATGCCCTTTATTGATTGCGCCGGTAATACGGCGTATCTCGTCTATGTCAGTCTTGCGGCGTATGGCCTTAAGCGTGTCCGGATTGGTGGACTGGACGCCAATCTCCAGCTGGACCAGTCCGGGACGCATCTGGCCCAAAAGCTCCATTTCCTCCTGGTCCAGCAAATCAGCGGCAATCTCAAAATGAAAATTAGTGACTCCGTTGTCCTGACTTTGTATAAACTTCCAAATGGCCATGGCATGTTTTTTATTGCAGTTAAAGGTCCTGTCCACAAACTTTACCTGAGACACTCCGGCCGCAAGGAAATAGGCCAGCTCATCAAGGACCAGTTCCAGGCTTCTGAACCGTACGCTCTTATCAATGGAGGACAGGCAGTAACTGCAGGAGAAGGGGCAGCCCCGGCTGCTCTCGTAATATATGATGCGGTGCTCCAAATCCTTTATATCCATATTTTTATAAGGAAACGGTATCCGGCTCATATCCATGGCCTGGCGGACACCGGTATCTGCCAATGAACCGTCGGGGAGGCGAAAGGAAAGCCCGGGTATATCTTTCAGACCGGCCTGTCTCTCCGGCAGACGTTTTCCACCGCCCACCCTTTTTTCGCACCGCTTATCCACATAATATCCGGCCAGCTGTGCAAAGGTCTCCTCCCCCTCCCCCTTCATAATGCCCGTTACCTCCGGCAGCTCCCGAAGCACTTTAGCCGCGTCAAAGGACACCTCCGGGCCTCCCAGCCATATGGGAACATCCGGCAGTATTTTCCCCAAATCCGCCACCAGGTATCTGATGTATTCTATATTCCAGATATAACAGGAAAAGGCAATCACATCCGGTTCTCTTCTGAATATATCCTGAAGAATCAGATCCGGCTGGTGGTTAATGGTGTACTCGGCCAGCTCAATAAACGGCTCTGCAGGGCCCTCCCGGCATGTCCCGGTTTCCCGTTTTTTTGCCCGGTCATTCCTGGCGCCCGCTTCACCCGCCCCCAATGCCTGGTCCGCGTAGGCCTTCAGGCTGTAAATTCCCAGATTGGAATGTATATATTTCGCATTGACAGCCGTCAGCAGTATCTTCATGAGACTATACCTCTAGCTCGATTTTATGGCCTGTGGACTGGTACTGGTAATAGCGCACTCCCGCCGCATTCAGCATGCGCTTGGACGCCTTCACCGCCGGCGTGTCCGCATATTTGTCTTCCCTGTATACAATGGTCCTGATTCCTGCCTGTATAATGGCCTTGGCACACTCATTACAGGGAAACAGGGTCACGTAGAGCTTGCTTCCCTCCAGACTTCCACCTCTGTAATTAAGGATAGCATTTAATTCGCTGTGTGTGGAGTAGAAATATTTGGAATTGTAGGGGTCCTCCTTCTCATTTTCCTTGCCCCAGGGAAATTCGTCATCCGAACACCCTTTTGGGAATCCATTATATCCCATGGACAGAATCTTATTGTCCTGACTGACGATACATGCCCCCACCTGAGTGCTGGGGTCCTTGGAACGTTTTCCCGACAACAGGGCCACCCCCATAAAATATTCATCCCACGTTATATAATCCGCACGTTTTCCGGTCATCTTTTTTCCTCCTTTTATCCTGTTCGCAGTCCCCGGCTGTCTCTGCACACGCACGCCCCCCATCCCCCGCTGAGTCCGCTGTATACGCCTCCTGTTTGGACATTCAGGAACGGCTGCTTGATTGCTGCTTATATTTTCCTCTGTCTGTGAATGGATTATAACATTCCGGGCATATTTAATCAACAGAGTTGAGCAAATCTTGGCATTGGCCACTCTATGGGACCTTGCCTTTTTCCGGGATAAATGCTATATTATAACAACCGGACGGTAGCGGAATATAAGTAACTATCACTCATTATCCTATATCTTTTACGATATCTGAAAATATCTGAATCTTAAAGATTTATCTAAACATTCTGTCCCACATGAGTCGGGCAATGATTTCCACGTTTAAATCACACCATTAATTCACCAAAAGGCAAAGGAGCTATTGTCTGGTTTATCAGAAAACGCTATAATGGGGATAGGTTCTTATATGACTTGCCGGAAAAGGAGGCTGTATGGGAGGAACATACCTGCGTGAACAGGAATCAGCAGGGGCCAGCGGGTTCAGCCAGCTGGAGGACAAGGTAATGAAAACAGCGGCACAGTTTTTCGGGGAAGATCTGCTTCCCTATGCAGGTGTAAAGGGCCGGATAGCCCGCGTGGCGCCTACAGAGCATGTCCATCTGGAGATGCGCAGGCTGGAAGAAGACTTCAATTTCATCATGAAGGACGGTTCCGTGAATATGAGGCTTACATAGGGCTAACATATGATGTTCCGGTCGCCACAACTGTGATATGCACATCCCGGGTAAAAATCCCGAAAAAGGAACTGGTCAACGGAATGAACGTGTACAGAGTAGAAGTGGTGCGGCTGAGGGACAGGAACGCGGACAAGGTCTTTGAAAAGCTGAGGCGGAAAATCAACCGGGGCAAGATACTGAGACGCCATGATGTATTACCACCCCCCCCCCATGATGTCGGGAAAGATGGAAATGAGCCAGCGGATTTACCAGGGCATGGAGATTCTCCAGTGTGGAACTTAATGCAAGGGATGAGGACTGAAAAAGGATGCAGTCAGTGCTGTATGCGCTGGCGGTAAAATTTTGGACAGAGATGAATTAAAGATGATAAAGGAGAGGATCGGAATGACTGTTTTAGGTCAAATGCTGTTTGAAGACGGTATGGAAAAGGGAATTGAGAAAGGCGTCCAGCAGGGGCTGGGGCGCGCAAATGCACTGATTGTAAAGCTGGCAGACGCTGGAAGGGCGGACGACATCATCCGGGCAGCATCGGATAGGACGTATCAGGAACAGTTGTTTAAGGAGTTCGAAATCTAGTAATTTCAAAAAACTTTATATAGCAGACCGCCCGTCAGGTTAAGGAGGTGTTCCTGTAAATTGGCCTTTATTGAGTAATGTAAACTTTTGTGAGTCTTTAGAAGCATAAATATAAACTGTATTTTCGTACTGGTTTCTTAGGGTTATAGGATAATGCTAATCATTGTAAAGCAGACATTATACAATTTAAATACGCTTTAAGTATATTTGACAACCGGCCACAAGGGGTTGGCTGAATATGAAGATAGAAATACCACCCTCTCAACTGCCAAGTATCAGGGTGGTTTTTCTATGTAGCCGCTTACAAAGCGTAAAAACGAATGTAAGCAATGCCAGATTTTACCTGCATCCATTTTCCGGCACCGGCTTAGTCACAATCACATCCGCGTCATACCCCAGCAGATGCGGTATGACAACGGTTCCCGCTTTCACAGGGGCGGTCAGTGTACATTTTTTTATCTCATCCATTGCATCGAAAATCCGGTCCCGTGGGATGGGGTTTGTCAGCCTCACACTGGCCAGGGGTAGTATACCGCCCTTTACCAATACAGATGTGGCAATATTTCTCTGGGGGGCCGTCACTTCCTGCTCCACATACGCCCTGCCCTTTGGGCACGCGGCGCCCTCCACGGAGCAAATCCGTCTGGTTCCGTCTTCCCTCTCCTCAATCTGCGCCCTTATATCACATCCGTTGGGGCAGATGATACATGTATATTCTCTCAACATTCAGCGCTCACCTCCAGCCGGCTCAGGGACACCAGTTTATCAGCCTTAACGGTAAGTTCAATCATCTCGGCCGGTATTGCCTTCTTCATTTTCTTTAACGCCACCAATACACCGTCCTGCCTTACCTCAATGCTGCATTCCTTCAAGGGACTGTTTACCCTCAGGGACAGCTTAAAATCCCTTGCGCCGCTCACTCTCTGGGGAACAGTGTGGTTAATATGGCTGTCCGTTTCTATTTCGATGGGACAGGGGGTAAGGCATCCGTTCTGCACATATTCCGCAGCTGAATCCGCCAGGCTCTCTGCTTCCATGGAAACAAAGTCCACTAAATCATGGACATGGAGCACGTTTCCCGCAGCAAAAATCCCCTCCACATCCGTCTGGAAATGTTCATCCACCACAGCGCCTTTTGTCCTGTCATCCAGGGTAACACCAGCGTCCAGAGAAAGTTCATTTTCGGGAATCAGGCCCACGGAAAGTATCAGGGTGTCACACTTGTATTCCTTTTCTGTTCCCGGAACGGGTCTTAAGTGTTCATCCACCCGGGACACCGTGACGCCTGTCAGGCGGTTGTCCCCGTGGACAGCCGTTACCGTATGGCTCAGGTACAGCGGAATGCCGTAATCATTCAGGCACTGCTCCACATTGCGGGGCAGACCGCTGGGATATGGCTGGATCTCAAACACGGCCTGGACATGGGCGCCTTCCAGCGTAAGCCTGCGGGCCATAATCATGCCGATGTCCCCGGATCCCAGGATGACCACTTCCTTTGCGGGCATTACATTGCAGAGGTTAATATAAGCCTGGGCAACCCCGGCCGTAAACACACCGGCCGGCCGCTCACCCGGAATTCCCAAAGCGCCTCTGGTCCGTTCCCTGCATCCCATGGTAAGGATGACGGACCTGGCCTTCCACACCTTAAGCCCCTGGCGTGTCGCTGCGGTCACAGTCCTGTCTTCTGTCACCTCCAGCACGGTTGCGTCCGTGATATAAGGAATTCCTGATTCTTCCACCTCATCGATAAATCTCTGGGCATATTCCGGCCCGCTCAATGTGGTTTTAAAACGGGTCAGTCCAAAGCCATCATGGATGCACTGCCTGAGTATTCCTCCCAACTGTTTTTCCCGTTCCACAATCAATATGTTATGTATTCCCTTCCTGTATAACCGGGTAGCCGCGGCCAGTCCCGCCGGTCCGCCGCCGACAATGAGAACGTCAATCTCCATTCCCTACACCTCCTCCCGCACTCTGCCGAAAAACATCTGTGAATCTTTTCTTGCATACCTTACTTCCGTTTCCTTTTTTCCCGATTCCTCTTCTATCATCTGCGCAATACGCATCTGGCAGTATCCTCCCTGGCACCGCCCCATCATGGAACGGGTCCTGTATTTAATCCCTGCCATGGTGTCAACCCCCAGTGGATTATGGATGGCTGCCAGGATTTCCGCTCTGGTTACCTTTTCGCACCGGCAGACGACCTGACCGTAATCAGGATTCTGCCTTATCATCTGTTCCTGTTCCTCTTTTGTCATCTCCGCAAAACGAGGAATTCCTTTTCTCACAGGATTAAACTCCGGATTGGGCGTCAGCTTCTCCCTTTCTTCCATAAGACAGACCGCATGACGGGCAATGGGGACTGCCGCCGTAAGACCCGGAGACTCAATGCCCACCAGATTAATGGCGCGGGGCGCAATGTCATCCCTTATCTCTATCTTAAAATCCTGTATAACACCGTTCTCATCCACCCATTTAGGCAGAATACCGGAATAGCTGCGGATATAATCCTTTTTATGGATACAGGGCCACAGGTCTGAGGCACTCTTAGCCAGGTAATCCATATTTTCCCGCGGGACGCCATAGTATGTAAAATCCGTTACCATCTCCGCGTTGGGACCAATAATAACATTGCCGTCTGTGGTGTTGGTCACATGGATTCCCATGTAAGTATTGCTGGGAACCGGATATACAGGCATGGGGAGAAGCGGTCCTGTGCGCTTGTCCAGAATAATGTAATCTCCCTTGGAACCAATCACCTTATATCCGCGGATACCCAGCATACCGGATATTTTACCGCAGCCCAGTCCGGCACTGTTCACGACCCACCGGGTATGGAATTCGCCGTTTGACGTCGTAAGAATATAATTGCCCTGGCTGTCCCGCCGTATTCCTGTCACTTCATGGTCAAAATAATACGCTGCCCCGTTGGCATGTGCATTCTCAGCCAGAGCTATGGTATAATTAAATGGGTCCACGATTCCGCTGTTAGCCGAAAACATGGCAAATTCCCCTGCCACAGCCGGAACCAGTTGATGAAGCCGCTCCTTTCCAATGAGCTCCAGCCCCGCAGCCCCATTTTCTTCCCCCTGCCGGATGGTCCGTTTCAGGGTTTCCATATCCTCCGCCGTATTGCCCACCAGCACCTTACCGCAGCGGATGAACTTAAAATCCAGTTCCTCGGCCAGTTGTTCCATGAATCGATTGCCTTCCACACAGAGTCTGGCCTTCAGTGAGCCTGTGTCATAGGCAAATCCGCCATGGACCACGCCGGAATTTCTGCCGCTGGTCTCATAGCATACATCCAGATTCTTTTCCAACACGCCTATTTTCAAACGGTACCTGGACATTTCCCTGGCAATGGCGCTGCCCACCACGCCGCCGCCGATAATGATTACATCATACAGTTGTTTCATGCCGTTTTCCTCCTGAAGGATTATCACAAATTCATCCTATGAATATATTTTATTTTTACCACATGTGATGAATAGAGTCAATACAAAATCCGTAAAAACGCAAATATTTATAGGATGAATATTCCGTAACTTCCATTCCACCAGAAAATTTATCCTCATCAGAAAACCGGCACTTAAAAAAGACCGGATGTCCGGTCTTTTCATGGTAAATCATTCTGAGGGCCGTACCCGAGGCGTCTCAGCATCAATTCTATTCCCTGCTTTTCATTATTCCTCAATCCTTATTCCCTGCTTCCCATCCCGCATTTCGCCTTTATACCTGTTGTCATTATACATCAGATGGAAATACATAGCCTGCTGCGCCTCCACGGGTTTCCTGTCCCGGATGGCCTCAAATATCCTGCGATGGGATTTAAGGGTCTGCTCATACTCTGTTTCCTGAACAGCGCCGGCAAATACACGGACGCCGTCTGTGATAACCGGCACCAGGTTAGTCATGACCAGATTATGGGAACAATTTGCAATCTGGGCATGAAACTGCGAATCCTTGTCCGAATAGTCTTCCCTGCGCATCATCTGCTCCTCCAGGCCCAGAAGGATGTTCTCCAGCTCGCGGATGTCCTCCTCTGCAGCGTTCTGGGCTGCCAGAGCCGCAATGGGAGGTTCCAGCATAACACGCACCTGAATCAGGTCCTCTGTCAGTTTTCTCCGGTCCTCTATCATGGCAAACCCCAGAGGGTCATCGGATACACCGTTTTTATCTGAAATAAAGGTACCTGAACCCTGGCGTATGGTGACGATATTTCTGGACATAAGGATTCTAAGGGCTTCCCGCACCGTGTTGCGGCCAACCCCCAGAAGTTCCACCAGCTCGGCTTCCGTGGGAAGCTTATCTCCTGCCGTATAGCCATCCTTTTGTATCATCTCCAAAAGCTTCTGGGACGCAATCTCCCCTAAGGTCTGTTTTTCCATATCTCCTCCTGACTGACGCATTACACCTTCACAATCTTATATCCCGCTGCCTTGGAAAGACGGTTCATGATGGCCTGTCCCAGGTGGTCTTTCGGGAAGCTCTCCGAAAATATGTAGTCCACTCCCAAATCATCAAACTCCCTGAGCAGAGCGTAAAGATTATGGGCCACAGATGCCTGGCTTTTTCGTTCGCCTATGCTGCGTACCGCGCCGTCTGTATAGCAATGCCTGGACTCGTCCGTACAGATGACTCCCACCTTGCAGCCGGCCTCAATCTTCCCGCGGGAAAGCTCCCGCACCTTGCCAATCATGGCCTGAAGCTGTTTCTCATCCAGTCCATTTTCCCGGTCAACGTCCTCCGGCTCCACCAGTGTAAGGTCGGCCTTAGGCGCATAATGCTTATACTTCATTCCCGGCGCCTTTGGCCTGACATCCGCAGAAAGAGGGCCCAGGATAGCCGGGTCCACGCTCACATCCCCCAGCACCGCCTCAAGCATTTCCATGGTAATGGCCCCCGGTCTCAGAACAGCCGGTACCGCGGATGAAACATCCACAATGGTGGACTCCACCCCGATTCCCACGGGACCTCCGTCAATAATCATCTCAATCCTGCCGTTCATATCCTGCCATACATGGTCGGCCGTAGTGGGACTTGGACGGCCGGATGTATTGGCGCTGGGCGCGGCCACGGGCACTCCGGCCAGAGCAATAAGCCGGTTTGCCACCGGGTCGTCCGGCATACGAATTGCCACGGTATCCAGACCGCCTGTTGTGCCATAGGGGACCTTGTCACTCTTGGGAAATATCATGGTCAGGGGACCTGGCCAGAAAGCCTCCATCAGCTTCCTGCCTGCCTCCGGGATCTCCTTTACAAGAGGCGCTACCTCCTCCATGCAGGATACATGGGCAATAAGAGGATTATCCGAGGGCCTTCCTTTTGCGGCGTAAATTTTCCCTGCCGCATCCTCGTCCAGGGCATTGCCGCCCAGACCGTATACGGTCTCCGTGGGAAATGCCACCAGGCCCCCTGAACGCAGTATACCGGCTGCCTCCCCCAGTTCCTCATCCTTTATATGGTTCCTGTCCTCTATCATAACTCTTTTTGTCTCCATGATTCATACCTCGATTGTCAAATACCGTTTGCTCTATGTCCAGTCTATTTTAGCACCCGCCACAGCCAATGTAAAGCCGGGAAATCTCACCTATCTGGCGCCTGTCTCTTGAAGAATAAGGACATTTCGTGTAAACTTAAGTTATCACAAATGATTGGAGGCTTTACCAATGAGCAATATTAACAGCGTAATGAAAGAATTCAAGGCATTTATCCTCAAAGGAAACATCATCGACATGGCTGTTGGCGTCATTATCGGCGGCGCTTTCAGCAAGATTGTAACTTCCCTTGTCAATGACATTCTGATGCCCCTGCTGGGCGCCCTGACCGGCGGCGCAAGCTTCAACACACTCAAGTATGTCATTCATCCCGCGGCCACGGTAAACGGGGTAGAAGTAGCAGAAGCCGCCATACTCTATGGCAGCTTCCTGCAAAATATATTGGATTTTCTCATTATCGGCGTGTGCATGTTCTTTATGATTAAGACAGCTGCCGTCATCAGCAGCCGGTTACGCCATGAAGAAGAGGCCAAAGAAGAGGCGCCCGCGCCGGCTGGTCCCACACAGGAAGAGCTTCTGGCTGAAATCCGCGACCTTTTAAAGGAACGCGGAGACATAGCCTGATATCCCTAGAAGAACCGAATCCGCTTGGCATTCTCCACAAATTCCCTGTTATTCCTGGTCCTCGCGAAAAGGTCAAGTACCTTTTCCACTGCGTCCTCAGGTTTCAGGGAATTAGTGGCCTTGCGGATGATATCCACTGCCTCCGCTTCCTCCCGGGAAAGCAGGAGATCATCCCGTCTGGTACCGGACTTCAATATATCGATGGCCGGGAAAATACGTTTCTCAGACAGTTTCCTGTCAAGCACCAGCTCCATATTGCCGGTGCCCTTAAATTCCTCATACACAACATCATCCATGCGGCTTCCCGTCTCCACCAGCGCAGTGGCCAGAACGGTCAGGCTTCCGCCCTCGCGCATATTTCTGGCCGCGCCGAAGAAACGCTTTGGCATATGAAGGGCCGCCGGATCCAGACCGCCGGATAATGTACGGCCGCTGGGTGCAACCGTCAGGTTGTATGCTCTTGCCAGCCTGGTAATGCTGTCCAGCAGGATAATAACGTCACGTCCGTGCTCCACCAGACGCTTTGCCCGCTCGATCACCATCTCGGATACCCTCTTATGACGGTCAGGCAGCTCGTCAAAGGTAGAGTAAATGACTTCCACATTGGGTCCCACAATGGCTTCTTTTATGTCTGTAACCTCCTCAGGGCGCTCGTCGATCAGAAGGATCATCAGATGCATGTCCGGATTATTGGTTGTGACTGCCTTTGCCACCTGCTTTAGCAGTGTTGTCTTACCTGCCTTTGGAGGAGACACGATCATACCGCGCTGTCCCTTGCCGATGGGAGCCAGAAGGTCCAGGACACGCATGGCCACTGTATTCCTCTCCCCAGGTGTTTCCATGTGAAGGCGCCTGTTGGGAAAGATGGGGGTCAGGTCCTCAAAATTGGGCCTTGTCTCCGTGGCGCTTAACGGATAGCCGTTTACCGTCTTGATGTAGAGCAGGGCCGCGAACTTCTCCGTTGCAGACTTCACCCTGCGGTTTCCCACTATAATATCGCCTGTCTTCAGATTGAAACGGCGAATTTGGGATGGGGCCACATAGACGTCGTTTTCACCTGGAAGGAAATTTTCACAGCGGATGAATCCAAATCCGTCCGGCATGACTTCCAGTATGCCGTTTGCCTCAATGCCGCTGTCTAACTCAGCCATGTCCTGGCTGGATAAACCGATTGAGTCACTCCTGTTGTCCGCTCTGGTAAAACGCTCACCCTCACTCTGGGAAGGCGTGCTGTTCTGGCTCATGCTGTTATTCATGCCACTGTTTCCATGGGGCTTGGGAGACTGGGTTCTGTTCTGTGTATATTTGTTGTCGTACCCTCTTGAAACAGGGCGGCGGTTATCCGTTCCTCTGCTGTCATTCCTGTTTTCTTGATAATCCTGGCCCCTTGACTGGTTGCGCTCAGGGGCATGGGACTGATCCTGGGGACGGTACGCTTCCTGGCTGCGGGATGCCTCCTGGCTGCGGGATGCCTCCTGGCTTCGGGGCGTTTCAGCCTTTTCTTCTCTTTTTATCTCCACCGGCTTCACTTCCGGGTTTTTCTCCGCCTCAGCGCAGAGCAAATCAATGATTTCTGCCTTTCTCAATGAACTAATGCCCTTAATTCCACGGCTCTTGGCCATTTCCTTTAGTTCTGAAAGAGGCAGGGTCTGCAGTTTTTCACGCATAGTATCTCTCCTTATTAAATTCAATTCTTCACCCGCAAAAAAAGCCGGTGCACGCCTTCTGTCTATATCCACATTATCTTCTGTTCATTCAAATTCGGGGTTTATTCCAGATTTGGGAATTGCTCAGGGACTAACAGACTGCCGGCAGCATCAAGAAAACTGCCAGCCAATCTATGTATAGCCCTATTATATACACGAATATCAGAGAATGTAAAGTTAAAATTTGAGAAAATCAGCTTTTCCTAAAATGAGAATAGGATACCACTCTGATTCCACCTGTATTATTGGTGTATCTGTTAAGCTTCCCATGCGCCTAATACTTCACACTTAGCATCCGAACCATGAAATTTATCAACAGTCTTTAAATCTAAAGTAGGGCACACCGCCTCTCCATGGTGGAGAATGGCGGTGTGCCTTGTTTTTGGTTATCTGTACATGAGACTGTTTTTCTTGTGGAGGACCGGCTGTATTTCCACCTCCTTAAACCCCCTGGTGTGGACCTATGTCAATACTTTGGACACAAAAAGTTGAAAGTTTATGCTGATTTTTCTAATTCCTCATCCTCCTTTTGC